>Ga0114918_10002544_pt1 | contig 16297 bp, 30 predicted proteins | sample LantaG_FD_87015 | JGI IMG/M metagenome (GOLD analysis project Ga0114918, IMG submission 87015) | Deep subsurface microbial communities from Baltic Sea to uncover new lineages of life (NeLLi) - Landsort_02402 metaG | ecosystem: Environmental > Aquatic > Marine > Oceanic > Sediment | place... | reverse complement strand
ATCCATTTTCTGATTATTGTAGGATTTCCATAATAATTTATAAGAAAATCACCCCGCTCATCATCGGTAGGCTCTTCCTCAACAAAGCCCATTTGTTTTGCAATCTTAGAAAGCCGTGCTGCTGCTTGAGCATCAGGATCTCCAATTCCTAGTGAAGATTTAGGATCTATTCCTCTTTCGAAGTTTACGGATTCTATGACAAATTTTGCTTTCATATATGTTGAACGTAATTCCAATCCCAAAAATATGATCTCATATCGAGTAATTGATTTATTATTTCTTTCGGTGCTTCCTCTTCTGCCCATCTTTCCCTTAACTCATCATCTGAGGATTCCTCGTCATTTACTACATCCATGACCAGGCCTTCAGCATCAAAATCGCTATTAAAATAAGGAACTATTTCTTTTTGAAACCATTTTACAAATTCTCTTACCGGCATATTAGGATAAGCTCTACTGCCTATTCCCATAGCTTTCTTAGGATCTTGTCCTCTTTCGAAGTTTGCTGATTCATTTACAAGAAGAGCTCTCATTAAAGGATACTTTTTCTTTATTTATCCCTGTTTAAAAAAGAGGAACTGCTTCATCCTTAACTAGTGAGCACCAGTTATCATAGTTCCTAAAACAAAACATCAAAATAATAGGCACCCAAATCTGAAAGTAGCCAAGGAAATAATTTAAAAAATCCAAATACAAATAAAAGAAATATTACTAAAAATATGGATAGATGCAAAATTTTATCCCCCCTTTGAAAATAATTTTTGGATTTTTCTGAAGTATTTTCAATATGATCTATTAATTTACTATCTTTAACCCCGTTGTCAGCCATAACATGCTCAACCCCTAATTCTCTAAGGATCATTTCCATACCATTTCCATATTTTAAATAGTTATGAACTGCTAATAATAACAAACTCATAGGAATAATTAGAGAAATCATCCCGCTGGAAAATAATCCTATCCCTATTCCCGATAATAAAGCTATACATAATACTATTCTAGTATTAATAGCTGTTTTAAGGTAATCCCTATGCTCTTCTATTGCTTTCCTTGATCCAGAAGAGGTCTTTAAAATATTACTCCAATGAGACATATTTATTAATTTTTAATGTTTCTCTACTTTGGATCTCCAAGAAACATATCTTTTATCAGCTTCTTCCGGACCATATTTTTCTACCCACAGCTCGTAAATAGTTTTGCCAGCCATAGGATTCTTTTTTCCAGCATGTTTTTCCCTCATACTTTCTGAGGTCTTTCTCTTTCTATCCTCGGATATTTCTCTATTCTTCGCTATCTCCTTGAATTTCTCTATAGTTTCTTTTGAATAGACCCCGGATTTTCCTTTATTCCATGGATCTGCTGTTCCATTTAATCTACGGGATTTCCAGGTTTTTTTAGCATCATTTGGATCTCTTTTTCTTCCGGTCAAAGACCTTCGGACTTTTTCTATATGCTCTTTTGATAACTCCCTTCCAGAAAGGGAGTTACTTAATTTAGAAGAAAGGAGTTCATAATCACTAGGATCTTTAAAAAGATAACCTCCATCTGGATGTATATTATACCCATCGGGAGTTAATGTCTCAAATAAGGAAATATATTTTCCTTCTAAATTACGGGCCTCTTCTAAAGAACATGTTTCCAGTAAAACTATATTAAGAAAGTTCTTTTTACCATATTTAGAAATAGCTTGGCGGAGGATACTGCCTCCACCAAGATAATTATCATTTACTTTACGGGATAAATGACTTCCTATATAACATTTCCCATTTATCTTATTTAAAGTAAGATATACATAAATTTTCATATCTTACTTAATGATTCCCCTTTCTTAATTTTATCATAAATCTCTCTTATCTGAGTTTGATTTTTTTCTGTCTCACTCATAACATTAAATAAATTTCGATAATTTTCGGGAAGTTTAATGGGTTTAGTCAAAAATTTTACTTTATAACCAAATTTGTAGGTGTCTGGGTTTCCGCCAGTCCAAAGTCCTTCTCCATTAATTCTAAAAAATGCAATTCTCATGTTTTTATCACGTAAAAACCCTATTTCCCCTAAATAAGATTCTTCTAACTTCTTCATACTTTTTCTTGCTACTAGTTCTTCAGTATATGATCTATTAAAATCATTAATAGACTCCTCTATAGTTCCATTAGTATAAGAAAAATCATGAATAATGTCAATATCTGGGGTGATAGTTCCATTTTTTCTCATAGCTTCTTCAAGTTTCTTTGCCGAAGAATAATTGCCTGCTTTAATTCTCTCATTAAGCTGAGGATTTTCTTCGTACACGCCATGATGTTTGCCAGGGATATAGAGATATGAGTTTAGAAAAAATTTCTTGTGATTTAAAATAAATGATCTTCTAATAGGAAAAACAACAGAACCTCCAGTTCCGATTCCATTTCTTTTTCTTTTATTGAAATTAATTTGATTGAATATTACAAATTCCTTTCGGCCTTCAATAAATTCAATTACATTATCGATCTCTTCTTGGGAAAGATCCATCTGATTTGTTTTAGCAAAATCAGAAAATGCTTGGATCCAGTCGCTATCTGATAGCACAGGATTCAATTTTTCTTTATTATTCATTAAATTAAATTTTAATGTAACTTATTCGCTATTAACGGATAAATTATAATGCTAATATAATAAAAATATTGTAAAGTCTATGATAAATCTGTTAAAAAATCGTTAAAAATTTTGGAATTTACCTACCATGAAACCTTCTTTTGGCCTCAGCCAGGTCATCTGGTCTTTCATCCTTAGAAACCCAGCCATACCAGCCGCCTTCATATAGGAAAGGATAAACATCATTCGCATTACCCATGAATCCGTTCATTCCGCCGTAAATAGAATCCAAAACAAACTCCACCCATTTATCAACTGGAAATCCATGATATGAATCATCTTCAGATTTATAAACGATAACTCCATCAGTTTCTACTGCACCGCTTCTTTTAAGAATACTAATCAATTCATCTCCTGATGAAAACGGTATAACATCTGTGTCTGAATATCCATGGGAATCTTCGGATCTTACTAATTGAACAAATCCGGATTTACCTGGATAAAATTCTTTTAATGATTCTGAAACTAATTTCATAGATACTTTTTCTTTATTTATCCCAGTTTAACAACCAGCATATGCTTTTTGTAATCTTGGTACTGCGAAATAAGCGGATACGTCCCTATGAATATACTTATCCCTAATTTCATCCGGAGCCACCCGTCCTTCAAAAATCTTCTTATAAGTATTCCCTTTCTTATTAAGATTATTATCATTTACAAACCATGCATCCAATTCATATACCTCTCTGACTATTCCTCTGTGAGCAACCAGAACATATTCCAGTTCTTCCTCCATTGAATCTGAAACTGACCAATCGCATCTTATTTTATCATAAATAACAGACTTTGTGTCCTCGTCCCATGAATGATTTGCTTTGACAATCATAACAGGATCGTCGATATGGACATGAGTAGACCCATATTCAATTTCTATCTCTGTAGAGTCTTTAATACCTCTTTGAGAATTTCCATGACCGTTGACCTCATTCTTTAATTCTTCTAATCCTAGAATATCAATAAGAGCTCCTTCTACCTCAAATGCTGTTTTTTCATCCATGCCGTGTCGAACAATAGTATGAATAGGTCTTTCTCCTGCATTTATTAGTTCCCTAATAAAATCCAGTTTATCTGTTGATGATTCTGATTCCAATGCATCATTTAGATGGGCGAATACACGATTACCGGTTCCCTTACCAACATAGAAGATTACTCTTGGATCAAAAGGATCCCTTAATGTATAAACGTAATACCCTAATTTCTCACAAGTTAATTGACTAAACATATTTTTAATTTTTTTGTTATATCTCAATATAAGGAAAATCATGGAGATATAGAAATATTTTCCGTTAAGAGTTTTTTCCAAACGTTAGGATTCTGGGATATAATAATACTTTTTTAAATATTCTACCCATTTTCCTGCCATATGGGCAATACCGAGATATCCAAAAGATCCTTTTGGTTTAACCCAGTATTTTTTGTCGTGGTCCTTTTGAATCCCATTTGCTTGTATATCCCGAAAAATTGCATGACCATCAGGACCGTTTATTGTGCGATAATGAATATCTGCAATTCCATTAATGTTGTCTCTTTCCTCTCTCCGATAGATCCCTTGTAGATCCACAGCTTTTGAAGCAACACCTATATCCATTGACTTTTTAGGGTCTTGTCCTCTTTCAAATCTCATCGAGTCTGGTATTTACGGTTAAAATCCTAATTTCCTTATCCTTTATAAAACGAAATCTGAAGATATATGGATAATCATAATTAGAAATATCTTTTACTTCTTCCCATCCAGTAATTTTTTCTATCTCCTTAGCTATATCTGATCTGTATAAAGTTCTCTTTCCTTTTATTGATTCCAGAGTCATATCAGAAATAGTCTTTTTAATAGCTTGTTTAAGCCCTATATCCATAGTCCTCTTTGGATCTTGTCCTCTTTCAAATTTCATAATTCCATTATACTTCGTTCACCCATTTTAGAAAATGAATATCCTTTAGTATTATTGGAGTCCACCCAAAATTCCCCATCAGAGGAGTAGTAAAATCCTATACTTCCTCCAGAAGCATATGGCTGCCAGATTCATTTATACTGATAATCTAAATACGGATCTTTCATTAGTGAAATAATTACCTTCATTGCTTTCTTTCCAGAGCAAAATCCAACTACAGATCTTGATCCAGAATGGGTGATACGATAAACATCAGTGGGCTTAATTCCAGGCAACATATATCTCTTATCTGTAATACCTGTAATATTATAGCCTCCATGCTCCTTAATACCCAGATCTAATGTCTCTTTTGGATCTTTTCCTCTTTCAAAGTTCATTTTGTTCTTTAATATAGTGTAAAAGGTTATTGGTACTCCCAAACTGGTGTTTCAAGTACTTTTTGCGAGGGGTCATCAATCGGAAGTCCATCTCATCGCAAGCATCTGCCAACTCATCATAGAGTTTGTCGTAATCCTTGTTCGGATCGAAATTTCTTTTTGTGCTCTTAACAACATAGGCCTCTTCTGTATCAAAGAAAAGACAAAGTTTGAAAGTAATACCCCATTTGCGAGCTGTGCAATGTAGGTTATTTCTCTTTCCGTGTGCTATTGGATTGATTTTCATCTTTTAATGTTTCTATAAATCTTTTTATTTGATTGCAGGCATCGATATATCCCCTATAATAAGCATATCCATGTTCGCCAGACTCATCTGGATATTCTTTCATATCATCTACAAGTTTTTCTATTTTTTCAGCATCATTGGAGATTAACTTATATTTTTCAGAAAGGTATTTTGCATGGATTAACTGCTCCATAAGATCTACAATAGCCTTACACTCTTTTAGACCAATCCTATCATTTGGATATTTTTCAAAATGGATATTCTCTTTGAGCCATTTAACTATGTAGAGCTTTCCATATGTGGTGGTATTTACTGATTGACCAGATTGGAGTTGGGAACTTGGTCTTTGAATTGCATCGGAATTAATTTTTCCGCAGGGAAAATCAAAGAATGGTAAATCATTGTGTGGATTATTATCAGACCAGCTCCTTATAAATCCTTCAGTATAAACTTCAGGAAATTTGGAAGCCCAGTCTGCTGCCTCCTCAACATCTTTAAATACTCTTTTAGCAACAAGACCAATACCGATGGCAGATTTAACTCCTATATTTCTTTCAAAATTTATCATTTCTTTATCCAAAATATTTCATTAGGCGTAAATTCTTCAATGTGGTCATCTACATAATCACCAATCCAAAAATACTTTGAATTATCGTATTTTCCATTGAAGAGTCTTGGTCTATATTTTTTTACGACTTCCCTTAACTTTGAAACGCTTACAAACATCAAAGACTGGTCTGTCTCTTTATATTCATATACAAGATAAACTGATTTGCTGTTTTCCAAAGTGTTTAACCCGGTTGAACTATAGAGGGTAAACGTTTTTCCTGTCTTAATATCAATAGGAGTTACGAACCGGCCTTTGAATGGAGTCTTATCACATGAAATCTTTGCATCGATATGTTCTTTCATGTCCTCATTTAAGGTTCCTTTAGATACTTTGCAATCATATCCTTCTCTGATTAATATAACTTCAATAAGAGGGATAAGCTCGTCCTGTCTTTGATATCCTTTTTGTGCTGCTCTACTTTTTAAAAATGCCATCATATCTTATTTTATAAGTTCATCCATTTTTTTAAGGTCCAAAGGATAAAAGGGGTGAGGCCTATACAAATTGCTACGACTGCCATGGTCAATAAGGTGGAAGAAAAGAAGAAACCCCATTCGCCAAGAAAAGCGAATATTAAAACCGACATTACTATAGTTAATAGTTCGATAAAAAGCCCTAGTTTAATATAATCTTTTATACTCATGATAGTTTTATTTTATAAGGCTAATATAATAAAAATTCCCGAGATATCAACGATAAATCGGGAACTTTTTAACAAAAATTTTGGGGTTTACTTTACAAAATGGGGCATAGATTGTGCATGTTTTGTGGCGTGGGAGCTGCAGTCCCCATTATAAACCGAATAAGTTTATAATGCCATGTGTTTGTGCTAAGCTTTACGCTTGCTTTTTCTTCGCTCATTTTACTTTGTTTTTGAATTATGCGTCGTGTTTTAATATAAATTTATTTGAGATTACCTTAAATGATAATCTTCCTTGATAATTTTCCAAAGGTCTTGCGGTTGGATCAATTAATTCCTTTGCAACAAATACCACTCCCTCACGAGCGGTATCACAGAGAGCGGATCTTCCATCAGCATATTTGATTAATTCCTCCATTGTATCGGGAAGAGTAAACTCGTCATCAATAATAGGAACTGATGTTAGTCTCATTTCATCCGCAGCTACTATAAATTCTTCGTATGAGAAAAATCTATAAGAAGTTGGATCAAAGATTCTAAAAATTCTTATAGTTTGACCTTTGAGTTTATATTTGTTCTTTTGGATTCCTTCGCCAACGAGTTCGCCTTGAATGGTTAGGACCTTTAGGTTATTAGCTGCCATGAACAATCTCATTTTATACTCAATGTTCAATGCTCTAGCCACACCCCATAAAGAATTCTTTCCATCCTCTTTAAGTTCCAGATTTCTTGAAGAAACTCCAAACAAATCATCCTTGATATGATAGGTGCAAGAAGATCCATCAAGTTTTTCCGTAGCTACCCAAATATATTTTTTGTATTCCGGATATAGCTCGGTAAGGTTTTGAATTCTCTCTTCATCGGTCTTAATAGAGTGAGAGGGAAACGATCCGACAACTTGACCAGCAAGACACGCTGGGATCGGAGCCTCATATTTGGTAACTCCAAGAATTTCGGTTACATCATATCCTACATCCCATTCGCCGTTTGCCACTTGATGGGCTACTTTCATAGGAAGAATAGTTAGTGGAAATGCAATTCCTTGGGAAATTTGACCACGGAGTTTTGTAGTTTTGATTCGGTATTTTCTGGGTGCCAGGAATTCAAATTCCGGACGTTCAGGCATAAGGGAATCAATTTCAAAATATACACACAAATCGCCTGCTTTGAAACTTCCAAGCTTCACTACAACTTGCCAGCCTCTAATGGTAGCCAATTCTAAAGCGTCTGCATCTGGGTGCGGACGGATCTCTGTGATTTTTTCTATGGTTGCTAATTTTCTTTCCATCATTAAAAGTTTTTTGCTAAGGTTATAGCTGCTCTCCAACCCAAAGCTGTTGGTTCAAATCTTGCGATAGGTGAATCTCCTTTATCAAAAAAGTGTGGATCCATCCTATCTTTTATCTTATTAGTATCAAAATGTTTCGGATACATGAGTATTTTATTACCTTCATAGTTTGTAACTCCAGGATATTTTACCCAATAAATTGGGAATCCATTAACGACCATTTTTCTTTCAATTTTGAAATTAGTCGGATCCGGTGTAGAACCTACTCTCACAATTTTCTCAACTTCAACAATTTTTGTTGGCTGTATATCTCTGCTATCAGAGCTAAATAATTTTGGCATTACTCCCATGATCCAAATGTAATAAAAATATCTTTATGCAAAAATATATTTTGTTAAAAGTTCGTTAAGATTCGTCTTGGGGTTTCAGTTCTGGAAATAACTTATAGAATCGTTTCCAAGCGGTTTTTCGATTCTTTCTTGGTCTTCTCACATCACGCAAATATCCACGGCCGTTGCCACGATTAATATAGGTCTTATTATCCTGACGTGGAGGTTTAGCCATTTTCTTATAGCTATTCTTGATTTCCCGTTGAGTTTCCCAGGCAATATGCCAATGCAGAAGAATTTCCTTTGGATCGTCCGAAACCTTTTCGTATAGATCTAAACATCGAACCATGTGTTCGGTTCTTTCCCTGCATAAAGATCCTTTTGGACAAGTTTCTAGATTCCCTCTCAAATTCTGGAAATACTTTTCAGTTCTTCCTTCGTGAACTATAAATGATACACCAGGAATGGCATACTTCTTGTTTAAATAAAGAAGCTCCCTAGCTTCTTTTTTAGGGAGCTTCTTTTTTATTAATTCATCAGTTATCATAATTAAAATCTTTTTCCTAAAATAGCTGCAATCTCTACGAAGGGATTATATTCCTTATATGGTTTTTTATCCTCTATATTATCTGAGAATCCATCACAGGATTCAAGCCAAGTGGGATCAAAATTTACAGGCCAGAGAAACCAGCCGCTTCTGATTCCATATGAGTCTCCGGTTACCTTAGCATCTGTGTTATTGCATCTCCTGTGAGCATCTCCCGGGCATGGGAGACAATGGACACAATCATAACAATTTGGTTTATTAGTTTTCATAAATCAATTTTTCTAGGTATTCTAAAGAATCTGTTCTATTCTTCCAGTTAAATCTGTTCATAAGAGCATCGCGTAGAATTCTATCTTTTATTAAGCCAATTTCAGGTCCTTCTCCAAGCTGGCCGATATCCTTGATATCATCTCCATCAATTTGGATATCATCCCAATTCATAGGAATTTGTTGGAGTCTCATTTGGAGTCTAATATCTTGTACCTCATCTGGGAGTATGATAGCCTCCATTACATCAGGGGCCTTATTAAAAACCTTAAATAACATTACTTTAAAATCTTCCTCCTCCGTATTTAAAGGAATCATTTTAAACATATTATCAAGCATTCTTACATTAAGAACTAAGTTGTTATCACCCTTGAGCCTTTTCTTAACAAAGTCAGCTGAATCTACATCACCTAATATTCCTAATAGGTAAAAGAAGGAAATCTCATCAAGGTGATCAAATCCTTTTTCGTAATGGAGCATTTTCTTATCAAATAAGGCCCAATCAACATCAGTTTCATGAAGGAGATCAATAGCCATTTGAGTATCCCCATCTTTATTAAGGATCTTCATTAATTCATCAAAGATTCTTTCTCCTGTAATAGTTTGTACATCTTCTGCATGCTTTTTCATTAGAGACATGGTTTCATCTTCAATTTTAAAACCAAATCTGCAAGCAAACTGAATACCTCTTAAAATTCTTAATGGATCTTCAATAAATGCTCCCGGATCTGTCGCTCTAATTATTCCCTTTCGTAAATCCCCTAATCCATAGAACGGATCAATTATCTCATCAGTAGGAATATGAATTGCAATAGAATTTATAGTGAAATCCCTACGAAGAAGGTCATCTTCGAGACTTACGTTTTGAGTATTAACTGAAAACCCCTGATGGCCATCACCGATCTTTGTATCCTCCCTTGGGATAGCGATATCAAAATCTTCACCAACATGACCATGAGGTCTAAATTTGATAACTGCAAAGTGTTCTCCAACCTGGTCCACACGTCCGTGTATACGCAATATAGAGATGATATCGGACATAGTTAGTCCTTCGACAATACAATCTATATCTTTGATGTTGCGGTCCATAAAGGCGTCCCTAACGGTGCCTCCGACGATGCACACTTCTCCTTTAGCAAGGAGATCTTGCATCCAATCCTTAGACCTTAGGTCTGAAGTAATGTCTTTTAATCTTTGTGGTATATTCATACCCCCAATATAAGAAATCTTTTGGTAATAAAAAAATATTAGTCCATATTTTTTATAGTTGTTTCAACAACTGTAGAAATGCTTTTTAGAACAAAAGCTAAAGTAAAAATAGGGTCGCTTCCCATAAATATATTATCATGGTGGAATATCTCTTCAACAAACTCTTCTCCTGAAGTTTGAACTTGCAGAAAGGATTCTATTCCATATCCGATAGTCCCCGTAGATATTTTGCACCGAATTTTTCTATATTTAGTCAGGTCTAAAAAATCAATGTCCGGGAGGTCGAATGTAATTATGAATTCTTTGGATTTAGGGGACCAAAACATAAGTCCTGATTCTTTGAACCATTCATACCAGGCAAATCTTTGTTTAGCCTCAGCTTTTAAAACAGCACCATGAGTAAACCTAACTGCATTCTCCTCTTTGATAGATCCTTTTTTCAATCCATTCAGCATTGATTCCAAAACAGGAGCAAAATAATCTTTATCACGGAATGCTTCCATGAATTTCCTAGCATCTGGATCTCCAATACCCATAGAATCCCGAGGATCCATTCCTCTTTCAAAATTTACTGTTTTTGCTCTCACATGTATAAGTTTTCATCTTTGTCTATCCACCAATCCTGAAATTCAGATATAACATCCCCGGTCATCAAATTCTCTTCTGGGAGCCAATCATCTTCCCATGTTGATAATTCCTTCATAAGGGGAATATTTCCTGTAACAAACTCATAGACATCCTTCTTTGTAGGATATGGTAGTTCATAATCCATATTCCAAAACATGGTTTCGGATTCGCCATGAAGCCAATCCACCACATTCTTAACTACCGGATCTCCGAGGCCCATAGCAGATTTTGGATCCCTCCCTCTTTCAAAGTTTACATTTTCATTTACGGATTTGGCTCTCATACTTTATTTATCCAAGTATTTAGTTTCTTAATGAATAAAATATATCTTTCTTTTTCAGATTATCTGCCATTGCATAAGAAATTCCCATAGTAAGACCGCCAAGAAAGGTCTCGACAGCTTGATATCTACTTTTTTCTAAACCCCCAGCAGATGTATAAACAATTTGACCATCAAATTGAACTGTACAAAGTAAGCCCTCGAAATTAGCACTAATCGATTTTCCTGTTATCCTTGAAATCCTGTTAACATATTCCTGTATTTTTTCTCTATGGTCTTCCATATCTTAATATTTTGTGGTCCATTTAGGATCCGGTAATAACTTCTCTTTTTCGTAATGGTTTAAGAGCTCCCAGATTTCTTTCCATTCCCTGATTGGATCAAATCCATACTTATCATCAATTCCAACATTGATATAGTACTTGTCCTCATAATAGCCAAAGTTACCCATATTGGATGAAATCCCAGTATTCTCATTAATATGATCAAAATGAATTCCTCTTTTTTCAAAGAAATCTAAATACTTTTCGATTTCATGAGGATAAGAACATGTAGAAAGAATCATAATAATATCTTTCCTTTTGGAGAGTTTCTTCAAAACATCTTCAGCAAAGGGATAGAATCGCATTTGATCCTCGTTAAGATCATACGAAGGAATTAGGACCGTTCCATGAATATCAATTGCCCAATATGTTTCATACCATTCTTTCTTGAATGATACATCGAATGTTCTTTGGATTTGATTAACTACGCTCATTAGTCTACAATTTTTACGATATTCGGATACATGGAGAAGACTCCGATTCTCCATCCATAAACCTTAACTTTATAAGTTTCGCCAACTTTAAGTTTGGCCTGAAGAGCGGAGGATTTGAATTTTCCATAAAACAGGGCATCTTCATTTTTGAAAGCATCATCTTCGGTGAAAACCAGGTAGTAACTATCACCATCTTCTCCTTTTTCGACGATTCTTTCTTTGTCGGTTACGGTGATGGTTACATCCCTTGCAGTTCCATACTGGTAACCGAAGGTAGCACCAAGTCCGAGAATAATAATTACTACGAATAATACAATGTAAGTGCGTCTCATGTTTTTAAGATATTACTAGGTTATACAATTCTTTATATTCATTTTTCTGCTTTTGCAGATCGATTTTTGCTTGATTGATCTTTTCTTTGGTTGCGGCCATTTTTAAAGCTGCTCTTCCAGCTTTAGATGAGGGAAGCAAAAACTTATCTTCCCTGATTGCATATCGCCAACATTGATGATCCGTATCTGGAATATGAAAGCTATATTGATGCATGACATGCTGATAAAGACCAAAATTGGGAAGTATGTAATTCTTCACTTTAGATTTGAACTGATCATATTGGCTATCCCATCGAATTTGATCAAAAGTATCCCGGTCTCTCCCGTGATCCATAATTTTTTCAAATACCCTTGCCGAATCAACATGAATCTTATCAATGATTACCGGTACCGGGCCTTTGTATTCTGTGTGGGAAAAAAGAGCATATCCACTGGGCTCCCAACCATCTGCAGGGTAATAAGGATGAAGTAGAACTTTTTGACCTACCTTAAATTTAGGTTTGTGATGTACTTCATATTCACTTTCCAGTTCCTCCGTAAATCTCTTGGCAAATGAAGCAATAAGATTTTGTTGATTTTCATAAGCCTTTCGTCTTAGAATATCCTCCTGCTTATATTTTTCAATGGCCTTCTCTTTACTCTTTTCTTTTGAATCTACGATTCTTTTTGCAATTTTGTATATCATTATTTTACTTTTTTTGGATCTAAATAAAAATTAACGGCCCTTTGTCTCTCTAAATAATTAGAAATGGTTTCAGGCTCAATATCCTCGTACCAATTATATCCATTCTTATCATTAGAAGGAATGGATATGGCAAGTTTAGGTACGTCTGGTAAAAACTGCATAAGAGTAAGGTCGATAAAATACTCTTGACCTTTATAAGTATATCCCAACCAATAATGCTCCCAAAAACCAAAGTTTCCGCAATAGATAACAGGTTCGGATTCTAATTCTTTATCACGAAGTAACATTGCGATGTATAAGCAAGAATATTCGCATTCGGATGCAACATTGTGACGATAATCTCCGGGTCTATATTCTAGATCAAATTCATCATCTATATCTTTTAGAGATTGTTCCAATCTCCAACGAATAAAATGATCCGGATCTATAGCGAAATCAAATTCCCGATTCAAGAATTGGACATCCTTGGGAGCTTCGAAAAGACGATTCATGGTGGAATTCTCTTGAAGTTCTTTCCAAGCCTCTTCTAATCCTATATCATCCTTTAAATCCATATAGCTAATATAAGAAATCTTTTGGAGATACCAACGATATTTTAACGATTTTTTAAGGAAACGTGGCAAATAATTTCATCCGTTGGTTCCAATGCCCTTCTTCCTTCTAATCCATTCCCGGATTCTCTTAAAGCATAATATAATCCACAACTACGATCCGGGAGATGGATCATATGGTATTTAGCCTTTCCGTTTCGAACAGTAAAATAACGGAAATTATAATTGTCGTTATCCTTAATTTCGTCAAGTTTATCTGGCGTTATCTTAATTTCTTTCAACCTTCCATATTTCTTTCTCTCTTTATTCAACATATCCTCGGGAACCCAATCATCAAAATCATTTAATGGATCTATAGGAGTATCGAAACATCTTTTAGCCTCAGATATATGTTTTCTTAACAATCCATGTTTTGAATGATGTATATCCTGAACACACCATTTTTCGAAAATTCCATTAATATCATAAGGAGCATCATCGTCCAAGATGCAGATTCCTTTTATTTCAGAATGATGGTCCATAACCCATTGGAGAATTTCTCTTCCCCTTGTCATTACATCGGAACGTAAGCTGATAGTTTTATCAATTACTTCTCCTTTAAATCCCCAGCCATCCAGAATCTCTTGTAATTCTTCGGGCGATTTACTATGTCTCCAGGAAGAGCATATAACCACTTTTGCATTGTTCTCTTCGACTATCTTATTTAGGTTCTGAATTGCTGATTTTTCAGGAGGCCAATCGTACATTCCAATTTTTGGAAATCCTCTTTCTTCTACAAGATTCTTCTGAGCATATTCGATCTTCTCCCAGAGTTCAGGATTCATGTTTTCCATATGACCCTTACCATACCATTTTTCGGTAGAAAAATCATCATTTGAATATTTGATATCAAAATGATCACAAAAAGCTTGGAAGAATGATCTGGATGAATTTAATACACCATCAAAATCCAAAAATAGTATGTTTTTTCTCTCAGCCATTATTTCTTTATTACGGTTACGATTTCTCTTTGGAAATAGTCTCTCTTTTTCTCATTTGCGACACACTTGTTCCTCTTTATATCGGCTTCTACAGTGCTCATGGAATAATACCAATCCGAATACCAAATTGGAAAAAAGAAAAAGATTCTTAACATCTTAAAATAATGCTTGGTACTCTCTTTATTAGACCGGACCTCTTTAATCTTTACTTTAAAGATATACATTTCATAAAACCTTATATTAACGAAAATACATTTTGCTATGAAAACAATCCAAGCAATAATAGCCAATACTAAATGGCTAAACCATATAAAATAGTCAACGCCTTTATCCTCCGGAATTGTCACCGTTGATATAATTGCTAACAACAAAAAAACGGTAGTCCAAAGAATATCATTTTGGAAATCGCTTAGTCTCCTTCTGGTTTTCATGAGTTGTATGATAATTTACAACCTTTCATGGCGAGGTTGGTAATGAAAAATTGGAATTGGGTTACAGAGCGCATTTTAGCAACCTCTAATTCATACCCCTTCCTCTTATGAACCGATACCGCAGTAGTTGGATCATTTAGGATATTAAGGGCTATCTCTTTCATTTCCTCAAGAGTTGCCTTGTGATATTCAGGGGTTAACAGGACCATAAACCTGCTGGTTACGGTGTTCTCATACATGGATAGATCCGGATGCTTTCTCATATCAAAGATGTTAAAATTTTAAACTTTTTTGTTATCCTCTTTTTGGCCCTTTTGTAGCTCATCTGAAAAGGCGAATAATCATTATAGAGCTGCGAAAATTCATGGCCATAAAGGTTTCCGGTTAACATGGTTTGTAAATCTCCGGCTTCGCCTTTATAAGTTCTCCATTCTATATGATCTGTTCTCATAATTATTATTTTTCGAATTTGATTCCTTCTCTCATTGCACAATACATCAACATTAATTCTCTTGTATCTGTAGAGTATAGATTGGAGATGCTATAGATTCCGTTACCCATATAGCTTGCTTGTCTGCTAAAGGTATTAAAATATTTTTCCTCCATTTCCGGAGTAATGTATTTGTGTAAGTTCTTGACTAAAATCTTTCGTGCCATTGGTTTTTGATTTTGATTACATACAAATATAAGAAATCCTATGCAATTACCACGATATTTTGCTCTAAAAGTCTCCGTAAGTTTTTATTTCAATTCCTTTTTTAGTAGCAGTTTTCATTTTGCTGCTGGTAGAAGTAAGGTCTCCGGTAATCAAATATTTGCAATTGGAATCTGAAAGAGAAACCTCATATAAGTGTGGAAATTTGGTTAAAAATTCCTTCTTGGTTGCATATCCGGACTCCTTGGGAGAACCAGTAAGGCATACGCCTATACTGGTCCCTTCGTCTTTCTTCTCGACCGGGCGATCGATTGAAATCCCAAGATTTTCCAATCCCTTTACTACGGTTTTAATAAAAGTGCTATTCTCATCTTTTCTTAGTTCTGCGACTAAGGCTTTTTCCAGATGGGCATAGTCATAATCTAATCCTGCATGCTCACGGGCGATTTGGGTGGATAATTTCTTACCGACCTTTTCGTATCCGAGCATTTGGATTACTTTTTCGTATGTAAGGGATTTAATATCCTTAAATGCTTTAATAAAGAGTTCTTGGGATCTACTTCCTTGCTTAATCCCATATTTTTCGATTACTGGAGTGTGTCCTATTGAATATACCCACTGGATAACTTCAAACATATTTTTGAAGTCCTTAGCAAAAGGTTCGATAGTCTTTTCGCCAATTCCTTTAATATCCAGAACCTTTAATGCCGTTGATAATTGCTTTGCAATTTTTCCAGGACATTCGTCGTTGGTACACCTGCAATGGAGCCCATCATAAGTAGCTCCTGATCCACATGCGGGACAGGTCATAGGAACGTTTCTTACTGCATCGCCTTCTGAAGCCAATGGTACTATCACTCTTTGGACCTCTGGAATAATATCACCTGCTTTGGCAATGGAAACCTTAGCTCCAGGTCCAATTTTGTT
>Ga0114918_10002543_pt1 | contig 16300 bp, 16 predicted proteins | sample LantaG_FD_87015 | JGI IMG/M metagenome (GOLD analysis project Ga0114918, IMG submission 87015) | Deep subsurface microbial communities from Baltic Sea to uncover new lineages of life (NeLLi) - Landsort_02402 metaG | ecosystem: Environmental > Aquatic > Marine > Oceanic > Sediment | place... | reverse complement strand
TCCGGGGGGGGGCCGGGGGGGGGGGGCCGCCCCCCCCGCGCGCGGCGGCCGCCCGGCGGGGGGCCGGGGGGGGGGGGGGGCTGGGGGGGGGGGGTTGAGGTTTTTGAGGTTTTTTTTTTTTCGTTTTCGGTTTTTTTTTTTTCCTTCTTCTTTTCTTTCATTCCCCTCTCAAACTCACGTTTTTTTTTCTCTCCCTCTTCCTCTCGAAATCATCTCTCACAACAACCTATCCAGGACCTGATCTACCCGGAGGAGATCACGCACTGCGCCGCCGGGGTGCGGTGGCTGAAGCACCTTCACGAAGTCGCCAGAAAGGCCAAGGAGGAGGAGGATGAAAACGGCAACGGCGTTGGAGAAGGAGAAGGGAAAGAAACAGAGGCGGGCTCTTCCGACTCTTCTTTTTCTTCTTCTTCTTCTTCTTCTTCTTCTTCTTCTTCTTCTTCTATCCCCGAGTGGATGCGAGAGGCCCAGCAGCACGCCACCGTCCAGACCTGGTTCCACGCGCTCGTGTCTAGGCACTTTGCGGGTTCCCTCAAGCCGCCGTTCAACGAGGAGGCACGGGCGAAGGCGGGGTTTGACGAGTCTTGGTACCTCCCTCTGGCCCTCGACGACGAGAGGCGGAGGAGGGAGCAGGCCGAGAGGGGGCGGGCGGAGTCGGCTGCTACTGCTGCTGCTGCGGCTGCTGCTGCTGCTGCTGCTGCGGAAGAGGGGTTCGCGGCGCTCAAGGTGTAAGAAAAAGCAGAGAAAAAGAGAAGCGAAGGGAAAAAAAAGAGCCGAGGCCGAAGGCTGCGAAGTTTCATTCTTGCTCTGAAAAAAACAAAAACAATCTCAAACGTCGAAAGAGAGCAAGAGACTTTTTCTCTCTTCCTTCTCCGCCGCCTGTCGGCCGTCTCTCCACCGCGTCCCCGCCGTCGAGAGCACGAGCCCTTCCTTACCGAGCCATCTGATATTGGCGGAACGTGAGTTCGACGAAGGAGAAGAGCGGAGGGAGCACGTGCATGAGATTGGAAAATGTCGAAGAAAGCGTTGAAGCGCTCACTTTGAAAAAGAAAAAGAAAAAATCAACAATCCAAAACAGCTTTCTCTTTCCTTCGCTTCGAGTGGTTTGACCCGAGAGAATGGCGGCCGTGACCGGAGGCCTCAAATCCATGCTCGAGTCGAACGGAGGAGGAGGAGTGGGAGGAGCTGAGCTGCAGCAGCAGCAGATGATGATGATGATGCAGAGCAATGAAGATTCGGCCTTTGCCGCTCCTCTTCCTCTGTCGTCGTCCACCGCTGCTGCTCAACAACGCTCCGCGCCCGTCGCCATCGGCGCCGTGCGGGCCCGCGCCGCGCCCATCGCGATTCCTGGAACGGCGCCCAACGGTAAGAATTGACCCAGCGTGGAGTGGGAGAGGGGAGTAGACAGAGAGAAGAGGAGAGAGAGCGAGAGCGCGTGCGAGAGAGAGAAAGCTCAAGCAAGAGGATGGCGAACGAAGAGCTTTTTCGACGTCGAAAAAAAAGCAAAACAACGAAGGAGAGGCCTTGCTTTGACGCTCAACCTTCTCCTCTCTTTTTCACTCGAAACAAAACAACAACAGCGCCGCTCAACTTTGTCCCCGTCGTCGACAGCGCGAACGCGAACGGCAGCAGCGGCTTGCCTCCCCTGATGCCCCAGCCTCAGCAACAACACCAGCAGCAGCAGCAGCAGCAGCAGCAAAACTTCCCGTTCCTCAACCAAAACAACCACTTCCGCCCCGGCGTTGCCGCCTCGGCCCCCGGCCGCTTTGGCCACCTCGACGCGGCCGCTTCGTCGCTGCCGGTCGTCGCCTGCTCCCCGGGCTCGGAGCTCTCCACGGCCTTCACGCTCGCGTGCGACATCTTCGACGAGATCGACGAGAGGACCGCCGCAGCAGCGGCGGCGGCGGCGGCGGGCGTCGGAGTTCCTTCTCACTTTGCCGCTTTCGGCCGCTCCCCCGCCCTCGCCGCCGGTGCAGCCGCAAGGCCTCCGGTCGCTCCTCCCTCGCTCGCCGGGATCCAGGAGGAGGCAAACGCCGCCGCCGCAGCAGCAGCAACAGCTGCCGCAGCCGCGTCCCTCGCTGCTCACGGCGAGGAGAAGGAGGAGAAGCTCCGCGGGCTCGACTTTGACGACGATGGCTGCTTTGACGACGACGGCGGCGACGACGACGAAATGCTGCTCGCCGCGCTCGAAGGCGTCCCGAGGCCAATTGTCAATCATCACTCGCACTCGCACCACCACCACCACAGCCACCACAACCCGTTTGCCTCTTCCTCCTACACCCCAGGCAGCGCCGGCCCCCTGGCCGATAGCTACGGCTCGACTGGAGACGAATTGGCCGGGTTTGGAGCGGGGGCCGGGGAGAGGATAAACGGGAACAACAGAAGCCACCACCAGCACCCCCTCGATGGCCCCTCCTCGCTCGCGTCGTCGAGCTACGGCGGCCTCGGCGCCTCGGGGACGCACTTTGCGGCGCTCTCTCCTTCAGTCGGGGCGCACCACCATCAGCACTCTGCGGCCGCGGCGGCGTTGCGGAGGGTGCAGAGCGCGGCGGCGATGAACGGAGGAGGAGGGAACGGCGGCGCCTTCTCGTTCGGCGCCGCGAACAGCGGCAACGGCAACGTCAACGGCGGCTCAAATGGCGTCGGTGGCATTGGGAGCAGCCTGGCTGCTGCCGCCGCCGCAGCAGCAGCTGCCGCAACTCCAAATGGAGCCATACCGAGCAGCAGCGCCGGAGGCTACGCGGCCCTCGCCGCGGCGGGAGGGCTCGGAGGCATCACCTCTGCCGCGACGGCGACAACAACAACTTTGAGCGGAGGAGGAGGAGGTCGGATGCTTTCCTCCTCGGCGCCGCGCTCCGGGGCCCGGGGCCCGCGCCACGGCATGGGATTCGGCGGCTCGCTGGGAGGGCGCAACCCGCTGTCCGTCTCCTCGTCCCCGTCTCTCAAGGCGCTCTCCTCCTCGCTCGGAGGGGGACGCGGAGGAGGGAGCGGCACTGGCGACGGCGGAGGAAGCGCGTCGAGTTCCTTCAATGAAAATCACTCCACCTCCCGCGACGGCACCCCTTCGCACTACGGTTCCTATGGGGCCCAGCCCTCGCGCTCGGACCGCATCCCTCGCCCTCCACGCCGGCCCCTCGACGGCTATTCGGACGACGAAGGGGGAGGAGCAGGCGGAAGTGGAACCGGGAGATTCGGCGATCGCACCAGCTACGGCTCGTTCGGCAGCGCGGCGGGCCGGAAAGTCCACAACCCGTGGTCTGTCGAGGAGACCGACGCTCTGGTTCGCGGGGTCGAGACCTGCGGTGGGGGCCGGTGGGCCGACATCAAGAAGCTGAACCTGCCGGAGCTGGAGGGCAGGTCCGCGGTCGACCTGAAGGACAAGTGGAGGAACCTGGCGCGGCTGGTGGCGCTGCCGAGCGCGACGCCGAGGTCCGTCGCCGTCACTGTCGTTGGGAGCGCTCCCGGGAGCGCCGCCCCCGGCTCCTCCGAAGGAGGAGCGGCGACGGCGGCGGGAAATGTCGAGAGGAGGAAGCTCCCCTCCGAGCTGCTGGAGCGCGTGAGGCTGCTCCTGCCGACCTCTCCGGCCATGCCCTACGGGAGGATCACGCCGAGCCGGGTGCCCGGGGCCAGGGCGAGGAAGAGGCGTTGAAGAAAAGTTTTTTCGACCCCTTTTCGAAAAGAAAAAAAACGACAAAAAAAACTCAAAAAAACACTTTCCTGTTCCATTACTTTTGTTTAGCGGAAGCATCCCCCTTCGGGCTTCTTCGTCGCATCCCTTTGTACCCTTGTTGTTTAAAATGCGCAAAAAAAGAAAAAAAAGCGAGAGAGCATGCGACGCGACGCCACGGAGAGAGAGAAAAAAAGAGTTGTTTCGGAATTTCTAGTACCATCACCCCTTTTTCCTATGCCTTGCCTTTTGCCCCCTCCCCTGATTTTATTCTCCTTTCCCCTTTCCCTTACCCGCCTTTTTATATCAAAAACCCAAATCACAATCGCCTGCTTTTCTCTCTCTTCCGTGTGTAAAAAGAAAAAAATCAACAAAGAAACAAATTACAAACGCGAAAACTTTTTTCAACGCCTTCGCTCACGACTCCTTGACCTCGAGCGCTCGCGCCTGCCTCCGCCGCCGCCGCCGTCCCTGTCCCTGTCCCTCCCGCCACGGTCGCCGTATCCGCTGCCTCCTCCTCCGCCTCCTCCTCGGTAGTCGTCGCGCGGGCGGTAGCTATCCCTCTCGCTCCCGCCGCCGCCGCCGCCTCCCCTGCTTCCGCCGCCGCCGCCGCCGCCTCGGTCGCCGCCGCCGTAACTTCCACCTCCTCCGACTCCACCTCCGCCTCCGCCTCCCGGCTTGGGCGCGCGGCACCGGTTGCACTCTGTCCTCCTTGCGAAGTTGGTGTTCTGGCACTCGGCGCAGGTCCAGTCGTTGGGGTTCGAGGAGGACGGGGGGGGAGGGCCGAAACCACCTCCGGCGTCGCTTCCTCCTCCTCCACCACCTCCGCCGCCGCCGTCGCTCTTCCCTGCGCCACATCGGTTGCACGAGCTCCGGAACGAAAAGTTGTTGTTGCCGCAGGCGCACATCCAGTCCCCGGCGCGGCCCCCGCCGCCACCGCGGCCTCCTCCACCGCCGAAGCCTCCTCCGCCGCCGCCGCGGCCGCCTCCGTAACCTCCCCCTCCTCCTCCTTCGAAAGAATTATAGTTCCCTTGCTGCTGCTGCTGCTGACCACCTCCTCCATACCCTCCTCCACCTCCGCCAAAGCCGCCGCCTCCAGCATCAAACGGCGGTCCTCCCCCTTTGCTCTCCGCCAGAGAGACCTTGATCATGGCACATTTAAACTCCTTCCCGTCAAACCACTTCACGGCGCTGGCGGCAGAGAACGGGTCCTCGTAACTCACTGTGCCGTCGCCCTTCGGAGCGCCGGTCGCCTTGTCGCGGTAGAGCCAGATTTTTGGACATTTCCTTTTTTTATCTTCGCGGATCACGCCGATGGCCCCAAAATGCTTGGCGAGCTCTGCCTCGGTGGTGCCGTCGGGGAGGTTGCTGACGTAGACGGTGTCGGTGTCGGGGACGTCGAAGGAGAGGGTGTCCGGGTTGAACGACATTTTTTATTTTTTGGATTTTCGTTCGAGTTGCAAGATTCGAGATTCGAGCGACGACGATCGACAAAAAAGCGAACACGAGATTCAATACGAGATGCGTTCTGCTTGCTCTGAATTTTGTGCGTGCTTCTAGGGCACGATGTACGAGGGCTCTGGGTGGTGCGAGAAGAGGAAAAAAGGGAAGGAGAAAAGGCAGCGAGCGCGGCAAAAGGAGAGAAAGAGAGAGGCGATTGGGGCGGCGAAGAGGAAGAAAACGCGATCGAAAAATGAAGGACGATGATGCTGTCTCTCTTTCTCCCTTTCTCGACCTCTTTTCATTTTTTCATTCCGTTCATTCTCTCTCTCTTCTCTTTTTCATTTCACAGTTGCGTTTTAAAAAAAACAACAAAAAAGACAACGAAAATCATGGCGTGCGTGCGTTTTCTCAAAGTAGTAGTGGTAGTGGTAGTGCAGAAAAAGTAAGAAGAAAAAAAAACTCCATTTCCCTTAGGGAGCAAACTTTGGCGGCACCGAAGAAGCAAAGCTCGCAGCGTTCACGATCCCGCTCCCCCCGCCGTTCACGCTCTGGTACCGCCGCTTCCTGGCCGACCGCAGCGCCCCCGAGGCCGCCCTCACGCCCACGAAGGCCACCCCGACGGTGCCGACAAATACCAGCGCCGCCGCGCCCTTCACGCCGTGCGGCGCCGTCGCCGCGGCGGTCGCGGCGCTCGACGCGCGGCCCGCGGCCGCCGAGGCGGCGCTGCGCGCGGCCGCGGAGGCGCTGGCCCCGAGCCACTTGGCGCGGAGAAGGGGCGAGGAGGAGGAGGAGGAATAAGAAGAGTCTGCTGCTGCTCGCCGTCGTTCCTCCTCCTCCTCCTCCTCCTCTTTGGCGGCGGCGGCGGCGTCTGCGGCGGCTGCCGCCGCTGCCGCTCGGGCCGCGGCCACCGCGTGAGCAGCGTGGGCCGCGTGGGCGGCGTGCTCCGCCGTGGCCACTTTCGCGTCAGCATTAGTGGAAGAGGCCGTCTTCTCGGTGGTGGTGGTGGTGGTGGTGGTGGGAGAGACGGCGGTGGAAGAAGAAGAAGAAGCAGAAGAAGAGGCGTCGACGCCGTGGTGGTGCTTGTGCGCTCCGCCGCTCGCGGCGGCGGCAGCGTCGGCCGCGGGCACCTCGGTCGCGGCGCCCCTCGCCATCGCCAGCGCCGACTCACGCATCCTCCTCCACAGCTCCCTCGCGGGCTGCTGCTGTTGCTGCTGCCGCTGCTTCGGAGAAGGCAGGGTCTCGTTCCCGGCGCCGCGGAGGAAGACGTACTTCTTCACCGCTCCAGTGCCGTCGCCCCTCGACTCAGCCACCAAAAGGGATAGCGGCCTCTCGGCGTCGGCGAGCCTGGGCGGTCCCGCCACCAGCGCCCAGTCGTGCGGGGCCTGCGAGTCCGGAAGCTCCCACGCGTTCTCCACCGCCTCGTTGTTGCTGTCGCCGCCGCCGAAAAAGTTGAACGGCGCGAAAGCACCATTTCCTTCGCCGCTGCCGCTGCTCGGCGGCTCGTCGCTCAGCTGCAGCGCGAACGACTCCTGCTTCCCCGCGCCGCCTTCCCTCTTCCACGTCAGCGCCATCGGTTTGCCGTAGGGGCCCAAGGACACAGCGTACACGAACCCGTAGGCAGAGACGTCCCAGAGGCCCGTCGGCTCTCTTGTTGTGAGATCAAACCTGCGGACGGCGCCGTGCTCGCGGTCCGCGACCAAGATCTGGTTCAGGCACTCGTCGACGGCGACGTCGTGGGCGACGTGCGGGCGGTTGGCGCCCTGGTGATTGGTGGCGGTGGTGGCGTTTTTGGAGTGGGAGAGAGAAAGAAAGAGAGAGAGAAAAAAAAGTGAGTTTTTTTGACTTCGTTTTTTTCTAGGGAAAAAAAACTTTAAAAAAAAAACTCCAACTCCATTTCTCTTACCCCCGGAGCCGGGAACTTGGCCTCGTGCGCCGCCAGGTCGTACTCCCCCTTGAAAAGACCCTTGCTGTCGAACCGGACGACACGCGCGTTGCAGTAGCCGTCGGAGACCAACACGTCCCCTCCGTCACCCAGCTCGACCGCCCTCGTCGGCTTGCAGAAGTTCTTCTCTCCTTTGCCGGGGACGCCGCGCTCGCCCAGCGTCAGCAGGACCTCGCAGTCGCGGCTGAGCTTGGTCGCGGTGTGCGCTCCTGCGTCGGTGACCCACACGGACCCGTCGCGGGTGGGAGAGGCCATGTGCGGCATCCAGAAGGGGAGCTTTTTGCTGCACTTCTGCAGAATCTCCCCGGTGTCCTGGTCGATCCTCGTCAGCAGCGAGCCGTCTTCGTCAGGGATCGCGCCCGCGTGGCTGAAGTCGCGCGCGCCGGGGCCACCAAAGGCGTCGGCGTCCCAGGGGCGTGGCCCGCGGCGGAGGACCCAGGCGGTGCCGTCTCCGGCGCGGGCCACCGAGGTCACTTGCCCGATCGCCGCGGCGGTCGGCGCGGCGCCGGCGGGCCCGTCGCGGACTCCCCCCGTGCTCTCCGGCCAGACAACCGGGTCCTCCTTCACCACGTTGCCGGGTAAACCCTTTTCTTTAGGGCCCGGGAGGCCACCGGGGCCGTGAGGGTCCGAGGCCGCGACGGAACCGCCGCCGCAGGTGTAGAAAGCTCCGAGCTCGGACCAGCTCATGACGTACATGTTGCACCTGGGAAAGTTTTTTTATGAAGCGTTTTTTTAGTGTTTTTTTTTGTTGTTGAAAATGCCGCATTGTAAGGGTGAGCAGGAGGCAGAGGGGGGTCGAGAGGCGTCGGGCGAGGTGCGGGAGGCGAGGAATGACGAAGGAAAAGGTCGAAAGAAGAAATGAAAAGAAAAAAACAAAAAAAACAAAAAGCTTCAAAACTCACATCTCGTCGTTGTGCGTCGAGCCCGCCGTCACTATCCTGTCGCTCTTGCTCGCGTCGTACACGCAGGTCATCGTCACGCGGTCCCCGGGCCAGATCGTTAATTCTTCGGCGATCGGCGTGAACCCTTGCGGCAGCTGCGGGTCCCGCTTGGCGACGACAGAGGTCGCCGCTCCGGGGTTGCGAGGGGAGCGCTCAAGGTAGATCGAGCTGTTTTTTTTCGTTTTTTTTGTTTTCGTTTTTCCGTTTTAAAAGAGAGGGGGAGAGGTAAGGAGTGAGTGAGTGAGCAAGGGAGAAGAAGAAGAGAGAAAAGCGGGAGCAGAAAAGAAAAGGAAAAAGAAAGAGAAAAAGAAAAAGGAAAAAAACTATTCTGAGAGAGAGACAGGGAGAGAGAGCTCTTTCTTCTTTCTCCTCTTTCTCCACCCTCCCAACTCCCACCCCGCCCCCAAATAATCTCCTCACCGTCCCATGTCATGCGCGTGAACCCTGAACGCGAAGGCGTGCTGCGGCTCGAAGCCCCTCAAACAGCACTGGTTGGGCACTTTGACCTCAGGCTCCCTCGGAGGGATCTGGAAGTAGCGGGCAAACATCGTCAAGCCGGCAGAAAAGGGAGCAGCGCCCCCGCCGGCACCCAGGTGCAACCGCACGCCAGACCTGTCCCCCGGGGGTCGCCTGGTGGTAAAGTGCACCTGCATCACGAGCGATTTCGTGCCCGTGCCATGCCCCACGCGGAAGGCCGCGCCATCCGGGACGCCGGCCGGCGGCGCGTCCTTGGCCCAGCCGTAGAGCACGTGCTGTGTCGTGGCGGAGGGGGAGCAGACGGAGTGGCCGCGGCAGCGCCAGACGGGCTCGGTGTTGGCGTCGGAGCAGCCTGGATTGTTGGGAAGAGGAGGTTGGGAAGAGGGGGAAGAGGTGACAGTGAGAGAGGATTTTTCAAAAAAAAATCGAAGGAAAGAGGTCGCACGTCGCGACAGCGCCCATCGATCCCAAAGAAATAAAAGGCATATCCTTGCCACTTCTTCCTCGCCCCATCTTCCTTCTCCCATCCACTTCCCACACTCTTAACAGATCCCCACTCACCAAACAGCAGGATGTGATGCACCACGGCGGCGCTCGCCAGCGGCTCCACGCGCGTCAGCCCCAAGGGGATTCCCTCGGGCAGCGGCACGCTCGTGCAGAGGTACTCCTCGTCCTCGACGGTCTCCGCCGGCGGCAGGGTGACGTCGAGCGTGCGCACTCCCGAAGAGGGCCAGCCGACGGTCGGGTCGAAGGGCGGTGGAGGGGAGGCGGAGGCGGACGCGGTGGTGGCCTGGGCGGAAGCGGAGGCAATGCTGCTCGAGCAGGAAGCGATGATGGTGACGACGCCGACGACGAGAGCGGAGCACGCGCCGAGCAGCAGGGGGCTTCGAGCCGCCCTGGCCGCGGCCCTGGCGCCGGGCCGTCGTCGACGGGCCATGGCCGGCTGTGTCGAGAGAGACACGAAAGAGAGAGAGAGAGAAGAGAGAGAGATTGGAGAAGCCCAGGGCCCCCTTTTGAAGAGAGAGAGAACGAGAGTTGAAGAATCGGAAAGTGAGAAGGAAAAAAAAAAAGCGTCGAGGCGATTTCGAAGTCGAAAAAATTCGACAACGAAGCTGCGACGCTTACACCTCTCTCGAAAAGAAAAAAAGCGATGAAACAACTAGCGCCAGCGCCGCGGCAGGCCCTTTATCGGCGCGATACTGCAGCTCACGTCACCAGTCGAGTTTCTGCTGCGTCATCTCGGTGAGTTTGATGGAAGTCGAAAGAAGCAGAGCGAGAAACGAAGCCTTGCATTCGATGCCATCTCTCTCACGTTCTTCTTCTTTCGACCTCAAAACCTTCTTCTTCCAAAACCAGCCCCGCTGTCTTCCTCCTCCGACCCGGCTCTCTCCCTCCTCGCCCACGCCGGCAGCAGAGGCAACGGAATGAAGCCTCTCTCGTCCCTCCCAGGGCACTCATCGCCTCGATGACCGCCGCCGCGGTCCCTCCTCCTCCTTGGTGGCTCCCGCTCGCCGTCGCTGCCCTCTCCGCCGTCGCCGCCGTCGCCGCCGCGCTTACCGCTTTCTTCTTCTTCGCCGCCCCGGCCCTCCGCAAGGCAGAGGCGGCCGCCACGGCCTGCGAGACCGCGGCCATCGCCATGGAGTCCTGCGCGGTCGAGCTCGAGGCCGCCAGCAGGGTTATGAACACCGATTTGCCCGAGACCCTGGCCTCGACCGACGCCGCGAGCAAAGAATTCGTGCTGGTGGGGAGGGCGATGAACAAGCTCTCGGCGCAGCTGGGGCTGGCGCCTCCTCAGAACTTGAGCCCCCCGAGCCTGCCGTTCCCTCCGTCGCTGAGCAAGCAAAAGCAGCAGCAGCAACAGCAGGAGCAGGTTGCTGAAGGGAAGAAAGCGCAGCAGCAGCAGCAGCAGCAGCAGCAGCCGCTGCTCCCGCCGGACGCACCCCGGGACTCGGGCTCTGCACCGACCTCCTCGCAGCAGGCTCCCTCTTCCTCTTCTTCTTCTTCCTCTTCCTCTTCTTCGGTGCCCGTGGAGCGCGTCGTGGCCTCCTTCGCGCAGGACCTGCTGGCGGTCGCGAGGATGCTCGCGCCCTCGGCGCTGCTGGGGAGCGGCGGGGCGGCGGCGAGGGCCTCTTCGAGTTCTTCTTCTTCCTCGGCGGCGACTTCGGCGTCAAATGCTCAGCTGCCAGCTCCCGCTGCTTCCTCTTCTTCTTCAACGGCAGCTCCGCCGAAACAACAACAGCAGTCTCAGCAGACGCGGGCGGAGCAGTACGAGTCGGCCAGAGCGTGGATCGAGAGCTGGCGGAAGCGGCAGCAGCGAGGAGAAGGAGGAGGAGGAGGAGGAGGAGGAGGACGAGGAGTTGAAACGACGACGACGACGACGACCAACGCCGCTTCGGCTTCCTCTCCCCCGCGTTCTTTCGCTCCTTCTTCGCTGCAGACCGAGGAAGAGCGCCTAGAGGAGGAGGAGCGAGAGGAGATGGGCACCTACGCGTCGCTCTACGCCACGCCGACCTCGGCGCCCGTCGTCGTGGCCGCTGACGCTCTCAGGCTCTTCAAGGAGGTGAGGTCCGACCTCGCCGGAGCGAGGCGCGCCGCGGCGGACAAAGTGGCCGAGGCCCTCCTCGCCGCGGAGAGCGCCGCGGCGGCCGCCTCGGCGGCGGCCAGCGAGCTCGAGAGCGCGCTGCAGAGCGCGGCCTCGACCGCCATCGGGATCGAAGGAGGGAACGGAAGGGGAGGGGGCGAGAGGGGGGAGCTGCCGGCTTCTTCCTCTTCTTCCTCTTCCTCTTCCTCCTCGGGTTCCGAAAGGAAAAAGTTCGACACCGAGGCCTCCGACGACTCGGACGGCGACCTCTACCCCGTCATGGTCGACGGAGAGGATCGCGTGCCGCGCCCCAAGGCCGACGTTGTGGGCACGCCGAGGAGAAGCAGCATGAAGAAAGAAGAGAATAAAAAGTAGAACTTTTCGTTTTGTTTTTTTCTTTGTCTTTTTTTTACGGTTTTCATTTCTAAAAAAAAAAAAAGTGTCAAAATAATCATTTCATCCTAGTGTACTAAATTCAGTTTTCCATCATTCCCACGGCGGCAAGGGAGCGTCTCCGGGCTCGCCCCTGAAGCCGTAGACGCGGCGCAGGGCTCGAAGAATGGAGGTCGAAGCGGGAGCAGTTTCCGCCTCTTCGCTCGTCGCCGCTGTCGTCGCTTCCTCTTTCGCCTTGCTGCTTTTCCCTCCCGCTTCCGCCTTCGTCGTCTTCTTTGCTCGCCACCCCACAATCCCGTCGGGGCGAACCAGAACGGCGCCGCGCTCTACTTTACTCCCTTCTTTGCCTTCTTCTTCTTCCTGGACCAAGAATGCGACGCTTCCGGAGAGGCCGGAACCCGAAATCCTCAGCTCGCGCGCGGCGGCCGCGGCCTTGGCGTCGCTCTCGGAGATGACAGCGAGCCGCAGAGGGAGTTCCTTTCCCCTTCCTCTCGTCGCCGCGAGCTCCGCGAACGCGCGGGGCCACACAGGATCGCTACCTCTCACGACGAGGACGCAGGAGGGCTCGCGCGCCGGAGGGAGATCCAGCGTCGAGAGAAGGCGGCGGCGGCTCTCATCAGCGCCGGCGCCGGCGGCAGCGGCAGCGGGAAGCTCCAGCCAAGAGGGCACGCTTGCTTCCGTGAAATCGGCCACCCGGAGCCAGGAGTGGGGCATCCTCGATCCGGGCACCGTGGAGGGAAGGTAGGGAGCGTCCGGTGGTGGAGTCGGGGTGTCGGGAGGGAACCACGACGAAGGAGAAGAAGTTTCATCATCACTTTCTTCTTCTTCGTCGTCGTCATTGTTGCTCTTGCTCTTCTTCTTCTCGTCGTCTTCTTCGTCCTCGTCGTCCAAAACGGCGGCCCCGCGCACCGACGAGCACCCCACCCCGAGATCGTAGGCCGGGAACAGCAGCCTGAGCCCCCCGCGTGTCTTGCGCAGGGCCTCCCGCGCTCGGGACGCGCGGATCTCGTCGAGAGGAGTCGAGGCACTTCCGCCGCCGCCTCTGCCGCCGCTGCCGCCGCTGCCGAAAACGGCCCTGCCGGCCGAGAGCACCCCCTCGAGCGCCGCTGAGGCCACCGGCCTCGGGACGAAACCGGAAGCCGCCGCCGCCGCCGCGGCCCTCGAGGCGGCCTCGGCGGCCCTGTCGTCCAGGCCCAGAGAGCGCGGCACGGCCAGCGCGGACCGCCAGTTGGAGAGGGAGAGCGTCGCGGCAGCCCTGGCGACGGGCGCGCGCTCGCACGAGTAGGAGGAGAGCAGGAGAAGACTCCCGGCGTCGTCGCCGTCGGCGTCGCTTCTGGTTCTCCTCTTCTGCTTCACCGCGCTCGCGAGCCTCCAGGCCAGCGCCACGGCGTCGCCGATCCCGGTGTTCATCCCCAGGCCCCCCGCGGGGGGGAACTCGTGCGCTGCGTCCCCGGCCAGGAAGAAGTTCGGAGAGCTCAACCTCCTCCTCCTCGAAGGAGGAGTGGAATTCGACGAGATTCGGGAGTGGCAGCGGCCCGAGACCCGGGCTCGCATCTTCCAGGCCCGCACGCCCCGCACCTCGAGGTCATCTTTCCCCACGCTCTCTTCTTCCTCTCCGTCTCCGCTTCCACCTCCTCTCCCCCCCGCTGTTGTCCCGAACAGGGAGGACCTGCAGAGGGCCTCGATCCTGTCGCTGGTGAAGTCGGAGGCCCTTTGCAGAGGAGGGAAAAAGGGCGCTTGGAGGACAAACTCCCCTTTTTCCAAATTGTGAGCGACGACCGCGCCGGCCACTCCGGCGTTGAAGACGAAGTAGAGCATCGCCGCCTTTGACCCTTTCTTCGACATCCCTTCACCGCTGCTCTCCGACGACAGCAGGAGCGCCTTCCCTGCCGAGGGGCAGGTGAAATGGATCGAGAGCAGGTGCTGCAGCGGGCCCGTGCCGGAGAGGCGGAGGTTTGAAGAAGAAGAGGTCGAAGAAGAATTCGAAGGAGAAGAAGAAGCGGCGACGACGGCCTCCCTCGTCGGCGAGCGCGCGCCGTCCGCGGCGACGACGAAGGCGGCCTCGGCGGTCTCGACTCGCCCCGTGGAAGCGTCGAGGAAGTCGACGGCGAGCGTCGGAGGAGGGAGAGGAAGGGAAGAAGGATCAGAAGAGACGAAGGAGGAAGGAAAAGTGAGAGGTCGAACGCCTTTCACCTCGCAACCGAAGCGCGCGTCGACCAGCAGCCGCTCCGAACCCGCCTCTTCACCGTTTCCGCCCCTCGAGGAGGCCGCCTCCACGGCGTCGAGCAGCAGCGGGAGCAGGCGGTGCTGCGGGAGGTGCGCGACTCGGACCGGGGAGAGAGACTCGGACCTCTTCTTCGAGGCGCCCGTTTCCTTTTTCTCTCCCCCCTGGCCTTCCTCTTCTTCGTCGAAGTGGTCGACGGAGGCCAACAGGGGTCCGTTCACCGCGGAGCCGCAATAGACGAAGCGGCGCCACTGGTCTCGGGGAGGGCACGCGGCGGCGACGGCGTCCGCGACGGAAAGAGTCGCCGTCGCTTTTCGTTCGCCGCCTCCTTCTTCTTCTCCTTTTTTCCCTCCTCCTTCCGCGCCACCAAAACCCACGGGCAGCCTCCGGAACGTCTCCATCGTCCTCGCGTTTATGAAGTGCGCGGCCGGATGCGCCCTCCCGCGCACGGCCGACCTCTCGAGCAGCAGCGAGCGCACACCGAAGCGCGCGAGCAGGGCCGAGAGCGTCGCGCCCGTCGGCCCGGCGCCGACGATGACGACGGGGAAGTAAGGAGGAGGAGGAGGAGGGAGTTCTTTCGCGGAAGAAAAAGAACAAGAGGAAAAGGGAGAAGAACAAGCTATTCGGAAGCCGGGAAGACGATGGCGACGACGACGATGGGACTCGGCCGAGACCGCGGCTCTGAAAATCGAAAGCGCCATTCTCCTTCTTTTCTTTCACAAGCTCAACCCGCCGAGCAGCGCCTGCAGCTCCGCGTCCTGCGCCTCGCTCCGCTTCGTCTCCAAGAGGGCCAGAGCTTTTCTCACAACCGCGGCGCGGTGTCTGGCGTAGGCAGAGCGGGCGGCACTGGGCCTGGAGAGCGTCGAGCTCAGCCACGAGCGCAGGCGCGCCGCGGCGTCGGCGTCCGAGGTGGCGGAACTCGGGTCGAGGATCCGCTGATGGGGAGGAGGAGGTTGAGGCCGAGAGAGGCTGCTGCTGCTGCCGTTCCTCACGGCGTTGGCCGGTTGAGCAGCCGAAGAAGAGGCGAGGAGGCTCCCCTTCCTGCGGGCGCGGGCCGTGGCTCGCGCGCGCTTGAGGGCGGCGCCGGCTGCCGCGGCCTCGGCGTCGCTGAGGGGGGGCAGAGGTTGTTGAGGTGGAGCGATGCCCAGCGAAGACGCCGACGCCGCAATGGGATGCTGCTGCTGCTCTCGCTGCGCTCTCTCTTCACCTTCTCCTCCTCGCTCGCCTTCTCTCTTGCTGCTGTCTTCGCTGTCCGAGGAGCTGGAGGGCGAAGAGAGCATCGAGAGGCAAGAGAAAGAGAAAGAAAAAGAGGACAGAACAGAACAGAAGAGAAGAGAGACCAATCGAGACAATGGAAGCAAACGCGACGAAAAATGGAAAAAAAAAACTTTTTATCAACCTCCTCCTCCTTCAACCTTTTTTTGTTTTGCTTTACAGAGAACTCCTCTCCTCTTCTTCCCCTTCACTGCCCCCTCACTTCCCAGCCTCCGCCGGCGTCTTCGTCGTCATCGCGTCCATGGCGTGCACAGTTTCGGCCAGCTCCTGCCAGATGGCCTTGTACACCATCCTCTGCCGCTCCATCGACTTCTTCCCCTCGAACGCCGCCGCGACAACGTCGATCTCGACGTGCCGGCCGTCGCCGCTCGCGTCGCCGACGCGGACCAGCGCCGGGTCGGTCTCGAGGGCGGCGGCGATCTTCAGGCGCATGGAGTCCATGAGCTCGGCGGTGATCTGGCCAGCGAGCTCGTCCGCTGAGGCGTCGGGGGAGGAGGAGCGAACGGAAACGGAGGAAGAGGAGGTCAAGGGGGTCGGGGTCGAACGAAGGGGAGCTCCTCCTCCGACGGCGACAAACGACGACGGCGATCGAGAAAGAACGGCGATCGATCGCTGCGCCTCTCTCCGCTGCGCGTACACCGCCGTGCTCGCTCGACGAGATGCAGCCAGCTTAGCAGAGGTCGCAGCGCTGCCCGCCGAGGCGCGGACAGCGGTGAAAGAGCGCATTTGTGAGGGGCGAATTGAGGAAAAAGAGAGACGGCTTGCTTGATTTTTCTCTTTTTCCGAATTGTGAATTTTTCTGTCGACCTCTCTCGACCTCGAAAGGAAAAAAAAACGGGTTTCCGTTTTTTATTTACACTCACGCGCGCGGCGCGCGTGAAAAGCTGCTATTGCTGCTTTGATGCTGCTGATGCCGAAGAAAGAAGAAAGAAAGAAAAAAACAAAAATCCAAAACACAACAAATCGAATCAGTGCTTGCTGCTGCCTCCGCCCTTCTTCCCTCCTCCTCCCCCTCCTCCTCCTCCGAGCGCGGCCGCCTCCTTCTTGATCCTCGCTGCCCTCGCCGCGGCCTGCCTGCGTCCTTCGCCGCGCAGGGCGGCCACCAGCTCGTCCTGGGTGCACGCCAGCAGAGCGGGGATGTCCTGCTCGTACTCGGAAGGGTCGAAATTAGTGACGCCGCTGCGTTGAGGTTGTTTTGAAGAATTTGAGAAAGAAAGAAAAGTGAGTTTTCTCTTTTCTCTCTCTCTCTTTCTCTTTCCTCTCTTCTCAAAACCTCGAAAAAAAGACTCTCTCTCTCTCTCTCTCTCTCTCTCTCTCTCTCTCTCTCTCTCTCTCTCTCTCTCTCTCTCTCCCACAC
>Ga0114918_10002542_pt1 | contig 16302 bp, 25 predicted proteins | sample LantaG_FD_87015 | JGI IMG/M metagenome (GOLD analysis project Ga0114918, IMG submission 87015) | Deep subsurface microbial communities from Baltic Sea to uncover new lineages of life (NeLLi) - Landsort_02402 metaG | ecosystem: Environmental > Aquatic > Marine > Oceanic > Sediment | place... | reverse complement strand
TCTTGACCATATCAGGTAACTTATACTGGTCAGGTAAAAGGGCAAAGTCTATAACCTCAAACTTCCATATTTTAGCTATCCCTCCAGTTCCCATATCAGTTCTTATGTGGTTCGGTGGGGATGCTATAACCTCAACCAAATTCACTGACTCTGAAATCTCACCATTATGAAGAGAGGCATCCCTTTTGGCTGCTTCAAGTCTAAGCGCATTTATCCTCTCCTGTTCTTCCCTGATAAGTTGCTGCTTTAGTTTGAAAGCCAGTATCTTTTGCCGAGTAATTTGGTCTGCCTGGGTTAGCGGCTCTGTGAAGGTCTTAAAAGCCTCATTGACCGCTTTCAAGTGGTCATTGATAGGTTGAGTATATTCCTTGCGCTTCCCCTCAATCGCCTTCTTCAGCCCAGAAATAATACTGAGGTCATTGGTGGCACTCTTAATATTATCAACACTGGTTATGACCAATGCGATAGCATATTGCTCCAGCTTTAGCGATTGCTCATATAGCGCGATAACTGCCTTATCCACCTCGGGCTTAACATTTATTAGTACTGTTGTAGTTTCTTCCATCCTATCCTCCTTTATTCAAAATTTGGGCTAGTGTCTCATTTCCATGATGTTTAGCCAGTAATGCCAAAAGTGGGAATACTTGATATGCTTTGCCACTAAGCCTTAGAATCAATTTAATTTTCAAATGCCCTCCTTTTTAAGTCTACAGCTAGAACAAACCCTCTCATTCTCAGGCAAACTACTCAGCGTATCTACTTGGAACTTTTCATTACATAGACGGCACCGGTAGGTGCGCCTTCTGCTAATTTTCCCCTCTCTATATTCCCTGGACATAGTTTGTATTTTCATTTCCCAATCTCCCTTTAATATGCTTGGCTCTGGCTCTCATTTGGGCTTTCGTTTTGGGGTGTGGTAGCTTGTGTTTATTTTTACTCATTTCCTTTTTATCCTCCTAGTTCCTTCCTTATTTGCTAGGTAGAGATAATAACTTCCAAAACTAAGAATTCCGAAGAGAAAGACAGTCTCTACCCAAAGGATAATTCTATTTGGTTCTTGGATAGGAAATTCACCAAAACGCCAGATACAACTGAAATGCCATAGAAGTGCAAGTGCCATTCCCACTATCAAAGCACCCGCCATAATGTGTCTCATTTTCTTATCTCCTTATCAGCCTCGTTAAGTAATTCAGGAATGCCTTTTGGTCTTCCCATAGTTTGAAGATAACCTTGATAGTCAAGATATATCTGGCAGTCTTGACAGTATCCCTCTTGACATAAAATTGGTTTATAGGGACAGGGTTTACCTTTCATAGTTTCTATTCTCATTTATTTACCCTCTGCTTCAGCCAGGGCTTGGCGTGCATTTTTCTTGGCGTTTAACATATCTTGCGAGAATGATATATTAGCTCCCAGCAACTGAAAATCCAGGTCTTTCAGTGCCTTATATAACTTTGGTGCCGTTGCTATGAGTTGGGCATTGTCTTCATTTATTGAGGATGCTATCCGACGTTCACCTGCCCACACTTCATAACAGCCTAAAGATGCCTGACCATTAAAAACTGTTGCTCTGTATTCTCTTACTTTCCATTTCCCTTTAGTAAATTCCATTTCTATCTCCTCTTATTTACTCAACCTGAAAGGGATACCGTGCTTTTAGTATTGATATAAAGCGAACCCACTTCTTTCCACTCTTTGTTGGGTGATATATCAGCATCTACACAAATCCGATAATAATCTTTTAGGGCTGTTCCCTCTTCCCCGACTGTTACGAGGATTTCGTCATTTTCGCTATTGTAACCTGTCCTAGTTAGTGTCAAGCGAATTGGTATATCTAAATTGTTTCTGGCTCTAATAGGGATGCTTTCCATTTTTAACCTCCTTTTATTTAACCTTAACCACCCGCCCTAATGTAGGCTTCCCATAGCTGATTGCGGATTACCTGTGCCTTACTCCAATCTAGCCTTTCAGGTAAGGTATCCCAAACCCTTGTATATTCAGCTTCCGCTTTCTCGCAGGTTTCTTGTGCCTCTTTATAAGCCTTTTCCTTTTCTTCTAAATCAGTCATTCTCTTCTTCTTTAGTTTAATATCCTCATACCGGGCGGGTAAAGTTTTAATTTAGGATTGTGCCTTTTTAAGTTGTTTTTGCCAGTCTATGTCTGCGATAACCCCCAGTAAGTGATTGCGGATAGCTTTGGCAGCTTCTGAATTGCTTTCAACATCGCCTGTTTGTCGTCCCCAAAGGATACCGAAATCATAGTGGACATTTTTAGTATCAGAAATAACGGCTATCCTCTCCCCATTGTCTTCTAGGCGTATCTCTATAACTTTCATTTTACTTCCTTTCCTACCCGCCCGGTATCAGTTTCACTACCTACCTCTTAGGGAGGACTAAACCTCCCCTAGTGTGCTACTTCTCGGCTTTCAAAAACTCAGCTAGAGTTCCTTGATATACTGCATCGCAAGCCCGTCTCACTAAGTCCCAATCTGGTTTAGCAGGTTGCTCATCTGCTCCCATAACTTGCCCGCAAAGGATTAAGCGTGGTTCAACGTTCCCTCGGCATTCCGGGCATTGCTTCTTTGGCAGTAAATCAAGCTCCCTAAAATAGAGTCGGCAAGCCTTACAGAAATAACCTAACATTGTCTCACCTCTTAATTTTATTAGGGCTTAATCACCCCTAAGAGGCAGGTAGTGCTTCACTAGCTTGCCCCTTATTAAGGTTTACATCGGGCTAGTGTTTTATTCTTTTGTTAAGGTGCTTTAGGGGTAGATTGCCAAGTAATCTTTCTATGATTTGTAGGTTTCGCATTAGTTAGCCCTTTCCTTTCCGTATTATCTTCCAAGCCCGCACTCCACTAATATGAAAGACTGCCCCGATTGATTTGTAAGTCCAATCTTGGTGCTTTAACCAGAATTGGTAAAGTCTCTCATTTCGTTCTTGTTTATCCTTCAACTTATAACTCATAATCATATATTAATACATTATTAAGCGTTTGTCAATACCCCAGGGAGCTATTTTTATAAAAGATAGAAATTACACGGCAGCGTTTATAAATGAAAAAAGACCCCCTTCCCTTATTAAGGGAAGGGGGTGATAAAGTAAGAAGGGTTTGGTCCCTCTTAATACACTCCTATTAACTTGAGAATTAAAGCTATTATACCGCTTCCAATCAACCAAGTATATGCTTTACGCCAAGCAGTATTTTTTATTGTGCTCTTCAAACAATCCTCAATGTAACCATTTGGTCTTTTTGGTGCGTTTCAATTTTCTCTATACTTTTCCAAGTATTGATAGAGCGTTCATCTAAGCGGATTAGTAAAGCATCTCTTTCAACCTCATTCATAACATATCCTACTTTCCAAAGAACTTTCTAATTACCGGTAAGGAAGCAACAAGAGCAGACCAAGCCTCTAGCCACGCTTTGAGCAAGATTGTTCGCTCTGACGGAGTAATATTTATACCGCCGGGGCTACTCTCATCCATTGCTTCGCTTGTTTTGGTGGCAGCTTCACCTAGTGCCCCAAAGAACTTCTTTAATGTGCCTCCAAAAACTGCACAAAGAACCGATACGACAATTAAAGCAATCTGAAATCCATCCATAATTAACCTCCTTCTTTATTTCCAGCTTCTGGCTCTCCAGCCATATTCTCCTTGTTCAAATAAACCGCCTGCTACCTCAACAAATCCAGCGTTTGGCTCCCATAACTTGAAAGTTGTCGGGCTGGTTATGGCAAGGTCAAAAGCATGTCTTCCATAAGGGCTATCTCCCCAGGCCTGCACACCATATAAGCCAAAGTCAAACCCTGCATCTGCCGCAGCCTTCTTGGAATAGTCATCACAATCCTTTCTCTCACTTTCAGCAAAATACTCAGCGGAGTATGTCAGGAATGGAACGATTGATGCCCATCCTTCCTCATCGGAATAATAAATATCATAGTCAGGCTCAAAATTGGCTTTGAGCATAATCTCTAAGCCATTCTCAGTAAGCAGACTAACTAAATCCTCCCAGTGCATACTAAATACCTTATAATCTGTGGGCTTTTTAGGCTCTTCAGGTTCTATTGTTATTACTTCAACAGGCTGTGGGCAGATTATTGCTCTTAATAACTCTAAAATACCTATCATTTCTTATCCTCCTTATTAACCGAGTTCCCGGTACATACCGGCTATAACATCGGCTATATCCCTCAGCCGAGTAGTAATTTCAATCTCCATATTTTGTGGGTTTAAGAGGTCAGGCTTAGTAATGTTTACTATTCTTGCTTTAACATCTATACCCAGCTCTTCATTAATTATCTTAACAATAGACCCTTTTTGGAGAGCATCAAAATCTAAGTCCAATGATTCGGATTCCGACAAATCAACTGTTCTAATTGAATAATTTATCGGCACTTCCTTAACTTCATCTAGTAATAATCGCCCAGCCTCCAGCAGTGATAAGACATAGCTCTCATACTTGTTTGACAAGGTCCTGGAAAACAAATCATCGCCATCTGTGATTTTATCCCAAGCAATCAAATACCCAGCATGGGTATAGCTGATATAATAGGTGGCGGCAGCATCATAATCTCCAATAGCGCACCTAACAATATGCTCATCTACTCCCTGCTCCCAGTTAGCGGTATCATCCTGATAATCAGTTCTGCCTTCAAGTTCCTCTAAGTATTCAAATCCATTAGTTCCACCGGCATGCCGATTAAATCTTATTCTAATGCCTCTGACTAGCTGAGTTGCAAAGTTTATTTCCGTCCACTGATTACTCCAATCATCTCCACCATCCATCAAATGATTATAAACATTAACCCAATCAATACCATCTATAGAAATATCAACCCAAACTCTATTGAAGTGATTGGCGGCATCTCTGAGGTCAGATGGGTAAAATCGCATACCATTCATCAATAATGCCGGAGCCCCCAAATCAAAAGCTAAGTATTCTGTCCATGCCCCTGCTAATACAAGATTAGAGTCAGCTCCTGTTGCAGTGTTGCCATCATAAGCTAGCGCTTCATTATTCCAGCCATCATCTGCGTCCTCAAAGTTAATTGGCGTTAAGGATATTTTGGCACCCAGTTCTTTGTATACTGTAATGTGTCCGGGTAATGCATCTCCCTCTGCTGTCCAATCCTTATAGCAGGCATACTTACCACCTAAAGTAAGATAGCCATAAGAAGCATCGCTATCTCTGGTAGCCTCTTCCTTGACCACATCAATATCAGATAGCTTAATTCCTGCCCCACCGAGCATGTGGAGTTTAGTGCAAAGGTCATTATAATTGGTCTCTTTCGTAATGCCTTTCAAATTCTTGCGATAACGTATCTGTTGCCCCTTGTCCTCACCAATGTCATTAGCCCATTGCAAAGCCCGGCTATTGTCCACAGAGATATAACCACCCACACTTTCTTTAAGTTGTAAGAGAGCGCAAAGGATAGTTTTGCCTTCTACTTTCAGAGCCCTGGTATCAGTAGGCGCAATCGTGCCTTTAGTTATCTTGGTCGCCCTGTGCTGATATGCTAGTAAGTCATCTACTATATCAGTTACTGCCTTGCCAGCAGTATCATAGCTATCAATGACCTCTTCACCCAGTTGGGCAAGGTAATCATCGTAACTAACTTCTGTTATAATCATGCTCTTATATCTCTCCTAAGATTGAGCCTGAACTTCTTTACTACTGTCCCAGTATCGTAATTCCTTAGCCATATCTCGTTTGCCCGAGTTAAACCTGCTGTCTTACTATCATCAGCAGGGATAGCAAAGTCCAAAGTAGCTGGCGCATTGACAGTTTCGGCATAAGCTATTCTATAAGCATTCTGGAGTATGTTGACTAGGTTGCCACTGCTATCTCGCAACTCTACGATATACTTCCGTGATATTGCCCGAATAAATAAGGTGGCTAACTCTATACCTATGCCAGTTTCAGCAATAACAATTGCTCTATCTAATAGAGACTCTACCCCGGCACCAGACTCAAATAGAGCTAAAGCCCTATTCAGTAAAGCATCTACGCCAGAGCCAGTTTCAAATTGGGTCAAGTCACGGTCGCCCCAAATAAGAGATTCTATCCCAGAGCCTGAATCCTGGGCTTTGATAAGTAACTGAATACTAAACCAGTATGGCTCTTCGTAGAAAGAGGTTAAATCATCTAACACTGGAAAGGTTATACTAGCTGGGTAATTCATTCTATCTCAAAGCACTCTTGATTTTGTTTTCGGGATTTAGCCTTTAGATTGGAATAGCTAATAAGGATTTCATTGTCTATCTGGTATTGTGTCTTGCCGGCATTATCACGGCTTGATGCATCCAGAGGGGGAGCATTGGTAGTTCCCTCCCTCTCCATTCTTTCTATATTCCCTCTCATCTGCCCAATAATATCAGTATATAGGGCATCTTCAGTAAGAACTTGCCTCTTCTGTGTTTCTGTTAACTTTGTCATCTTGTCTCCTATATCGTCAATCCAAAGTTCTTTAACTTGTTAATTCGGCGTGATAATTGCTTGGCAACACTAGATACATCACCTTCAACTAGTCCTATTAGAGAAGGCTTATCTGCAGTGAAACCGATACCTACAGTGTGGTCTTTCCCTATGAAAACCCTAGCCAAGCCTTCTATTACCCCAGTTCCAGTCTCACTTCCTACCAAGTTTCCGTTCCAGAAAAACTTAGATACTCCCGCTCTAGTTAGCGTTCCTATTAAGATGCCATAATCACCTACTGAAGGCACAAGTCCTGGGATAAATTTTTGCGTACCATTACCCTTAGTTTGCCAATTTACATAATCGTTAGGATAGTAGTGGAAGTAAATCAGGTTATCGTTATCAAATATCATCTCTACCAAAGATAGGTAACTTGCTATGCCAGTGTAGTTAATTCCAAATTTACCAGCCCAAATTAAACTTAAATCACCACTTATATTAACTACATACGCAGTGTGAGCAGCATAGTCATTTATTCCGTCCAGACTTAAAACTGGTAATTTTGTCGCACCGAAGTCCCAGCTACAGGAACTATCAAGAGTGCCATTATTTGCACCAGAGCCTCTATCGTAAGCTGTAACTCCCCTCCCTTCATCTAATAGATAGGAATTTATAGCGTCAGAGGGAGGAACCCCTTTATACAAGTTAAGCTCCTCAGCTACTGAGAGGTCGTCAGTGCCAATTACAACATCGGATATAACGCCTTTGATACCAGATGCCTCACCATCATACTGAGAACCAATTACAAGGTCTCCTTCATTAGGCAAAGCACTTGTATCAGCGTCAGTTACTGGAGTCCCATTATCTATTATCAATCTAACACCCTCAGCAGAGGATATACTGGCTATGACGTGATACGATTGATTAGCATTCCAACTTATCTGTGTTGAACTTATACTAAAGGCGTTTACACCCCCATCAATTTTGAATAATAGTAACTTTCCTAGACTGTTCTCTAAAGCCAACAGAATGCGGTTATTATCATCTATCCATTTCGACCACAGAAATTGATAGGCTGATGCTGAAGAATCATAATCTCGGTCTAGCTTAAATCTTAAACTCACCCATAGTTTAGCACCAGCATTATAAAGAGCACCCAAATTAAGATTGCTGGTAGCTGAGCCATCAAAGTGAGCGCCTTTAGTTGTTGTGCCTTTCCTAGCCCCAGTTAAGGTTAGCTTATGTCCCCCTGGTATTGAACTGGGTAAAGTGGCATTGTTATTTATTAACTCTGCATCCCAGAGTTCTCTAAATCTATAACCTGGAGGGAGTAATTGTTCTATGTCTAACATTATCTAGCCTCCTTATAAGTCAATGCTGCGTCTGCTACAATCGTAGCTGCCCCATCATCTGTCTGAGCTAACGAGAAATAAAACTGGTCGCCCTCACGTAAATCCTTACACGTATAGCGATATCGGCTGGCTGTGGCAAGCCCCGGTTGTGCAAGGTCAATAATAGCAGGCACCACCTCTTTAGTAAAGGTGATTATATCTCCCGCTCTGGTTTTATAGACTGAAGGGGTAATTTTGGTCACACCGCCATCCGCAGCTAGATAAAACTCTACCTGTATATCTTTAATGGGACCAGCCAGGGCATCTAAGGTAAATAAGGTAACTGAGCTATTCTTTGTAGTTACAGTGGTATTGAAAGCCTGTTTTAGAAGGAACTCCCTTTCTACAACATCACTAACTCCATTGATGTCATCTATAAATTCTCTATGTAAAGGTAGAGCCTCATCATTAACAGCTAATCCGGTGCTAAAGGCTTCGTGTTCAAATGTTCCATCTACACTTGTGTAGCTTAGAATTCTCCTAGCTTCACCTTGTGGAGGAGCGCCAGCCCCTCCATCATCTCGTTCTATATGAAGCCAATCACCTTGAAATCTACCATCACCGTGACTTTTGAGACTATCAATTTTACAATGTGTGCTATCTGTAACAGTAGTTATAGCTGGCATTTTATTCTCCTTAACTTAGGGTTATTGACACTTCCAAAGTCCAAGTCCCGGCAGTCTTTGTTCCTAGCGTCTCCACCTTTCTATTGAGGCAAATGGAGCTAGTAGACTGCTTAATCACCCATTCTTCCCAAGCTTCATTAGCTTCTGCAGCTCCGAAGCTGGACTTAAAAGTTGCCTTCTGTGCTGCCGAGGTAGGATAGCCACCTTCCATAGCTTTATAGGTTGGAGTGCCATCTATAAGGTCAGTATCAGTAGGGTCGGCAGCAGTAGCATCACTGCCAACACCTATCGTGGCTGCAGCCGCATCAAAGATATGGTCGGCACCTGATTCCACGCCGGTAATTAAGTCCCACATCTCATCAATGCCAGTGTTAAGCAGACAATTTCCCTCTTGCTCTATAATCTCATAAGGCTTATAAAGTTTATGGAACTCTGCTTCCCTACCCTCTTTGGCGAATGGCGTGATGTCCTCCTTATATTTAGACAGTGTAGCTCGCATGTTCCAATTTGCGTGTTCTTGTTTTTCCATTGTCTACCTCCTATAAATAACTATCCCTATACTTAATGTTCAGACTACCCTTAATTCCAAAGCCCGTTACCGTTATTTGGTTAGTGACATTAGGTTTCATTCTAGGGAACTGTCCGGTGACAGTGCTCATAGATGCCACACTATCATTCTTCACTGTCCAATTAGCCACATCAATTTCTAATTCTTTCCCGTTGGCAACTGTCCCTATCCACTGTAATTCTTCATCCGTATTTATACATTTAATCAAGATAGTTTTATCGGTTAGAAGCTCACCAGCCGTCAAAGTATAGACAGGTTCAATATACCCTGTCCCTCCCGTTACTTCCTCAATTGTCTTGGGGTCAGTCACGTTTAAAGTGTGGTTGCTGGATGTCTCATCATTATCATATGCCATCGGGTCGTCAGCCTGAAATACCATCATCCCTTCCCACATTCCCGTTATTATATAGACACCTTCAAAAGTAGTCAGCTTGGCATTCCAGTATCTACCGATTATGGTGTCCAGTTTAAGGGCTTTAGCAATTTCAGTTACGATAGCACTCTTTATGCCGTCAAGATAGCCATCCAGGAGGATACGAGTAGCGGCAAGAACAGCTATCTCAAGACTTATTATCTTGGGCGGCTTCTTTGGCTTAAATCCATAGCTGGTGTCCTGTATGAGTTGACTATCATACTGCTGTTTGAAGTCGGGGATGTTACTATGGGTAATTACAAGCCCATAGGCAGATAGGTCTACCCCATTGAAATTCATACTATTAGCCACTTATCCCCATCCTCCTATTAGTTCTATCCTGCAAAATCTTTAGTTCCCTACCAACAGCTTTACTAAGGTTCACAATGTCTGGCTCTTCCCTTACTATCAGTCCTGGAAAACTCACGTTGTAGATAAAGGTATTCCCACCTGACGGTTTAGCTGGTGAGATATATTCCGTCCCGGCTTCACCAGCAATGGCATAAGGGCGCTGAGATTTCAAACCATATAAAAGTGTAGGCTCGGTAATAGGACCACCATGTTGGTAACCCATCATCGTATCGTATGCCCATTGAACAGCTTCAATCGGATTAGTAGGTCGTTTGCGCTTTGCTAGTGGAGGTGGTCCTGCCGGGAGTTCAAATTTCTCACCGGTTATAAGCTCATCTTTAAGTAGTTCATTATACTTCTCAACAAAGGTTACGAGGTCTTCATACTTATCAATATTCAATTGCTTGAAATTAGCAAAGTCATCTTGATAAACCTCTATCTGCGCCGGTAACCATGTATCATTCCAGTAGGATGTCATTCCCGCTAGGGCTTCCTCGGCAAAAGTTATCTGGTCTTCGGCATGTTGGTCAGCCAGCGTTTTTTGGTTCTCAAAGAAGTCCTCAGAATCGAGCTCCATTATCGCAAGATGCAACTTATTGCCACGCTCTTCCTTTTCCCATGCCTCTTCAATATCGGCTATCTGGTCTTTTAATATTCGCTCACGAGCCGCCTTGCCCTCTTCAAGTTCATCGAGTTGGTCTTCCAGGCTTTCACGCCGTGCATCATCTCCCTCCTCAAGATCATCAAGTTGGTCTTCCAGCGCCTTTTTATTATCCTTATACTCGTTCTTTAGCGTGTCCTTTAATTCCTTAAGACGGTCTTCCTCAATTTCCCTATCACGTTCAGCTCCTTCTCCCTTTATCTTCCCCAGTGATTCATTATATTTAGCAGCCAATCTAGCCACTTCGCCTGTCGGGTCCATTGCTACAAGCTCAGCCATCATTTGTTCATCTATCAAGTCAAGACGTTCCGCAGTCAAGTCTCGGTAGAATTGAGCACGATCCTCAAATATCTTCTTTTCCTCATCCCTTACTTGCTCGGCTTCGGTGATTGCTTGGCTTGTAACCGATTCAGTCTCAGAGATTGCCACACTAGCCTCTTGCTTTAATGCCGAAATAGCCTGGCGAGAATATGATTCCACCTCAAAGAGCATAGTATCGTAGCTTTCTTTTACCTTCTTAGTTACTTCAATCCATGCCTTCTCTATCTCCAGGGCGTCCAGCCTGACCTGGGTCGTATCTACCCCCAGTCCAATAAGCCTCTTGAACTTCAGCCACGCCCCCTCCATCTTGATAGTGACACTTTCCCAGTTCCGCCACATGTAGATCAATGCAATCACCAGGGCAGTGATACCAGCGATTATCGCTATGATAGGATTGGCCATCATAGCTCTGTTAAGACCCCATTGGGCTTTGGTTGCTCCAATTGTAGCTCCTGTTGCGGCTGTTGTGGCGCCTATTTTAGCCCCGGTAGCGGCAATCGCAGCCGTTGTGACACCAATCTCGGCTGAGGTAGCTGCTACTTCAGCCAACGTAGCGTCAGTTTCAGCTATTGTAGCTCGAGTTGCAGCGACTGTAGCACCTACTTCACCCATTGTAGCAGCAGTTGAACCCATTGTAGCAGCAATTTCAGCCGCTTGGGCACCGGCTAAACCTATTGAAGTTTTCATATGCAAAGCAGAGGCTATACTAGATTTCATTACTGCCGCAGAATGCAATATAAACATCAATGCACTTTTACCCATCGACGTGGACAAGAATATCATCGCGGGACCCATAGCTGTCATCACAGCAAGAACAGGCTCGAGTGGAGCCAGATATGAACCGACAGTCAAAGTGAGCTTGCTCCAGAGGAACTTTAGCTTGTCCATAATTCCGTATTGAGTATTGGCTGCATCGGCATATCTTTGAGTTATGCCCGTGGCACCCTCCAGCTCTACCTTATATGACTCTATCTTCTCTGTAGAAATACCTAGAGCTTCGTTTAGCGGTATTTGTTCCTTTGTAGCCAGGGTTACTGCTGATCTGAACGCTCGTGTCATCACCTCACCAGAGTAACCCTGCTCCTCTAACTCAGCCAAGATACCTATCATGTCTTCCGTTGTTAGCCCCATTGCGACGATTTCTGGTGTGACATATCCAACCATCCGAGCCCAATCATCCAGTGAAACAGTGGTATTCCGGAAGAGGTAGGTTAAGGGGTCAATCTTTTCTGCCATCTCTGTTGCTGTGAGGTTGAATGTCTTCATCGTAGGAACTAGCCTTTCAGTCACTATACTTGCCGGTACATCGATAGCATCGCCCAGAGTATCAAAGGCTGTTGCTACACTTTGCAGAATTTCTGTGCTCTCTATTCCAGCCCGAGATAAAAGGTCGAACGTTTTGACAGCTTCATCTATGGTAAAAGTCACATTGGCAGTTGCTAGAGTCAGATCCCGCATCTCTTCAGTAGTGATATCTAGATTAAGCGCTGTTACGGCGAGTTGGGCGTTAGTCTTCCGTGCAGTGTCCACAAACTTGAGCCCGGCAGCACCCAGGGCAGTAAGTGCGGCGCCAGCCATACGCAGGTTCTTCTGGACTTTCTGGGCCTGCTGCTCCGTCTGAGATAACTGCTGGTTGACCTTATCAGCTCCAGCTAATGTTAGAGTGCCTACAAGCGTAAAGACATCCACTTAAATAATACCTCCACTCATTCTACTCATTCTACTTTCCTCTTTTTCCTAGCCATAGCCAGTATCTCTTCTGCCTTAGCAATTGCCTGCTCCTTGGTTAGGTCTTTAGAAGGGGGTGCCTTCATTGCTTTTAATATCCCCAAGCTCTCAAGATATTGACTGAAATTCTTATCACCAGCAGCTCCCATCTGGAAACCCACGAAGGCGGCTAGTGTGAGGTTTTCTTTAGCCTTACTCTGCTTTACCTTCACCAGCAGCTTTACCAGCCGTAGAAAACGACTGAATGGCAAGCTATTTACCACCTCATCTGTCCAGCCGTATCTGCTCTGGATTAAATCAAAAACCTCAGCTAGCTCTTGGTGGTTAGTTTGTTTACTAGCAATGAGGCCTTGACGAAAAAAGTTTTGATATCCTCCTGCTCAATGAGCTTTTCTACGATATCCAGGACAGTTCCTGCCGGCATTGCCTCAAATTCGGCTTTCTCCTTACCAATCAAGGCTGCTAGCCAGGCCTTCAGGTCTTCCTCAGATACAGTAAAAACGCTCTGAAACAGCACCATACCAATCTCGGTAGGATTGGGTTTCTTGGTTGTTAATGTAGAAGCTAGCTCCTGCCTGGCTCCTTTGGTGATTTTGCCCAACAGACGGGCTACGGTAAAGACATCCTCAACCAGCAACGACCTTACTACAATCTCTACAGTTTCTCCCATTGTTACTTCCTCCTTCTTTGTATTCTTAATCAGACGGATACTCTATTTTCCAGGGCTCAGTATCAAGAGCAGTAGGTAGATAATGAGCCGTGAAAGTTACCTCTGGGACAGCCTCATCTTTAGGCGCCATTGATAAACTGAGTGGGGTATCACAAAGGGCGTTTTGAATCTGGATAATCACAGGCTGAGTAGTTCCTGGCAAATCAGGGTCGGATATTGTACCGACAATTGTCACATTGTCTATATAGGCTGTACTCTTGATAATAGCCAAGTTAGCCTCGGTTGTTTCACCCCCGATAACAGCATCACCCATTACGTGTTTATAGGTAGCAACGACAGCATCCCCATCCGGGGGAGCAGTAACGAACTGAATAATACCATGGTCATAATCCATCGTGTATTCAGTGCCCCTGGTCTGAGCTGCAGCGGCAAGTGTAATTGTCTCGCTGTTCTCTTCAATATCCTCAGCACAAGCTCTCCAGTCATCAATATAGATTATGATTGCGCCTATGTCTTCTGACTGCTGTATTCCTACTGAATCAATGGTTAGCCCTGCACACCCTGAAAGGTCGGCGGCTATTTTTAGGTTATACCAGGTATCAGCCGCTAGAGCTGGAATATTAACAGTGGCATCGGGAGCCACACCCTCCGCCGTCTCGCCGAGAATCATTTGAAGCTGACCTGCGGTAACTGCTTTATTAACCTTGATTCTGAGGTTAATTTTATCGTAGAGAATGAGCTTATCGCCGTCCAACGAAGCTGCATCGTGGGTAGCTATAACAGTGGCAGCAAAATCAGTCCCTACTGTCAGCTTAACACAGTTCGTGCCTACTTGAGACTCACCAGCATCAACCTCGGAGGTTACTTCCCCAACCGCCATCTCATCCCAGGCAGCCTCGCAATCTTCTATGAGCATACCTAACTGTAGCGTCTTCTGAGCGCCGTCACCATCCCCGTTTGCCTCAGCAGTTACTGTTGTCGTCCCTGAGGTATAAATCGCTCCAGCTATCGCCCTGCGGAAGTTCTCCGCAGTTAGCTCAAGCATATTGGCTTTAATGATAGCCTCTACCGATTCCAGTCGTCTCATGCCCTTTACTGGCCCTCTAGCACCATCAACCTCCATACGTCTGATAGTTCGGGTAGCTTCAAAAACATTACCTCCCCGGGTAGCGCCCAGTAATGTGCCCGGATTATCCGCATCAAGAAATCCAAAATAGATAGCTCCTGCATCTATTATCATACGGTTTTGAGTTTCTGCGCTTACTCCATGTTTTACAACTGCCATTTTACTTTACCTCCTGTGAGGGGCATCCCCTCTCATTCTTATGCTGATGGATAGGTTATTTCCCATGGCTCGGTATCAAGTGCGGTAGGCAAAAAGTGAGCCGTGAATACCATTGTGAGTACAGCCTCATCTTTAGGGTTCAGTCCAAGACTGAGCGGGCCATCACATAAACAGTTCTTGAGCTTGAGAATTATAGGCTTTGACGTCCCGGGAAAGTCGGGGTCTGTAACGGTAGCGACTAACACCACATTAGCAATATACTTAGCATCGACTATTTCGTCACCAGTGATGACGTGGGTATCAGCCGCCGAGTTTAGTGCCAATTCCAAATTTGCCTCGGTAATCTCTAACAGGTTGACGGTTAGAGTGGCCATAACTTCCTCTATCCTACGGAAGCCCTTAACTGGCCCCTTAGCTCCGTCCGGGTCTATCCGTCTTATAGTGCGGTTAATCTCAAATACGCTACCTCCCCGGGTAGCACCAAGAAGATTACCAACTGCATCTACCGCCCAGTCATCGGTAGCCTTGGTATAGACTGCTCCTGCATCTATTATCATACGGTTTTGAGTTTCTGCGCTTACTCCATGTTTTACAACTGCCATTTCCTTTTACCTCCTGTGATTACTTTCTGCGCCCTTACTAGACGCACCAGAATTGATTTCTAGGGCTCTATATCCTCTTCTTCATAGTAAACTACCTCCCAATGATACTCGCCGTTTCAGCCTTTCTATAAAATCTTAAATTCCACTGGGTCGCATAGTGCCAGATGCCTTGCTCACTCTCGGGAATAAAACCCTCTGTCTGGAGCCACAGTCTGGCCGCCACTGCCTCATTAGTATTTGGCTCAAGCTCATCCAGAAGTTCAATTATTCTCTTCCTGATTGCCAGTATCTCATCGGCATTGTTGCTGTCACTCCAGATATCCAAGTAATAAGTCCCCAGCCTCATTGGGAACGGCTCAGCCGGGGCGATGTCTATCCGGTGGACCAGATATGGAAACTCACAATCGACCGGAGCCCAAGTCAAAGCTAATCTGACTGTGCCCCCCATAATAGTTTGCAGGCCGACATCCTCAATATCATCGCCAGTTAAGATAGTCCACAATTCAGTCAGTAGGCTCTTCTGTGTGTCAACTGTCATCAAAACCACTTCCTCGAAAGGATAGATTTTACCTTTGGCAGTACCTTCTCAAAACTGATTCTCAGCCACGGCCTTGCCGCCATTCTAACGGTGCCGAACTCAGTCATCAAACCTTGGATTGTATCGGTGCCCACCATGCCAACAACCGTCTTCCCTTCACCCTCCACCGCTACCCTCACCGATTGCTTTAGTTCAGCTGTGGCCACTGCCGGCGGCTGACCCGGGGCAGAAGCGGTATAAGTCCGCCGTGTCCCTGGGACATAATAGGTTCTGCCGGAGCGACTGCCGGATAGGGTCTCCAGCGTTTGAGTTCTTACCACCTGCACAGCTTCAGCCATCTTCTTGCTCGCAGCGTCGTCAATAGCCTTGACAACCTCTTTGGTATGGAAGACTAATTTGACTTCGGTTGCCATTAGACTTCTTTCACCATAACCATGGATATTTTATTATCAAGAGTTTGAACTGGCTCCACTGGCGCTAAGGTCTTATCCCCCCACTTAAACCTGTTAAGCCCTAGATTAAGGCTCACATTGCCTCTCATCACTATCTTGTGTGTTACCTCGGACTGCATCTGCATATAAACTGCCTTTGCTCTGGCATCCAATGGAATCACCCGAGCATGCCGAGTCTCAACAGGTTTCCACACCACCGTCTCTCCAAGAGCTGTCTGGGTGGTAGTCTTCACCTGAATTTGAACTCTGTCTTTTAATAGATTGGCCAGTGTCATAGTAGCT
>Ga0114918_10002541_pt1 | contig 16308 bp, 18 predicted proteins | sample LantaG_FD_87015 | JGI IMG/M metagenome (GOLD analysis project Ga0114918, IMG submission 87015) | Deep subsurface microbial communities from Baltic Sea to uncover new lineages of life (NeLLi) - Landsort_02402 metaG | ecosystem: Environmental > Aquatic > Marine > Oceanic > Sediment | place... | reverse complement strand
CTTTGCGATGAAAATCGGCAGGTCCTCTGCGAGCTCGCTGCCTTTGACAAGCTCGCTGGCGGTCTGGCCTTTCGGCCGATAGCCTGTAATTTTAAAGCAGACGAACTCGAACGGATATTCTTTATCCTTGTCGATAATCGCGAAGAGTTTTTCAGCTGAGACGAGCTGTTTGTGGCGTTTTCTCTGGGGCGCGAACCGAAGCTGCATCAACAATTGAGCTAAATTTCGATTTCTTATCTTTCGCATAGTGGATTGGACAAGCTCACCATGGGCCGTTACGGAACCGAAAACGGGGCAGTGGCACTTTTCCCACACTCACCAAGTGTCCATTTTACCAGATTCGGTGCAGAAAAACAACGCCTAACGCGCTGTTTTTTGTTTTTTTCGTGGATAAGACGTGCAGCAGGTCTTACGCAACGAGCTTTTTGGCGGCTTGGACGGCCATAGCGGCGTCAGGGGCATAACCGTCGGCGCCGATTTTGTCGGCGTAATCCTGGGTTACCGGCGCTCCGCCGACCATAACCTTGGCCGAAATACCGGCGTCTCTCAGGGCTTTTATGGTTTTCTCCATAGCGGGCATTGTTGTGGTCAGAAGCGTGCTCATACCAATCAACTGGACCTGTGTGGCCCTGGCCTGCTCAACAAACTTCTCGGCGGCAACATCGATGCCAAGGTCGATAACTTCAAAGCCGGCACCTTTTAGCATCATAGCGACCAAGTTTTTGCCGATATCGTGCAGGTCGCCCTGTACCGTTCCTATGAGGAACTTTCCGATGGGCTCTACGCCGGCCTTGACAAGCTCCGGTTCGAGAATCTCCATTGCCGATTTCATTGCCCAAGCGGCCATGAGTATCTCCGGTATGTAGATTTCGTTTTTGCTGAAGCGGTCGCCAACGATGTCCATAGCTGCAATCAGGCCTTTATTGAGAGTAGTTTCGGCTGAGATACCCTCGTCAAGTGCTGCCTTTGTGATTTGGGCCGCTGTATTTTGGTCGCCCTTAATAACTGCATTCGCTAATGCCTTCAAATCCGCCATCTCAATTTACCCCGAAAAATAAGTTAGTCATTTTTGTTCTATGGGGGCTGAAATTGAACATTATTTCGCGATTCGAAGCAAGCGAAAAGTCAAATCTTTTGACTGCGAAGATGCTTTTTACGTTCCTAATCTGTCTGAGCTTGTGTTATTTAGCCCTTATTAAACTCCACGACGGTATCATACATTGCCGCGATATTTTCCGGCGGGATGTTGGCCATTATGTTATGAGTCTGCTGGAAGACGAAGCCGCCGTCCGGAGCGAATATTTCCAACTGCTCCAGAACGTGTCTGCGTACCTGTTCGGCGGTGCCGTTCAGCAATACGTTGTGAGTATCACAGCCACCCCCCCAGAAGACCAAATCTTTGCCGAATTCAACTTTTAATTGCTTCGGATTCATTCCGACACAATTGGTTTGTACGGGACCAATCGCATCCAGACCCGCTTCTATAAGATGCGGCAGTAACGGCCGAATTCCACCGCAACAGTGCAGCTTGACTTTGACATTGGCCAGTTCCTTCGTGCGGTTCCACAGGATTTTATGGCGAGCTTTGAAGAACTCGACATACATCGCAGGCGAAATCAATGGCCCGGTTTGCATGCCAAGGTCATCGCTGAAAACGATGATGTCGATATATTCACCGACCGAGCCGAGAAACTTTTCCAGATTCTGCAAATGCACCTCAACCAGTTTATCGAGGAAGGCATGAATCCTTTTAGGCTTTTCGGCCAGCATCATATAGAAGATGTCGTTTCGGTACAGGAGTTGCCCTGCTTCCAGCAGATTTCCGTCGAAAAGGCCGAGTATGGCTTTATCTGTTTTTTCTCTTAGTCGGCGTGCGCCGTCCGCCAGCGGGTCGGGATTATCCTTCGTCGGGGTCAGCGGACCCGGAGGGCTCGGCACCGCTGTCCACATACTCTCAGCAAAGGCCTCGGGGATTGCATTGAGGTCATCTTTTTTTGCAAATGGGAAATTTATCTGGTCGAAATACGGGCAGGAGGGCGGCATATGCGCGATAGGCGTTCCGCTTTTGGAACGAATTATCCAGCCTTTATCGGTATGTTCAAGATTGACCCATACCGGCACTTTGCAGGGCGTACCATCGGCCAGCTTCCAATCCTGCCAGTCGCTTTCATCAAGGCTAAAACCTCTGCCCATCTCAATGGTATCAGCCCCAAATCGCTCCAGCACATCATCGTCGATAATTGCCAATTGCTGCTGAATGTCATAGACGTGAATTGTTCGAGGCTCCAATCCCAGGTATTCGCAAAGTTTTTTGTAGGCAATCGCCGTGATGCCGGAGGAGCGACAGCCGCCAATATCAATCGGGACACGGTCCGGCTCGTGATGCTTCATTGTGGTAAGGACACGTTGTCTCGAGTTCATAATATATCCCTTACTGTTATCTGTGGCCTTCGCAGCGGGCCGATGAATGTGAATCGCAGGGCTTTTTGTCTGGCAACTGCTTTTGCCGTTATTTTTAATTCCCATATTTTATGCTGCCGTTTCTGTCGCCGCAGAAACAAACGCTCGAAAAGGTTCTGGCAAACGGAGGGAAACAAGACCAAGTACTGTACCACAATTTCCATTAAGTCGCAAGCTCCTTTTGATAACGGCTCATCGGCGTATGTAATACCTGCTGTTATCGGACAGAGCCGGGACGCAGTGAGGGAATTCTTTTCATTGTGAGTTTGGCAATTGGCCGGCAGGAGAATATTTTGCAAGAAAGTTTGAAGCTAAAGCACTTTTCAATCGATAAAGCTGTTAGTGGCAGGGTTCACTTTAGCAGGCGAATACGGAGACGGTACAGATGCAGATTAGATATGTAGTTTCCTCGATGATATTCTGGTGGCGGGAGAACCCCTTGACTCTCGAGCAGGATTGTCAATCGCTTAAGTCTATGGGCTTCGGCGTGGAGTTATGGCCGAATATAAGAGGCGAAAGCGACTGCCGCTACAAAAGGCGGAACTGGCCCAGGCTTGCTGGGGCGACAGAGGGTATGGTGGTCTCGATGCTCTCTCGCGACGACGGCCCGACATTGGAGCAGTGGAACGAGCAAATCGAATGTGCTAAGCTGCTCGGTGCCGATATTGTGACCGATTTACGAAGTTTTGGTATTCGCGATGGCCCTGTGATTGACGACTATGACTTTGCCGTTGAGGTTGTCAAACTTGCACAAGACAACAATGTCAAATTATGCCTCGAAACCGGCTCGCCGACCATACTAAAGCAGGTCGGTAAAAAATTTGAAAGTATCTGGTACTGTCTCGATACCAGCTACGCTTACCTTAACAGCGAATTTCCCTTCAAACAATACGTGGATGAGCTGGCGCCGCGGGTAGGGCATTTGCACCTTGCTGACAATTACGGTCAAAGGGATGACCACGCTCCTCCGGGCCTGCGAGGCGGCATGCCCCACGAGAATTGGGACTATCTGTTGGAGACCTTAAGCAAATACGACAATGACCTAATCACCTCGCTTGAGATGTATCCGAGTATGCCTGCTGTGCTGATACGCCAGGCAAGCGAGTTTCTCTTTGGTGAATTGAGCTGGCCCAACCCCCCGCACACGTAGTATATTTCTGCTCATGCCGCTTCTGATTCTGCCTAATACCGGCGCAGATTACAACAAGAGCTTCCGGGCAAATGCACCTCAGGCTCAGACCCTTATCGGTCGGTTAGCTGTCGGCGACGGAATAAATGCACCGGTCGCAACGCCGATTAAAAGCCGTAGCCGGCCTGCTTGAGTTGCTCGGCGGTTGGCAGACTCGTATAGGTCTCGCCTCTCGGGCCGATATAAACAACGCCCTGCTTTCTCAGCGTTACCGGTGTAATGGAGCCGTTGCTGTTGGTGATATTAATCGTAACGGTGTTCATCTCCTGGCGGAGTTGCTCCCTCTCAGCCGCGGCTTTTTTCTTGTCCTGCTCGCTGCCAATCATATAGCCGGCACCGCCGCCTACTGCTGCCCCTATCAAGGTTGACCCAGTGTCGCGACCGATAGCTTGGCCGATACCGGCTCCTGCGCCTGTACCGATAAGGGCACCGGTTTGCGCATCGCTTTCGCAGCCTAAGCTAAATAACAAACCGGCGCTGACGACAGCTGCCACTAAAATTGTCAACAAACCTTTTGTCATTTTGCACCTCCATCAAACCTTAAAAGTGTACTCGCCCCTTTATATAGCGTACGCTATTTTACCACTTGCGGGTTGAAATAATCAAGCATAATCCTTTGGCCTTGCAAATATACGTCCGGCCTGTTACGTTGGTTCTGTGTAAGAAACAACGCTTAAAGGAGTCCGAAAATGAACCCTAAACTGGTAATTGTAGGCGCCGCCGGTCGGATGGGCAGGCGCATCATCTCGTTAAGTATAGACGCTGCCGACTTCGATATTATTGCGGCAGTTGAAAGAAAAGGCCATCCCGATATCGGCAAAGATGCCGGACTGGTGGCGGCGGCGGGGCCGCTCAATATTAAACTGGATAGCACTTGGCCAAAGGGGGCCGATGTGGTAATCGACTTTTCGCAAGCTGCAGAGGCCGACGAAACCGTCAGCTATTGCAGCGAAAACTCGACAGCTCTTGTTCTTGGTACAACCGGCCTGGCTGCGAACCAGCACGAAAAGATAGAAAACGCCTCACAGAAAATCCCCATCATATATGGAACAAATATGAGCGTGGGAATGAACATATTGTTTTCTTTGGTTGGCAGGGTCGCACAAATGTTAGGTGCCGAATACGATGTAGAAATAATCGAGCAGCACCACCGCTTCAAAAAGGACGCCCCAAGCGGTTCAGCCCTTACCTTAGCTGAGAATATCTGTAAAGCAACCGGCAAAAAATTCCCTGACAGTTTGACCTACGGCAGAAGCGGCAAAGATGCCCTCAGGCAAAAAGGTACCATTGGTATGCACTCGGTGCGCGGCGGCGATATTACCGGCATACACTCGGTAGTATTCAGTACGCTCGGCGAGACGGTAACACTCAATCACACTGCCCACAGCCCAGACACGTTTGCCCACGGAGCGCTTCGGGCCGCAAAATGGCTCGTCGGCAAAAAGCCCGGCCTGTATTCAATGGCCGACGTCCTGGGTATCTCGTGAAGCGCCCCCTTAGATACGATAGGCAAGCAGAGGGTAAAAAACATAATGACTAACGAAGGTCTCTGGCAGCAGGTTTTAGCACTTGACGGGCAGGGAACGGCTCAGAGAGCAGGGTGCAGCTACATCGCTGAACCGGCCGGGTATGTTATCACGCTGCTTAATAACGAGTACGAAGTCAGACTCTCTGATAAGCGAGTTGTTTCAACTCCACAGGGTTCGAAACCGGTGGAATTTCTCGAGGAGTTGTGCATTTTGGCTTATCTGATAAATGCCAGGGATTTACCGCTGGCTGGCAAACTCGTCAAGGCACAGGACCTGCCGAGTGGGCAGTTTTTCTTTCGAGGGCTGCACAGCCTGCCTACTGACAAGCTCGAAAAGGCATTTGGCCGTCGTCCCGAAGCACTATTGGAGATTGCTGAGCAGTTTGACGCCGAGAAGTGTGAGTTTGGCGACGCTTCGATTCGGCTGGACGTTCTGCCGCGTGTGCCGATAACGATAATAATCTGGCGTCAGTGTGAGCAGTTCAGCGCGCGGGCGTCGATTCTTTTTGACCGGACGGCGGTGGTGCACATGCCGCTTGATGCACTGTGGGCGGCGGCCAATCTTGCCATCAAGGCGGTGATAAAGGCTGTTGGCGACACGGTTAGGTAATAGCGTTGGGGTTTTGGTCAAACATAAGCTGCGGTATCCATAGCGGCAGTCTGGCGACAAATTTCATACTTGCAAAAGCTGCCTAAGTCCTTTAGAATTGCTGGTTTATTGGAGCAGAGGTTTGCCGGGCAAAGCTCAGTACACTGGAAAATAGCGGGTAGATACATTGTTTGAATCCTTAACGGAAAAATTTAACGCGGTTTTCAAGTCGCTTTCCGGCCGAGGCAGAATCACCGAGGCGAACGTCTCCGATGCTATGCGCGATGTCCGCAAAGCGCTTCTTGAAGCCGATGTCAGCTACAATGTGGTAAAGAAATTCTGCAAGGATGTTACCGATGCGGCTATCGGTGCTGAGGTGATAAAGAGTCTGCATCCCAGCCAGGTTCTTATCAAAATCGTCAATGGCGAGCTTACAAAGCTGATGGGCCCGGTCGATACGAGTGTTTATTTCGTCTCGCCCGGGCCTACCGTAATTATGTTGGCGGGCCTGCAGGGCGGCGGCAAGACCACTACCGCTGCCAAGCTCGGCAAATACCTCGTTGCCAAAGGTAAAAGGCCGTTATTGGTAGCCGACGACCTGCAAAGACCCGCCGCTATCGAGCAGTTGGTTGTGCTCGGCCAGCAGGCGAATATTGATGTTTACAGCGAGGAAAGCGAAAATGCCGTCAAGGTTGCGAAAAACTCTCTAAGATATGCTAAAGAGCATGGCTACGACGTAATCGTGCTCGACACCGCGGGTCGGCTGCATATCGACCAGGAAATGATGACCCAAATCGCCGATGTGGCAAAGACCGTCAACCCACACCAGATTTATTTAGTCTGCGATTCGATGACCGGCCAGGACGCCGTCAACTCCGCGAAAGAGTTCAATGAGCGTCTGGAACTCGACGGCGTAATACTTACAAAACTCGACGGCGATGCCCGCGGCGGAGCTGCGCTGAGCGTCAAGGCCGTTACCGGAAAGCCCATCAAGTTCGTCGGTGTCGGTGAAAAACTCGACAAGCTCGAAGAGTTTCACCCCGACCGAATGGCAGGCAGAATCCTCGGAATGGGCGACGTCGTATCACTTGTCGAAAAGGCCCAGGAGCAGTTCGACACAGAAGAAGCCGCTAAGCTCCAGAAGAAGATGGCCAAGGGCAGCTTCGGCTTTGATGATTTTCTAAAGCAGATGCAAGCTGTCAAAAAAATGGGCGGTATGAAGGATATGCTGAAAATGCTGCCGGGCGCAGGCAGCAAGCTCGGCGATATGGACATCGAAGACGGCGAAATCAAACAGATGGAAGCTATTGTTTATTCGATGACGGCCCGGGAGAGGCACGAGCCGGAATTAATAGATTCGTCGCGAAGGAGGCGAATCGCCGCCGGCTCCGGCACCGGGCCAAACGATGTCTCCGGCCTGGTAAAGACCTTTAAGCGAAGCCGCGATATGCTCAAGGCATTTAGCGGCGGAAAGTTCGGCGGCTTAAAGAGCCTGCTTACCGGCGGACTGAGTATGGATAGCTTAGGTGCAGCTATGGGCTCCGGAAGAAAGATAAAGCAACGCTCGAAACGAAAAAGAAAGATTGTGCGAAAGGGGAAAATAAAACGACGGTAAAACAAAAAATCTCGATTGAGCAGTATCTTGAAAAGCTGGCCAAATTCGCCGAAAGCGATTATGGTAATATGATAAGAAACCAGTTCAAGGATATAAAAGGTAGCAGTGGGCTGGCGATGCTCGCTGCGCCGAGTACTGAGGAACTGCAGCAGCTAAAAAAAGCGGTAGCGATAATGACGCCGGATGAAAAGAAAAATGCTGATAGTCTGACCGATGAGCAGATACAGAAAATCGCAGCCGATGCGCAAATCGACCCTGCTATCTTCGCAATCTTCATAAATGGCTTCGAATTACAGCGCAAACGAGTTTCGTGATTTGCCCAGAGCACTTCACGAATATTGATTATAAAAGATTAAAGAAAGGAAAAGCAATGGCAGTAAAAATCAGAATGACGAGAATTGGCAGGCGGCACAGGCCGTTCTTTAGAATCAACGCAGTGGAATCGCGTGAGCCTCGGGACGGCAAAATCCTCGAAAAGCTCGGCCACTACGACCCTATCGAAAAAGACAAGGAAAAGCAGATAGTGCTCAATACCGAAAGAGTTAAGCACTGGCTCGATAAGGGGGCGATACCGAGCGATACGGTTTCAGAAATTCTGCTTCGGCTGGGCATCAAACATAAATACGCCGAGGAAAAGGCTGCGCGTAGGGCAAAAGCCAGAGCCGCCGCACGTGCCAAAGGTAGGCTGTTTACAAAAACTGAAAAAATAGCCGCCGAGAAGGCTGCCACAGCGGCTAAAGAAACTGAAGAAAAAGAAAAGGCCAAAGCTGAACAAGCAAAAGCCAGGGCTGGCGCTGAAGCTAAAGAAAAAACTGAGGCTAAAGCCGAGGTAATTGAGACAAAGATCGAGGTGAAAGCACCTGAAGCCGCAGAAAAAAAGGTTGAGGTCGAAGCCGTGGCTGAACCGAAAGCCAAAGCCAAGAAGAAGGCCGAAACCAAGCCGGAAGCCAAAGAAGAAGCCGCTAAAGAAGCCAAGGTAGAAGCTAAAGGTAAAGATGAAGCTAAGGCCAAGGCAAAAGCTAAGCCAAAAGCCAAAGAAAAAGCCGAGGCTAAAGAAGAAACCGAAGCTCAGCCTGAGCCGCAGGCCAAAGAACAACAAGCAGCTTCGGGCGATGAAGATAAAAAACAGTAATGAGAATTGACGTACTTACGCTTTTCCCTCAGATGTTTGAATCACCCCTGAGTTACTCGATACCGAAAAGGGCTCAGGAATCTAATATAGTCGAAATAGTTTTGACCAATATACGCGACTTCGCGACGGACAAATACAAAAAAGTCGATGATAAGCCCTATGGCGGCGGGCCCGGTATGGTTATGATGCCGGGTCCTGTTTTTGACTGCTTCGAGCATGTCGAAAAGCTATCGTCTGAAAAAGGGCCGGTCATTCTGCTGACGCCGCAGGGCCGAAAGTTCGGCCAGAAAAAAGCGGTTGAATTGAGCAAAGAAAAACGGCTGATTTTAATCACCGGAAGGTATGAAGGATTCGATGAGCGAATTCGCATAGGCCTCGGCGCCGAGCAAATCTCGATAGGTGATTTCGTCTTGAGCGGCGGAGAATTAGCTGCTATGGTCGTCATTGATGCGGTGGTCAGATTATTAGAGGGCGCCATCGGCGACGAAAGTTCAGCCGGGGACGATTCCTTCAGCGAAGGACTGCTCGAATATCCCCAGTATACCCGGCCGGAGGTCTTTCGCGATATGAAGGTGCCCGATATCCTCTTAAGCGGCGACCACGAAAAAATCGCTCAGTGGCGACGCCAAATGGCCCTCGAGCGAACGAAAAAGCACCGGCCAGACCTTTTGAAAAACAACTTTTGAAAAAGCCCTTGTACTACACCCCAGAGCCGGTTATATTACCAACCCTAAACTATCAACTACGAACTAAACAGGAGCTGAATCAGTGAAAAACCAAATGCTGGATGCCGTTGAGAGCAAAAGTCTCAGGAAAGATATACCGCATTTTGAGATAGGCGATGTGGTTGATGTGCGCACGAGAATAAAAGAGGGCAACAAGGAGCGTACCCAGGTCTTCACCGGCACGGTAATCGCGCGAAAGGGACGCGGCATGAACGAGACCTTCACGGTTCGGCGAATCGTAGATAACGAAGGGGTCGAGCGCATCTTCCCGCTTCATTCGCCCAATGTCCTTGACATTCGACCAATTCGAAGTGGAAAAACAAAACGTGCGAAGCTCTATTACCTTCGCAAGCGAACCGGCAAAGCGGTCCGACTGGCGCGACGCCACAGCGAGCACACCACTTCCGAGTGATTATCGATTATCCCGACGAGTCGGGATTGATTGTTTTTAATGCCTGTTCCAATCATCAACTATCACTAATCAGTCATCAATTATGATAGGTTGGCTGTTTAACAGACGCAGGCTCTTGGCCAATCGCGAGCTGCTCGGCCGATGGGGCGAGAGACGCTGCGAGAAGTTTCTAAAAAGCAGAGGCCTTAAAAAGCTCACGCGCAACTTCTCCTGCAAAACCGGCGAAATTGACCTCGTTATGGCCGACACCGATGGAAGTATTGTTTTTGTCGAGGTAAGGACCAGAGCTGACGAAAGTTTTGGCTCTGCCGAATCGTCCATCACACCCGCCAAGAAAGCCAAATTGTCCCGGGCCGCCCAATATTTTCTCGCGACCCATAATATAGAAAATCGCCCTTTTCGCTTTGATGTTGTTACAATAGTCCTCGGCCGAGCCGGCCCCGCACAAATCAGACATTACAAAAACGCCTTTGTACCTTAACTATGGAACTGATTGACACACATTGTCATTTGACCTTTGATGATTTGTCTGGTGATATCGACACTGTTATCGAACGAAGTATCGCCGCTTCAGTCACCGCCTGGATAACCGTCGGTACCGACACCAATGAAAACCAAAAAGCTATCGAACTCGCTCATAAATTCGAAAATCTATACGCTGCTATTGCAATCCATCCCCACGATGCGAAAACCGTAACTACTGATACTATCGCCGAACTAAGAAAGCTTGCCAAAAGCCAAAAAGTCGTCGCCATTGGAGAGACAGGCCTCGACTATCATTACAACCATTCGCTACGCGTTGACCAAAGACGTGTCTTTGCTCAGCATCTTGAAATTGCCGCCGACCTCAACTTACCTGTCATTATTCATTGCCGAAAGGCCTTCGATGAAGCTATGCAAATCTTGGACGATTGCGCCAGCGGTGTTAAAAAAGTTATCTTCCACTGCTTTAGTGGCTCAGCTGAGCAGGCAAAAATCGTTCTCGACAAAGGCTTCTACCTCTCTTTTACCGGCGTGGTCACCTTCAAAAATGCCGAAAAAACAAGACGAGCCGCCGAGGTTGTTCCTTTGGATAGATTGATGCTCGAGACCGATTGTCCTTATATGTCACCTGAGCCAATGCGAAAGCAGAAGATAAATGAACCCGCCCTTATGATTCACACTGCCAGGTACCTGGCCGAATTAAAACAGATGGATTTGTCCGATTTCGCACAAAAGGTAACTGCTACGACGAAGACCTTTTTCCATTTGCCATAGAGGGGGAGACAGTTCCGAATTGACAACGTTGTCCACTCGGGGAGACAAGATTTGAACTTGCGACCTCTGCGTCCCGAACGCAGCGCTCTAGCCAAGCTGAGCTACTCCCCGCCACCTCAAAACCGCGAATATAACAGACCGTATCGGCAGTTGCAAGCTACAATAAGTTGACAGGGTCCATATCGATAGCGACCTTGACCGCCGGTCGAACAGCTGGGCCGGACCGCAAACGACTAAATAACTTCATCATAGTTTGTGCCTGCGGGGCCTGGACAATTATCTGCATCCGGTGAAAACGCTGGATTCGACTTATCGTCGCCGGCATAGGCCCGCGAACAACCGCCTTTAGGTTTTCCTGCCTAACAATACTATCGATTCTTTCGCGCATAGTTTTGGAGGCCGCCTCGAGCTTTTCAAAATTCCTGTCGCGCATACCGACAACCGCCAGCCGCCAGAACGGCGGCAGATTGCAGCTCTTTCGATGCTTCAATTCCTCTCTTATAAATCCTTCAAAATCCCCGGCCAATGCAAACCGTATCGCGGGCTGGTCGGCTAAAAATGTCTGAACAAAAACGGTACCTTTTTTCACAGAGCGTCCTGCTCGACCTGCTACCTGAGAAATCAATTGAAAGGTCCGCTCATTGCTCCTGAAATCCGGCAGATACAGACAGGTATCGGCACTGATTATCCCCACTAATGTAACGTTCGGAAAATGCAGGCCTTTGGCTAACATCTGTGTGCCGGCTAATATGTCGATTCGGCCGAGGCCGAAATCCTGCAAAAGTCGGTAATAGTCGGCCCTTGCCATCGAATCACTGTCAACCCTCGAGACGCGAGCCTGGGGAAACTTTCTGAGCAGTTCTTCTTCGAGTCGTTGTGAGCCTAATCCGATCATCGCCATACCTTTACCACACAAGGGGCACGTCTGCGGCACCAGTGTCTGGGCTCCGCAGTAGTGACACAGCGCATAGCCATAATCCATATGCCTGCCTATCAACGTTTGCGTTCGCCTAACCTGCGGCAGTTTGCTCTTGTGGAATGTAAGCGTTACATCGCAGTTTCGACAGTGTAATATATGTTTGCAGGCCGGGCAGAATACGAAATTACTGTAGCCTCGCCGGTTCAAAAGCAAAATCGCCTGCTCTTTTTTTGCGAGGACTTCTCTTAGGTGCTCTGCCAACGGCTCACTTATCAGAGTAACACCTTTTTGCGCCGAATACTGCAGCCGCAAATCGACGAGCTTCATCTGCGGCATCGGTAAATCCATTACCCTTTTCGGCAAACGCACCAGATTAAAATGCTTTTTGCTGCGGCAGTTCGAAAGGGTCTCCAGCGATGGCGTCGCACTTCCTAAAATACAGTGCGCATTTGCCAGCTGCGCCCGCTTTATCGCTGCGTCTCTGCCGTTATATCGCGGGACCGTGTCCTGCTTGTAGCTCGGCTCATGCTCTTCATCAACAACGATAAGGCCGAGCTGTGCTACCGGCGCAAAGACCGCTGAGCGAGCTCCGATTACAACGTTTGCTTGCCCTGCTTTTATCTTCTGCCACTGGCTGTTACGCTGAACGGCGGTCAGGCCTGAATGCATCACCGCTATATTCTCGAACCTTGCGTTGAATCGCTGAACCGTCTGCGTTGTAAGGGCAATCTCTGGGAGCATAACGATAGCGGCTTTTTTCTTTTGCAGAGCTCTTTCAATCGCCCGTATGTAAAGCTCGGTCTTACCGCTGTCGGTAACGCCGTGCAGAACTGTCACGCCGAATCTGCCCGAATCTGTCCCGCTGTTTATAGCCGCCAGGGCCTTTCGCTGGTCGTCGTTGAGAGAGACTATCTCTGTTCGTATCGTCATCCCTTCTGGAATGGCAGGCAGGGATTTCAAAATCGTCTTTTGGGTTATTTCAATAATGCCCTGCTGGGCCAGTTTCTTTATAGGCGCGTTCGTACAGCCGACAGCCGCCAAAGCGCCCTGCAGCTCCAAAGCCGTCCGTGAATTTAAAGCTGCTCTTTCCTGCAGGAATCTGACTATTTGCTTTTGCTTTCTGCCTCTTAGCTGCTTGAGGGTCTGTTCAAAATCTTCAGCAGTTGTTGAAAGGTAAATATGCCTTTCGGCCTTAACACCGGCCCCTCTTTTTACCGCCGCAGGAACCATCGCCCCCAAAACCTGTCCCAGTGGGCAGACATAGTAGCTGCTAATCCACCGAGCCAATTCCATAAGCTGCTCATCCAACAAAGGTTTCTTGTCAATTGCTCTGGCAACTTTTTTGAGCTTAAATTTTCTTTGCGTTTCTCTGTGGCTGATGTCAGCTTTTATGCAAAAGCCGATTTGCAGCTTATCTTTTCTGCCGAACGGCACTTCGACCCTCTGCCCCGTACCGACTGGCCAGAGCTCATCCGGCACAAGATAATCGAACTCACTATCAACGCCCGACTCAAATGCGACCCGGATAATATAGCCAGAGGCAACCTCCTCCATTTGCGGCGTCTCAAACAAACTATCGGTTCGGATTTTGCTCATAGTAGTAGCAATTGTTGCAGCTTAAAACAGTTATGTCAAGATTTGTGGATACCCTGTCGGCTTGAGTGTCCCGATACTATCGGGACTGATAAGGGAACAGCAATTGGTGAAATGACAGCTATGAGGATATGCCAAAAGCGGCGCAAAAAAAGAGGGAGACGCGGCCCCCCATTACATTTTGTCTTGGACTGGCCAGTCCGTCTCCCTTCAGAAGAGGAGAGAGGTATATCCATCGTTATATCTTCAGAGACACGACCATTTGTGTCTCCATCACCCTGTTAAAGTATAAGTTATCTTTCAGGATTCCCAAAAAATCCGAGGAATAAATTCGTCTATTTTTTGGGGTTTTGCGGATTTCGGCGTCGAAAACAGGGTAAACCGCTCACGTCCCTGCTGCTTGGCCCCGGTGTGTGGGTGCTGAGAGGCAGGCGCCTCCGGCAGGTTCAGAACACAGGACAGGATTTTGGGGGGTGATTCAGTGGCTGGTAAATCTTAGCACGGCCAGAATGACTGTAAGACACAGCAGCAGTAGTGCTGCTCTTAATATTCGCATGCGCTGTGTCTTTGGCTCTACAAACCGCCAGATAAGGGCCCAAAGTGCCGCAATGAATATTATTCGTAAAGCGATATCAGTCGTATTTTCAAACATAGTTATAATATAGCCTATTTTAACACGTTAAGTCAAGCAAAAAGTACCCTATTTTAACACAGAGAGCGCTTAAAGCTCCCGCATCTGCAGCGCAAAAGGGTAGCTCGCTGTTCAATATCACCGTATATTTGCGTTTCGCGGTTTAGGGGGGGCTCTGTAATCTCTCGCAAGATGTACCGAGTGCGTGACAAAAGCCATTAAACTTGCGCGCAGATTTTCCGATGGGTGGTTTACGCCCCAGTGTGGTCGTTCAGCCGTGATTTCAATACTGAAAATGCGGTTCTTGGAGTGTTTTCCCTTACAGACTAAGTATGTGGAATTTTGGGATGAACGATACGTCTTACTATTTTAGGCATAAATACTAAAGTATCTAAAAACATAAGCCGAATAAGAAAGCTGTGTGTAATTTTATGATGTTTTATGGTCAATGTTTAGGAGAGTAAACGATGCGTGTTCTGGAAGAAACAAAAAGATGGCTTGGTGAGATTACTGAAATTGCTTTGTTGTTGATTGCCCTTGGAGTCGCAATTGAAATTCTGTTTGGTCAGACGGTTCCTTTCTTTGGGGCTGTTGTTACCAATCTCACCGCGTTGCTTAACACACTTGGCCAAAATGGGCTTGTTGGTTTGATAGCTTTGGGCATTATTGTTTTCTTGTTCCGTAAAAGACAAGCTGTCGCGTAAAGCCGTATCGTTTGGCGCTCTCAGAAGTGGCGCGGATTGAGGCTTCGTTAAGTGCCGTGCCACTCTGGGCAGGATGACATCCGGTTCTTTGATTGCGATAGGGGCCGACTATCGCGGCCAGTCGATGCCCTTGATGCCATGGAGTGTCAGGTTCGGGTTTGGATAGCCGTCGTTGGCCTCGCGGATATCCTTAGCCTTTAGGAAATTTACCTGCCCATCAGCGAACAGGTAATTTCGGCTGCCCTGCGAGCACCACCAGCCGTCGTATCCGTACCATCCTTCTTCAACTACGCGCAAATGATTGCTGTTCCACTCCCCGATAAGAATCTTTCCGGACGGCTTGGCCACATCCAAGCTTCGTTGTGGTACGGACGGTACAAAGGGATTGTTTTCACCGCAAGTATAGCTTGGGCTGTTCATAGCATCAATCTGGTCGGGGCTGTGGTAAAACGCCATCGAGTAGGCATAACTGGTTGACTCAAAGTCGTCCTTTGCATTTCGGTCTTGCGGACAGAATAGAACCGAAGGGTTGTTCGCATCGATATTGCCTCCTATATAAGGCTCAACAAACGAGCGCCAGCCGCGCCCCATCCATAGCCAGATTTCCTGGCCCGTACTAGGGTCTGTGTAGAGTGGGTCCTCGGCGCAGGGGTAAATATCATCGTTTCCTTGTATGTATAGATGCACAGCCAAATCAATCTGCTTAAGGTTATGTGCACACGCCAGCTGCTTCGCCATAGACCTGGCCTTCGACAGTGATGGCATAAGTATCGAAAGCAAAAGTGCAATGATAGCAATAACAACGAGTAGCTCGATGAGAGTAAAACCACGCCCGGACATTTCCGGTATTGTTCTAAGGGTATAGAAGTTCCCTAACAGTTTTTTTCGTTTTATTTTCATTGCTACCGGAGATTTTTACTCAACCGTAACGCTTTTTGCAAGGTTTCGCGGTTTGTCAACGTCGTAGCCGCGCAGAACAGCGGCGTGATAGGCTAAAAGCTGTAGCGGAACAACTGTCAGCATTGGTTGGAGAAACTCCGGCACGTCCGGAACGCTAATCAGGTGGTCTGCCTGTCGCTTGATATTTTTGTCGCCCTCGGTCGCCACGACTATAGTTTTTCCGCCTCGCGCCCGCACCTCTTCGATGTTGCCCATAATCTTGTCGTACTGTGGCCCAGTTGTGGCAATGAAAACCGCAGGCATACCATCAACAATCAATGCGATTGGGCCGTGCTTCATCTCCGCGGCCGGAAGACCCTCAGCGTGAATATAGCTTATTTCCTTGAGCTTCAGTGCGCCTTCGAGGGCAACCGGATAATTAAAGCCTCGGCCCAAGAAAAGCCAGTTGTTCTTGTCGATATTCGCTTCAGCGATTTTCTTGATGTGGTCGGATTGCTCCAGTACTTGGCTTATCTTTTCCGGTATCTGCAAGAGTTCATTCATATACCGGCTGGTTTCGTCGCTGCTTATATGTCTTCTTCTGCCCAATTCAATCGCCAGCATTGTCAATACCGCCACCTGGGCTGTAAATGCCTTTGTACTGGCTACCCCTAT
>Ga0114918_10002540_pt1 | contig 16310 bp, 9 predicted proteins | sample LantaG_FD_87015 | JGI IMG/M metagenome (GOLD analysis project Ga0114918, IMG submission 87015) | Deep subsurface microbial communities from Baltic Sea to uncover new lineages of life (NeLLi) - Landsort_02402 metaG | ecosystem: Environmental > Aquatic > Marine > Oceanic > Sediment | place: Baltic... | reverse complement strand
CAATACCTTTATTTACTGTTTTATTTCTATTTTTATGCTTTGAAGTTGGTGCCGCTGAAGCCGAAGTCGTACAAAACGTCGAATACAGCGTCGAGCATGGATTTTACGACACGCCGTTTCAGTTGACGCTCTCAACACCCACACAGGCAGCGGAGATACGCTACACGCTGGACGGCTCGACGCCAAAGTCGAATACCGGCATCATCTATAGAAATCCTCTTACAATCGGCGGCACAACAGTCATCCGGGCCGCTGCTTTTAAGGCGAACTATCAGGATCCGAACGTCGTTACGAAAACCTATATCTTTATCAGCGACGTTTTAAGACAATCACCCAACGGCCAGGCCCCGGGGCCCGGCTGGCCGACAGGCAGCGTTAACGGCCAGGTCATCGATTACGGCATGGACCCGGACATCGTTAACGATCCCCGATGGGCCGGCTTTATGGAGGGTGCTTTGCTCGATATACCGACAATCTCGCTGGTAACGGATCTGGCGAATCTTTTTGACCGATCCACCGGCATATATGTCCACGCCGGTAACGACGGAATAAACTGGGAGCGGCGCACATCTGTCGAACTGATCCATCCGGACGGCACGCCGGGATTCGGGCTGGACGCGGGACTGAGGATACGCGGGGCATTCAGCAGAAGCAACAGCAATCCCAAGCATTCCTTTCGTCTGTTTTTTCGCAGTGAATACGGTACGGGAAAGCTTCGCTACCCGCTGTTCGGCGGCGAGGGCGCCGACGAGTTCGACAAGATCGATCTGCGCACCAGCCAGAACAACTCCTGGGCATACCAGGGCAGCTCGCAGAATACGCTTATTCGTGACGTTTTCTCCCGCGACGTACAGCGTGACATGGGCCAGCCGTACACCCGCAGCCGATACTATCATCTCTATATAAACGGACACTACTGGGGTCTCTATCAGACGCAGGAACGTGCTGACGCAGATTTCGCCGAGTCATATCTGGGCGGAGATAAAGAAGAATACGATGTAATTAAGAACAACTCATCGGGCTCACGCGCCCTGCATGCCACTGATGGAACAATGGCTGCATATCAGCGGCTATACGACGCTGCGCTCGCCGGCTTTGCCACCGACGGGGCATACCTTGCCGTGCAGGCCCTTAGGCCTGTCAGGACACCGGATAATCTAACAGGAGAGAGACTGCTCAATCCCGAGAACCTGATGGATTATATGATCTGCACCTACTACACAGGCGACCCCGATGCGCCGGTTAGCTGCTGGGGCCACATCTCGAACAACGTGTTCGCCATCTACAATCGCGTCCGGCAGGAGGGATTCACGTGGTACCGGCACGATGCCGAGCACTCTCTGGGTGCCAACGGCGGGATCAACGAAGGCCGGCTCCTGACCGACCCTACGGATCGCTCAATCGGACAGCGGTGGCAAGATTTTAATCCGGCATGGCTCCATTTACGCCTTACTGCCAATACGGAATATCTCATGCAGTTCGCCGACCGCGTAAATATGTATTTCTCTAACGGCGGAATCCTGACAGCGGCGCCGAATATCAACCGGTGGATGGCCCGGGCAGAGCAGATCGATCTGGCGATTATTGCCGAGTCGGCACGATGGGGCGACGCCCAAAGACATCCCCCGCTAACCAAAGACGATTGGGAGGGACAGAACAATTACATGGTCAACACCTTCTTCCCCGGGCGGACCCAGATCGTCATCAACCAGATGCGCTCGGTGAGCATGTTCCCGGACATGGCACTGATATCGTTCAACCAGCCCGGCGGAGAAGTGATACCCGGATTCGAACTGCTCATGTCACAGAGTAACGGTACGCCGGGAACGATCTACTACACTCTGGACGGCTCCGATCCGCGCCTCCGGGGCGGCGATCTAAATCCGAACGCGGCAATCTTCGAGGACGCCACCACCAGCATGACATTAATCAGCACCGGATCGGTCTGGCGGTACAAAGACGATGGCTCTGACCAGGGCGCTGCATGGCGCTACCTGAACTTCAATGACGATTCCTGGGCCGCGGGTCCCGCGCAACTGGGCTACGGTGACAATGACGAGGCTACCGTAGTCGGCTACGGACCAAGTTCCGGCAACAAATACCCCACAACCTACTTCCGGCACGTTTTCAATGTCGAAGATGCCTCCGACTTTTCCGAGCTGTCACTCGGTATCGTGCGGGACGACGGCGCAGTCGTGTATATAAATGGCGTGGAGGCTACACCGCCTATAAACATGCCGAGCGGCGAAATCAACTATCTGACCTGGGCCGAGGGTGCTGATGTGCCAGTGGGCGGGGACGAAGAATCGACGTTCTTTATGTACGATATCGATCCGGATATTCTCGTCGATGGCACCAATATTATCGCCGTCGAGATTCATCAGGTCAGCAGCACCAGCTCGGATATAAGCTTCGACCTTGAGCTGGTCGGTACGATTGCAGGTTCCGCCTCGCCGCCTATCATCCTGGACCGAACCACTACAGTTAAGGCCCGAACGTTCCATGCCGGCCAGTGGGGTGCCCTGACCGAAGCACGGTTCACGGTCGGACTGCAGGGGCTTGTGATTAATGAATTCATGGCCTCCAACCATGTGACTCTCGAAGATCCCGACGAGCCCGGCGAATTTCCCGACTGGATCGAGATATACAACGGCACGCCCGGCACGATCGATCTCGAAGGCATGTACCTGACCGACGATTTCCAGGACCTGGCAAGTGGCGAATCGGTGCCGGAGTGAGCATCGGGCCCGGCCAATACCTCATCTTCTACGCCGACGATGACGGCACGCAGGGCGTTTATCATACGAACTACAAACTTAGCATCAGCGGCGAGATGATTGCACTTATCGACAGCGACGGCAAAACTATCATCGACTCGATTCTTTTCGACGGCCAGTTCGAGGATGTCTCATACGGCCGATTCCCGGACGGAGGTAATTCCTGGAGCTACCAACAGAGCCCCACCCCCGGTTCGCCCAACCAGATGGATCTCGGCCAATGATCGGATAATCCCAGCACCCCTGCTCGAACCACGAGTCGCGTTTGATCGAGGGCCTAATCAGGGACAGTCCACGAGATGTTATCCATGACGGCTCTATCGCTCCTGCAGATAAACTCAATTGTCACGTCCCCCGTCTTTTTCAAATCCTTAATCTTGAAATAATGGTTATTCCAGCCACCCTGGCGTTTGGGCTTGAACGTCCCCATTGATTTGCCGTCAACCGTCACTTCAATCTCGGCATTTTTATTCATAGCAAAATGCAGCTCGCCGATACCGCCGGGGATGGTTGCCGAGAGCGATGAACCGCGGCGCATAATAATAAAAGCGTCGGTCATAGTCTCCTCGTCTTTGCTGGAGTCGACATTGGTATAATTCCATATAATTCCGTTGTCGCCCGTAAACTTACCGGTGCCTGAAACCGGATACATTATGTCGAAGGACTCCCAGTTTTTCAGGCCGGCCTTCAGGTGCGTCAAGTAAGCATCGACGCTGTCCGGCTCATTCTTATACCAACCCGAGTATGGCGTATTCCGTACAGTCTCATAAACCACATCGTGGATAATCGTTGCGTCGTGGGGGCTGAACTTCAGCCTTTGCCCGCCCCTGCCGCCGACAACATCGCCCGGCAGCTTGCGCACATCATACCGATAAGCGCCGCAGAATGTAAGGCAGGCCTGAACGTAACGACCCATTTCACTAAGATGAATACTGTCACTCATTAAATCATCCGGATGTTTGTAATCCACTAATTCCCCGGCGACGATTTTTTCTCTCATCATCTGAATAGCCGCACCTACGGGGACGATGTACACCTTGTGCTTCAGTTCATTGGCCATCAGGTTGATTATCTTGACCGCACCCTGGTTCATACCGCGCACGTTGTCCCAGCCGTGCAGCTCCGGGTAGAGTGACCTGTCCGGCGTTAAAACCGTCCAGTAATCATGGATGAAAATGCGAGCGTCCGGATTATTCTCCAAAAGCAGCCCGCCAAAGTAGGCGCATGCTTCGGCCTCGGATTCGGTGTAGAGCCAGGGACGTGTCGCAGTCATCGCTAAAACGTCGGCCGTACCAGTGAGCAGCTCATGGAGCGGATTGGCCGAATTCAACGGTTTGGATTCGGTAAGCACGCGGATGGTTCGCATGTTGCCATATATCTCACTGCGACCGGCCTTCAAAGGAATACCTGCGGACTCGGCCATGGATTGCATGTACTGATGGTCTATGATGTAGCTGCTGCCTATGCAGTACAGGTCATATTCAGCCGGGCAGACGCCGGCAATAAACAGCAGAGCTGTAATTGCAGCGACCTTATTGTAAGTGCCCGTGTCGGTCATTGTCCTTAACTTGCCGCCATGTCCAGCATCTGTTTCACAGACGGATTCGGCGATTCGATATCCTTCGCTGAACGGATAGTCACGGTAGGAATAGCTCCATGTTCCAGATGCATTTTCATACGCAGGGCATGATCTTCATTGCGGCCGGAAAGACTGGAATACCCGAACGTCCGGCATAGTTTTCCAAAAAGAAAATCATTGAGTTTACATCCGCCGGTTCGTTCCAGCCCCTCTATAGAGCTTTGCCAGCTCTTAAAGAGATGGGCCTGGGCAAAAGACAAACCCTGCATGGTGATTTCATTGAGTCCCTCACCGCCGACGACCAATCCCCCTCCCAGAGATGCTACATGACTGATGATTTTTTTCATGCCCTCGGTGGGTGTTGTCGCTTCGACGAAACAGTTGTGCAGATTATGGGAGACAAGTGTCACATCGATAAAGACTGTTTCGAGGTTTAATTCCTTGCTCGCTTCCAGGATGTTCTGCCCCAGGATGGATCGCCACATACTCAGGCCGGGATGCACCTTGACCATGACCTTTTTGTCCCTGTTGTTTCGTCTGCTCGCATTTGATTCCGGCACGCCAAGACCACGCCCCCGATACCAGCTCCACCCGCGTAAATCCTTTCGTTCGATTCCGCGGTATTGAAAATCCCGCAGATAAGTATATGCCGGGTGCGACGGGTCCATATCGATTGAATTAAAGTGCGGCATCATTCGAAAGCCCATGGCCTGGCCTTTTTTGATAAAAGCCTTAGCCGGCTCGTTCGGTACATAGGCGGGATAATTCTCATCGTAGGGATCTGTGCGCCAGTTCGGATAGTGAATCAGGCAATGTTCGGGATTTACCTTTTTCGAAATCGCATCCAGGATATTTCCTTCGCCGGGGCACCAGCTAACAGCGAATTTGACGTCCCTTGTCCATGCCTGGCGCTTTTGCTCTTCGGCCTTAAGATTATAGGCGTCCCACAACCAGCCGCGGTATTGTTCGGCCGGAGTCTCCCAATCTCCCTCGAACACATTGATACGCCAGACGAGTCCGCCGGCACTCAAATTATCGTCTATTGGGCCGTACGCCTGGGTGTCGAATCCCAAATAATTCTTCTGCTGCCCCGAACCCACTTTAAGGGCTTTATATCGATAACGGTTGTCCCGGGTATGAATCCAGAATCCTCCTTTATTCGATTGCAGGATCGCCAACCCCGCTTCCCAATAGAGCGGCCATTCCCAGTTGGTGTTCGCTATCAGGGAGTCATCCAGTTTGAGTTTGATTCCCTGAAAGAACGGGGCGACAAGTTCGAGATCGGGACGAATGCCGGCCATGTTCCATCGACAGGCTAATACGCCGGGACGCGAAGAGTAAGCCGACGGTTCGATAAGGATATCGCCGCTATCGGGCTCGGCGGAAACGGAAATTACGCCGTCGCCATCCCAACTATGAAAAACAATCTCCGCTTTGAGCGGGGAGAGTTGACGGGTCGTGATATTGCCGAACTTGCTTTCATCGACGGAAATGGTTTCATCGCCCCGATAGAGAAGCTGCAGCGCCGCCGACTTATCCACTTCCAAACCTTTGATGAACTGTTCGGAAGTTTTTTTGCTCACCAGCGAGGTCAGGAATCCCTTTTCGATAACCGCCGATTGAGTGTGCGTGTGAATAATGATTTTATGCTCTTCCACACGCACCGAGGCCTGTTTATTCTCGGATACTGCTAAGCTCGTTGCGACAACGCTTGAAGGCGATACGTTTGCGTTTGATACATTTGCCAGCGCCACCATCCCACCGGCCGCCTTTAAAAATTCTCGTCTATGCATAATTGTTCTCTCTTTCTTTTTAACCGGATTGATGCCAGGCAATTATAGCAGACCTGATGCTAAGCGAAACAGGAAAGTTGGTAATATCGATGTTAACTTATCACCTCGCTATCCATTATACCACGAAAGCAGGGCAAATAAGCAGATCCCTCGTCATTCACATTAATCCGCACAATCCTCAAAAAAGGAATCCTCCACCTGCCTATAGGGTTGAAAAGAAAACAGAGTTATAGGACTGGTTATACTTGCCTGCTAAATCACAAACTGGAGTATTCTGGAACATTTAAAAAATACTCCTTGCTGCTCATTTTACGACTACACAGCACATCATAAACCCTGTCTATGGCATATTTTACGAAAAACCGGCCAGGAAAATTAAAGTCTTCCGCATAAAAACCGGCGATTATTCTTGACAAGTCGGGCCATTCTCTGTTATTATCGGAACTTGATAGTATTTGCTCGCTTGAGATGGCTACTTGAAACGTATTGGCTTTCCGACAGGTGAGATTTCTTTAGTCGTTTGAGAACTCCCCAAAGGTTAGTCTGCAGTAAAAACTAAAGCATTGTCACGACCACTGAATTCGTGTGATTCAGAGTTGCGAACCTTACTTTTATGTTAGTCGCTAACTTGCGAAGAAAGGAGGTGGTGTCAGATCGCAAAAACTTATCCTGAGTAGGTAAGGTACGGATACGATCCAACAAAAAGTAAGGATTGCTCTCGGTCAGTTACATTTCAAACTTTATTATGATGAGGAGGATTATGATGTCTAAAAAATTGTTTTGTTTAGCTTTCTTTGCCATGTTGGTCAGTCTGGCTTTAGCCAGCGGAGCAAAAGCTGCTGATCCTAATCTTGTTGGGTGGTGGCCCTTGAATGAAGGTTCCGGGGATACTGCTATTGATTTGTCCGGCAATGGCAATGATGGCACGATTAGCAACCTTAATGGAGGTCTGGGGACGGACGGCTCGGTTTGGGTTGACGACCCGGTACATGGCACTGTTATTAGTTTTAACGGCACAGCGGACGGTGCTTTTGTTCGCGCCGGCGACATTCCTCAAATGACACTAACGAACGACTTTACCTGGGCCTTTTGGGCGAAACACAGCGCTGAAAACACGGCGGACAATGATATTATTCTCGGTAATCGGAAGGACGAGAATAAAGTTGATTTTGTGCCGCGTCAGTTCATTAAGTTCACTCCGACTAAATTCGAGTGGCACATGAACGGCAACGGCGACGACAACCTGGACTATGACGATATTCCCGCCGACATCTGGCTCCACCATGCGGTAGTGAAAAGCGGAGATCAGTTGACCTATTACCGCAACGGCATTGAAGCCAGCTCAGGAACGTTCACACAACCTTTGGACTTTCCTCAACCACTTTTCTTTGGCGGTGACAACGAGGCTGCTGAAGGAGAGAATTGGAGCGGATTGATGAGTGAAGTGCGTATCTACAATAGGGCACTAACGGAACTCGAAATTGCGACTGTCCTGGCTGATATAGAAATCGGTTTTGCCAAGCATCCCCCTGTGCTTGATGGCCAGATTGATGAAATCTGGGAAAAAGCATCAACGCAGTATTTCGTCCCTCTGGAAGATCCGAACAACGGCTCCGGCATCTGGAAGGCGTTGTATGATTCTGAGAATCTCTATGTTATCGTAGACATTACTGACGATAGTCTGCAAAATGATTCGGCCGATTCCTGGCTGGACGACAGTGTGGAGTTATATTTCGACGGTGGTAACACCAAGTTAAGCACCCCGCTGTCCGGAGACGACCACCAGTTTTCGTTTGGGTGGACAGCGGACGACATACAGGGGACCAACATTGCTGGATATACCGAAGGTATTGAACAGGCTCAGGCTACCACCGAGACCGGCTGGCGTATTGAGATAAAGCTGCCCTGGCTGTCGATTCAGGGCGCAGCGCCCATGGCTGGTGACTTGATCGGTATTGACTGTTACTACAATGACGACGACGACGGTGGTGATTCGCGTGAAGGTAAGATGCTCGGATTTTCCACTGTAGAAGGCTGGAATGATGCCTCTCAGTGGGGTACGGCCGTCTTAAAAGAGATTCCTCCGTCAGCGAAGGATCCAATTCCGGCTGATGGTGCTTCCGGGCTTTCTCCCAAGCCTCCGCTTAGCACTTATATCAGCGACGACGTGCCTATGGATATTCCGGATTATGGCAGGACACCAAGCACGGTCAACTCTTCTTTGACTGTGTCGGATTCAATCACAATCACCGATCTTAACGTCGAGCTTGATATCAGTCACTCCAATAATGCCGAACTGGACGTGTACCTCATAGGACCCGATGGTACGCAGGTCGAACTGTTTACTGACGTAGGACTCTGGGACAAAAACTTCAAGAATACGATTCTGGATGACGAAGCAGGCACATCAATAAAGGACGGTTCCGGGTCGCATACTGGAATCTTCAAGCCTGAGGGCATACTTTCGGCTTTCGATGGTAAAGATACTGAGGGCACCTGGAAGCTCAAGATTCAGGATGACGGGCCCACCGGTATCGGGACTTTGAATTCCTGGCGATTGGTCATCGAATCTTCAATTATTCTCAGTTGGACCCCTATAGCCGATATTGCTTCGCAGGACTTGTACATCAGCAACAATCTTGACGATGTAAGCGATTCCAATAATGCAGCATATCAAGGTAACCTGGCTGCAGACGTCTCAGGCATTGGGATAGATCTCGACCTGGGCAAAACTTACTTCTGGCGGGTCGATTCTCTGGATCCGTGCGATATGCTGATAGGAGAAGCCGATATCTGGAGCTTCTCGACTATGGATATCAATGACACCAGTGAAGCTGCAACCAATCCCGTCCCGGCTGATGGGGCCATCGATGTAGTCCAGAATACGATTCTGAAATGGTCGCATGGATTGAGTGCCGTTTCAAGCGATGTATACTTTGGGACCGACAGTCCTCCGGCATTCCTCGATACGACGACAGGCACCAGCTTTGATGTCGGCAAGCTTGCAACCAGCACGACTTACTACTGGCAGATTGACGAGACTGGCGCCGACGGCAGTTTACATACCGGTGCTGTCTGGAGCTTTACGACCGTGATTGGTGAGGCTACAGAACCCAATCCGGCCGATCTTGCCGACGATGTGCCCGTGGATGCCGTCCTTAGTTGGAAGGCTGGAGCTACTGCCGCCTCGCACGATGTGTACTTTGGAACTACAGATTTACCGGAGTACATGGGCAATCAGGTCGAGACTACATTCGATCCCGGTGGCCTTGCATATGCCACTATGTACTACTGGAAGGTCGATGCGGTCGAGGCCGACGGTACGACTCACTTCGGCACCTTGTGGACCTTTATGACTCCGTCTGGACAAGCTACGGATCCCAACCCAGCGGATGGTTCCATCCTCGATGCAACATCTGTTACATTAAGCTGGACAGCCGGGGATGGTGCGGCCTTGCACGATGTGTACTTCGGAACAGATCCGGATGCACTTAAGTATCAGGATAGCCAGACCGGAACGGATATTACAGTTGACGGTCTTTCTCCTGCAACGACATACTACTGGCAAATCATTGAGGTCGAGGCCGACGGAATCACGATCCACGTAAGTCCTGTCTGGAGCGTTATGATCGCGCCCGAGACAGCCTACGATCCCAGCCCGTCCGACGGCGAAGAACTTGCCTCGGATGCAGTAGTTGTTCTTAGCTGGACGGCAGGCTTGCTTGCAGAGGTCCACATGGTCTATCTTGGCGACGATCCTAACGCCCTTACCAATGCCGGTGCAACTGAAGGTCCGGACACGAGCATTGATCCAGGTCTGCTCGAAGCAGGAAAGACTTACTACTGGCGTATCGATGAGTTTAGTACTCCCGACACGGTTACAGGTGTGGTATGGAGCTTCTCCTTGGCAGAACCGGAACCGGAACCGGAACCCGAGCCCGAGCCCGAGCCGGAACCGGAGCCGAACCTGCTGTATGTATTAACACAGCTCAACACAGAAGGGGATTTAGCTGGGACTTTCGATACACTCATCGCAGCCGTGTCGGCGGCCGATCCCTCTGTGGCAGAAGGGCTTGCCAACGAAGATAATTTGACAATCTTTGTCCCGACAGACGATGCCTTCGCCAAGCTGGAGTTGGAGTTGACGCCCGAGAACATTGGGCGACTAAATATGGAGGCTTTAACAGATCTGCTGCTGTACCACGCAACCGGAGGTCGCCTGCTCTTGGCTGATGTTATGGCAGTCGACCATTTCGAAATGCTCAATGGCGGCAACGTTAATCAGTTCGCCGGTGTTCTTACAGACAATTTTGGCAATAAGTCTCAGATCACGGTGACAGACATGGAAGCCTCGAATGGCGTGATCCACGTGATCAATGCTGTTCTACTGTCAAATGTGCTGCCGGATGAACTTGAGCCGGAACCAGAACCAGAACCTGAGCCTGAGCCTGAGCCTGAGCCTGAACCAGAGCCGGAACCAGTAGTGTAAGTCAGGATTTAGGTGACAATTTAGTTTGTGTGGTTAAAACCACAGATTTGCATCAATTCGGGGCCTGTATCGAACAATTCGATACGGGCCCCATTGTTTTACAGCAAAAGATATGTTTTGACACTTGATAGGTCGGCAGGACAAACCCCATCCCCACATCTCTTAGAAACATATCGAATATTTTCAGGTCTCGCCCATGGTTCTCATGACCAATAGCTGCATCATTCGATGGAGCTGTTTATCATTGGAAAGCTGGGGATCTTCATGTACGACCTGACCGAAGAAGAAATCAAGATTGTGGAAAATTCTGGTAAGAATAATACGGATAATCGAGGTTAATTATGAATAACAATATAACGAAACGAGCGCCGATCGGCAATGATTCGCCGTTTGAATGAATAAAACGTATCAATGATGGTGGGAACGAATACTGGTCGAGCAGGGATTTTTCGCAGATTCTTGGTTATTCGGATTATCGTAACTTTGAACAGGTCATAAAGAAGGCAAAAAAAGCCTGCTTTAACAGCGGGCACCGCATCGAGGATCATTTCGTTGATATCACCGAAATGATAGAAATAGGCAAAGGGGGCCACCGGCCTGTGCTTTCCGTATATATGTCTCGCTATGCCTGTTACTTAATAGTGCAGAACGCCGATCCCGGCAAGGAAATAGTGGCGTTAGGACAGACTTATTTTGCCGTTCAGACGCGAAAACAGGAAATCTCCGAGCAGGAAGTTGAAGATAAGCGGCGTTTGCTCCTGCGTCGGGAGATGAAGGCTGCATAACGTGCGTCTTGCAAGGGCAGCTAAAGAAGCCGGAGTGGTCAAAGCGTCCGACTATGCTATTTTTCAAAATCACGGATATATGGGATTATATGGTGGTCTGACTGCACAAGATATTCAGAGAAGAAAGAGACTTAAAAAAGGTCGGCAGATCCTCAACCACATGGGAAATACCGAACTCGCGGCAAATCTTTTCAGAGCTACTCAGACAGAGGAAAAACTTCGTCGCGATAATATCAAAGCAAGGAAAAGGCAAATCGAACGCATCGTGAAGTCGGTAAAAAAGTCCGTCAGACCATCAAAGAGCTTGGCGGGACAATGCCTGAGAATTTACCAGTGGCTGAGGATATTAAGAGGCTTGAGACAAAACAAAGAAAGAAACTTAAAGATAAATCAGATTAACCACAACACATTCTATAAGCGCTACGGCCTAACCAAAGAAGTAATAGCTATTGTATAGGTAGAAAATCTGGATTCCGTATCAAGTGCGGAATGACGAAACGAAATGTGGAATACGAGCAAGCATCGAGTAGCGAGTCACGGAGATTTTTCTGGAATTTGCCCGCCCTTTTGCGTAATTATTCGTATAATGTTTAACAAATACGTATATCGTATATCGTATTGCGTATTGCGTATTTGGAATTGTGAATTTCGAGCATTGAGCATCCACAATAAATTTTAGCCCGCACCACTGGTGCCGGGTCGAAAAATGAAGCAAAAATTGAACTAAAAATGCAAAAAACAGGTGAAAAAAGAGTAGAAAACGACGATAAATTGAGCCTAATTTGAAAAAACAAACCCAATTTATGAAAGACCAAAATGAATGTAAGTATATATATGAAAGGGTATTATGAGGATTGTTGCGGTTTTTGGCTGCGAAAAAACAAACCCAATTCAAAGCCAATCGCCGGCGTTTGGCTGGAAATCTTAAACAAGGCGGGCGGGGAGAAATTCCCCAGTTTGGCGGTTTTGTGCGGGTTAAGGTGGCTAACCGGGTTGCCGGCTGGGGCCGAAAAGGGATTTGAAGTAGCACTTGATCCAGGTCCAGTGCAGGAGGATGTGTGTGAGCATCAGAACGGCGAAAATGAGGGCCAGGTAGAAATGGACGCCGCCCCATTCGTGACGATCCATCGACCAGAAATCCTTGGCCACTGCCGCTCCCCGGCCACCGCGAAAACCCTGGCCGTGCCCTGCTGAGCCGGGCGGCAGAACGTATTTCATAAGAAAGCCGGTAAAAGATAATGCCAGCAGGTCTAAAAAAGCGACCAGATCGACTATAAAGTTTACTGTCGTGCGTTTTATCATGCGAGCACCTGAATAATACATAGAAAACTTACGTCCTTGAGCCTCGAAGCTCGAAAGTAAAGACGGCTGACTGGCGGGTTTTGTTGCAGACAAAAATGAAATTGAGCAAAAATGGTTGTTTTCCAGCGTTAATTTGACATAAAAAGGCAGACGATATGATAAAGAAGACACTTACCGACGTTCCGCAGGCCAATACCGACCCTGAAAAGCCGCCGAGGGTGTACTTCAGCAATTTTAACGACTGGTCGCTGAACATTTATAATGAGCTATTAGGTCAGTCCTCCGGACGTCCGGCTCTTCCAGGAAGTAAACGAGCGAGTCAATCTGGAGATTATCAAGCGGTTCGAGGCCGGAATGATCAAGTTCGCGTTCCCCAGCCGGTCGCTTTATGTGAAGAAATACCGATTCGCCACCCGGGACATATCGCTCGTGAATCGTCAAACACATCACGAGCGGCAAATCATGTGTCCGGCGGTTATTTCCCGGCTTCCTTCTCTGCTTTGGTTTTAGTAGGTATCGGCCCGCTAAACTCAGTGACATCGAGGGCCTGCTGCTCTTCTTCGGTCAAAACAGGCTCTGTGATAATATGTGGCGTGATGAATACGACCAGCTCGGTATTAGTCGTCGCTTCACCTTCGAACCTGAAGAGATGGCCGAGTATGGGTATGTCACCGAGTATGGGCACCTTGTTGACCTGCTTGGACGTTTCTTTCTTTCGCAGGCCGCCCAGGACAACCGCCTGACCATCTCTGACAAGTGCTATAGTGTTAACTTTGCGAGTGTCAACCACAGGGACATTGCTCGTTGCGACTACAACTCGAGTCACAAGAACGCTGAATTCCGGCGCTATGTTCAATCTCAACATATTGTTCCCTGCTACATGCGGGGTAACAACGAGCTTGACGCCAACGTTTTTGAATTTCACCGTCTCGGTGGTGCTGCCCGCAGTGATGGTTCGTTCCACGTAGGGATGCTCGGTTACGATATCGAAAGTGGCCTCTTCGTTGTCGATGACCAGAATTCTCGGATTGGCCAGAAGCTTGGCATCGATATTTTCCTTCTCGGCCCTGAGTATTGCATTGATGTCGATGCTGTTATTAAGCAGGCCGAATCGAAGATACCCTTGCGTGCTATCTTCTGTTTTGTTTGTACCGGCGACAAAACCAGCATCGAGAGATGGATCGGTCCTGCTGCTAATGTAGGTTTCATTGCCGCCCTTTTCGACGATAATATCGTCGTTGACCGGATAACCGGAAGCATTCAAGTTGGTTCGCCTGCCGGCGTACCAGTCGATGCCGAGGTCGAGGTTGTTCTTGCTGGTGATGTCATAGATTCTCACTTCGACCAATACCTGCGGTGTTATGCGGTCGATTGTGTTCAGCAGATTCGTGATGTCCCGGACTTTGCTCTCCGTGTCAGTCACGATGATATGACTGGTGCCCTCGATGGAGGAGACGGAACCCTGGGCCGACTTGAATTTTTCCAGAGCCTTTACAACCTGCGCGACATCCGCGTAAGTAATTTCGAACGTTTGAGTGACAAGCCTCTCGGCTATCGCGGGCATCTCTTCGCGTGACAATATCCGGATGACATTTTCACCTATAATAATACCGGCGCCGTGGACATCAAGAATGCATCGCAGAGCTTCGTCGAGCGATACTTCGGTCAGTGAAACGGTCACATTGCCGATGACCTTTGGACTCATGATAAGGTCCACGTTAACCTGGTCGGCCAGTTGTCTTATTACGGTGCCGATAGGGACTTCATTGACATCGATACATACGACTTTCTGCATTCGTTGCTCGAGATCGGTTAAGACGGTTTTTTTTGTTGTCTGTTCGCTGCTTTCAGCGGCACGGGCCGAGACGCAGCAAAAGCAGAGAAGTGCACAGATGATCAATAAATTTAATCTGCTTGGTTTTATTGTTAAGCTTTTCATAACAGCTCCTTTTCTAACTTTGGTCTTACCTAATATCACTTCAATTCGTATCTCAGTAGTGTCATTATTCGCTTTATTAATTATTGCAACTCCGATTGATCTTCACTCGGATTGTCAACTTTTTGAACAGTAGTTTTTTCTGCTTCGCGGACCTTTTGCACCCACTTTTTTTCATCCGTTTCGAATTCTATGCTGTCTCTGTTTATTTTTATAATAGTAGCGTCATTAACCTTATCCCCAACGTATACTATTTTCGAACCAATCACGGCAGAGGGCCTGTCGTGTGAATATACGATATCTCTTACGATTATTGCTCCTTGTTTCGGCTTATTGGCTGTTCCGTTTTCTTCTGTGTTTTGTGTACCGCTTTCATCCGGTAATTTTATCGGGTCCCTCATCATAATCGAAATTGGTTCCGGAACCTTCCAGTCGATTTCACGGCCGGAATCGGCGTTAGCGACAACGACGGGTGTGTCATCAGTCCCGGCTCCTTTCGTCTTACGCGGAGCTTTGCTAAGAACCTGCCTAAAGACAAAAATCATAATGATAGCCAGGATCGGCACCATTATTACCATAGCTTTTTGCTTGGTTGGACTGACACCCGGCTTCGGTGTAAAGAGCTTGTTCTTGATTTGTTGTAACAGGCCATAGCTGGTTTCTTCTATAAACGGACTGCTTTTGGGCTGCGTGGCCTTTGCGGCTTGCTTCAATGACTTTTCGGGCTGAGGAAGTTTTTTAATCAGAGGACTCTGCGTCATCTGGTTCGTGGAAGTCGGTTTTGGAAAGACGTTGGGGGTTTGTTTTTGTGCGGTATTATCCAAAGAATCCTCGGATTGATTGAGTTTTTTAATCAGAGAACTCTGCGAAACCTGACGGTCTGCGGCCACGGGTTTTGGAGGAACACCGTGCGCAGGATCAGGTGTGGGTGTGCCGGAAGGTTGTTGAGAGCCGTTGTTTTGCGGAACAGGTACCCCTTTAAATACCGACGACACATTCTTCTGCAATCCTGCCTTATTTTTATCAAGCTCTGACATTACTTATCTCCTGACCAAAGCCTTCTGGTTAATTATCTGCTCAGCCAAATTTCTGCTGTTGATTATCTCATCAGCCAATGCCCTGTATTCGGCGGCCGCCTTACTTTCGGGCGCATAGATCAGGACCGGCTCACCGGCACTGGGTGCTTCAGCGAGCTTTACACTTCTGTTAATCACCGCATTAAAGACCAAATCACCGAAGAATTCCCGCATTTGCTGCTGAATTTGCCTGCTGAGCAGGGTGTTGTTTTCGACAAGAGTCAACAATATGCCTAAGATATTTACATGGCAAGGGTCGAAGCGCTCCGCAATGATGTTCGCCGTCTGGAACAACTGCCTGAGGCCTTCCATAGCATAATAATGAACCTGAACCGGCACGACGACACCGGTACTGGCGAGCAGTGCGTTTAAGGTCAATAGTCCGAGCGACGGTGGACAGTCTATAACACAGAAATCGTATTTGTCCCTGACTATTCGGAGCTTCTCGCCCATGACGAATTCTCTGCCGACAATGCCGGTCAGATCAAGCTCGGCACCCGAAAGCAATACATTGCTTGGGGCCAGATCGAGCCACTCGACCTTCGTGCCTAATATTACATTGGATATTCCAAT
>Ga0114918_10002538_pt1 | contig 16321 bp, 11 predicted proteins | sample LantaG_FD_87015 | JGI IMG/M metagenome (GOLD analysis project Ga0114918, IMG submission 87015) | Deep subsurface microbial communities from Baltic Sea to uncover new lineages of life (NeLLi) - Landsort_02402 metaG | ecosystem: Environmental > Aquatic > Marine > Oceanic > Sediment | place... | reverse complement strand
GTTCAAAAATTGACGTTTTTTCAGAACAAGACGGATTTATCTCTGTTTCATATACTGATTTGCCGACCAGCAGCCTAGATAAAGAAGTTGAGCTTCAGGCGATCTGGAGACAGCTTGAAGAGCTGTATCGCACCTATTCTCAACTCAATGATAAAGCTCCTGCCGATCTGGTTGAATCTGTAAAAACACCCCTTGATATCGATTATATAACCGATACTATTGCAGTTCATATTGCAAACCTTACGCTTCTTGATCGCCAAAAACTATTAGAAACGGCTGATCTTTCTGAGCGAATGATTGCATTATGCCGCATGCTTCAAAAAGAAATTGAAATTCTGCAGACTGAACAACGCATTCGTGGTCGTATTCAAACACAGGTTGAAAAAAGCCAGCGTGAATATTATTTAACAGAGCAAATGAAAGCGATTCAAAAAGAACTCGGCCGAGAAGATCAAGTTGCTGAAATTGATCAAATTCGCTCAAAAACTAAAAAGTTGAAGCTCCCAAAGGATGCACAAGAGAAGGTAGAAAAAGAGCTCAAGCGGCTCGAGCAAATGCCTTCACTTTCCTCTGAAGCGGTAGTAAGTCGAAACTACGTTGATTGGATTACATCTCTTCCATGGAGTAAGGTAACCAAAGACACTATTAGCCTTACGCAAGCAGAACGCATTTTGCACAAAAATCACTTTGGATTACAAAAAGCAAAAGAGCGTATCGTAGAATTTTTGGCTGCTAAAAAGTTTTCTAAAAAACTAGATCGTTCACCAATTTTATGCCTTGCCGGGCCTCCTGGTGTGGGTAAAACATCTCTTGCGCAATCTATTGCACAAAGCGTTGGGCGAGAGTTTGTTCGTATTTCTTTGGGTGGTATACGAGATGAAGCTGAAATTCGTGGTCATCGTCGCACCTACATTGGTGCACTTCCCGGAAAAATTATTCAAGCTATGAAAAAAGCTGGCGTTACTAACCCAGTCATTTTGCTTGATGAAATTGATAAAATGTCTCAAGATTTGCACGGTGATCCATCATCAGCATTACTTGAAGTACTTGATCCAGAACAAAACAAATCATTTGTAGACCACTTTCTAGATACTGAATACGATCTTTCAAAAGTAATGTTTATCGCAACAGCAAACGTTATGGAAAACATTCCGTATCCACTCTATGATCGACTTGAAGTGATTGGTCTTTCTGGATACACCGATGAAGAAAAGCGTGAAATTGCAAAACAATTCTTACTTCCAAAAAATCTCAATGAATTGGAATTAACAAAACGCCAATTTCAACTTCCAGACGATATAATTGATATACTCATTTCTGAATATACAAAAGAATCTGGAGTGCGTCAGCTTGAGCGACTCGTTACCAAGCTTATGCGTAAAGCAATTCAGAAGTTCTTAAAAGAGAAAGCTACAAAGCAAATCAAAATAACTCCTGAGAATATGAAAGAATGGCTCGGAAATATCGCATTCAAAAAAACAAGCCTCAGCCAAACAGCAGAGCGCATCGGACTTACAACCGGCCTTGCGTGGACTGAAGTTGGTGGCGATGTTCTTGAAATCGAAACAACCGTGCTTTCTGGAAAAGGTAGCGTTACTCTTACTGGACAATTAGGCGACGTGATGCAAGAATCTGCGCAAGCAGGTATGAGCTACATTCGTTCTCGAGCGCAAAAGCTCGGACTCAAAAACACCTTCCATAATACGAAGGATATTCATATCCATATTCCAGAAGGAGCCACTCCAAAAGATGGTCCATCTGCTGGAATAACAATCGTTACCGCACTTGTTTCAGCGCTTACCGGCATAAAAACAAAGTCACAATTAGCGATGACCGGCGAAGTAACCCTTCAAGGACGTGTGCTTGCAATTGGTGGCCTCAAAGAAAAACTTCTTGCAGCAAAACAGCATAATATGACTACCGTGCTTATTCCTGAAGAAAACAAAGAAGACTTACAGGAAATTATGCAGGAAGTGAATCTTGATGGAATGGAAGTTATTATGGTAAATAACATGGATCAAGTGCTTGAAAGAGCATTTGCTACTCCTCCATTCAAGAAAAAAGCTATTCGTAAGGCAAAACCTGCAGCTAAAAAAGCAGTAAAAAAGAAAATAACTCGCAAAAAATAGTAGTTACTTAAGAACTATTGCAGATAGTACCGCCCCTCTATAGTATAAGGGGCGGTACTATTTTTTTTATAAAGGAGTTTTTATGAAATACGGATTATTCGTACTTTTTGCTCTCAGCATTTTACCTGGATGCTCAAATAACTCTCAACCAAAAAAACCTGAAGCCCGAACAGAAAACATCGCTCAAGAACAGGCGCAAGAGCAGCAAGAAATGATGGAAATGGGTGATATGGATATGACTGACGAACAAATATAGCACTATTTTCAATCTGAAAATCTTATAGGGGCTCATTGCGAGCCTCTTTTTTTTGTGGAAAAACAGCGATTTCTGGTCTCATCTCGTAAAACCCTTCCAATCAGCCCCCCCGAAATATTACTATGTGTATATAAAATTACATTATGGGGGAGAGCTATGTTTACTCGTATCACGTTTCGCAAATTATCCCGAAACCTATCGTTTCTTTTAATTGGATCTCTTGCATTGAGCGCTACTGGAGCTACACATCCGCAAAATACCATCAGAAAAGCATATAATTCTGCAAAAGGAGCCGTTTTCAGTGGGGCTTCAAAGTTGGCAGCTTCAGCCACTAGCCGCATAAAGGGTGGACTCTCTTCTGCTTTTAATAGCGTTAAACAACTTGATCGCACTGTTGTAATTGATCGCCTACAAAAACAAGTTGAAAGCCTTGGGCAAAAAGTGGGCTATATGGGCAACTGTATCGCAAAAGGAACCTGTAGCCAGGCTGAGCGAGCCGCCTTTATTGGAACATCAGTCACCGTACTTGCGCTTACTGTCGCAGTAGTTGGGGTAACGCTTTCCGTAGCAGCTACCTCCAAAGAGGTTGAATCTATTACAAAAGTAACCTCTCAAGAGGTGCAAGGCTGGGGGCCACAGCAAGTTTTTCAACGATTGGGCAATACCGTTCGAGACTTTAAGCAGTCACTCACATCTTTAAAGCAGGGAATGCTTAAGCGACAACTCACTCGCGGACAAAAGAAATTTTTATACGGAACAGCAATTAGTATTGCAGCGCTCGTAACCATTGCAGTTGGAGCGGGAGTAGCATCATATATATATGCAGAAAAAAAAGAATCTGATCGCAAAGCAGAGACTGCTGCAGAGGAAGCTCGAAAAGCCCAAGCGGAGAAAGCTGCGCGATCGAATAGAGAGATGATGGAAACAGAAGAGCTTGCACGCCAAGGCACATTAAACCAAGAGGCAATTAAACAAAAAATCGATGCTCTTCTTGCAGAGATTGGTGACTTTGATGATAATCCAATGTCTGCGCAAGAACGACAAACACAATTCCTCTTTAAACGTTATTTTCTTGCAAAAATTGATGTCATAAAAGGTGGGCCACAGCACTTACGCCAAGCATTTGATCAAGTAAAAGAGCAAATCCGTACAGGAGCAATTAAAACAAAAGAAGGTGCACTTGACGCCTATCACAAAGCAGTAAATTTTGCGCAAAATTTGCCCAATATTCTTGAAAATGCGTTAGGGGTAAGTCTTTCAAAAATGAATGAGGGGTATACTGCGATCAATACAGCATTTGAAGGATTTAAAACCGCTCTTTCCGATCCGCAACAGTTGCTTGGAGGCGCAAACCCCTATCCTGCAGGAGGAACATTCTTTTCTTCCGTTAAAAGCCTTGGATACTATTTTTCCCAACTCGATCAAATGAGTGACGATGCAGAAGAGGCATGGGGTAAGCTCAATATATTCAGAATTGCACATGCAAAATCACTGACTCCCGAAGAATATATTCAAAAAAAGCAAAAGTTTGCAGAAAGAGAAGCAAGAATAATACAACGCAGAAGGGAACTTCAAGACAACTTAGCAGCACTTTCTCAAGCACAGGAATTATCCTCAAGTAAAATTCGCTCAAGACAGGCCGATCTTGAAAAGGAAAGCCAAAAGCTCGTTACCAAAGAAAAAAAATTACAAAAAGATCGCGAAACTCTTGCGCATAAAGAAAACTTCGATCGATTTGCAAGTCCTAAATACTGGGCAGATAACTATATTCCGGAGCTCATGAAGCGCATTAATGCCCTACAATTAAAAAATGTAGGGAAAGTTGGTCAAGTCCTTATGACAGCACTTGGGAAGGTATTTACTGCTGCTGAATTTTTAAACCGGGATGGTGGTGCTATTGGAAATCGACTGTTTGATACACAGCGAGTTGGGCATGGATTGCGCGCACTGAATGAAGAGCTTCCCGTACTAGGAAGCAATTTGCGTGAACTTCTTGCCGTCACTCCCATCATACTCGTAGAAAAACTTAATCCTCGACAAATCGGAGAGGGCGCACTCAAAGCAATAGTAGAAAAAAAAGCAAAGCTTTTTAGGCAACACCGAACAAAAATAACCCATATTGTAGATACTCTCCAGCTAATAAAAGGACGAACTGATCCACTCAAGCTAAAAATGGATGCATTTAAGCAATGGTTTACAAACTTTAAAGCGCTTGCAACAGAAAAAATTAAAACTGCCCTCTTAAAGAAAAAGCGATCAAACGTGCCGCCCAAATTACGAGAGATGCGGTTATCAATATTGTTGAACAACAAAAAATCGCATTAAACGAGGTGCTTACTGAACTTCCATTTATCACAGACAAACTGACTGCAATTTTGCCAGACATAGGTACTGTGTTTGTTGACTTAAACAGTGCACTAAAAAGCATCATCGGCATGGAGGCAATCAACCCTGCATTTCTCCAAAAGCTTGCACCTATCTTAAATGCTCGTATTCCAAACATACACAAAGCAATCGACGACATTATTGAAGGAAGTAAAAATTATGCAGCACCAGCGGCATAAAAAAAAGGGATTACTATGAAACATTCATTGAAACAAATTATCGCATACACATGTTTGTTTGCACTCGCACTGCAAAGTACTCCCATTGCACAAGCCGTAACGTTAAAGGAACGAATGAGAAGCGCTACAGGATTAATTGGAGGCGCATTACAATCGGCATCTACAACTGCAAAAACAAAATTACGTGAAGCATCTTCTCAAGTAGCGCACTTAGATAGGGCAGCACTTTTTGCTGCTGTTTCAAATAAGTTAGAATCAGCAGGCGTTAGAATACGCCGCATCTCAAACTGTATTGCTTCAGGAGAAGAGTGTAACTCAACTGATCGTGTAATTTTGATTGGAACAGCCTCATTTATTTTTGTAACACTCATGGTGCTCGCAGGATCAGCACTTACCGTAGCCGCCAGAGCTGACCTTATTGAAAAAGCAAAACAGCAAGAAGCGCAAAAAGCAAAAAGCTCATCACCTAAAGCGCTCGTTGCTCGCCTTGGCACTATGATCCAATCAGGAAAAAGACGATTCCAATCACTGAAATCTGGCATTATTTCAGGGAAACTTACTAAATCTGAACGCAACTTCTTAATCGGATTTGGAACATCTATTATTGGAGCAACTCTTGTGACAGCTGCAGTATTAGCTGGTCTTGCAATCTACTCAAAAAAGCAAGAAGAAACGAAGGGACGCGAAACAGCTCCAGAACTGGCAGGCCAACCGCAAGAAACTCCGGCTCAACCATTTCCAGCTGAACCTTCTTCAACAAGCCCTTTAAACAGACTAAAAGAGCTTGCTCAAAGTGTAGATACTTCAATTAAAGAGTCACTTTCACCAATGCAACAATACTTCAAAGACAACATCGTTCCAGACTCAAATAGCATCCTCACAACAAGTGCAAAAGAAGCGAAAAAACTTCTTGAAGAAAAAACACAACTTGCCAAGAGAGCAATCTCTACTGGAGTAGTCGCAGAAAAAGAACGCTTAGCTGCACTTGCACAACAAAAACTCGATCAAGCAAAAGCACTTGCTCAAAAAATAACAGCACAAATCGAAGCTAATAGTCCACAATTTATTAATGATGCACTTGAGAAATTATTTAGAATAAAGCTTGATTATATACAACCTATTATTGATAAAATAACTAACTTTATGAGTCGCTCGATACGCGCATGGGAGCCAATACGCCAAATACGACTTATGGGTCAACTCACCGCTCTGACGGAAAAATTTAATACCTTTGTTAGACTAACTGGAGCTTTAAACACCCAAAAGAGTGCCACTTTAAAGGAATTAACGGCTCGTAAAACCTGGATTGGATCCCATGTTCGCCCCGTTAGGCTTGGTGGTAAAACAGCAGAACAACTTCAAGTAGAAGCAAATATTCATTACCCTCTTGCTGCCCAATGGGATAGCGTATGGGATACCTACCGTACACTAATGGAAGGAACCAATGAGTTAAAAATTAGTGGTCCTGGTATTATTCTGAGAACTTATTTAAAACTAGTCGCATCGATACTTGAATCAGTAGCTTCATTAAATAATGCTACCGGACTCATTGGTAAGGCAGTTATTTCTTCTCGATTAGCAAATTCATTACGCGCTGTTCAAAAAGAAATCATAACTATTGGCGACGATATCAAGCAAGCCGCAACCACTCGCCCTCTTTTGATAGAATTCCCTCGAAGCACAGGAGAAGCTCTTCTAGAGGCGCTGAAAGGATATACTGTTCGTGTTGGCCCCGGGTTAAATAAACAATTAATGGGTCTCATAACCAACGTAACTACTGCCTACCGAACAGAGCTTATGCCCCTTATTGAGGACGTCAAACGTGAGCAAGCGGTTCTTTCCACTACCTTTAAAGCTATACCAAGCAATATTGCTACTGCCTTTAAAGCACAACTAGCCAAAAAACCTCTCGCTACTATTGCAGAATCACCAGCTATCCTTACTCGCCTCATTGGACAAAACGTTTCTACATTAAAAAAGCAAATTAACACAGCAATCAAAAAATCAACTCAAGCCCTCTCCGTTTCTACACAATTAATCAAAGGAATTCCTCCAATAATAACTTTAATAAATACAGCAATGGGCGGCCAAATGGTTAACTCAGAAATAGTAGATCGCCTACAAGCTGTAGGTGAAAGCCTAGAGAGATTAGCAGGTGAACTTACAGGGGTTGATCAAGGCGTAGAACAATCTTTGGATATCGTCCCTGCTTCTGGTGCACAATAAAAGAATCTAACACTATTCAATGTCTCAACAGCTTGCTATTCGTAAGTAAAAGGTCTCTGATAGTACCAGAGGCCTTTTGCTTGTGTTCATCCCAAATAACAATCTAGCGTAAAGCAAAAAAAGGATGAACTATGAGACAACTATTTTTTGCGATTATACTCCTTTCCTCTCCACTGCTTGCTCACGATATTCCTGATCGTTTTTTAGGCCAATCAGCTAGCGCAGTATGGAATACCATACATGGAAATATTACCAGCTTCTTTGAACCAAAAGAATCTACCCTCTCGCCAGCACCTCCTGAAACGATTGAACAACCACACAATCTCACACCCTTTCAAAAGCTCTTTCGCCAAACAGTTTCTTTTACGCATAATACATCCAATACACTAACGAACGTAGCGTCCCAAATACGTGATGAAGTAAAAGAAAAACTCTACACCGTAGATCAAGCCGCTGATTACTTTATTCAAAGAATAGAAGATGCTGGGCACACAATTATGAAAGGCATGCTCCGTGAAACCCTTGATGTTGATATTGATCTTCTAATGCCATCTTTTACCAACATAAAACATCACATTCATCGCCTCAGACAAGCAGTCCCTCAAATGGAGCATGCTGCAGTAATTGATCAAGTAAATCAACTGATTGCATATCTTGAACAGGCACAAAAAACTGCCAGCGCTTTGCAAAAAGCAGGAGTTGCTAAAGTAAGCGCAAAACTTGCCGCTCATGCTATCACTTCAAAAAAGCATCTTCTCGTTACACAATTTAAAGAACTGTATGCCGTATACCCTACGATTATTACCAAGCTCAACGAATTACAGATACCTGCTGCCGGTCATATAGCGCACCGCGCGTTTAACACAACATCTGAGCTTGTTGAACAAATTGTACTCATGCATGATTCTACCGGGAAAATTGGACCTATTTTAATTGATAATGCACTGATGCATCCGCTTGATAGCTTAAAAAATCAAGTGCGAAAATTAGGCAACGCTGCAGAGTTTGTAACATCAACACAGCCGCTCATTGTAGCTGCGCCTCCTACTACAGCTGATGCATTGCTGGAAATACTCGTAACCTTCGTTTGGCGTGATGGATTTTCTCTCAAGACAATTGCACAAGAAAAAATTGCAGAGCTTAATTCACTCATACCCCCAATCAAAGCACAACTGAGACTGCTCAAAAAACGTTCCCATAACTTCAAACGTATTATCGCCGAATTCCAGCCTCGTCTTCACGCTCAATTTGTTGCTCAGCTAAAAGAATCACCGCTCATGAATATCCCTATTGCACCAAAAATCTTACTCGATCTACTCGAGCAAGAAATTGAAATCGTAAAAAGCAAACTGATAGTAATGATGCATGCTTCTCTTGCGCTGACTTATCGCGTTTCTCGCGTAATTGGTATCGGATCATCTCTGCTTGAATCCATGAATCAATGCATGGGCGCAACTGACGAACAGCCATTTATACATCGTGATATTATTCGCGGAGTAGGGTTTGTATCGCAAGATATAGTAGGATTTAGCAATATCATTATTAATACTGCTGAAGCATTAAAAGAATACAACCCTATCCCATTTAGAGATGAACTAGAAGATGTAGAGTTACTTTAAATAAGAGCACTCGTTATTTTTTTAAGTACTTGTGTAACAGTAAGATGAGTAGCGTCAATAACCTGCGCCCCAATCGGAATCGTGAGGGGCGCAATCGCTCGAGATGAATCCCGCTGATCACGACTACTAATAAATGTCTGCGCATCTGAAAAACTAGTCTCGATTCCTCGATCCATTTGCTGCTTTTGCCATCGAGTTGCACGCTCATCCTCAGATGCAGTTAAAAAAAATTTATGCTCTGCATGTGGAAAAACAACCGACCCTGAATCTCGCCCATCAATAACAACGTCATAATCGTTAGCAATAGCTTGCTGTAATACATCAAGGCGCTCACGAACTTGAGGGTTAGTGCTCACTAAAGATGCACCCTGCCCAATAGTATCGCCTCTTAACTGGTCAGTGATATCAATACCATCATATACAATTCGCTCACGATCACTGGACTCATAAGAATATACAAATTTTTTCGTATCAAGCAGCTGATCTACTATCTTCATATCTGGATGTGCTATTGTTTCAAGCGTATACCCATGATACTTGATAAGTAAATGTGCAAGTGCACGATATAAAAGCCCTGTATAAAGATAATAGTACTTCAAATCTTTTGCTAAAAGCCGCCCAATGGTAGATTTACCGCTTGCTGTTGGGCCGTCAATGGTGATAATCATAGGTTTACGCCCTCAAAAGAAATATCTATTCCTGTCAGCTCTATATTAACTCGTCCATTCCAATGATTTTCTTGCACATTTGCAGCCAAACTAAACGAATCGCTTTCATGGGCCATAAGCTGGGGATACAGCTCTGGGCGATTAAAAAAGATTACCGGTTTTATAACGCCATCAGCAAATACCGAACATTTTACATGAAGCTCTTTTAAGAGCTTTGGTTTTTGCACCAAAACAACATCTGAAATTAAAAAGTTTGGCTGTTTGTTATCACATCCAAATGGCTCTAAGTGCCGCATATCCTGCATGAATTTTTGTGAAAAATCGCTTAATTTACCTTCAGCATCAATGACGAGTTTTTGCGTCAAATCCTCTGCCGTCAAAGTCTCTGCTACAATTTTTTCTAACGACTCTTTCAAGTGAGGAAGATTTTCTTTTTTAATAGCAAGTCCAGCTGCTTGAGAGTGGCCGCCAAACTGTTCTATAAACTCTGAGCTTGCTTGCAGCGCATCAAACATATTAAATTCTGGAATTGATCGGCATGAGCCTTTAAGCATTCCATCTTTGGTTTCATGGAATAAAATAGTTGGTTTACCATATTTACCCACGAATCGTGATGCTACCAACCCAATTACTCCCGGAGGCCAATTTCTACTCGAAGCAATAATAACATTTTCGTCTTTTACATTTACCACTTCTAGATCAATCATCTGCTGCACTTCAGCAATAATTGATCGCTCAATTTCTTTACGAGCTTCATTGAGCTCAAAAAGAACTTTCCCTACCTGTGTGACTTCATTTTCATCAGAACCAATTAAAAACTTAACGCCCTGCCGTGGATCTTCAAGCCGCCCCAGTGCATTGATTTGCGGCGCGATTGAAAAACCAATATCTAAAGATGAAAAAAGTGGCCGTACCACTTTTCCATTTTGCTTTAATGTTTTGAATGCAAAGCTTTCAGTATTGTTTACATGATGCAATCCATGCCGCACCCAAAACCGATTCTCTCCCAATAATGGAACAACGTCTGCAACCGTACCTAATAATAAAAGCTCATATACTTTTTGCGGCAGTTTTTTACCTTTTTGCTCATATAACAACGAAAGAAGTTTGAATGAAACACCCACACCCGCAAGTTTTTTAAATGGATACGGACAATCATTTTGATTTGGATTCACAATTGCAAATGCATCAGGAAGATCCGCATGTTGACGGTGATGATCCGTAATAATCAAATCTACGCCAAGCTCTTTAGCTTTTAACGCTGGATCAAATGCGGTAATTCCATTATCAACAGTAATGATAACTTTATATCCATTTCGAGCCGCTCGTTCTACAATTTTTGTTGAAAGACCATACCCATCTTTTACGCGATGGGGAAGATGGAAATTAACATTTGCACCAAGAGGCAATAGTGAAATCATCATCAATGCAGATGAAGTAATACCATCAACATCGTAATCGCCAAACACTAAAATCGGCTCTTTATTAGCAATCGCATACAAAATGCGATCAACCGACTTTTGTGCATCTTTTAACAAAGAAGGATGTGCGACATCTTTCTCAAGCGAACTAAATAAAAACGATTTTATAGCATCGTGATCAGTGTACCCACGAGAAAGTAATGTATGCGCAATCGGAAATGAAATATTATAGGTAGCAGCAATATGCGCAATGCGCTGTGAATCAGCCTCAGGAAGTTTCCAAAGATATTTGGCGCCGGGAATTGTTTTCATATGCAAACTATGGGTAAAAATGGTTATGTAACTAGAGATAATGTACCCTACTTTATCCTAGATTCCAAATCTACCCAACTTCTGCCGCGCCTGTTTTGCTTTTTCTTTTCCATATCTTAACAACGACATACCTTTTTCATACAAGCCTGGAGTTCCCGCACGAAGTGCGATTTCTTCCCATACCTCTTGCGCATGCGCCCGCACATTAAATTCCATCAATTCCATTATTTGCTGAGCCAAAGCGCTAGTATACTGCCCAGAGCGGGGCGCAATTCCCTTTGTAGTTCCACAGCACGAAGACAAATTCAAAGAGCCTAAGCTTTTCATTTCCGGAAACTCACCTTTTTTTTGCGCAAGTAACTGTGCATCCTGCACAAGAGGAATATAAATCACAGTTGGCACAGAAGTATCTTTTTCATCTTTAAAAATTGAAACAGCGCGTTGCGCAATTTCTTTATAAGAAATACGAGGGAATTTTAATTTTTTAGAACGAGCAAACTTTTCTACTTTCTTTAATTGAGTTGAAGCGGCAACACTCGCTGATGCATCAATAAAAATAAGAATGTCTGGCGAACGATCTTTGCGCAACCCACTTACTGGTGGATATGGAAGATTAAAATCAATGGCCGCATCAACAATTTTTAATATATCAGCATCTTTAAATGGGGAATGCTTCATTCCTTTTGTGAAATTAAATACTTGCGCAGCAGTAAGACGTGATTTTCCATATCTATCAACAACAGAGTCAATGATTGATCGAGCCAATGAATTTTCAACACCACCCAATTGCGTATGTTTATATAGCGTTTTTATATCCGCCGCAAATGCCGATCCATACGTACCCAGATTAAATCCAAACGTTTTTTCTGGCTTATACCCTGTGGATTTTTTATTCAAAAATTCTCGTCCAAACGCCCATGACGGTATTGAAAAGCCGTTCGCTCCTTTAAGTGGGGGTTCGATCGCCACATCCCACGGAGTATATGCATACCAATAGCGAGACATATGCTGTTCGCCGCTTACTGCTGTGTAAATAGGTATCGGAAATGTTCCCTTTTTCATTGCAGCGACTTGTGATGAGAGTTTTTCAGTTTGATTTGAAAAAAATACATGTGATAAAAAAGCACCAAATAAATCTACTAATGTTATCGGCATATCATATGCACTCTTCACTAAAAAAAGAGACGATATTTCGCGGGCAGCTGTACGATCCATGCTCGTGAGATACCTATCAGAAATACGTGATATAAATTGCTGAGAATACTCAGACGCAGTAAGCGTTTCATTTTGTAACGCAGATTGCACCCATGATCCGACTGCCCATGTAGAACCCGAGAGCGTCGATTGCCACAAAACAGTATCAAGCAATCCTGACTTTTCAAGCCCCGAAAGCACTCCAAACGTCACCAATGATGCACGCAACCCTCCGCCACTTGCAACGATCGCTATTTTTGGTGCTTTTTTAAATTCACCAATCTGAGACTGTAACGCTTTTCTAACATGCTTCATTCGCTGCGCAATCGCTTCTGCCTCACCCTGAGAAACTGAATTGGAAGTGTCAACATCGGCTACCGTAGCGCTATGCACCGAACTCCACAATGATGGAAATCGTTTTTTCACTCCCTCTTTAAACGCTGCCCTCATACGTGCCGGCGCGCTCCTGAGCGCTTCTAAGGTAGAAGGAAACCAACCTTGATCAGTTTTGGGCTGCACTTCAGTGCAAGAAAGAGTTGCTACAAAAAAGAACGCAAAAAAACCTACATACAATCGACTATTCATGGATAACTCCTTTTCATATATGCATACACGCTATACAAAAAGAAACACTACCCACAAGAGAAAAGCGGTGTATCTATTTTTTCTTCAACGTTGGAAAGAGAATGACGTCTTTTATAGAAGTAGTATTGGTAAGTAGCATTGTGAGGCGATCTATCCCCATGCCATAGCCAACCGTTGGCGGCATTGCATACTCAAGTGCTGTTACATACTCTGCATCATAATGATGCGCTTCTGCATCACCGGCATCTTTTGCTGCTGCTTGCGCTTTAAATCGTTCAGCTTGATCAAACGGATCATTCAATTCATTAAATGCATTTGCCAATTCCATACCGGCCACAAACATCTCAAACCGAGATACGAAATCAGGATGCTCTGGATCACGCTTTGCAAGTGGAGAAATTTCTACCGGAAAATGTGTAATAAACGTTGGTTGAATTAATTTTGATTCAACGAGCTGATCAAAAAGCTCAGAAAGCTTTAAGCCCCATGATGCATTTTCTGCCACAGAAACATCATGTTTTTTTAATGTCGCATCAATTGATGTATCGGAAAGCTCTTTATCAGAAATTCCCGCATACTTGATAACCGCATCACGCATAGAAATACGCTCAAATGGTTTTGATAAATCAATCTGATGATCACCAAAAGAAACTGTCATATCATCACTCACCGCTTTTACAACACGCTGAATCATCGCCTGACTAAAGTCCATCATCCAATGATAATCATGATGCGCAATATAGATTTCAACCATCGTAAATTCAGGATTGTGTCGCGTTGAAATTCCCTCGTTTCTAAAACTCCGATTGATTTCAAATACCCGCTCCATGCCACCAACTACAAGCCGCTTAAGATAAAGCTCAGGAGCAATGCGCAAATAAAAGTCACTACTCAACGCATTGTGATGAGTAATAAATGGACGAGCTACTGCACCACCCGGAATGGGATGAAGCATTGGCGTTTCTACTTCGATACAATCGTGCTCATTCAAATAATTACGAATCTCTCGAATGATGAGAGATCGTTTAATAAACCGTTCACGGCTTTCTTTATTGCTAATCAAATCAAGATACCGTTGCCGATATTTTGTTTCTACATCGGCAAGACCATGAAATTTTTCTGGAAGTGGATGTAATGATTTTGAAAGTAACGTAACTTCAGATGCCTTGATGGTAATTTCACCCATTTTTGTTTTAAATGAATGCCCTTTTACCCACAAAACATCCCCGACATCGGCAAACCGATCAAATTGATCAAAGAGAGCATCACCCAGCCTATCTTTGCGCACATAAATTTGAATCGTGCCTGATGGATCTTGGATATTTCCAAACATCGTTTTGCCATGCCCACGCAACGAAACCAAACGGCCAGCAACTTCATACACACGTGATTCTTGATCATCTTGAAACTCGTCATGCACATCTTTTGTAGTCGCATTAATTGGCTTAAATTCTGGCCAAGCCTTAAGGCCGGCCTCTTTCATTGCAGCTACTTTTTCAATGCGAACTTGATGTTCTTCAGAAGGAGTTCGTTCCTGAGACTGTGTATTCGGTTCGTTTTTTTTCATGGACATAGTACTTTCTCAATAGATTATTTCTAGTTTCTTGCGAGCCTTTAGTATAGCGCATGAGAGCCGGTTTGTCATACTACCAAGCCTACTGCCCTAGAATGCCCCGATAATTTTCTTCTACTTTATCCCAATCAACCACATGCCACCATGCTTCAATATAATCGGGACGGCGATTTTCATACTGCAGATAATAGGCATGCTCCCATACATCGAGACCCACAATTGGCTGTGCACCCTTCATCACGGGAGAGTCTTGATTTGGAGTAGTCATTACTGAAATATCGCCACTTTTATCCAGTACAAGCCATGCCCATCCACTACCGAACACTGTTTTTGCTGCAGTTGAAAATTGTTGCTTGAATGCATCAAATGATCCAAACTTTTTAATTATCTCATCAGCTATCAGCCCTTTTGCAGCTCCACCGCCATTTTTTTTCATCACCTCCCAAAAAAACGTGTGATTAAAATCACCGCCAGCATTATTACGTACCGCAGTTCGAATCGATTCAGGCACACTATCAAGTTCAGTCAGCAACGTTTCAAGAGATTTATTTTGTAACTCAGGATACTTTTCAAGTGCATTATTTAAATTGTTTACGTATGCGGCCTGATGCTTATCATGGTGCAATTCCATAATACGAGCATCAATATACGGTTCAAGGGCACCAAAATCATAGGGAAGCGGATGAAGTGAAAACATTCTATTCCTTTAAACAAAATAATAATCTCTCATATCTTTCACATATGTTACCAGAATAACAGTTGAAATATAGCTCCTTCTTTACATTACAAAAAACTGCTGGTACTACTTATGCAATCTTTTTACTCTCTTGAAAGGATCCCCATGAAAAAAATATCTGTTGTACTCCTTGCACTCTTTTTTTCTGGATATATCAATACTATGAATGGAGAAGATGTTCCGGCTGTTTTTGACACTGAAGAGCAAAGACGATTAGAAGATCTCTACCCTGCACCGGACGGATTACCAGCGCTTTTACTTCATGATCAAGATGTAATCAATTGGCTCGAAACAAGTGAATTTTGGCACATTTTTCAACCCTCACCTCAAAAACGACGGCTGATCCTAAAGGTGACTTCTGCTACAAAACGGAGCGCCGAGGCGGTTGGCGTAGGAGCTCTAGTGCTGGGTGTTTACTTAGCAAACACAATCCCACCCGAAGTTACCATTTTTGAAGATGATATCTGCACTTGGAATGGATCACTACCCTAAATAGAGGAACCTATATGAAGCGCTTTTTACTGCTAACCCTCTCTCTTTCATTCGCCCTTCCATGCATCGCAATGGACACTGATTCAGATACAACTACAGAAACAAGCACAGAAACTCAGGACGAAGAGAGTGATGGATCAGCAGCACGATTTAATGCTCAGCAATCCCTACAAATGCAATATCAGCAAAAACAAAACCGTAAAAGAAAAGCTGCCCGCTATGCTATCGCTGTTGTATTGGTAGTTGGAGCTGCTGCAGACATTGCAACTACCTGGATGGCCCCTCAGACCGGGCAACTTGCCGTAGGTTTGAATGCAACACACCAAGATGACTGCACGTATAAAGATGCACACAATTGCACAAGAGTAATGAATGAATTTGAATGCTCCAATATTTGCACATTTAACCAAAACAACTACACTACCCGACTCGATCGAAACTCCGGAATAATAAGCAAAAAAGATCATTGTTATTTACTAGAAAATTGTCCTGAAAACGCACAAATGCGCATATTGCTGGGCATTGCCGCGGTTACTACCCGGATAG
>Ga0114918_10002537_pt1 | contig 16325 bp, 33 predicted proteins | sample LantaG_FD_87015 | JGI IMG/M metagenome (GOLD analysis project Ga0114918, IMG submission 87015) | Deep subsurface microbial communities from Baltic Sea to uncover new lineages of life (NeLLi) - Landsort_02402 metaG | ecosystem: Environmental > Aquatic > Marine > Oceanic > Sediment | place... | reverse complement strand
TGTTTTTATTTCCTAATGGACACGCTCTTCATCTGCAATATCCAATAGAACTTTCTTTACACGTTTATCTTTTGTTTTACTTGCTTGACTTGTATAGGTGGAAATGGCATATTGTTCCTTCTCTAAGTCTAAGCGTATTCCATTAATAGTTTCAATTTTATTCATATCAATCTCACTTGTAAAAATAATGTCTCATTAGTTTATTTTTCACATCCCATTCCCATCCATGATAGTGCTTACATCCTTTAGGATCTGTACCATGTTTACGAGATAGCTTATATCCATTTGCAATAAACCCCTTACCGCCTTCACATGTTTTCCCACATATCGGACAAGTACATGAACTACCTTTCCTTATTACTACCATTTATATTCACCCCATAATGGTTTCTACTTTGTTCATTTGTTTTCCATGTGATGACAATATTTACATCTTTTCTGATGAGCAAACACCTTAAAACGTTTATCCCAATGCCATCCTTTCTTTCCGCATTTAGGACACTTTGTATACTTCGCCATTTATTTCCATCTCCTCATACATAATACTTTATATATATCATATAAGCAGATGACATGTCAATAAATTAAAACACTGTGCTCGTTATTGCTAACATCAATCCAAAACTATCACTTCCGCAGTTCCACTCCAAAAGATCACTGATTCTTTTGGTGGATACCATGTATCTAAATAATTATAATAAAAACTAGGTGTCCAATATGTTGTAGGCACAGAAGGATTCATGGGTATTAAATATGAATCAATTGAAGGAAATTTATCAGGATACAAATATGGATTAAAGGTATTTGTTATACCTTCACTAATTATATTGGGATAAATATTAGGCGCACCTGCTTTGTAATCATACTGCGTTACATTAGTTGTAGATTGAAAAGTTTCCGTTGGTTGTATATCATGCTGAATAGTAGGATACACTTCCACTTCTTTGAATGGAACACAACTACAAAAACAAATTAGCACTAGGAAAATTACAAGATAGATTAGATTTTTCATTGCCATCAACCGATTTCTCTTCTTTATCAGAACATCAATAATTAAATAAACAAACAACCACAATTAACACACTTATTTTTCAGTAAAAATACATCTACCTTTTCACCTTTAGGTATAACAGCAATGTATCTTTCACCACAATTTTTGCAATGCACTTCAGTAATATATTCGTCTTCAAGTACTCCTACTTTGATTTCTTCCCAAAGTTCCTTTCCTTTATTTGCCTTAGACTTAAACGGTATCAATTTGTCCATATGTATTAACACTCCTTAACTATATTTTAATTATGTTCAAAGGATAATGTTACTGTCACATTATCAGTAGTAATAACACCAGTCATTACAAAATCAAATTGCACTGTATCTCCTTTATGAACAGGCTTTGCTCCTACTGTAGGACATGTTACCGCTCCAGAAGCACAGAAAAATTTAGGTGTCACTGTATAATCTACCACCGTACTAGTATTCTTTACCCATAAACTTTTAGTGAAAACCTCGCCACGATTTATAGTAATAGGTTGCAATGTATAACCATTAACTAGTGGTGATCCAGTAGCAGAACCAAGCACTTGTAATGTCTCTACAACTGTAACTTCCGATGTACCAGTCCAAAATTCCTCATCAGCCAAAACAACAGATGTCGGGACTACCATTGCCATGATTGCCAAAATTGTTAATACAATCGTTTTAATTCGCATTAAATATACTCCTTACTTATCTTTTATTTTAATTCTTTATTGCAGTAAATGATATGGCCAAATTAGTAGATTGCACACCACTCACAGTTAATACAAAATCTTTTATTGTATTAGAAGTTACTAAAAATGAACTGGGATTCCATGAACCACTAGGGGAAACTGTAGCAGTAATAGTATAATCATTTGATGTAGCATTAATAACCTTCATCGTTAAAGTCCCTCCCCCCGTAACTGTCCATTTATTTGTTGTTTGGTTAAATGAACCAGAACTACAATCGCTATAAACTACAGTAAGACCTTGAGGGGACACAAGTTCCACCGATCCTGTATAAATAGAAAATGATGGTATCGGAATCTCTTGCCCTAGCCACACATGATTATACATGGTGTTCCCTACTAACTCATAACCTAAAACACTCAAATGGGCATAATCACCATAAGCATACTGTTGTTGCATTTGTCCACTTCCATTATCGACAAGACTATATACATCAATAATATAATCCACATTCTCTTGTGCTTTTATCCAAGTATTAATTTCATTTATACGTTGCCCCCTTAAATCCGTGTATCCAACCCATCCTTTCATGGGGATAACTGTTAAAGCAATAACTTTTATCCCTGCTGATTTTGCCGTTGCATACATAGAAGAAAGGCTACTTGTTACCCAATCAATATTATCTTCTACTAAACTTTGTGCAATATCATTTTCCCCACCCCAAATAGCTACATATTCAGGACTATTCGCTATAACATCTGATTGAAACCTAGCAAGCATCTGGTCAGTTCTAAGCCCATTAACACCCTTATTCAGTACCGTATAACTAGGTATCCATTGCTGTAATACAAATGGATATGCAGTTGTTCCTCCTGTCGGATATCCATATGTAACACTATCACCTAAACAAACAACTGTATTTGTCGTTTCAATAACTACTTCCCCAGCAGTATAAATACCAGCATAAATGATAAAATTGTCTTGGATAAATCCATTATTATTCCAAACTTGAGGGAACGCATATGTAGAATACGGTGCATATTTGTATCTTCTAGTCCCTCCAGTTCCACTTGTATTATAATTAGCACAATTGTATGATTCGCCAATTGTTGCTACCCAATAGTATTGCCCTTGCACCACTTCAACATCTGAAATCGAAAAGGCATTATCAACATCAGGAAGTAAAGTCCCGGTAGTACTTGCTAAAAGATTTCTAGGTGAACCAATATAATCAGAATACAATGCCACCTTGGTATTTGACATCGACCTTCCACCAAAAACATGAATCTCATTCGCTACACCAGATGCTACTGCCCTAAAACGCATTATCTCCACGTAATTGGGATATGCGTTTGTTCCAGTGCCATGCCCACTCACACCCACCAACATTATATTATCATCAGATTGGACAGGCATGGGAATATTAATAGCAAAACTAATTGCCATTAATACAGCAATTAATACTACCGAAATTCGTTTAACCATACTATTCACCTTTATTCTACATTAAGTTCATTTAATGCCTCTGCTACCCTCTCTCCATGAATTTTAGTCCAAGTATGTTGATATCCTGCTTTTAATTCATCCCCCGTAGTAATTCCATCGCCATAAGCAACCCCTTGAGGATTAAAGGTTGCAGCCTCATAAGTCCAAGGTTCCACTAAGGTCAATGCATATGCACGACTAATAAACACCCCACAAAAAATCATTAACATCCCACCTACTAAAAGAACTGTGAACATCATTCTCTTTTTCATTCTTATAAACTCCTAAATTATTTTTATTCAACGCATAGCGCAGGATAACTTTGTGGTTCTACCCCACAATACCTAGCCCATGCATCTAACGCTTCCTGATATCCCTTTTTATTTTGCAATGTGCGTTTGCTTCTATACTTTTCTTTCGCACGCACATATCTCAACTCAATGCTAAATGCACCCATCGCCCTAGGACACTTGCTCATAGGAACATCACAACTTAATTCTAATCCGTGTGATTCTTTTTGTATTATATTTACCTTCCCACACATAAATAACTCCTGTCAAATTTAATACTTTTCAAAACCATTTTCATCTGCCCACATTCTATCAAACTGATCTTGGCATACTTGTATAGCCTGCGACTCAGACAAAATTAGCATTATTTCATCATTTGTTTGTGATGCCTCTAATGTATAATCAAATGACCCCATTGCCATATATTTTTTGTCAATTATAGACATCTTCATATGCATTAAGCCAGCATGTGAATTTATTAAAATAGGAATATTATGTGCTTTTAAGATACTTAATGCTATCAATTGATATTTATAAACTGATTTCCTTCTATCAGTTATTATTCGCACTATAATTCCCCTATTAGTTGCATCTACAAGTGCGTTTGCTATATCTTGATTATCTATTGAATATACTGCAATGTCAATTGTATTATTCGCAGAATTAAATAACTTTATTAAAGTAGGCGCAGGATCACTTCCGTCAGTTGGAAAATAAAAACTCACCTTGCCAGATTGCAAAGTACACCAATCCACATCTGCTGGTTTATCTAGTGAATATGCATAGCATGGGGCAATACAACCAACCATTGTTAGTAGAATTAAACCAGCAAGAATTATCTTCAATTAAAATCCCCCGCCTTTACGATTTTTCCACCATCTATATATATATGCCACTGCAAAAAGAATAGCAAGTAGCCACCAATACGCAATAATAAATTCTATGATACTATTTACCATCAATATTCTTCCCCCTTTTTATTTCCTTTTTGGCATCTAGTTTTTCTTGCCATACTATCAAAAGGATTAATAGCCCAAAAACACAGCAACTACATAATAAAGACACCGTAAAGATAAAAAATGCCTGTGATACAATAACCACTTATTTATCCTTACGCCTTCTGGCCCAAAACCCACTGATAACAATAAGTAAAGAAACTACAATTATTACGATTGCAAAAATCATTATCCAATCCATTATAACTCATCCTTAATTACCTTTTCCGCTTCCAACTTTTTCAATATTACCTTTAGTAAATCATCCAATTCATTCATATTAAAGCCATTGCCGTTTTTACTAACTGATTTACCTAATTTCATTAATCCAGCAACAACTGTAGCTGACTGCCAAATAGCTTCCCACCCTTCCTCTGTCATTTTCCAACATGCCTTATCATATCTATAATCATACCAAAACCTAACATTTATAGGAATTAAGTCATCCCCCACAAATATTTGGTATACTGTTATGCGCACCTTATTATCTATTCCCCTCCAATCCTTAACAACCTCAGCCATATCATACTGAACTAACACCTTTGCCAATATTTCTGCTTTTTTTACTGAGTGACATGTACCTGGATATTCCATAACTTTATACTCCTTTACGCCCTTTCCCTAATTTTTTCTTTGGTCTGAACATTTTATCACAAGCTTCTTTTGTCGCTCCCTTCAAATTATATTTTTCGCATAGTTCTTCCAATTCACAATCTTTGCATTTTAAATTTGCCATTTATTCCTCCATCTTTTTTCCCATAAAATAACCGCTTATAGTTAACCCCGCTAAACATGCTAAATATACAATTAACAGTGGCAATCCGTTTGTAACACTCAACTCTCCTGGCTTGATATAGCGTGTTTGGGTAAAAGTTAAATCCATCATCCATCTCGATACTAACCATGCTATTATCAAGCTTATTAAAACTGTCATTACCCACAAGAAAATATTTACCCATTGTTTCTTATTTCCCTTATCTTTTTTCTTGTTCCGGTTTTTCTTGCTCCCCATTTTATCCATTCACCACTTCAATATATTTTTTACGGACTAGATTTCTACAATTAGTTTTAACCCAACCATATTTCTGATGCAAATGCTCAGACAAGTTCTCAACAGTGAAAGGATTACCACTTTTCATTATCTCTAGTATGTCGAACTCTAATCCACTAGCATTACCCTCTTTTAGCGCATTCTTCCCTCGTTGAGTAATCTCTAGAACCTTTTCCTCATCACTGGCTGTATTCTTGCCACCAAAATTAAAGAACCCACCTTCTTCATGTATTATTTTATAAATCCAATCATACATTCCACTACTCCTTTATATTTTCCTTCTCCTTTTTCTTACCTGTTGTACTTAAATCAACTTTAACATTGTGGGACACGGCTGAAATATTATGGCTATCCCATATATAAGTCCAATCACTTGGATGCAAATACATCCAATGCGTTTTCCCTGTTCTCCTGTGAAAAATTCTATATTCGCATAAATCATCATCAACCTTTTGTGAAAAAATTGTATGTGTACGCCTATCCCATATTAAACTTTGGTCAACACGCTTTGCATCTATATATACAAACAAGAAAGTAGTGTGGTAATGCCTGCGCCTGTTTATTAACCTCCCCATTAATTTAGTAAAATTAGTGCGATTAGACTTATCTCCCCACCTATCGCATTCATCACAACCAAACACCCTATTATATACTAGTAAATTATTAAGTATCTGCGGTGGAATTTCATCTTCATACTCAGATGTAATATTCAGTTCTTCTTGTAATTGTTCAACAACTTTTGCGTCCTTTAACCTATCGCATCTTTTAAATTCATGCACCACATCTAATTTAGCAAGCCCTTTGATTTGCAATTCACCAATAATTTCCTTGCCTCGCTTCATATTAAGTCCAAAATCATCCAAGAAGTCAGGCACAGCGATACCATTACCATCATCATTAGTGTCTAGGTAACTCAATAACCTTTTTTCGTCCACACTTTCTGGTACATAACCTTTAGCTTTAGGTAGAAGATAGATAGTACGTTTAGGTGGACTAAAATCCAGAGTGCCTTTTTTCTCTGGAAACAGCCGCAATATCTGATAGGTAAGAAGGTTCATGACTAATGATTTACCACCTCCCTCATTACCGTAAATAATTGCACAAGCATAATCCATTAATCCACAGGCTACAAAGAAATATCTATAATAATCATCTTGATTGACAAAATCGCTTGCCTCAAGAGACATATCATGGTCAAGAGCTAACCTTAACCATGCAATATCGTGGCTCATATTTTGCCTAGATAAAATCAATGGATGGCAACCTTCTACCGGAATCTCAACCATAGGTGGCAGTTCGTAATTAATCACCATTTAAACTAAAACTCCGCTTTATTCCCACCTTGGGCCATCGCTTCTTCTTGCGTTAGTTGGTTAACTTCTTTTACATCATCTCGGCCATGTCCACCTTCGGAAATTTTTAGACTCTTTAACTCCATGCGCAAACACGTAGAAATCGAAGGTCTCCCATTAGGGCATAACTCTGATTTAGGTGGCATTAATGCATAATCCCTTACTGCATTAACACCCATGAAAACAATTTCCCTACCATTCAATCGTGTTGTTTTATTTAATTCAGCTTCAGTTTCCTGATTAAATAACACATTAAAAGCATGAGGAACTTCTTGCTTCTGTTTTGCCTTTATATATTGCTCAACAGCTTCTTTAGAAACTTCCGAGTTCCCGTTTCCGTTCCCACCTTTTTTATTCTTAACTTCATTTTCTGTCATTCTATCCCCCAATTACCTTAATTACTGCATCTAACCATGACAAACCATACTGCGCAGCAATCTTCCCTACTTGTTGCATTACCTGAAAAACTAAAATGCCAACTATAACACCTACACCCAAACTACCCATAGACATATATTTTGTCATGCGTACATCCTGTGGCATCTCCATTAAGTTACTCAATGCATCCTCAATACCTGCTGCCTGTGAAATAATAGCCTTAATATCTGTAGTATCCTTCGATGCTTGTGCCATCTGAGCTGTAACCATTCCATATTGTTGCGCATCCCACTTCTGTATATTAGAAGTCACCCTTGGAGCAGGATAATTCTCAACAAACTCTATAAGAGATGCATTTGTCTTTGGTTTATCAAAAGGATATGGTATCTGATATACATGGTCTGGTAAAACGAAATACCATCCAAATGCTTGTTTAGCAGCCTCTATTCGTCCTATGGATTTTTTGGACAATGCCTTTGCTTTTTCATCATATCCCTTTAAATCAGAGGGGAGTAAAGCACCCTCTTCATAGGGACACCACTTAAAATAGGCTGTTCCTGCTTCCGTATGAAACAAAACAAGCATTTTCTTATGACATTTATTAACGGCTGAGCGAGTTAACCACCACTCATTGATAAAATAATAAAGTGCAAATACTACTCCAAAAATTAATAACCACGACCAAAGGTACATTCCTCCGATATTAGCATTCAGTACATCCATACTATCGCTACTCCTATATTAAAACCAATTTATTTTTTCTATATCATTATCAGTATTGTCTTGTTTTTCCTTAAACGTTTCATGAGTAGGTTCTTTTCTACGCATTCGTTGCATGGCTTGCCCGATATCTTTTGTTTCATCCAGAACAATAGCCTTTAATTTACCTGATGCAGCAGATTTGTTTTTTGTATCTAAGGGATAAATAGCAAACTTAATCGCATGACTCAACTTATCCTCTGCCTCAGTTCTAGCTTTTTGTTCAGTAGCATATGGGCCTAAAATTCCATACTTATCACCCATCATCCTATATTTAACCCACCAAAATATACGGGGCACACGATACATTGTTCTGTGCATTTTTCTTTTCCATCCCTAGCTTTACTTGATTCTAGTATAAATCAACCATGATACCCATGTCTAGTATTTTTACGTTTTAATATTAACTTAACTTGCTAACCATATAGCCATACAAACAATAACACCTACTACAACTATTATAACTATTTGAGCTAACTCGCCACCACTTATCCCCTTTCTAGCCCACTCCAATATAGCTAAAATCCCACCAATTACAAATACTATAAGTATCAAGATAACAATAAAATTAACTTCCGTTGCACTTAGCGGTGTAGGGGATGAAGGAAAACTATCCAAGTAATCATAATATGTTACATCAAATTCTATGCCATCAGTATCTTCAAAAACAACACCTAATGGACTCCAATGATTGATTGCTGTCTGAAATCTATCTGTTACACAAGCAACTAATTCAAAGAATCCAACATCCCACGTTCCCGTTGAGTGCTCATAATGTTTCCATGCTATATTTCCGGGCACACCATCACCGAAGAAGCATTTTAAATCACCAGATGTATTCCATAAACTTACAGATGCCATTTGGTATACGCCAGCACCACTTATCTCTTGTGCAACTGGTGCTAATTCCCATGTTCCTCCTGGCGCACTTTGTCTATGATAAATTGTATTAGTTCCAGTTTCTACATATACAGTATTTACATAAGTGTCATACACAATTGTGCTACATAAATGTAATGGAGAAGCAATAGTAATATTTTCGTATGATTGCCATGAATCAGTATATCTTACAGATGTTATACTAGGTTGAAGATCACATGCAGTCATACTATTAATTGTAACGTGCACAATCCCATCAGATAATATATCCAAACATGCATACTCGGTTAAGTTACTAAATGTTAAATCAGCATTCTGAAAATCTAAATCTGGCAACCAAGTACCATCAGTTTGATTTGATGAAGTTGCCGCCCAAATTGGGGTTGCCCCACTCATATACCCATATGCTATATATGGCCTACCCTCATAAGCTGTAATAGTTGGTTGTCGATAAACCAATGCTGCCGATGGTACTGCCACCCCTTGCGCTATAGCCCACGTTATTGTACCATCTGAATTTGGTGTTCCACGCCTATAATTAACTCCATTATTAACACCACCATTGTCTACCCAAGTAGTATGAATAAAAGTTCCATCCCAAAACAAAGAAAATTCATTCGCATCAACTACATCACAAAATTCCGTTTTAGCTAACCATGCTACTCCATTAGTAGATGACCTATAATAAACATGTGGAGCTAGTCCGATATCATATCCAACGTAAAAAACCCAAGCCCGCCCACTTGCATAAAACGTATCTCTCTGAAACGTACTGCCAACAGATACATCTGCACCCAACGCTGAAGGAGCGTTGTCCTCTATTACTACGGCATGAAGTGCAGAAACAAAAGCAACTGGAATAAAAAGAATGATAGCACTAATAAGAAAAGCTAACGAAGCCCTTAGCAACTTACTCATATTGAGATTACTATAATATAAAAAAAGAATCGTGTCTAGTTTTTATTCCATGCTACCTAGTGTTCTCATAAGTTCTTTAGGGATTTTCTTGCTTGGTTGTATTTTACCCATTTTAGGATACTGATGTCTTAGCTGTCTTTCAAAGAATGAGGCCTTCCTGTGTGCTGGATTATAAGGCAACCCCTTTTCTTCCATATCACACCGTTCTTTATATTCATGGGCTAATATATATGCCCTTTCTTCTGGGCTAACATCGTTATCAATCCAAATTTCTTTTTCTGGAATCCAATTATAAACCAAATCATGCCCCCCTTCCGTGAAATCAATATGGCAATCATCTCTTATTTTACGCCCATCCACTAAAAACACCCCTACATCCCCTATATCATCCAATCTTGCTATCTTATACTTTTTATCTTGCTTCTTATTACGTAAAGCATGTTCGACTTTATTGGCAGATTCCAATGCATTGTCATAAGGCTTGCCTTTTTTCATTAATTCCCACTCTTTAAACAAGTGAGCAATGAAATACTCGCTTTCATCAGGAGATGCTTCTTTATCAAGCCAGAACTCTTTCACTGGAATCATGTTGGGGAAACGATAATGTTGGGCAAAATTAGTAAATTCGCTATTAAGGTGCTTGCGAATATACGAACCGTCTACAATAAAAATCTTGAATCCATTCTGCTCTCTATATAGATTGATACGTGGATTTCTCAATTCCTTCCTACTCCTATAATTATAGCTTTATTCTTATGTGCACGATTATAATCTGCGCATATTCCCTTTGCTTTATCCCATGCTTCTTTTAGGCTGTTACAGGTACGCCACTTATATATTTTACATGGAACAGCCCCATCTTTTGCCTGTAACACAATACGATATTTTCGCATCATTATTCGTCATCCCATACTGTACGTTTCTTCATTTTCCCACGTGGTCTATATCTGCTTAAATACTTGATACGCTTTTGACGCTTCTCATCTTCAATTTCCCATGATTCACGGTTGTCTTTCTCAGGGACTACTGCAACCTTTTTAAACAACCATAATGGGCTTGTTATAAGTATAATAGCCATTGCAGTACAAAACCATGCAAAAAAATACACCATAATACCATAATCAGGGTCTCCGCTATAATAATTATTAAACCCATAAAGTGCTAATCCTGCCCATGATAAAGCAGATATAATAGCTATTAAAGCATTATGTTTAAAAAACAAAAGAATAGTGAAAAGTACTGCTATCCCAATTAAGAAAAATACCGAAATCACATCTGTCATGAAATCATTCTACCTTACACTTGCCTAAGATGTCTATTATTTGCCATTGCATTAAACGAATCAGTTTGGTCTGATTTTCTATAGCATCTACTAACTTTTCATTTGTCTCTTTTGACTTTATAAATTCTATTCTAAGTTCCTTAATCTGTTTACTCCTACCATCTTTTAGACCCTTAGCATAACCATCCTTATAACCCTTATTATGGTCAATCATATGCTGGGAACGCATCATCAATTCAAGGTTATCAATTTTATTATTTAGCTTATCTCCATCCCTATGATGCACCAATTCCCAAGTAGCTAAACATCTCCCTAAATGCATAGCCATAACCAAACGATGTTCAGGAAGATATCCCTCCTTATTAGCCATAGAATAAAAGAAATTGTCTTTATCAATTTTTACATGCGCATACCCATCGCTTTGGATTGTAGCCCCATCATCTCTATGAACAATACCTCTTTTGGAAGCCTCATGTTTTCTGGCACATGCATGACATCTCTCAGCAGACTTTCCATTTTTGGTTAACTGAATCCATTTTGGTCTTCCGCAATCATGGCATTTGGAATACATGAATTTACGAGAAGCCATTTGCCCTTTAGCACGACCCAATTCTCTGCCTCTTTTAATATCACCTTCATGTGGGTCATCATACAGGGCTATAGGTTCTTTATATTTAAGTGCAGCACAACGTCTACATAATATATTAGATGCGCTCCCTCTTAATATCCTAACCCACCTTTCCTCTTTACACTCCTCACAAGCAGCCCAAATAAATAACACCTTACCGGCTTTCCCTATATCACGCCCACGCCTAATCGTACCTAATGGAAACTTACCAACTATATCTATATCACTTACATCGTAATTGGGATTCTTATTCTTCGGAATCCTCCCCTTTAATGCAAGACTAAGCTTCTTCTTTGTCTCATCACTAAGATGTTTCCCTAACCTATACATTCTTACCTTTATACTAGTTCTGGCAATACTAGCATCAGTTTCTTTTGTTAACCCTTTACACCAACTAGGTTTCCCTTTAGGCCACATGTATTTTTACTCCTCTTGAAACATCCTTCTGTATACTTATATTACCTTATATTTATATGCCGTGTCTATTATTTCAATTTATTTAATATGTACTACTGCCAAGGCTATCACATCTATAAACCAGAACCATTCCCTCGACAACAAATTCTCCAGTAATTTCGTCTGATGAAGCAGCAATCCTTGATAATCTAATACCCAAGGCATCGCCCCTTGCCATAGCCCCTGCTGGGATTGTAAACCTTATTTTGAACGCTTGGTATTGAGATGCTGCACCCGTACTTGTCTCTACATCAACATCAGTTGACGTGGCAGGAACAACATCTCCACTACTCCAACTATTATAAGATGCTCTTAACTGAAACTTCTTTCCTGTATTTGCAGTATCCAACCATCCACCCACATATAGATACATGTCACTACCTTCATCCCAATTACCGGAAATACATTGACATGTAAATAGTTCTTCGTTAGCACCGCCAACTGGCAAGCTAAATCCTTGAAATATCCCTCTCTCTACTCTTGTCGGAGTGCCAGAGGCAATAATACGGGCAATTTGTATAGGCATTGTTTTTTGTTGATAAATCAATCCACTTCCTGTTAACACAATTTGGTCACGAAACGTAGTAGTCCCCCCAATATCAACATCATCAGTCACTTCTAAATCATTTGTTACATTAACATCATTACCTGCATTAATATCCGAATCACTTGTTATGTCTCCAGTAGAAAATATATCTCCACCAACGTCCAGCGTATGAAGGGGAACATCATTGACAATTCCCATTCTATTATTAGCATTATCCCAAAATACTACAGTTTCATTTAAAATCCGAGGGCCTACATAATATGGCATACGCCCAATATTTACAATAGCAGGTGATGTTACATTCCCTATTGCATGTGTATCAACATAATTTTTCGTAGCTGCATCCTGAAGTTGAGATGGGTCTAGTAAATTATTAAAATAATGCCCACTCGCACTCATATTTGTCGAAAGTGTAACCCTTGTACCATCATCTTGAATTGATGAATTATTTAGATTAGTAGGGCTAGTAAACTTCGCAACAAAATTTACACCACCACCTGTTGTTGTAACATTTGATGTGCCTATCGTGCCATTTGCTGTAAAAAGATGCTCTATATAGGCATTCTCAAAGTAATGCGTGGGATTACCTATACTGAAAGTAGAATTAATACAAGGAGTGAGGTTTCCATAACACCCTTGGTACACCTTATTCCCTATAGTCGTGAAATTTGAACATCCTGTAAGAACGATAACTAAGATTAATATTACTGATAGGATTTTCCGCATTTAACTAATGCCCATCCTTATCTCTTTTTACTGAAAATTAGTAGCCCAACTACAAGAAAGATAGCAACACCGCCTACCAATAGAGGAAAGGTGTTACCCATTGTATTTGTTATAAACGGAGACCATCCAGTTAGATTTGACGATAAATAGACATCATTATAGGAGAATAATGCTATTCCAACAATACCCAACAAAACTACGACACCAATCACTTTGCCCATAGCCTAAAAACTAATAGGTGTTTATATACCTTTTCTATTATTAATAAAAACGGCTGTTATCACAAATATGATTAACCCTGCACCAAAAATTATTGGCAGATAGTCATTAGTCATGCCCGTAAGAGTCGCACTCCACCCAGTCTGATTAGCCGAAGTCATTGATGTCATGTACATTGGCAGGAAAATCGAGGCAAGGAAAATGACGACCATTACACCTATCATTACCTGTACTAACTTCATATATTTGCTCCTATACTTTTTTATTTAATCATATGGGGGAGAACCCCACCAGACTCACAGATGGGATGCCCCCCCCATATTCACCTTAAAGTTTGCCAAACGTAGCTATTTTACAACCACATTTAGGACAAGAACCCTTAAAAAGCGTTGCATTCTTCATCTTTTTAGAAGATGCTGCTTTTGCCTCCACTTTTCCCTTGCATTTCATACAATAAAATTCCAATTAACAATGCCTCCTAAATTTTTCTTTTAGATTCGACTATTTTTAATCTTGAGTAATAATCCTTATGTTCCTTTAAATGATCGAGCGCAACTTTTGCAGCATTCGTCATACCAACCCCAATCAAATTTTTATGTTCATGCTCTACTTCAATACCACTTCGTAATTCATGAACATTTACCTTATCAAAATTTACACCAAGTTTTTTCCCAATTTGGCGTGTCTGTGCAATAGATACCCTCATACTGATTATCACTTTAACATTATATCTATATAGGTGTCAAGAAATTAATCTTCCTTCTTGTGTGAAGCAGACACCTTTTCCATTACTAACTTGCTTATTATGCCAGCGGTAATCATAAGTACAAAAAGACAAGCTGTTTTTAAAAACCAATCAGTAATAGCAGTGTTAAGAAACTGTCCACCTGAAAAACATATCATCCCCGATGTTGTGCCTATGCCTGATGTTTTCAAATGCTGAAGTATATTTTTCATATTTTCTCCCGATTTTAGTATATAAAAATCCCTCCAATTCACCCCTTTCAGAGCGAAGGGAGGGTAAGATTGACTAATAATATAACATGCATATCTACCTGTGTCAAATCTTTATCTATTGACAAATATATGAGAATTGTGGTAGTATACAAGCAAGAAATGGAGGGAAAGAATGAAAGCGTTATCTATTATATTTGGAATCCTTTTGGCATTAACTACAATTGTAATATTGGGGTTGGTATCAGGATTAGAAGGAATACGTATAGAATTAGCAGATAGTGAAACCCAGATTCAAGCACTTAACAACGAAATAACATCTCTTACCAATGAAAATATAGAACTCTACGCTAAAGCTCACCTAAAGAGTTTTGAAAATACAAAAGCATTAGAACGTTTCTTAAATAACTCAGAAATCATATTAAACGCTGACCCTGATGGATATAATTCAGAATATTGTATTGCACTAATGAGTGAGGCAAGGGACAATGGGTATTGGATGGGAATTACAGCGGTCAATTCTACTAATGAATCCATTTATGATGCACTCACTAGGAGATTATACGGAGCTACTAATATACACTGGTATATTTATAACGTAGTAGTAGTTGGAGATGAAGATATTTATCTAGTAAACCCAATGAAAGCACCTGACTATCATAAACTTTCTACAATAGTTGGGGACTTTGCTGAATATAATAAAGATACGAAATCAAACGTAAGCAATTTGAATATACATTAAGACTTGGCTTTAGCCTTCTTGCGTTTTCTTGGTTCTAATGGCTTAATATCATTCATATGGCTATGAATCTTCTTAATAGTTTTCCACACATTGCTCTTTTTCTTGGGTTTTGGTGGACTTTGTAATTTCTTATTGTCCTTATACCAACATGTAGGACATTTACCCTTACGTGTCCCCCAATATTTTTTACCGCACTTAGTACAATATAATTCTTTCATGCTTAGTAGTCCCAGAGATTTATCTCTTTTCTACGCTTTGGTTTTGGAGTAGATTTTACCTTAACTTGGCTTAAAGAGGCAGATTCCTTCTGCAACTTACCTGATTTTGTAACCTTTCCATATTTTTCTTCAAAGCTTGACCTTTTAGGTGTATTATAAGTTTCATCAAAATGCAATATAGGTTTAGTTTTATCTGGACTACGTAGGGCATGTATATTTACTATACCCATTGTACGCCTGATATGCTCTGGTATATCACCACCAAATAAAACCGTGGCTGTTTCATATGCAGAACGGATTCCTTCTTTATATTTGACTTCAGGGATTGGAGTCCTTGACACATGCATATCCTTTTGACCGTATGGCGGATACCAAAGCCTCCATGCCCAACCCTGTTTCCAAGCTATTGCTGCTTGCGAATCAAATGTTTTTCTCTCCCCTGTTTTCTTGTCTATTATTGTTATAAATGTACCTTTCGAGGTTACACTTGGGGAAATCGGAGGAACTAATGGATACTGTGGTATAGTTTCAAGGGATTCCGTAGGTATACCGCCAGTTTGTTTGTATAGTGATGGTTTATATAAAGGTTTTTCCTTACCATATATCGGTTCGCCATATTTGGAATAACTTGGTTTCTGTTCTATTTCCTTACCATATATCGGTTCGCCATATTTGGAATAACTTGGTTTCTGTTCTATTTCCTTACCATATATCGGTTCGCCATATTTGGAATAACTTG
>Ga0114918_10002535_pt1 | contig 16326 bp, 7 predicted proteins | sample LantaG_FD_87015 | JGI IMG/M metagenome (GOLD analysis project Ga0114918, IMG submission 87015) | Deep subsurface microbial communities from Baltic Sea to uncover new lineages of life (NeLLi) - Landsort_02402 metaG | ecosystem: Environmental > Aquatic > Marine > Oceanic > Sediment | place: Baltic... | reverse complement strand
GTTTAGATTCGTATAATACTAAACTAAATGATTATTGATTAATGATTATTGATAAATGATAGAGGTAAGACAATTTCGAGTATTGAACATCTGCGTGAATCTGCGTTTATCTGCGGTTAATGAAAATGATTATTATCTTTATTCGTGTTCAACCCATGAGATAGGTAAAACCGTTATCTCACAGGGTTAATTCGTGGTTAATTTGAAAAAACAAACCCAATTTTCAAATGGGCAAAATGAACGCAAAGTCAATTATAACAAGGAGATACGAGAAATATATTGGATTGGACACTTGGTGAAAACAAACCCAAACAAAGCCAATCTCGTTTAGCCCCCAGACCTGTGCTGGGGGTTGAAAACCCAAGTTGAAAAAACAAAGCCAATTTGCGCCGGCACGAAATAACGCAAAGTCTTATATGAAAGGAAATTATGACAATAAACAGAATGGCGGAGCCGAAGAAAACAAAGCCAAACAAAGCCAAACAAAGCCAATTTCAAGGTCAATGGCTTGTTTTGAGCTGTCTATGCAACATTTTGCTAATCAAGCACGTTCAGGCCTTTGTTGATAGCGTATCGGCGGACGGACTGGATTTCTTCGGTGGTTGGGCGACGATTGATTGCCGAATGTGAAGAGGCCTTGTAACAGGGGCGGTACTGATCCATGACATTGATGGTTGTTTTCGGGCTGATCTGCCCGGCTAAAAAGTCGATGATTTCGAAGCTGCCGGCAAGGTTCTCGGGCAGAACAAGGTGGCGGACCAAAAGGCCGCGTGTGGCTACGCCTTTCTCGGTTTTCAGGTCGCCGACCTGGCGGTGCATTTCTTTGAGTGCTTCGCGGTTAATCTGTGGGTAGTCCGGGGCGGCGGAAAGCTCCTCGGCAACTTTCGTGTCGGCATATTTCATATCCGGCATGTAAATATCCACGAAGCCTTCGAGCAGCTTGAGCGTCTCGACCGAATCGTAGCCGCCCGTGTTGTAAACGGTCGGCAGCGTCAGGCCTTCTTTGCGGGCCAGTTCCAGGGCGGCGGCAATCGAAGGCGCCACGTGCGTGGGCGTGACGAAATTGATATTGTAGCAGCCGCAATATTGCAGTTCGAGCATCGATTGGGCCAACTGCTCGATTGTGGTTGTCTGGCCGTGCCGATGATGGCTGATGTCGAAGTTCTGGCAGAACACACAGCCCAAATTGCAGCCGGCAAAGAAAATCGTGCCGGAACCGCCGCTGCCAACCAGCACGCTTTCCTCCCCGAAATGGGGACCGATGGAACTGACTTGCGGCACATCGCCGATGCCGCAAAAACCGAACTGATTATTGCGGCGATGGACCCCGCACCGGCGGGGACATAGCGTGCAGGGATCCATTAAATCCCACAGCCGCTGAACGGATTGATTGGATTGCCCGCTCATTGCAGGTGCATCCGTTTTCAAAACGCCGATTTAATCTCTTCTATCGTGACTCCGAGCGTTGCCGTGGCAATCGTGTTGAGGTCCGCTTCCGAGCCTTGAAAATGAAACGTGCGATGTACGTGCGAGATTGCCCCGCCCGGTTTCAGTGCCGCCGCCGGGGATGAAGTTTCAAGCTCGTAGAACGGCCCGAGAGGCTTGGCGCCCGGCTCGGGAGGACCGTCGTTATACGAATTGACCGTATCGCCTTTATATGGCTCGTCCTGCAGTTCCCACATCGAGTTGACATAGTTCATGGCGCCCCTGGGCTTGCTGTACTGGACAATTGTCAGGACCTTATTGACGGCATCGTAGCTGCCGAGTATCGGCTTGGCTCGCAGGGGCGAAAGGCCGATCTTGCTGCGGTATTGCCCGTCACCGCTGAAGAATAAAACGCCGTCCTTGACGACCAGCCGGTCAGCGGGAACCTTGCCGAAGTAGGTATCGTTGACTGCAGCCCCGAGTTTATTTTCCGGCCCAGCTTTGAACGGAATCGTAATCGTGGTGGCCGGGGACGGATTGAACATGCCGAGAATCCAGATAGAGAGCAGCCCGGTTTCTTTTTCCCATGCTTTCTCGCCCGTGTTCGTCACCTTGTTGGTCGATTCGAAGGCCACCATTTTGACTGTTTTTGCCGGTGTTATTCCAAGGACTGTGACAGCTTCGCCGCGGGCGAGAACCCGGACTTCGCGGTCAACCCGAAGGTTGAAAACAGTGCGCGAATAGTTCTCCAACTGCATGTCCTTTTTCAGAATAGCGCTGTTTTTGGTTTTGGAAACAAGCTCGAACGGCTCGGTATCGACCGGTGCCGGGGTAAACCAGTGTTCGAGATCGAACGGCACGCCATTCTTGAAGAAAACCGAAAATTGTCCGCCCTCGGGGCCGATCCAGAAACGGTCTTCGCCGCCGAAAGTATTCATATGCTCGACAAACTCGCCGGATGCGACCAGCTCGAGGTTAATCCAGCCGAAGCTCAATCCATCCGTCCCCCCTGCCGTGCTGGTCATCACACGCCCCTGCATCTTCGGCAGAACAGCCACCCGGCCGTCGCCTGTTTCGTCCGACAAAACGACTACGTCCGTATGCTTCTTAAGAAATTTCAGATCGTCGCCAAATGTATTTTTTTTCATTTTCTTCTGTTGCTCCATGCAGCCCGCCAAAATCCCAACACACAACAAAACAACCACCAATCTTAAATGCATCATTATTTGTCTCCTTACCTGTTTTCCATTGTTTTGTTATTCATGCTCATTTCATTAAAACAATCACGCTCGCCCGAAAGCAGTCATAATAAGATGATTTATGATGCCGGTCAAGATTCAAAAAAACTGTTTTCTCAGTGAAATTGAGAATTGCCATGAGAAAATCTGTCTATCAGCCGGAGTGACAGATGATTTTTTATTTTGACATCTGAGTTTGAGTCTTAGTGTTTACTCGCCGGGCGAAGGGGCCGAGGCGAGCCAGTTTTCGGGGTCGTTGCCGTAGTCGGTTGGGACTTTTCGAATTAAAGTCATGCCGGTGCCATCCGCTTCGAGGGGCCAGAGGTCTATCGATTCGGGACAATTCTCCGGATGGGAGCCGTCGCTGTAATTGACCCTGTCGATACGGATGTATTGGCGTACGCCGTCTTTTTCTACATCACCCGGCATGCTCAGCTCCAGGCTTTCGCCGGCGTTACTTAGGTTGCCGTCGTAGGGGCCGAAAATGATGCCGGCCGGCACGGCCGGGTAACGCCATGAAAACGCCGCCGGCTTCTTGATTATCAATAGATATCCACCGGCGAGAATGGTAACAGGGCTGTCGGCCGGGAAGGTAAAATCGACACCGTCTGTGAATTTCCAGGGCTCGCCTATATCATAGTCGTATAGCGTGACCGGCTCGGCGCTGATATTGTGCAGTTCGATGTATTCATATTGGTCGTTAGTATAAGAACCACCTTCCGGCCAGTCGGGATTGTACATTATTTCGCTGATGACGATGGGGCCGACTTTCGGATACGAATTAGCGGAGCCCGGCGTATTCTGTTCCATCGCTACGAAGTTGTAGTTGCCCGTGCTGGACTTGTAGTAACGCCCGAACGAGACACCGGTTTGAGAAGCGCCGAAATCCTCGACGTTGCGATAGCCAGTTAATACATCGTTTTGTGCTGAACTTAAGTATAACTGTTCGCCGTTCTCGCTGAGGGCGAAAGGTTCATAAGCACCCGGATCGTTTGCATTGGCGAAATTCAAGTCTTCATACAAAACCAGGTATCCATTCGGGCCGATTGTAGTCCCGTTGGAAATCTTGTATTTGAAAAGGTTATCATTGCTGTCGCTGAGAAACCAGCCGTCAATGTCAATCGCGGTTCCCGTCGTATTATATAGTTCGATCCAGTCCGAGGCATCGGCGTGCGAATGGGTCAGGACCTCGTTAATAACTACAGCACCCGGTTCGGGGAGAATGCCGCCGTCATCCTGTCCCGGCGAGCCGCCTGCATAAGCGCTTGGACGCCATGAATCTTTCTTGTCCCAACTGCTAAGGTCGGGATTCGCAGCATCTATTATCGTCAGTGAAAAATCTTCGCCATCGGTAAGAGAGCACCAGCCATCTTTATAGCTAAAATCCAGAATGGTTCGGCCGATTGCATCTTCCAGCGTGATTCTCTCGCCGGCATTGTTCAGTTTGCCGAAGTATTGGCCTGCGATGTTGACATTTGTGCCGTATCGTGCTTCGAAAACATTGCGGTCTTGGACGACGACAACATATTCGCCTGCTGCAAGCTCGATGCTCGGGAAGGTGAAATCAATGCCGTTCGTAGGGGCAACCCCATGTGGTTGCCCAGGGCAGGCACGCGGGCCTGCCCCTACCAGATTCAGGTTGATTGTTTCGGTGCCGACGTTCTTTAGCTCGATAAACTCTTCGTTCGGGTCCTGTGGATGATACATTATCTCGGTTATGCGCAGATTTTCTGCTACGGGCCCGACGGCGTAGACAGCTTCATTCAGCGCACTCCATGCATTGCCGCTCAATACCCGTGACTTGACATGGATGCTGCGGGGCAAGGTAACCGGGCCGGCATATTCTATAACACCCGGCAAAATGCCACCACTTGAGCCGCCTCCGCTTGCGGTAAGCTCGGCGGAGATAAGAAAGTCGGAGCTTGTGGCGGAAGCATTCAAGCCGTGGATGGTTAATATGTTGGCGCGGGAGCCGAGATTGTCGAAAAAAGCTGAGATATCGATACTCTCGAACAGGATGGCGGCCGAATCGGAATGTGTGGAACTGGCGTTGGAGTTCCAGCCTGGTGTGCCGTTGAAATTGCTTCTGGCCACCTCGACACCGTTGAGATAGGCGATAAAACCGTCGTCGTACCGAATGTTCAGTGTCAGAGAGCTGAAGTCATCGGGATTGCTGTTGAGAGTAAATGGAATGCGGATGTAACAGGTGTTATTCTTCGCGTACATCTCTTCCTGGACATCGAGAGTGATAAGCTGCTGGTAGCCAGAGCTTCTTTCGTACCCGACGCCGCCGGGGCTGCCTGTGCATCTCGCCCAGGCCTGATCGCTAAAAATTCCGCCGCCTTTCCAGTTATCGCTGATCGGGCCGGTTGGAACGAGTACTCGTTTCTCGGCGTTCTCAGGTACGAGGGTAGTGGCCTGCTGTGATGTGCCCGGCGATCTAAGGTCTGAACCGTCGAGGCTATACAATATCGTGCCGGTTGTGGCGGTTATCGATAGCATGTTATTTTTCAAAATCGGGCCGCCGTGCTTATAGAATCCATTGATGTGAAAAACCGGAGCATCTACTCGTGGATACAGGCCCATTGATCTGAAGTTATCGATCGCTATGTCCGATCGAGCAGGGAAATACTGGTTGATTAATCGGTTTCTCTCGGGAATCCAGAATTCATTTTTCGTATACAAGTAGTACGGGCCGGAACTATACCGGTGTACGTCTCTGCGGTAGTCTCCCCATCGAGCGGATTCTGCTATCACGGCCATGTCAAGCTCGTCGGAGCGGTTGATCCATCGTTGGATATTATTTTCCAGCGTCAGAGCGCCGCCATTGAAGTGGTGTTTATGAACGCGGTCGCCAAAGCGTATACGAAACTCCTCGATATCGTCGAGATAGTTAAACAAACCCGTCGGATCGGATGATGGACTTGTGCCGGTCTCGCGAACATTTTCGAGTACGTGCTCACTGTCCCAACTGTAGAAGTGCCATGGTCTGTTTTCCGTGCCGCCGCCGGCCGCCCGCCAGTTGCCGTCAGTCTTGAGGTCGACGTTACCGGCTGATAAGCACAATAGAGTCCAATCGATAAAGTTGTCCACGTCAAGTACCTTCTGGATCTCGTCCCAATTGCGGCTGGCAACGATATTTCTCATCCGGTTCCATGCGGAGGTGGTGCCGTCCGTTGCGTGACCACCATTTATGGCATCGATATTTTCTTCATCACCGCTGTTATAAGTGACATAGTGGGAAGCGACCGGCCGTTCATGCAGGTTGTACAGGCCCCAATATATGCCGTTCAGGTACAGGTGGACGAAAAAGCCCTGGCCTGCATCGATATGGCCCATATCGATGAGCGTATCGCGCATCCACTGGTCACGGATATACTGAGTACGTTCCCGCTGATCTGGCGCCCAGTGCGTCCAGGCATTGTTGAAGAAACCTCGAAGCTGGATTGTGTCGAAAGAATTCACAGGCCATTCGTCAAACAGCTTAAAGTCAAGTCTGGTTGGGCCGTATTCGTCCCTGAACCGGAGACTGAATGAATGCTTGGGGCATTTATCCGGCCTGCGACCTTCGCCGCCCTGAATTCGAATGCCGCAGTTGAGTTGGAATTCTCTTGAACCATCATGGGTAAAGAACTCTGCTGAAACGGGGCGTTCCCAGTCCTGGCCTCCTGTCGAAGAGTGGCCTGTGTAGACATAGATGCCACCTGTCTCGGGATCGTTATCATGGCTGAAAAGGTTATCTTTATCCGTCACTACCGAGACGGTTGGGATTGACAGCAAAGCGTCGTCCATGAGATTAGCATAGTCAGGGTCGTTATACACTTCCGGGTCCATCCCATAATCTGCAGAATATGGGCTGAACCAGGTGCTTGGATAGCCTTCGCTAAGTATCTGCTGCTGGCTTCGCCTGATCACATCAGCAAGGAAAATGTAAGTATGAGTATCCTCATTGGTGAATTTCCAGCCGGGTTTTATCGCCCTGGCCCGCAGGCACGTTGTGGTGCTGATTGGGATCGGGCCTGAGTAAACACTGCCACTGGAGGATCCACGTGCCGTAACTTTGTACGGCTCAGATCCGTCGAGGGTGTAGTAAATGTCAGCCCCCTCGGTTTCCGTGGCGATTGTTACTGAGAAAGGTGTATCGTAAAAACCACGGTTGTGGCTGAATTTCGTATCGGCGACCACACCTAAATACGCACCGCTGTTTTCCGCTTCCGGACTGGGAAGGCCGAAGAAACGCCAGTCGTCACTGCCATCGGGGCAGCGGCCATAGGACATATCGGTGGTCTGGCCGGGGAATATTATGCTGTCAATGAGAGTTTGCCCATCTTTGTCAAACAGGCCGATTTCCTCGCCGTCGGCATCGAGCTTGAAATTCGCATGCAGGCCCGCATCACTGGTGTCATTGTCGGCCCAAATCAGTAGATATTGTCCACGGGTAATAACGGTTGCAGACGGATTATTATTGGGGATTTGCCACTTAGTTGGAAAAGACAAGTCATCTGTCAAATACATGCCGCCTATATTGATGTGACTGGAACCGTAATTGTAAATCTCGATCCAATCGTCATACTGTCCCTGCGAGTCCTGGATTGAAGTGCTGTTGGACGCCATGAACTCGTTTATGACCAGCGTAGTTTCTGCTGCATTGGCCGAGCCGATCAAATATGTGGTCCACATTAAGGCTAAAATTGGCAGGCGGATTTTCGTATTTCTCAGCATTTCCTGTTTGTTTCCTAATATATTGTATTTGTTTTTTTCTGTGATTCTGCCGGGAATCTACGGGTTGTAACCTGGCGTGGGTGAAGCCGCCTGCCAGTTGTCCGGGTCATTGCCCGAATGATATTGATCGGTGAAGATTCTTTGCAGGACGTCGCCGGTGCCATCTGCGGTTTCCGGCCAGGGCGATACATCCGCGAAAATCACTTCGTCGGCAATTACCCAGGAAACCGGGTCACCCGGCAGGTCCGCCGCCTCGGGCATTTCGAGAGCGAGCCTTTCACCCGCATTGGAAAGACTGCCCGCCCAGGGACCTGTTATATCCACTCCGGCGGTTAACGGCCCCGTATTATATGCGGCGATAAAGGCAGCCAACAAACCGGCCTCTGTGTAAGGGTCAAATCCAACGACTATCAACCTGCCGCCGGATGGAATTGAGGTATTTACCGGGAATGTGTAATCGACAGCACCACCCAGACGCCAGCAGCCTTCGGAATTTTCAAGATAAATCCGGCTTGCGGTGGGATTGTATAACTCAATATACTCAGCATCGGTTTCATTTGCAGGATGATACATCAGTTCGTCTATCACGATATTTGGAACAGGTTCACTATTGACCGAATCACGCGAGGGCGTCATCTCAAGCCAGTACGCATTGCCATCAGGGTAACGTCCTATGGATGTATCTATTAGCTGGCCTTTGAATCTGACGCTGTCGACGATGCGGTCCTCTGATGTGCCGGGCAGATAAGAGAGAATGACATCTTCTCCGGCCTTGTTCAGGCCGAATCCGCTGTTGATTGGATTATGGAAGCCTGTCACCTCGTCGAAACTGATGTAAGAGTTGCCGGCAATCTCAACCGCTGGAATGGCCCATTTCTTTAGCTCTCCGATATCGTCGCTGAGATACCAGTGATTCAGATTAACGCTTGCCGGCGTCGTATTGTAGAGTTCTATCCAGTCGTCGGAATCGTACTGCGGAAGTTGCGGATTGCTATAGTCTGTATGAGCCATAATTTCATTGAGTACAACGTTGGTTTCCGGTTCGGGGTCATCCGTGGCGGGAGAGCCGCCGATATAAGTGCTCGCGCGCCAGTTGCGGCCATAGTTCAGCGAACCGGCGGGCTCATCTATCAGTGCCGAATCCAAGGGCACCAAAGAATGGCCGCCTCCATCGGGCGATAAAGGCCAGCCCCGACCGTCGTTGTACTCGAACTGCACAATCGTTGAGTTCCAGAAATCTTCCAGGGTTATATTCTCGCCGGTATTTGACAATTTGCCGGAGTACTCGCCGGCTATTCTTAGGGATAAACCCGTGCCGTAACGCGATATGAAAGCGGCACGATCTTTGACCACGAGGACGAACTCGCCGGGCCCAAGACTCGTAATGCTGCCGTTACCGAAATCGAATGTGATGCCGTTGACGAAAGAAACAGAACTCAAGTCCAGGTTTTCGTCGCCGATGTTCATCAATTCGATGAATTCGAATTCTTCATTGTCGGTTGAGTCACCCACAGGCGGAGCCGGGGGATTGTACATTACTTCCGTGATGCGCAAATCCTCCAGTATTCCTGCCGACATCGGCTCACTAGTTACGAACTGAAGCGGGTATGACCAGTGGCTCCATCGGCTGCTGTTATCCTTGAACCGGCTGCGAACCCGATAGGTGCGCCCCACCTTAACCGCGCTGGCGGGAATTTGTATGGTGCTGTTGGAAACGTTGGTTATCTCTTCACTTTCCCAGACCGAATCGATCTCATATTTTCCCGGCTTCCTGCTGTAAGCGGGTGGGATAGCAGGAGGTTCGGTTCCTTCGTCTATCTGGCCAAACAATCGAATATCAAAGAAACAATCGCTGCTGTTTGACAGGTAAGAATTGATTACCTGTGCCGTGATAACATTTGTGCCGGAGACAAGATAATTGCTCGGGTCGGCTAACGTAAAAGAAGTAAAGCCGTGATTCTCCGAACGGTTGCTGACGGTAGCGTCAAAAGGTAGTTCCGCCGAGGGCGTGTTGCCGGACGCGACATGGACGCCGTTAATCCAAACATTTATACCGTCGTCGTACATGGTTTCAAGTACAACGCTGTCGATAGTATCCAGGTCCGTCACTTCGAATGTTTTGCGAAAATACACCGTCGAGTATCCGCCCCTCATATCACTTAAATTTGTAATAATGAATGTCTCGCCGTAACCGATAGGCGTAATGCCGCTGAGCCAGCTTGAGTCATTAAAATTGATCTGACGCCACGGCGAACCTTGCGTCGAAGACGGTTCTCGAGTACCTTTAAAATATTTCCATTGGTCACCTTGATCGATAAGAATAATTCTGTCGCTTTGAACTGCGACTTGGGAGCCCGGGGCCACCTCGGCGATACGCCATTTGGTCGCGGCGAATGTGCCGCTGCCCTGAGGATCACTGAAGGGACTTGTCTCAAATGTCAGGCAGTTAATCGGAAAATTTGGCGGACAGGTTGATGTCACAGCCGGGGTGCGTGGGATAGCCGAATCGTTTGATATAGAATTCATACGGATTTGCCGCTCGACAACAAAATCTTTCATAACCTGAACCATGCCGGCGAAGTCCCGCTCATAGCCGCGATCGGCGGCCTCCTCGTAGAATCGACCCTGACCGGCCTTGAAAGAAGGTTGCTGGTTAAGATACCTGGGATAGGCGCCGTCGCCCACAGCCCAGTGATAGTCCCACATTGCCCGGTCGGCGTCCACGATGGAAAGTCCACCGTCAGGATCATCAATTATGGCTGCAAAATCGTCAATCAGTTGGTTCGTCTGGTCGGAATTAAATAACAAATCGCAGATTTCCCGTACCCGGTTCCTGCAGGCTGTATCGATCTCGGGACGGTTTAAGATTCCGCTTCGGTTGAATGGATCCGACATGCTGCCGTAATAGCAGGTCCAGGTAAGGTCAACATCCCAGACAAGTTGCCACCATAAGTTATTTGTGCCCCACTCGTTGGTGGTTGGCTCAGGATTCTGATAAAAGAAATGGTTCTTGCTGGTGATATCGCCGTGGTGGACGGCATTATAAATAGCATACAGCCCATAGTATGCTTCGAGATTGACATTTGAACCCCACCAATCGGCTGAAGAGGCTGATTGGTAGCTGCTTCTGAAGCTTATGACATCGGAGTTGTCCGTGACGGCTGTGGGGCCCTGATTGTTAAGTTTCAAGCCGTTCGGATAGGCTCCATCCATTTTATAAAGGTTTCCATCCGGCAGATCATGTTCATCCAGGAAACGACCATCCATTTGCTCGATGGTCATATAAAGCCCCCAGAAATCGCCATCATACTGGGTTCCGCCGCTGGTTAGCGGCGGATGGGAAGCGTTGAGATTCCCATCTTCATTACGCTCGTCGATGATTCTAAAATGCAGCCAATTCGTTTTTGCAGTAGGAACGCCGACCATGTTGAAAAGCTTGAACGAAAGTGCTTCGAACATTCCCTGCTCGCCTCGCTGGCCGAAGCTGCCCTGCTGGATACAGGCGGAGAGATTGAGCTTGTCCCATTCGGTCTTATATTTTTTGCCGTAATCATCGCGAGCCTGGAAACGGTGTCCTCGGTTGAAGTTGAATTTCCACATGTTCTTACCCATGGCGAATCGCCAGCAGCCGCCGCGGGGACGGTAGGTAATGTGGTCGTATACTTTTCCGTCATAAACCAGTGTGCCGATCCATTTATATTCGTCGCCCCCGTATTTTTCGTACCAGGTGGAATTCTCGATGTCTGATTTCTTGCTGATGAGATGATAAACGGGCAGGCTGCTCATGACGTCTGTGTCGTACTTGACCGCGGCAGTTGTGCCGGGCCGGACGGCTCCGTACCAGGCGGGAACCCCGTCGTAGACAAAGTAAGCGAAATTCGGCTGCGGGTCGTCCATGTACGGCACCATGAGGCCGCGTCCGCCGCTGTCGGTAACCGTGATGCGATAACGTACCAACCTTCGGTGGACCTGAATCGAGCCCGGAAGCTGTACGCTGTAAACATCATCGCCGGCGATTGCATCTCCGTCGAGCCCGTCGTCGTGCATTATGGGATTTGTCCAGTTCGTATAGTACCACGAATCTGTGATGTTAATATAGCTGCCGGGTTCTACGACCTGGTAGCTCAGAGTAACATTGGCCACGCCGTCGGAGTCGGTTACTTTGGCGGTAATAGTTACTGGCTGGCCCGACTTCGGTTGTTTGGGAGAGTGTTTTACCTGGCGGATATGGGGCGGTGTGTTATCGAGGTAAACCGAGGCATTGAATGCCGCCCGTGTGGGAGAAGCCGAGCGCCAACTGCCTGCCAGGTCATTGTCGAGAAACGGATTTATCAATTGGATGGAATATCCTGTGCCTGGCTGACCGTTTGCTACCGCGTCGCCCACCGTCGGCCATGGGAATCCAAGCTGATAATCAACCTTATCGATTTCCTCGCCGTCAGCGTTGTAAAGTATGATTCTGTCTCCGTTATTGCCGAGTTTGCCCTCAAACGGGCCGAAGACCGGTACGATGAATCTGCTGCTGATATGGGTTGGGTTCTGGGCCACGATAATATAGCCTCTCGCCGGCAGGATCGAGCCGTCCGGGAATTGATATGATATAGCGTTAGTAAAATACCAGCCTGTGAGATCAATATCTGCCGCTGTCGTGTTGTGGAGCTCAATAAACTCTAAAAGTTCGGTTTTGATATCGGGATCGTAGTGAATCTCATTAATAACAACACCGGAGACCACATTGGACGAGTTTTCAGCCATCAGGGCCGGCTCTGTCGTATCGGCCCAGAGGCCCCTGCTCAAATCCCCCGCCTGACAGCTCTCTTCTATTGAGCCTATCAATAAAAAGGTTATCATAATGGTTATTAATGAGATTCTTACGTATCTGAGCATCTTATGAACCCTTCCTCAGCGGTTGTTTGAGATATTAACTATAGTCATTTTTTATCTTTAAGCTACGTTTATTGTAGCATATAGGGGGTATCCGAGTCAATGCCTTTCAATTGAGATTGGAAAATGCAGATTCTTAGGGTGTGCACTGCACACCATCATCGCTGACAGGGCACAATAACTCTCTGATAATTTCGTACTTGATTTGTGGTTTGGCCATTTGTATTATCGGTTGGCCTGTTCAATGAAAGTGAATTCTAATAAGGATACTCCGAATGGGCGGTTTTGTGAAAATCTCTGAAATATAAGAATAAGGAGCCAGATTATGAGTGATTTAATCAATCGAAGAGAATTCCTGGGTGCAAGTGCAGCAGGAGCGGGAGCTGTCATACTGGGCACACAATTGGCCGATCGAGCCGCAGCGGCCGGCGGGGCCGGAGAATGGCCGCCAAGATTGCCCGCTGTTAAAATCTACAAAGTCTTTATCGGCAGGACCGGCGGGATTTACCTCTCAAGGCCTACGGATGAGATTGCCAAATTCGATAAATATCTCGCCGGCGTGGAACGCAAACTGGGCGATGTTCAGTTCATTGGCGGCGAGTTGGTACCTCCGACCGAGGTGGAAAAGATCTTGCCCAAACTCGCCGATGCCGACGGCGTTCTGATATTCCATCTGTCCGGGCACGGCGGCGGCGCGCCAAAGGCGGCGATGGACCGAATCATCGACGTCGGGCTACCCACTGCGGTATTCTCCCAGCCATTCAGCGGGCACGGCTGGATGTACTTTCCACAGTGGCAGAAAGACGGCAAGAAAGTAGTCCTGTTGCCGACCAGCGACTTCAGCGAGATCGACCGAACAGTCGGGTTGATGCGAGTTGAGCCGCATCTGCGGAAAACACGCATAATCGTTGTCAATGGCCCGCTGGGAACGGCCGCGGCATGCTCCGCAGAGCAGGTCAAAGAACGCCTCGGTTGCGAGGTCATCCCGGTGACGATTGAGGAGACGGTAAAAGCTCATGAGGCAATCGATATCAAAGACGCCGAGGAAGAAGCGGAAAAATACTGGATCAGCAAAGCAAAGAAAATCGTCGAACCCTCCAGAGAAGAAATCATCAACTCGGCACGCTTCTACCTGGCGATGAAAGATATGATGATTAAGAATGGGGCGCAGGCCATCACGAGCTCGGGTTGTATGGGCAGGCCGGCAAAGGCTTGTCTTACGTTCAGCAAGCTCAACGACCTCGGCCTGGTCGGGGCCTGCGAGGGGGATATGGACTCGACACTGACGATGCTCATGTTCAATTATGCGTATGGCATCCCGGGCGTTATCAGCGATCCGGTCTTCGATGCATCCGAGGATGCGCTGATACATTTCCACTGCACTTCGGCAACGAAAATGGACGGCCCCGCCAGCCAGCGTCTGCCCTTTAGCATCCGGACCCAGTCTGACAGCGAGCGAGGCGTCTCACTCGACGTGGAGAACCGAATCGGACAGGATGTTACCTGTGCCAAATTTATCAACCTCGACTCCATGTTGATCTCAACGGGAAAAATCTATAAGATTACCCACGATGAACTGGGCTGTCGAACGCAGTTCTGGACGAAGGTCGCCAATGCACGCAAGATGTATCATAACTGGGGCGCAGACATCCTCAAGGGCGGTACAATGGCGCTGCTGCATCGTGCGGTCTTCTACGGCGACCACATGGAAGACATGAAAAATCTCGGCGTCCTGATGGGATTTAACGTCGTCCAAGAAGGCTAACGTACGGCAAGGAACGATGAAGCCGAAGATGCTGCTTGTTAATCCGCCGATCTATGACTTCGCGGCGTACGATTTCTGGCTCAAGCCCTCCGGCCTGCTCAGTGTGGCCGGATTTCTGCGCGGTAAAGCCGACTTTAAACTGTTCGATTACCTCGACCGGCTCGTCCCCTTTATGGCCGGGCAACAGAAGTTTAAATCCGACCGGTGGGGCCGAGGCCGGTTCTACAGCGAACACTCCCCAGTCCCTCCGGCCTTAAAAGCAATACCCCGCTACTTTCGGCGATTCGGCCTGCCTCGAAATCTGTTCACCGATTTCCTGTCCAAAGAAGGTCCGTTCGATTTTGTTATGATCCAGACGACAATGACCTATTGGTACAATGGTCTCGAAAAAGTTATTGAGGATATCCACAAGCTTCAACCTCAGGCGAAAATTATTTTAGGCGGTAACTACGTTACGCTTTGCTGCGATCATGCGCAGACATTGGGGGCGGATTTGCTTGTAAAGGGGATGAACCTTGAGCCGCTCTGGGAATATCTGGCAATCGGTCCGGACCTTCAGCAGCCGGCCTTGTGGGAAGTTTACGATAAACTGAATGTCGGTATATTGAAGCTGACCGAAGGTTGCCCCTTCAATTGCACCTATTGCTCGGTGCCGAAGGTGTATGGCAAATTCAAGCCTCGATCGCTGGAACATTCTTTAGGTGAGTTGGAATTGCTCTGCCGGCTTGGCGCCGGCAACGTCGCTTTCTACGATGATGCCCTGCTGTTCGAAGCAGATAAGGTCCTGATTCCGTTTCTAAGCGAGGTCCTGAAACGCAATTTAAGAGTGAACTTTCACAGCCCGAACGCCCTCAACGCACGTTTTATCACCAGAGATTTATCTGAGCTTATGTTGCGGGCCGGCTTTAAGACTTTCTATCTCGGCTTCGAGAGTGCTTCGCAGCAATGGCAGAAACAAACCGGCTCGAAAGTTTTTTCCGATGAACTTGTGCAGGCGACTCGATACCTGATTGACGCCGGGGCCGAGCCTGAAAACATCACAGCATATCAAATCCTCGGCCATCCGCATATCGATATTCAGGAACTTGAAGCCTCGATGCGTTTTGTCAGCAGTCTCGGCATCCGCGGAATGTTAGCTGATTTTTCGCCGATACCCGGAACCCCCGACGGAGAATATTGCCGTAAATGGGTTGACCTGGACGAACCGTTAATGCACAACAAAACCGCCTTTCCAATAATTCTCTTAGGCTTCGACGAGAGTAATCGACTCAAAGATCTTCAGCGGCGATTAAACAGAGAGCGGACTGAAAAATCATTTTCGTGATAAAGGCGCCACAAAAGAACTGACGGCTTGATTTTGCCAGCCGTTTTCGTATACTCGGTGTCCGTTGCGAATAGATTCTAAGGAGATTATTAAATGAATGCCCGAAAGCGAATAGCAGTTCTCACAGGTGGTGGCGACTGTCCCGGTATCAATGCTGTCATACGTGCGGTTGCTAAAAAAGCCATTCTCGAATATGATTTGGAAGTTCTCGGAATAGAAGACGGCTACCATGGACTGGTCAATAACAAGTACAGAAGGCTTGCATACAATGATGTGTCGGGGATTTTGACCCTCGGCGGCACAATCCTCGGCACGTCCAAAATAGCAAATCCCTACAGGTATCCGGTCGGCAAAGACAAAACTCTGGAGTTCCGCGACCTGTCAAAAGCAGCAATTAAAAACATAAAGAAGCTCGGCGTGGTCTGCCTTGTCTGCATCGGCGGTGATGGTACATTGGGAATCGCTCACAAGCTGCACCGGGACGGATTAAACGTCATCGGAGTTCCCAAGACCATCGACAACGATATTAGGGGAACGGATATCACTTTCGGATTCGATTCTGCCGTCGCCGTGGCCACCGAAGGAATTGACAGGGTCCATACCACCGCTCAGTCGCACCATCGAGTCATGATTGTCGAGGTCATGGGCCATCACAGCGGCTGGCTTGCCCTTCACTCCGGCATCGCCGGCGGTGGTGACATTATTCTGATTCCGGAGATACCGTACGATGTAAAAATAGTTGTAAAGACGGTCAAACAGAGAGCCAAAAAGGGCAAGAAATTCAGTATCGTCGTGGTTGCAGAGGGAGCTAAGCCCATAGGTGGCGAAGTCGTCATTCAGAGAATCGTCAAGGAAAGCGCGGACCCGGTCCGGCTGGGCGGCATCGGTTTTGTGCTCGCAAAGCAAATAGAAAACGAAACGGGTATCGAGACGCGAACCGTTGTGATGGGATATCTGCAGCGAGGCGG
>Ga0114918_10002534_pt1 | contig 16327 bp, 31 predicted proteins | sample LantaG_FD_87015 | JGI IMG/M metagenome (GOLD analysis project Ga0114918, IMG submission 87015) | Deep subsurface microbial communities from Baltic Sea to uncover new lineages of life (NeLLi) - Landsort_02402 metaG | ecosystem: Environmental > Aquatic > Marine > Oceanic > Sediment | place... | reverse complement strand
TAATTAACTATCCGCTATAACTACCTAGAATTCATCCCAATAGAACCATTTGAATTCCCTACATTCAATGAAATACCTGACATCAACTTATATCAAGAATACAACACAATACATAATCCAAAACAAGTATCTTCTTATATGTCATACCTACCCATTTAACATTTACTTATTACTATATATTGCACTAAAGTAGACCTGGTTTATCGCATAACTTGATCCTACTTAAAAAAATTTATAAAAAACTTTGCCCAAATTGCCCTTTTTACTATGCCTATTTTCTTCTTGACAGCAATATACACAAGGGCTTTTGTCTATGTCAGGTTAAAAGTTGAAATAATTATATTCAAAATAAGCAATGCCTAAGGAAACATAAAGAAAACGTTTTTGGTGATATATAGTGTACTGAGAGGGCTGTATTGGGCTAAGGATGGGCTGTATGTAAATAGTGCAATATAAGTTAGGCAGAGTTATAGGGCGAAGTTACTAGGGCATATGGGGCATATATGGGGCAAAAAATATGCTTGACTTCTCGCATATTTTTTGTATGATGTTAATAACTAATATAAGGAGAGAAAATGCAAGTATTCATGAGAGCGTATAAGCGTAAGAATATGAAGGGTAAAGAGGTTGATATTCTTTGTCCTCTAGATTCATTTAAGATAACGATTGATGGAGAGATATGTCGATTGTTAGTTATGTTGAATGGAGAAGGTACTAATGATCCATATGTGAAGTTTTATATGTCAGGGAAGCAATATAATACTTTAATGGTAGCCCTAAAGAATCCTAATAGTTCTACTGATGGGCTAATTGTAAATGGGGCTAAATAATGAAGAAATTTGATATATTTATGGGCATATTGAAATGGGGCATAGGTATAGGTTTAGTTCTTATTGTTTTTAGTTTAGGGAAAGATATCAAGGAAGCGGATAAGAAAGCCCGTGATGATTTGCATATGGCTTATTTTAATGAGGGATATACTAAGGGTGTAAAGATAACTAGGATATCTGCCCTTGAAGCTGGAGTGGGTCATTATGTTATAAGTAATCCGACTAATGGAGCGACTGAGTGGGAATGGACAAAGGAACAATAATTTTAGCAGCAATGTGTGTCATATTGTTTTTCATAATATTATGTACGGCTGGATGTACTTTTAGGGTAAGTAGTGGGTGTAGTGGGTCTGGATCTGGTGGTAATACATATAGGTCTTTTAATAATAGGGACTCATTGTTTTATCATAAGGGTTTTAGAGATCGAAGAGTTTATTAGGTCTATTAGGTCTATTAATCTATACACTGAATTGATGATAAGTTTTACCTATAAGTCATAATTTTTATCTATATACCATAAGCTTTACCTGTAAGTTAAGCATTTGTCAATTAGTCATAAAGCTAGTTGTTATCTATTCATAAAGCTAGTCACGAACCTATGCACTGAATTTGTTTAAGCCAATAAAACTGGGGCAATTTCTTGGGCGATTCTAGTCAGTTATCTAGTCAGTTATCTATTCATTATCTATTCATTTATGCACTGAATATGAAACCTCGTTTAAACCCTCGCAAAATACTCATTGAATCGTTTATATGTCAATGTTAATGGATCTATTTTTATTGAAATGAAACCTCGTTTTTTTTGACTCATTATATTAAGTCATGCACTGAATAGCAATTATAGCGATTATGTTATTGTGAAGTTGTTGTATAATGTATGCTGAATGAGGTTGATTAAATTTCGTTTAGAATTCCCCTTGTATAATTTACGCACTGAATTCCTGATGAGTCATAAGTGGTGTTATGCGACGTACTTTTCTTGTATGGGTTAAGTTATTGATTTTGAATGGTTTATGGTTCTTTCACTATAAATGTTTTTTAGGTATGCACTGAATAGTAGTGAAAATAATAGGGGCGGGTACATGGGTTATATGGACTGTATACTGAGCGATAAAGTCTAACCATGCCTGAATGATATGTACTGTATATTACTGTATGCTGAGCGGTTCCCGTACCATCGATTGAATGATATATTTCTATTAGGTTTATGCACTGAATGTATGTGGGTATATTATGGGTAAATATATCTATTGGACTTCTATTGGAATTTTAGTATAATGAGTGGTATTGGGTATAATAAATTGCTGTATATATTGCCCGATAAATATGCCCGATTTTTTTATGGGTATTTAATTAGTTTATAGTTTATATTGAGCAGCTAAAAAATCTTATAGGGTTTCGCATATATGAAAAAGTTAAAGCAGTTAGATTCGAGTTGGTTTACGTTATTTTTTGCTGGGTTATTATTGGCGGCATATTATTCAGGTGATGCTTATTTAATTAAATTGGCTGCGGGAGTATATACATTTATTGGGGTAGCATTATTTATTTGTTTAATACCTATAATTCATTTTTCATTTAATGCTGAGGCGATGAATGATTTAATAGCTGTGATTGTTAGATCTGAAGACTCGGCGGACTTGCTTAGATTTAAATATAGTACTAATAGATTTATTAATATTCCTATATTTTTACATATGTGCTGCGGGTTATTGTTTATCATGAAGTTAGATAATATATGGGTACCGATATCTTTGTTATGGATTATGTTATATCACAGGATAATGTATTTAATCATATCTACTACTACGATCCGATATTTAGATGTGTTGGATTCAAAGGGGCTTAATAAATTTAATAAATAATATATATGTCAATAAATATGTATAAATCTATATGTCAATAAGATAGTGAAAATAAATATTAAATAGCTCTCAGAAAATAATATATATGTCAACTATTAATTTAATATATTATTTAAATAGCTCTCAGAAATAAATCTATATGTCAAGTATTAAATGAATTAAATTGCGACCATAGATTTGTTTATATGTCAAGTATATTAGTGTTGGCCATGAATTTATTTATATGTCAAGAAAATAGTGAAAATAAATAATCTATATTTAATTAAAATAAATAATAGGATCTGGGTATAATAAGGGCACAATTAATAAACTATGCGTGGAGGAATTATGGCCGATATGAAGACAGTTGAAACAATTAGGGACCGCTTAGCTGAGGAGTATCCAGACTCAGATTTATTATTTATGACAGAGACTGAGTATGATGCAGCGATAATAGGAGTTACGGTAATGTGTTGTGGTACGGGTAATGAGCATGCTGTAATATATGATTGGGACCGAGTCATTGAGATCAATATAGATTCTGGGATGACTGAAGAGGAGGCCTTGGAATATTTTGATTATAATCAGGGTGGTGCCTATGTTGGTTCCCAGACACCGATTTTTATACGTAAACAAAAAAACATAATAGGAGAATGATCATGGAAAGAAAAGAATTATTGGATAAGTTGTATAGGTTGGAGAAGCAGAGGACTGAAGTTGAAGGCATGAAGAAATCAATGTCTGCAGATTACAGGGACCAACTTAAGGATATCAAGAATGAAATTAAGGATGTGATGGAAGAGATTGGAAATCCTGCGCCAGCTGTTGATTCAGAGCCAGTTGATTTCGAAGATTAAGAGTCAGGTATTTTATAGCTGCAGTTATATTGGTTGTTTCTAATATTGTCATGCTGCGGTAAATTAGCTAGTTGAGTTAGTCGTTTTCCTTTTCTAGCTAATTATAGGTCCCATTTAGTTAATTCTAGGTGGGGCCTTTTTTATTTTAACTTTTTACTTGACAAAATGGATTTTATAGTGAAAATCTTTTTTTGATTTTAAGTTGACAATCGATGTAATTTTTAGTACATTTGTTTCCAGATTAAGAAAAGGAATATATTATGGCGACGAATACGATAAATAAGATAACTAAGGTAACTAAGATAACTAAGGCGGAACAAGAGAAGGTGATGAGTAAGCATTTTGGGCACCTATGGGTTCGAGGAGACTGGGAGCTGAAGAGAGGAAAGCTTCGAGTTAACCTAGGCGATGATACCCGTTATGCTGGAGAAAGTTTTATTATAGATAAAGATGTAGTACTCGAAGCGCTGAAGAAGGCTAACTTTACCTTTATAGCTGAGAAGAAACGTGTATATAAGCATTTAAGATTGGCAACTAAAGAAGACATATAGGAGCGGACATGAATACTAATGAATTAACAAAGGATCTTCAAAATCATTTATGTGCTATAATTAACATATATGGTACGGGTCAACATCCTTATGCAGATCTGGGTAGTTTATCTTATTTTGAACAGACATATATAGATGAATGTTTGGACACGGCTTTTGGAGCTAATAAAGATGAGATGCGGCGTGGTATTATAAATGAAATAAGGGGAGTTACAGTATGAAGATGACTATTCAGAAGTGCTCAGAGTTTACAATTGATACAGGGAAAGAGCGGAAGCGGATCAATAAAGCTTTTAAACGTAATAAAACTATTCAAAAGAAGCTGCTTAAATTAATGGATCTTATTGAGGGGGAGAAATGGCAGGCAGCTGAGGAGTTTTTGGATAGTAAGTGGTGGGCTGGACGTGATAAAGAGATGGAATGCCCACGGTTAGAATTTGTTGGGCTGCTTAATGGTGAGGGGGATGTAGATCATTGGGACAGTTATATTCAATTAGTTTGGAAGATGAACAATCACTCAGGCATATATACAGTAATGGAGACAAAATGAAAGCGATGAAAGCGATGAAAGATATTAAAGCGGTAAGATGTGGATCTAGTAAACCGACGCCTTTTTTGCGTAAGAATATAGAACTATTCACTGAATGCGATGCAACACATGTAATTGATATAGGCTGCGGGAATGGAAGGAATTCTAAGTATTTTAGTGATTTAGGCATGCACGTAATGTCATTAGATGGTAAAGGGGACTATGGTATTAAATGGGTAGCTGGAAGTATTATACCCACTGAATCAGGATCGGCGGACATTATACTGTGTAATTATGTATTAATGTTTCTTGAGCAGCGTACACGGAATGATGTATATAAGGAAATAAAACGTATATCACATGTGGGCAGCAAGTTAATGATTGAGCTGGAGAATGTAAAGCAGTCGTTAATTGATGATGAAGATAAGCTGGCTGCGTTGAGTGAAGAAGTAGTAGCAGCATTTTCTGAGTGGAAGCTGCTGAAGAAGAATAAGAATCATTATATATTTGAAAGGGCAGCGTAATGAAGTTAATAGATGGAATAGCTATAATAGTTTCGGGAGTATTTTTGGTATTAATTGTATGTTCTGGGTGTGGTGATGGTGAACATATGAAAGAGTTGCGTAAAGAAGCTGCTAAACAAAGGGAAATTCAGCGGAGTGATGCTATTCCTTTTGTTATTCCTGTTGCTGCTACTAATGTTATTGATCATGGAAATGGCTGGCATGAGTTTGAATTAGACGGGAATAAATATCTGGGTCGGTATGAGCATTTTACCCATTATGGTGTTCAATGTGTAACCCAGATAAAATAACTCTTGACTTTTTATAAAATTTTAGTATAATGTATTTGTTGCTGTGAGGAAGCTTTTCAGTGGTTTCCTTGCTCCTTTTGAGTTACTGCTTTGGTACTACCAGTAACTCTATTTGTTGGGTTGTGAAGAGTTTCTTGCTTGGTGCTCTTCACATTTTGCTGGGAGGGTTACTAGTTATCATTGGCTAGTAACCCTTTTTTTGTTTAATTTACTTGACATATATATAAATTTATTGTCGCAATTTAATTTGACTTTCTACTTGACAATTGTGTAAATTTATTGTCGCAATTTAATTTCTGTGTGGGACTTTATATGTCAAGCTGCAGATGTATACTTATTGGCAGCAAAGGGAGCGTATTTGCACTATTTTTAAAAAAGTGAAAATAGGGGTTGACTTTCACCATAATTTTAGTATAGTGGTTGACATTGATGAGGGAAGAACAACAAACAAAGGAGAAGACGATGGAGGCAGGATCAAGAGTAAAAGTATATGAGGACCCAATAACATGTAAGAAGCTAGAAGGTGAAGCGGTCTTAGTAAGTTGTTGGTATGCCATGGTAGATATGGAGCAATGGCATGTTAAGTTTGATGATGACGAAGGCTTATATAGTAGGGCCATTAATAAAAAAATCAATTAAAGTGAAAATGGTGTTGACAAGTAGTGAAAATTTTAGTAGTTTGATTGGCAGATAAGAAAAACATTTAATAAACAAAGGGAGAAACGATATGATAACAGCAACAAAAACAAATACGATTCAGCGCAAAGGAGTACAGTCTGAGGATAAATTTCAGATCAAGGCAACAGGTAAGGCGTTTAGAATTCTTTCTGATGGTCTCTATAGTGATAAGATTAAGGCTATAATGAGAGAGCTTTCATGTAATGCATATGATGCTCATGTAGATGCAGACAATTTGGATACACCTTTTGAAATTCATCTTCCTAATAAGCTTGAGCCTACTTTTAAGATTCGTGACTATGGTGTAGGTCTTTCTCATCATGATGTAGTTAATGTTTATACTACATATTTTGAGTCTACTAAAACTGAGTCTAATGATTATATTGGTTGTCTCGGTCTGGGTTCAAAGAGTCCATTTTCTTATGTAGACAATTTTTCTATCGTAAGTTACCTTAATGGCAAGCAAAGAATTTACAATGCGTTCCTTAATGAAGAGGAAACTCCTACGATAGCTCTATTGTCTGAGAGTGATACTAAAGAGCCAAACGGTCTTGAAGTTTCATTTCCAGTACAGGGTAATGATTCATATAGGTTTGAAGAGACCGCTAATAGTGTCTTTACTTATTTCAAGCTCAAGCCAAAGTTTAAAGGCGCAAAGATCGATATCGCAAAAGTTGATTACATGTTGGAAGGTTCTAATTGGGGTGTTCGTAAGTCTCAGTATGCAGGTTCAGCTCAAGCGGTTATGGGTAACATTGCTTACAAGCTGAGTGACTTTTCAGGTGACTTAGACAATGTAGATGTTCGTACTCTTATCAGGAATGTTCCAATAGATATATTCTTTAATATTGGTGATTTGGAAGTTGCGGCAAGTAGAGAAAATCTTTCCTACAACAAAAGAACAGTTGCTAATATTGAGAAGGTACTGAGTAAGGTTGTGGAAGAGATTCGTGTTAAAGCTAACGGTAAGATTGATTCTTGCAAAACTCTCTGGGATGCGAAGGTATTGACACATGAAATTCTTACAGGTGAGTATGCCCATCTCAAAGAAATTCTTAAAGGGCAAAATGTATTTGAATGGAAGGGTACTCAGTTGGATGGTAACTCTTACATTAAGATCGATGACATTAAGAATAAGGGTATTACAATTCAATGGTTCTCTCCTAAAACAAGTTGGAGAAGAAGGCGTACAAGTTCAGACCCTACAATTGGACATGAAGAAGTTTGGGCTGTACATGCCAAGAAAAGCTCAAAGGTGTTCTTTGCTGATATCACTAGGGGTTCACACTTGCGTTGCAGGCAGGTAATTCTCGAAAGCCCTACGATAGAAAATAAGAGGAATTACTACAATAGTGTTGAGAAGTCAATTGACAATGTATATCTTGTACATGGTGACAAGAAATCTGTAGAAGCATTTAGAAAAGAAATAGGCATAGATGTTATTCCTCCTATCAGTTCTATAGAGAAGAAAAAGAATAGTTCAGTTTACAAAACCGCTGAGTACAATCCTAAGAATGCTACTAAGTTGCTTGTGTATGAAACAGACGAGTCACTACATGATAGCCAAAATTCTAGTCATTGGAGAAAAGAGAAAGTTCAGTTGGATGCAGGTGGTGTATTCGTAGGGATAAATCGTTACAGGGTTTGTGGTGAGAATGCAGATTCATATATTCAAACTATAAATGAAAATCTAGCTTTGATCGGTGAGAGCTTGGACGATGTAGAAATTGTAGGAGCTAAGGCAAGTATCGCTCATGAGCTTTACAATGACAAAAATTGGAAAACTCTGAGAGAGTATGCGATTGATAAAATTAAAGCTCATGTTAAAGATAACAAGTTGGATGATAAAATCAATATGGCAGTTCAGTTAAATCAAGCTGAGATAAGTCTAGGCAGGATTCAGAAATTGGTTCTTGATATGAATGTTGATAAGACTAAACCTTGTGGTAAGTTTATTACGGCTGTGAAAGATATCCGTAAGTTTCAAGGTGACAAAGAAAAGCTCTTGAATGTGTATAGATTAATGAACAAGTTTAATATTGAGCTTGCAGGTAAAAAAGATATTATCGATTTGGATTCAGAGTGGGAGAAAGTTGGAAAAGCATATCCCCTGATGGATGACTTGGATGTCTGGGGAATAGAAGATAAGAAAGGAGAAGTTGAGGAATATGTTAACGCTCTTGATTTAATCAAGTTTGGTTGAGTTTGGAGTTGACAAGTAGTGAAAAAATTGGTAGGGTTTAATAATGATGAGTGGAAAAGAAACAAATAAACGAAACGAAGGAGTAAAGACAATGAGTAATGTATCATATATAATAAGTAATTCTGGCAATGTTAATCTGATAGTGGGTGGTAAGTCCCATACAATAGCAGTTGATCATGCAAACTATGAAGAGATTATAGATCGTCTCAAGGAAGAGAACTATGAAGATATAGAAGCTCTGTTGGATGTGGCAAGCTCAATATCAATTGCCTCTGACGGTAAGGTAACTGTTCTTGAAGGTTGTGTTTGTTATGATGGACGTGAAGTAATCAATCCTCTGACTGACCGTATACTGACGTTTGTCAAAGAAGGTCTGCCGTTCAAGCCAATGATTAGGTTCTTGGAAAATCTGATGGAAAATCCAAGTAGGACTTCTATTCAGGAATTATATCTGTTCTTGGAGAACGCTACACTTCCAATAACTGAGGATGGTTGTTTCCTTGCATACAAAAAGGTTGGAGATGACTACTTGGATTTGTACAGTCATTCGATTGATAATTCAGTAGGTGAAGCACCTGAAGTTCCTCGTAACTCAGTAGATGACGTGAGAGACAATCTTTGCTCTTATGGTCTGCACTTCTGCTCTCTTGAATACCTTCCTAAGTATCATGGGGGAAGTGGTAGGGTTATGATTGTAAAGATTGATCCGAAGGATGTAGTATCGATTCCTTCTGACTACAACAATGCTAAAGGTCGTTGCTGTAAGTATGAAGTCATTGGTGAACATACTGACCCAGAAAAAGAGTATAAGGATTACTCTGAGTCGGCTGTAGTACAAGCTGATGGGTCTGAGGTTAACTATGAAGATGAGACTTGTGTAGATTGTTGTGAGCTTATTGATGATTGCATCTGTGCTGATATCTGCCCAGAGTGTGGTGAAGAAAATATCGACTGTGAGTGTGATCAGGATAATACACCTGATGAAAATCTGGGTCGTAAGCCTGATGGAACTCTGTTTCATAATGTACGTGATGCATTTGGAAAATTTGTGAAGCGAAGCTAATCACTAGTGTGGGGGTTGGCATAGTCAATCCTCACACATTAACCATTTCATGAGGTACACAAAATGAATGCTAAAGACAAAGCACGGGCTGTAAGGGCTAGAAGAAATATTCAGGAGTTACTTGCGAAGCCAGAACTTAGCTTCGGGGAAAGAACAAGGAAACTTAAAGTAAGAGGAAATTATGAAGTTGCTACTACTTGGATGAGGAAGAAGCAGATATATACAAAGAGTGATATCATTGACTTCTATATGGAAGAGCTTGGCAAGGATTACAAAGCGGCTTGTGGTTCTGCTATCATCTTGCTGTCACCTAGGGATAAGAGTAAGCATGGTGACCTAAGAGGTAGTGCTTCAAATCCATGGGGGCATATTGCGTACAATGAAAAGATAGAGAGGAAAGTCGATCCCAGTACAGGTAAGCTTGAAAAGCAAAGGTATAGGTTTAAGTTTAGAGATGTTGTTCTGGACAAGAAACGTCACACGTACTATAAACGTAAGAAGTTGGAACAAGAAAAAGAAGTGACGGCTGTAGGTGTAGAACATACTAAAGCTAAGAGTGTGGCAGTCAAAGAAACAGTAAAGGCATAGGGGGCGTCATGAGAAGACAAGGGATGACTTTAAAATGCGGGAACTGTTCTGCTAAATATGATCTAATAAGAGCTACAACAGCCTCTATAGATGAGAATGTTAGGTGTCCTAATTGCGGACATGTAGTTGGAAAAAAGAGTTAATATGACAGACGACGATGAAATGAGGATGTTAAGGGAAGCTTGTGGTTTTGTAGACCCAGTAGTACAGCAAGAAGCTCCGCCGTCAAACATAGATCATGCTATTGAAAAGGCTGAAGCTGTGTGGGACTATATGTTAGCTAGGTCTGGAACAATACCTGATATTTTGGGTGGGGATAAATAGTTCTACTTTCAAGTTGACAAGTAGTGAAAACTTTGGTAGCTTTACATTATTGAAAGTGAGGGAAGTAAAATGAAGAGTTTTCCGATGTGTTGGAAATGTTGTAATAAGATGATGCAACCTAAGTTAGATGAAGCGTTTGGATGTTCTGAACTCGTAGGTTGTACAAAACTTACTAAACAAGAGTGGGAAAAGGGTTATTATGCTGATGAAGATGAAACAGTATTTCAGCATAACTGCCCGTTACAAGCAGAAAAGAACAAGGAGCAACAATGAGCGATAGAAGCGATAGACCTGAGATAGGACGTATTAAGTACTGGGCTAAGATTAACAAGAGTGATGTACGTTTTGGTGAAGTTCAAAAGTATAGTGATGAAGCCAAGGAGTATTGGAAAGAAGGCAAGGTACTTCTTGAAGACCCAGTTACAGGGCAAGTAACTTTAGCTGAACTTGATGCTATAGAGTATGAGGAACAGCCATACAATTGGGATGAAACAAACCCTGATACTTATATGGATATTGGTACAGAGTATGACCGTTATGTTAATGATGCTTTTAAAGAACACATAAGAAAGAGTGATGAAGCAGATGATGGTGTTGTTAAAGATAAAATGTTTACTGTCCCTGTTGCTGATGGTAGTGCTTACTATGTTGTAACTAAGGTAAACAAGAAGTCAGTTGACATAGAGTGGCGTGGTTTCTGTCCAGACCAGTGGCATGATGGGACGTTAGGTTGGGGTGGTAACTTCCCAATGCATTGTATAGAACAGCATTGTAACTGGGCTGATGCTCGTAAGAGAATGTTTGATAAGGTATCTAAATGAAGTAACATACACTGAATGATGTGTGAGCGTGGCAGGAAACATACACGGAATGATATACAGTATGATTAACAACTATACACGGAATGATATATGAGTATACCTAAATGGAGATATGTAGAATACACGGATGATGGATGTACAGTCTATCAATGCCTGTCCTGCTATGATTCCATTGAGGGTAGATTTAGTCCTGCTGACTGGAAGTTCTGTCCTTACTGTGGCGTGGAATGGGAAGGTGAACACAAGTGGTTGATTTATGATGATAATTATAAAATCATAGCTCCTGCAAGACGTAACCCTGATCGTGTGATTAAATATGGGGAGATCAGCTGGAACATAGAGTTACAAGAGCTAAGTTTATTTAAAAGAGATGACGGGACATATACTTCTTTAAGTGAAAGGGATACATGGAGTTCTATTTACTACCCAGAGGATAAAGTATTTGATGGGAAAGATTGCAATAAGATCACAAATCATTGGCGGGATTTACGGCGCAAGTTGATTGATAAGTATGACATTAAGTATGGGGACTATGTATACTACAAGAAGTTTATAGCATTCTTACTAGAGTCTGTTCCCCAGAACGGTATCTTTAATTTTTCTGATGGTTGTGATTATCGATTAAGGATCACCCAAGAGAAATGGTACAAAGATGTTGTTCAAGAGTACTTAGTTGATCTAGGTGGATGGAGACGCTGGGAGAATGAGAGTTATGAGATCAGATACCCTAACTCACTTTGCAAATCAGTAGCTGCATAGACTCCAAACGTTGGCAGCATGTTTATTAAATAGCTTTCAGAAATATACACAACTGTCAAGTAGAAAGTTAAAATAATAATATTAAATAGCGTCCAGAAATATACCCAAGTGTCAAGTAAAAAGTTAAAATAATTATTTCTAATTTCAAGTTGACAAGTAGTGAAATATTTAGTAAGTTTGTTGGGTCGATAGGGGAAGAATGAACTGAAGTTAGCATAGAGATGATAACTTAATAAAACATAAAGGAGTAGATATGCCAAATCATATAAGTACAAACCTAGTAGTAACAGGTGGCGACAAAGAAGTAAAGCGTTTTGTTGAAACAGTAATAGGTGAAGAGAAGAGTCCCTATGGTGATGAAATGATAGATGTTTTTGATTTTAATAAGATAATACCTTGTCACGAGGATTTGCATAAGGCTATAAGTCCAAGGCGTACTAAGGCAGATTTAGATAGGGCAAGGACGAATAAAAGGTCAGAGACAGATATCAAAGAACTTATGGAACAAGTTGAGCTTAGTAATGCTAATATGAAAAAGTTTGGTTATGCTAACTGGTATGATTTTTGTTGTGACAAGTGGGGAACAAAGTGGGGAGCTTATGATTGTCACATAAATGGAGAGTCAGAAGGAAGACTGGAGATGTCATATAGTACTGCTTGGAGTCCAGCTACACCTATATTCCATAAGTTAGCAGAGATGTTCCCTACTCTTACCTTTGAAGTAAGCTTTCTTGATGAAGGGATGGGCTTTGGTGGGACTCAGGTATTTGCAGGAAAAGGTTTCACAGAGACTATATATGACGGAGATGCATTGTATAATTTTGCAAATGAGAACTTCGGTGGCGAGTATTCTCAGTGTGAATGTGGAGAATGGTTTGAAGCTAATTGGCTTGAAGAAGGTTCAGACCTAGATAAATGTGAAGATTGTCAACCAGTAGAGGAAGAAAAATAATCCTACTTTCAAGTTGACAAGTAGTGAAAACTTTAGTATCTTACTTTTAACGATAACGAAGGAGTAGCAATGGAAAAGAAGTCAGAAGAATTTAAGATCACTAGGGAGCAGATGCTGGAATTAAAAAAGAGCCTGCAGAGAATTGAAAACTGGAAAGGTGATGCATACCAGCAGGATGATGAAGTTGACAATGCTATGCAGGATATCAAAACTCTTCTTTCTATAGCAGTATATGGAGAGTTCACAGAGTGGTGTCCTCATTGCGAGAGTGAGCAAGAGTGTTCAAAACAGATTCAGGATTGTCCAGCGTGTGGTAAAGTTTTAGTTGGGTGTGCTATGTGTTGTAATCAAATGAAAGATGGACCATATGGATGTAAGACTTGTGGAGATGGTAAAAATTATGATTTAGATATTAATGAGTTCTTGACTTGACAAACGATATAATTTTTAGTAAGTTTGTTTTAACGATAACAAAAGGGAGTAATACGATGGAGAATGTAAAAGATTTAATTGCAAACGGAAATACAAAACTGCCAAAGTCTACGGCTATTTTCAATATGAGTTCAGCTACTGATTGCCCTAGTCTTAAAAAGGGTTTGTGTTCTGCGGTTGTTGATGGGAAAATCATATGTTATGCTTTGCGTCCTGAAAAGTTTAGACCTAGTGTGCTTCCATATCGTAAGAGGCAAGAAAAGTATTGGAAAGCTATTAAGGCAGAAAAGTTTGTAGAAGAGTTTCTTTCAGCAAATGCAAGTAAGCGTAAAAAGTTTGATGCAATTCGTTTTAATGAGGCAGGTGATTTTCATACTCAGAGATGTATTACAAAAGCAGAAAAGATTGCTACTCTGTTAAAGCCTCACAAGATTAAGTGTTATGCGTATACGGCTCGGAAAGATTTGAGCTATAATGATATCGATAATCTTGTTGTAAATGGCTCTGGCTTTATGAAAGACAATATTAAGAATGAGTTTAAAATTGTTGATAAGGATGGAAAGAATGTCCCTAAAGGGTATGCATTGTGTGTGGGTGATTGCAAGATATGCTCAAGATGTATGATTAAGGGTAAACTAACAGCGGTTAAAAAACATTAATATGCACTGAATGCGTGTATATGCGTATATAAGGAGTAATTATGGGTTATTATATGAATCAGAGAGATGCTATATTCACTATAAAGAAAGATAAGCAAGCAAAGGCACTTAAAGCTGTACAGGCACTAGCTAAACCTAGTAAGATAAAAAAGGGTGGTGGTGGTAGTTGGTCAGGTGGAAAGCAAATAGAACAATATTACTCTTGGGTAAATACTGAAGAGTTTGTAAGTGCTAAAACTCTACAAGATGCTATGCAGGCTTGGAGATGGGATATTCACATTGATGTTGATGGTAATCTTGTAGATATCTATTTTGCTGGAGAGAAGCTTGGGGATGATGCAATTCTATTTGAGGCACTTGCTCCATTTGTTGAAGATGGTTGTTATATTGAAATGAGTGGAGAAGAAGGAGCTTTGTGGAGATGGTGTTTTAATGATGGTGAATTTGAAGAGAAATTCGCTACTATAAGTTGGGAGAGTTAAAATGCAGGCAGTTGATAATTTTTATGATTTAATAAAACACCTTAACCATAAAATCAGAGTAGTAGGCTATGGTGTGACTGAAGATACTGCTGATGGTGTTGCGATTGAATGTGAAGATTGTAAGGAAGTGTTGTTTAACTTCGACAAACCTTTCTATAATGAAGATGGTGTTTGCGAATCCTGCGGTGGTGATGTTTATATAGCCCATCCTGTTTCTAATGGAAATATGTATTGTGATAATGCAATGTGTGAGCATTCAAATTTCTGACTGGGGTAGTATTGGAGAACCGAATTAAGTCATTAGTTACTCCCTAATGCGTGTGGTGTCTCAGAGTGTTTATATTGGCACTCTGAGGCATCTTTTTTATTTTAACTTTTTACTTGACATATATATAAATTTATTGTCGCTATTTAATATTAACTCGAAGATATGATCTAAAATATTTTGTGATTTAATTTGACAAGTAGTGAAATTTTTAGTAACTTGGTTGAAAGATAAGGAGAGAAGAATGAAAGAAGCTGGAACATATGTAATGGCAGATATAACTGTTCATGTTAAAGCAGAGATTAAATTGGAAGAAGGGGAAACTGTTGCTCAATTCAAGGAACGCTTTGCAGATGTTTATTTGCATGGAGCTGGACAAGCTGGGTATATGAATAAACAAGACCTCGGTGGGGCTACCTCAATTGAAGTAGGGTCTATAACTAAAGTAGAAAACGTAGAAAACGAAGTAGAAGCATAGGAGTTAATTATGGGAACAAGGTCACTATTAGGAGTTGAAACAAAGCGTGGGACTGTTCATACCCAGTATATGCAGTTTGATGGTTATCCCAGCGTAAAGGGTTATGATTACTATATGGCTGTAATATCTACTTTGATGACTATGGATGAAGAAACGTATGTAACTAAAAAAGGGACTCCTAAACCTTTCTTTAGGGAGAGATGTCTTAACTTCCTAAATGATTATCAATATGCTTCAGGACATTCTATAGGGAATAACTTTGAGGTTAAGACTTCTGATTGGCATAAACAGGATTGCTGGCAAGAGTGGCAATATCTTTTCAGGATGTGTGGGGACTTTGATTTCCTCAACACTTATGGTACTGGATATTCAATCTGTACAATTCCTTGGGAAGTTACAAGGGCAATTGCTTCGGCGTTTGATATTTATGATGTAAAAAAGGTTAATGAGGAAACTGACATCTTTAGAACTTACTTTGAGGCTATGGATGAAACGAGCAAGTCTTGTGTTTTGAGCGTAGAGAAAGGTGAAATCCATGCGTTCCCTGAGCAAAATGAAAGGGGCTGGAGAAACTTCGGAGTTATAAGAGTCAAGGTAAGTGGGAAGATTGTAGGTAAACTGGAAAGTATGTTTGCTAAGAAGGGCAAGAAAAGGAACATAGAAAAGTTTGAAGTAAAGGGAGTACAGTAAGATGGGTTTAGATCAATACGCATATATTCGGACATACTCAGAGAAGGCAAAGACTCAGAAAGATGTAGAGCTGGCTAGATGGCGTAAGCATAATCGTTTACAGGGCTGGATGGAAAAGCTCTGGGAAGAAAAGGAAGGCGACTACTATACAGCGTTCAACTGTCAGGAAGTTCTTGTTGAGCTGGAAGACTTGGACAAGCTGGAGAAAGCCATTAACAATATGGAACTGCCTGCAACTGAGGGATTCTTCTTTGGTAATGATTCTTATGATGACTATGAATATTATAAGAAGAACGACTTGGCATTTATTAAGGGTGCAAGGAAAGCGTTGAAGAAAGGTGCTGAGATAGTTTATACTTCTTGGTGGTAAGACTTGACAAGTTAAGTTATTTTTAGTAAGGTAGTGAAAATAAAGGGAGTAAGTATGGCAGAATATGAATATACAGTAATTAATGATTGTGACGGCAATGACTCATTTACTATTAAAGGGAGTTGTAGGATAGAAGCT
>Ga0114918_10002533_pt1 | contig 16328 bp, 15 predicted proteins | sample LantaG_FD_87015 | JGI IMG/M metagenome (GOLD analysis project Ga0114918, IMG submission 87015) | Deep subsurface microbial communities from Baltic Sea to uncover new lineages of life (NeLLi) - Landsort_02402 metaG | ecosystem: Environmental > Aquatic > Marine > Oceanic > Sediment | place... | reverse complement strand
CTACCTTAGTCCCGTAGCCTTTGAGAATGCCTATCTGCTAGATCAGGAGCTTCGCTTAGCTTAGTGTCTACCAATCCGGGGGAAGCTCTGGATTTGACTTGATGGGAGGCATGGTAACAGGTGGGCGGGGGAAGTCAATGGTCAGCTATGTCGGTCGGCGTAAGTTTGTCCCACGAGCTGCACTCGGGGCCGAGGTACCAGATGTGGCCATCCAGCGCCAGGAGATACCAGGCGTTGTATTTGTAGCGTGTGGTGCGCTGCACTATCGTCGTATAGCCGGTCTCGCTATCGATGGCCCAGCCCAGCTGCTCCTGGATCTCAGGGTGCTCCCGCCAGATGAGACCGAAACCCCGGATGGGCTGTTGACGACCCTCCGGTGGGGCGAGGTCGGGGTCCCGATCGGGCATGCTCTCATCCCACATATCCTCGAAACGGTTCCAGTGCGTGGAGCCTGCGGGCGCGCCCGTTGGATCACCGACCAGCACGTAGATTGCATCCTCGGCCTCGGTCCAGATCATGGTCCCGCCCTCGAAGTGCTGCTCTGCTGCGGCGCTGACCAGCGGCGCCGTGGGGCAGATGTTCTCGGGTGGTGGTTGGAAGAACCAGCCACGGCTGCACCTCAGGCGGACCGTCTCGGTGGCGTCGGCGTGGCGGCCGGCATGGTCCCAGATATACAACAGGAAGCTCACCCAGTTCTGCTCTTCAGGTGGGATGGTATAGGCATACGTGCCACTCACCGGGACATCGATCCCGTCAGCCGGCAACTGCCCACTGACCATCAGCCTGTAGAGCACGGCCGAGGTTGCCCCGATGCTTTCCCACGCCAGTTCAACGGTGTCGCCGGGGTTGGCGACGTCGCCGCTTGCGCGAAAGTAGGTGATGGACGGCAGCCCAGCGGTCGGCGTTGCTGTTACAGTTGGCGTTGGTGTTCCTGTCGGCCTTGAAGTTGGAGTGGGCGTGGTCGTCGGCGTCGCCGATGGCGCGGCTGTGAGGGCTGGTGGCCTGGTGGGGGCAGGGCGGGGCGTTTCTGTCGGTACCGGCGCTGTGATCTTGACCGGAGGGGCGGGGGCGGATTCTCGTGTTGGCGTCAGCGCGCCAGGGGGCTGCGACGGCTGTGCGCATGCTGCCAATGCCAGAACTGCTACAACCGCCGAGACTCCAAGCCGGCAGATCTGCCGGCTCATCCAAAGCTCGTTGAAGAACAGCACGGCCCTCTCCTATCTCCAAGTTGTTGCTACTTCGAAAAAAGCGCGCTGCGACGCACAACGATCAAGGTGGTTCGGAGAAGGGCCCAAAACCTGCAGAAAGGCTCTAGGCCCTCTGCGCGCACATGCATTTTCGTCCTGCGTGGTGTGCGCAAGTGAACATAACGTCTATATGGCGTCCAGATCGGCTCGGCTTCGCCTAATGGCCCATTTGCGGATTTCCGCGTCACGTGCGGCCTCGGTGCAAAGGCGTTTGGGATCGGGGATGATGTCGACCCGGGCGAGGTCCAGACGGTCTGCATCCCAGCAGGTGCCGATGGTGATGTCAGTGTGGGTTAGGCCGCGCGTGTGTTCTGCGCAAGCATAGGCGAGCTGTTCGAACTGAACATCGTCCAGGTAAATGAGAGTGGTACGGATGGTGCGAGCGAAATCGGCGGCCCGCTGCCCGTGGCGGGGATCGCGACCGTCGTTGAGTCGCTTGATGTCGTGGAGGAAGGCGAAATACTCTACCACTGCGGTGTCGGCACCGCTTATCTTGGCGAGGCGCAGGCCGCTCTCCCTCACACGCCGCCAGTGGGAGACGCCATGGATGCCGTGCCAGGTCAAGGGCTGTGCTTCTCTCAGGGCGTCGACGAGTTCCGGCGTGATGATCTTCGATATGATCATGTTCACTGTATGTGGTAGGCCTCTATTCTACGAAACTAGCGGCTGGTTGTCTCAGGATGGTGATCATCCGCGCGACCGCTTGGTCGTCACCGACGTTGCCGGGGAAGACGACGAAGATCCCGTTTGGCCAGCGGCTCTCGGGCCCGGTGCGCCATACCGGTACGCCGGGGATGGCCTGACCCAGCACCTCCACCCGATGCACACCCAGACCCTCGGTGGCCACATCGGAGGATGTGATGCCACCCTTGGCGATGATCCACGCCGGTCGGGTGTTGATACTCCGGACGATTTTGACCAGTGCGCGCGAGGTGCGCCGGCCGATGGCGAGGCTATCGAGATCCGAGCTCACGGTGATCACCTCGCGACTCGTGGAGACCAGCGCGTCCTGACCCTTCCTCATCATACCCTCGATCCGCCCAACAGCCTGCGCGATCTCGCCCTCCCGCAGTTTGTCATCAAGCAGTGCGGGCACGGAGATCTCGATTTGCCGGATGCCGGGCAGGGCGAGTGCGGACTCGACCTGGCGTGTGGTTGTCTGCACGTGCGAACCCACGACCACCAGACCGCCGTGGCGCCGGCCGGGTGAGAGTCCCAGATCTGCGTGTATCAACAGCGGGCGCGGCGCGATCCCGCCGCGTACCCGCACGAAGGACGCTGCGGTGCGGTAGAGGAAGCGTTTGCCGCCGGATTCTGCCTGCAGCAGCCCTGCCACCACCACTTCGAGGTCACGGTAGCTCACCGCATTGACGATGCACACCTTGTGGGGAGTCTCCGGGGACGCAGTCTGGCCCCTGAACCTGGCGCCCAGCCGCATCAGTTTGGCCGAGACTGCGCTGGGTCCACCGGAGCGAATATCGTCGAGTGAGATGGTGGCTACATCGTCCCTGGCAAGAGCGCCTGCGTGTTTTTCGCTGACCCAATCGCGCAAGTTGGAGTGCGTGTAGCCGAAGGTAGCATCGCGGGCGTACTCAGTTGCGGCAGCGGGGACCAAGATGTCACCCTGGGCGACGTAGTGCACGTCGCCGGCGGTCAACCGACCGCCCTCTGCGAAGAAGGGCACCAGGAGCACGGCGTCGATTCGCCCCCCGAGTTCCTGGGCCAGCACGTTGGTCTCGCCGGGGTAATGACCGCGGAGCGTGGAATCGCTGCGGCTGATGATGGCGAAATCACGTCCCGTGGCGGTCTGAGCGGTCTTGAGATTGCGGACAATCCGGCGGTTGAGATCCTGGGCCTCGGCCAGGGGCATGCTGCGCGAGTTGGTGAGGATGTAGACGACGGGATTGGGCTCACGAAAGGCGCCTGTGAGCATCGGCACGGACCAGTCTGTGAGCACAGCCACGCCGTGGACGGTTTGGTTGCCGGTTGGGTCGTCGTCAAGCACAACCAGTTTCTTGTTGGCGGCCCTCACCTGTGTCTGGATCTGCGGAAGCAGATCCTCCGGCCATTCGGGGGGGAGGGAGGCGAGCAGGGCTTGCCTTGAGACGTTCATCGTTGACACCTAGTCGTGTCTGAGCAGACCGAACACCAATGTCCCGGTGATGGTACCGTCCGGATTGCGTTTGTTCTCACGTAGGTGAGCTTCCTGTTTGAACCCACATCGGCCCGCGACGGCAGCACTGCGTGTGTTCGTGTCGTCGCACTCGATATGGATGCGATGGGCGCCCAGGTCCTCGAAGAGCCAGTGTATGACACGCTGGACAGCCTCTGTGACATACCCCTTGCTCTGGTGGTCCAGATCGATGATATAGCCCACGGTATAGTCAGGTAGAGTAGGCCTGGCGGCGCCGACGTAAACCTGGCCGATCAGCGCTCCGGTGTCCTTCAGGAAGATGCCGAGGAAATAGGATTCACCTGCATCCCACGATTCCGCAAAGGCTGCCAGCAGCGTGACTGCGTCGGACACCGTCGCCAGATGCCGGATAGGGTTGTCGGCCTCATATCTGGCCAAGTGCGCGCGGTTTCTAAGCCCCATCTCGCAATACTGGATGGCGTCAGCCAGACTGTACGGGCGCAAGGTGAGCCGTTCGGTGTCGATCTGTGTTGACGGGTTGACATTGTGGTTCAGTCTCACGTTCCCACGCTTCCGCCGAGATACTCAAGAGGATAGACCTCGCGGTAGTACCACTCGCTCTGCTCATAGGCAAGTTCCTTGCTGCCATCGGTCAGCTGCACGGCGCGACCTCCGCCGGGGTAGGTGTGTGATTTGGCTACGACAAGGAAGTGTGCAAGATCCATGGTTTCCTTCTGCCTGTCAACTCCATCGATGCACCACATCGGTGGGCGCCTGTGAGCTGATTCTAGGGACCATCTCCCCAACCGTCAAGGGTGGAACACAAACCGGCGATCTTTGCCTGGGCTCTATTCCTCAGTGTTGTGCTTTGCGTTTTTTCTCTTCGCCCGGCGCCGGCGCGGCTCATAGTGTTCCCAGTAGACTCTGCGGTCATCGTACTTGGTCTGGGGAGCTTTGTCCTCGTCGGGATAGCCAACGTAGACAATGCCCAGTGGTGTCACTTCTTCTGGGATGCTCAGGATCCGGCGAACAGGTCTCTCGAAGCTGGGGAGAGGATGGACGCCGATCCATACGGAGCCTAAGTCGAGCCCTGTGGCTGCGAGCAAGATATTCTCAATGGCGGCGCAACAGTCCTGAATCCAGTAGCGCTTGGCTGCCGAGTTGTCGGCCACTTGCAGGTTGCCCAACACGACGATGGCCGCAGGCGCATTGTAACGAGCGAACCTCAGTTTGTCGCGCAGCCGGTCCAAGACCTCAGCCTCCGTTACCACGACGAACTCCCACGGTTGGCTGTTGCACGCGCTGGGGGCAGCCATCGCCGCACGGAGCAGTAGTTCGAGCTTGTCGCGCTCTACGGGCTTGTCCTGGTAGCGGCGGATACTGCGGCGCCGGAAGATCGTGTCGATGATATCAGGCATGGCGACGTCTCCTCGTGGTGTACGGAAGAGTGTAGCCTACCGGCTACCGGCGTCAAGGCGACTGCGTCATAGAAAAGACCCTAAGGGCCGGCGAAAGCCCTGAGGGTCTCTGTTGTCAGTGTGGCTGGGGGTCTGCCTAGCGCCTCGCGGCACGCTGAGACTCTTGGTAGTCTTTGATGACCTCCTGGGCCAGGTTTTCGGGCAGGATCTCGTAGCGCTTGAACTTGAGGCTGAAGGTGCCGCGGCCCTGGGTCATGCTGCGCAGATCGGTGGCGTAGCCGCGCACCTCGGCGAGCGGGACATCGCCGTCGATGTTACGGTACTTGCCGCGCACGCGCATCTCGTTCATCACGCCCCTGCGGCGGCCGATGTCGGCGATGACGGCGCCCAGATACTCTTCCGGGACATTGACGTCGAGGCCCATAACCGGCTCCATCAAGGAGGGCGAAGCTTTGCGCACGGCTTCCTTCACTGCCATGCTTCCGACGATCTCGAAGTCGATTGTAGCTGAATCCACCTCGTGGTAGTCGCCGTCCAGTAGAGTAACCCTCATATCCACGACGGGATACCCCGCGATGACGCCTTCCTCCAATGTCCGGCGCAGTCCCATCTCGACGGGCCGGATGAACTCACGGGGCAGGCTTGCACCTGTGGAGATATTCTCGAAAACGATGCCTTCCTCGCCCCGGGGGAGGGGCTCGACGCGCAGTTCAATGCGTGCGTAGTGGCCGTGTCCACCGCTCTGCTTGCGGTAGGTGGTGGTGACCTCTCTGGCTTGCCGCACGGTCTCGCGGTAGGATACTTGAGGGAGGCTTACCTTGGGTGTTAGGGCGAATTCCCGCCTCAGGCGTTCCACAGCGATCTCGAGGTGCAGCTCGCCCATACCCGAGAGCGTCAATTCTCCTGTCTCGCCGATGAGCTTGCGGACCAGGGTGGGGTCCTCGTCGCATAGGCGACGCACTGCGCTGTGGAGCTTGTCGCGCTCGTCGTTATTCTGCGGCGCCAGGGCCACCGAGATGACAGGTTCCGGGAACTCGAATGGTTCCAAGATGATGGGGTCATTGGGATCACACAGTGTGTCGCCGGTCATCGCGGACTTCATCCCGACGACAGCGACCACGTCACTGGCCCCCATGGTATCGGCTTGCTCTCGACGGTTGGCGTGCATACGGTAGATGCGACCGATACGCTCCATCTCGCCGGCTCGCGCGTTGTAGACGGTGTCGCCGGCGTGGACTGTGCCTGAGAAGACCCGCACCCAGGTCAGATGGCCCACGTAGGGATCCATCATGATCTTGAAGGCGGATGCACAGAAGGGTTCGTTCGGATCATCGTGGCGCTCAACGATCTCGTCCTCCGCACCAGGGCGATGCCCAACCATTGGTGGCATATCAACGGGTGAGGGAAGGTAATCGACGATTGCATCCAGCAGAGGCTCGACGCCAATGTGCTCCCGCGATGCGCCGCAGAGAACGGGTACGATATCTCCGGCAACCGTTGCTTTGCGCAGGGCCGCTTTGAGAGCCTCAAGGCTTGGTTCCTTTTCCTCGAGACGCACCATGAGCAACTCGTCGTCGCGTTCGCAGATCGTGTCAATGAGCTCATCGCGCGCAATCTGGACCCGATCACCCATACGGGCCGGGATCGCGATCTCGCTCTGGATCTCCTCGCCGTCCTTCCAGATGAATGCTCGCTGTGTCAGGAGGTCGACTGCGCCGCGGAAGTCATCCTCGATGCCGATCGGCAGTTGTATCGGGATGGCGTTGGGGGTCAATCGCTTGTGGATATCGTCGACGATACGCCCGAAATCTGCCCCCAGGCGATCCAGCTTGTTGATGTAGATCAAGCGGGCCAGCTTCTCGCCGTTGGCGTGTCCCCATACTGCCTCGGTCTGGGGCTCCACGCCACCGACGCCACACAGCACCATCACGGCACCATCGATGACGCGGATAGACCGTACGACCTCGGCCGTGAAGTCGATGTGCCCAGGTGTGTCGATCAGGTTGATCCGACGCTCTTTCCAGTGGCAGGCTGTGGCGGCGGACATAATCGTGATGCCGCGTTCGCGCTCCTGGTCCATCCAATCCAACTGCGTGTCGCCATCGTCGATCTTACCCGCGCGGTGAATCCGGCCGGTATGGTAGAGGATCGCTTCCGATGTCGTAGTCTTACCCGCATCCACGTGCGCGAAAATGCCAATGATTCGTACGTCCTCAATCGCTGCTTCTCTCTTCGCCATGCAACTCCCTCGGTGATACCCTCACACAGCAAGGGCGGCGGTTTCGAAGTGCTGAACCGCCGCCCTTGACTACTCAAGCTTATCGGCATAAAAAAGGCCCCGCTCGAGACCACGCGAGGTCTTACGCATACTTACCAATCATCCAGTATAGCGTGCCTGGCTAAAGAGTCAAGTTTAATAGGTTCAGAACGCACAGCTTTCAGGCAGCGGCCCGACTTCCTCAAGTTCAACTGCGAAGTGCGGATCGCCGGGTATTTCCACAAGGCCGGCGCCGGCTGAGCCGCGCACCATACTTCCTCCGTAGCCGCCCGGCGCCATATGGGCGCGCACGATCACGATCGTGGCAGCGGAAATCGCGATCGGGCCGCCGGAGCGCACGAAAGGCTGCTCAGCGACGTGGCTGTGTAGCAGGATGCGCCGGTAGAGGAGTGTGCCCTCTTCTGAGATGACTTCCCACCAGTCGGCGTATTGACCGCAGCCGGTGTCGGGGCTGCTCACGCCGACGGCGAGGGTGTATGCGTTGGGATCTCCCGACACATCGACGGACACCACGTCGGCCAGGCGGTGCCCCTCCGGCTGCAGTGTTGGCGATGGTGTGGGGGCCAGCGTGTGCTCTGCTGAAGGGATTGTCTCAGCCGGTGGTGTGTCTGTGATCACACGCGGGGTATCAGACCGGGCAGGAGATGTTGGCGCGTTCGCTGCTGACGCGCATCCGACCAACCACACTCCACAACCTATGAAACCGGCGATTCGTGCCCATCTTGACCTGCGTCGGCAGTGCGTCCGCGCGCGTCTTCTATCCATAGTCAATCGCCTTCCACAGGCGAGACGGCCGGCAGCCAGACGGTGACCTTCGTGCCCCGATTGCTGCTTTCCAGGCTGATTCGTCCGTTGTGCGCAGCGACGATCGTCTGAGCGATGTTGAGACCCAGGCCTACACCCGGGATCTGCCCGCTATCTGTGATCCGTCCACGAAAGAAGCGTTCGAAGACCCGGGGCTGCTCATCGTCAGGAACGCCAGGGCCTGTGTCCTGGACATGGATGGCCACACCACGCCTGTTGTCAACCGAGCTCTCCGTGACCGAGAGTGCAATGTGCCCACCGGCCGGCGTGAACTTGATCGCATTTCCCACGAGCTGTCCAAGAGCCTGAACCAGCCTGGCCTCGTCACCTTGGACGATGAGTTCTACGCGAGGCAAGGCTATCAGGCTCAAGCTGAGTTTTGCTTCTGTGGCCCGAGCTCGATACAGAGCAACAAGCTGGTCCATCAGGACCGCGACGGGTACGTTGTTCCACATACGGATCGCTTGGCCGCTGTCGAGGGACGTCATCTCCAGTATCTCCTCGATCATATTCTGCAGCCACAAGATCTGGTCGTCGATGATCTCAAGACTACGATGGTGTCGCTCAGATAGGTCAGCTTGCTTGAGCAGGTGCGTGTAGAGCTTCAGCGTCGTGACCGGTGTGCGCAGTTGATGGGAGATGTTGTCGAGGATCCCCTTGCGAGCGCGGTCGAGGTCCTTCGCTCTGGTGATGTCGCGCTCGGTACACACATATCCCACGATTGACTCAGTGTGATCACACACCGGCGAGATTGTCAGTTCCACTTCCCTGAGCTGCCCGTTCTTCAGTTGCGCCTTGGTTTCCCCTTGCCAGGCTTGCCCATCGACTCGGGTCTCTCTAAGCAGCTGGTACACGCTATCTCCCACGTAGGCTCTGGCTGGTTCCCCAAGGGCTTCGTCGTAGCCGTATCCTGTCATCGTCGCGAAGGCCGGGTTGATGAAGCGGATGACCAGGTCTCGGTCCGTCATCACAATGCCGTCGCTCACGCTTCCCAGGATGGCGTCGCTCTGCTCCTGCTGCGCGCGTATCGCCGCGGTCCGCTCGTTGACTTTGACCTCCAGCGTCGCGTTGATCGTACGAAGTGCTGCCTCGGCGGATCTCTGCTCTGTGACGTCCCGCAAGATCACCAGGTAGCCGAGTACGTGCGTCTTGCGGCGCTCGATCGGCGATAGCCGCCATTCGATGGATCGGGTGCCCGCAATCTGAATCTCACCACTCAGGTTGTTGGCATGAGTCCTTGCCGGCGCTTGGGGAAGCGCGTCAACGAACGGCAGTACACCAAAGTCGGGTGGGTGAGATAGCCCCTGGACGCCGGAAAAGGCAGCCAGGATGTCTTGCCCGATGATGCTGTCCGATGCCAGCAACTCGCGTGCTGCCGGGTTCGCGTCGATGATCAGGCGATTGGCATTGATGACAATGATGCCATCCTGGATGCTGTCCAGAACCAGGTCCTTTGCCAGCGGAACGAGGTCCAGCAACTGCATCTCAGCGAAGGCCCAAGCCAATAGAGCTGCGCTGAAGAAGAACGAAACCGGCGTCCAGTCCCGACTGTTGAAGACGTCAGGCGTGAAGACGTACATCACGTTGATTGTGGTGGAGGGGAGTATGGCAAGGAGTATGACCAGAGACTGTCGCCGGTAGAGTTGGCGCATGCGTCTGGCCGCTGCAAGGAGCAAGACGACGACCGCCGAGAGTTCTAGATAGGAGAAGGTGGCGAATACCCAGAACCAGGGACCGTGGTGATAGATGATGATATGGCGTGTCTCAGCGGCGAATTCGAAGCCGGACCATATGAGGCCATGTCGACCATTGGTGGCCGCGAGGATCAAGGTGATAACCGGTATGAGCCACAGGAGGGCAAGGTTTGTGCGGGTGAGCCAGCGATGACGGTGTGTGAACTGTGCTGTGAATATGAGCAAGAACACGGGGCAGGAGACAGTCCCGATATAGGCTATCTGTGACCAGATGACTTTTAGCGGGATCGTCACAGCGTTGGCTTCGAAGATGCAGGCGATGGACCATATGGAAATGGACAGCATCGTTAGGCCCAGCGCCTGCGCGCCGGACCGTTCTCTGTGTTGCAGTGCAATACTCGCGATGCTGAGGGAGGCCAGCGTCGTGAATATCAGTCCAATGGTGTATACGTCGAATTGCCACTCCATGCATTGTTCCTCCAGCGCGAATATACTGCACTTCCTGAGAGTCACAACCAGTGCGACCGGAGAAGAGGACGGATAGGGTCGACCTCGCCGGGACTATTGACAAAGGTGTTGTGATCGCATACAGTGGGATCGAGCGCTCACAAAAAGTCTAGCGAGTAATAGGAGTTGACCAATGCAAGATCTTTCACCCGATCAAGGCAAACGTGAATCGAGTTTCCGCCAACCGGCGGGAACCTATGAGATCAGGGATTTGGAGGCATTGCGGACCATCGCCGACCCTTTGCGGCTGCACATCTTCGAGCAACTGGCTGCGGAGCCCCAGACGGTGAAGACGGTTGCCGCCAAGCTCGGCCTCACGCCGGGACGTCTGTACTACCATTTCAATTTGCTGGAAGAGCATGGCCTGGTTGAGATACAGGACCGCCACATCGTCGGCAATCTCGTCGAGAAGGTGTACCGTGCGGTTGCGAGGACGTTGGATGTGCATCACGACCTTCTGTCGTTTGGGGATCGTGCCGGCAAGGAGAACATCAGCTCTCTGGCCCTGTCGACGCTGGATGCAACACGAGAGGACTTGCTGGGCAGCCTGGAGGCCAGGGGGGCGGCACTGGCTGCCGGGACTTCAGAACGTCCCCGGTCGATTATGGTCACGCGCGACATGCAGTGCATTCCAGAGTCTAGAACTGAGGAGTTCGTTACGCGCCTGAAAGAGCTCTTGGAAGATTTCGACGATGCTGCTCTTGGCGACGACTGTGAGCGGGACGAAGCGCAGATGTACGCGTTGACCGTGGCGTTCTATCCACACTTTGACTATGATGAGGCGCTTGATAATGAAACCTAGAGACCGGGAGATGGGCGCGCCGCAAGGTATGCGGTCATTCCTGACCGTTTGGTTTGGTCAGGTCATCTCCCTGATCGGGTCAGGCCTGACCAGCTTCGCGCTTGGCGTCTGGCTCTATCAGCGGACCGGGCGAGCGACGCCCTTCGCGCTAACCGTACTGCTTGCCAACCTGCCACGGATTCTGCTGGCGCCTCTGGCTGGATCGCTGGCCGATCGTTGGAACCGGCGCTGGATGATGGTTCTGTCGGATAGCGGGGACGCGCTGGTCAAGTTGGGGGCGCTGGGACTGGTCGCCACCGGACACCTACAGATCTGGCACGTGTATCTCATTGCCGTTCTGAGTTCTGTTTTTGCGGCCTTCCAAGAGCCGGCCTACGCGGCTTCAATCACGATGCTGGTGCCGAAGAAGGCTCTGGCGCGCGCCAATGGGCTGGTCCAGACGGCGCAGGCTGTGGAATCGCTGCTTGCGCCCTTGCTGGCAGGGGCGTTGATGGGCACCGTGGGACTGCGTGCTATTTTCGCCATAGATTTCATCACTTATTTCTTCGCCATCGGTGCATTGCTTGTGGTGAGAATCCCACAGCCAAAGCTTTCAGAGAGCGATACCGGCGGCGATCGTGGCACTGTCTGGCGCGACGCGCGCTACGGATGGAGCTACCTCAAGGCGCGGCCGGGTTTGTTGGGGTTGTTGCTCTATTTTGCTCTGGTCAACTTCCTTCTCAACGGTGTTGGGGTGCTGACCGCTCCGATGGTGTTGGCGTTTGGCTCTTCTACGACGCTGGGTGTGGTGCAGATGGCTTCCGGTGCCGGCATGTTGCTGGGCAGTGTGGTTATGAGCACGTGGGGTGGACCACAGCGCCGCATCGTCGGCGTCATTGGCGCGATTGCCCTTGCCGCCCTGGGCGGTCTGGCGATGGGGCTACGCCCGTGGGCACCCTTGGTCTCCTGTGGTTTGGCGTGGTTTCTGTTCTGGATCCCGGTCGCAGCCGGATCGAGTCAGGCGATATTCCAGAGCAAGGTGGCTCCAGGGGCTCAGGGCCGGGTCTTTGCCGTGCGGAGTATGCTCGCTCGTTCAATGATGCCGCTGACCACGCTCGTGGCCGGACCGCTGGCGGATTACGTTTTCGATCCGCTGATGGCTGCAGATGGATCGCTCGGCCGCACGTGGGTGGGGCAGGTCGTGGGGACGGGTCCCGGGCGCGGTATTGGGCTGATGTACATACTGTCGGCGCTGTTGCTCATCGCAGTCAGTGCGCTAGCATGGACGAATCCGCGCATCCGCATGGTGGAAGAAGATCTGCCGGATGCAATGTCGGACCAGGCCCCTGCGCCGGCTCGGGCCGCTCAGGTTGCGGCTCAGGTGCCGGCGTAAGCCTCGGATCGTGGTCACTGCGTCTTCGCGGGCTTCAGCCAGGGCCCAAGCTCGAACCGAGGCGCGGGTTTCACCGGCACTGGGCCTGTGGCTCAGCAGTAGAACCGCTCAGACGAACTGCAGCGCGTAGACGTCTGCATCCCGCAGCACGATGCGGACGCGCACTGTCTGCCCGGCAAGCGCGCTGACATCCGTGCCGTTCTCCCACCGGACTGCGTGATGAGGCGTGTCACCATAGAAGCATTCGCTTGACTCCAGACCAAACCCCTCGAACGGCCGACCGTTGGGCCTTTGGATCTCAACGCGCACGTCGCCTGCGGCAGAGGTCGCCGTGTTTAGCTCAAGGCGCCGGCCTGCGAAGATCAGTGGCTTGGTGAGGAGCTCACCGCCTGCATAGTCCGCGCGAACCGAGACAAAGCCGTCCAGTCGGGTCGTGAAGCGGCGGATTCTCACGGCGCCGGCTTTGTAGTAGTGCTCGTTCGCGTATAACGAGAGTTCAGCGGGGGCGCCGGGCGTGGTCGCTGCCGTCTCTACCAGTCCCCACCAGATGTAGTTGCTGCGGTTGTGCCACCGGCCCGGGTTGTTGCCGGGCGGGATGAGCGCCTCATCCCAGCGATTGAAGGTGAGCCCGTCCCGACTGCTCATCAGCAAGCCCTCGGTCAGGCTCTCACGGTGGGGCTGGAAACGCGTCGGGAATCCAAGGAAGATGTGAGGAGCTCTTGCGTAGGGCAGGACCTGGTTGGTGTAGAGGTGGGTATCCGGCGAAGGCGTCGTGGGCCCAAAGAGCTTACCGGCGACGTTGTAACGCAACCATTCGGGCGGTGACCAGTGCACAAAATCCGCGGACGTGCAGGTCTTGATGTCACGCACCCCCGTGTAATCGCCGCCGGTCCCATCGGCTTTGCGAAAGTCCCGGATGTAGGCGCGGTACTCGACGCGGAGTTGATCCCAGAACACCAGGTTCTGCGAATCAAACGTGCCCTCTGTCATCATGGGGCTGTCCTGAAGACGCGACCAGTGGATGCCATCGGGGGATGCGAACGCAAAGAGTCCGCCATCCTCCGGGATGCCGCCTACCGCTTTGTACCTCGCAGTCGGTGGGGAGTCCGGGTTCGTGTCTTGGAAGGGAGTGAAGTTGTGGCTGCCCAAACCGTCCCAGAGGATATTGTTCTGCGTGGAACCCTGGAAACTGTGGAGACCCAGATCCGGCTTGGTCCAGTGGATACCGTCAGCGCTCTCGGCGTAGCACGTAACAGGCCGATGTGCGGCGTGCTCGCATGAGGCATCAGTGCCGGAGCCCCGGTAGACCATCCGGTAGATGTTACCGTGGTGTGCGTCCCTGAAGATCGTGGCGTAGCCGCAGGTGTTGCCTTCCCAGGGGGCATCGTGGATGAGCACGATCTCGCGGGGTGTGGGACGGTGTAGCCGGAGTCGCGCTGTGCCCCTGAGCCCGTCGATGATGCTCCTGTCGAGGAACAGCTCTCGGCGGTGGCCTATCCTCAGTGGGTGAATCTCGCTGATCTCAAATCCTTCAACCGGTAACGGCATGGTGTTCGGCTCCTTTGCCAAGCTCAAGTAATGGCATCGACAGACCTCAGAATGGTCATGATGCGTCATCTGGATTATAGTCTGGGTGGGGGGTGCCCACAAGGGCGCGCCGGCTCAGGGGCGCACGTGCACCCATTTGAGATGCACTATTGAAGAGATCCCCTTTGCGGGGGTCCAAGGAGGGTGTGGGATGGCTCAGGATCGGAGAATGCGATGGGTGCGGTGGGTGCCGCGCGTCCTTGGACTTCTCTTCGCTGCATTCATCAGCCTCTTTGCGTTGGATGCTTTCGGCACAGGTGAGCCGCTCTGGCGACAGACCGTCGGCTTTCTTGTCCACATGATTCCGACTGTGTTGGTGATCGGGGCAGTTATCGTGGGTTGGCGATGGCCTCTGATGGGTGGGGTGCTCTGTCTGGGTCTCGGCTTGCTCTATGTGGCTGTCGCGTGGGGCCGTGCATCCTGGGTCGCCTATGCGGTCATTGTGGGACCCACCTGGATCACAGGTGTGCTGTTCTTTGTGGATGGTTTTCTCAGCAACGAGTGAGGGACTGTGACCAAGGGCAAGGGTAGGTGAAACCAATGGGACGACCTGTGTTGACATTTGCGTGTGAGCTGCCGGCAGACAGGCTGACGGATCTGTTCAGCGATGGAACTGTGATCGACCATCTTATGGCGTTGGAAGCGAAGGTGAGCCTGGGTATCCTGGATCTGAGTGCCAAGCGAGCCTCCGTGATCCAGAAGCTCAACGCTACCGGTGTGCCTGTGGTGGCGTGGCTCCTGCTGCCGAAGTCGCAGGGCTATTGGTTCAATGTCGACAATGGCCCGAAGGCGGTCGCGCGCTACGCAGCGTTTCAGTTGTGGACAGCCGAGCACGGTCTGGTCTGGGATGGCATCGGTGTGGATATCGAGCCCGATACCCAGGTCATGGAAAGCCTGATGACCGGGAACGCAGCCAAGGTTGTGCCGAGCCTGCTCCGCAACGCCTTCGACCGTGCTCGTGTCGACCGTGCTCAGGCGATCTACACGACGTTGATCGCGCAGATGCGCATTGATGGGTACCAAGTGGAGAGTTACCAATTCCCGTTTATCGTTGACGAGCGGCTGGCGGGGTCGCAGCTTCTGCAACGACTGTTCGGCGTCGTCGATGTACCGTCCGATCGCGAGGTATTGATGGTCTACACCAGCTTCATGCGGTCGGCCGGCCCAGGGCTGTTGTGGAGTTACGGTCGCGATGCGCCGGCATTTGGGGGCGGTGTTGCCGTTGGGAGTACAGGCGGCGGGGTGGATATCGACCAGCCGCCGGCGCTGACGTGGACCGAGTTGGTGCGCGATCTGCGTCTGGCGCGGCAGTGGGGCGACGAGATCTTTGTGTTCAGTCTAGAAGGGTGCGTTGAGCGGGGTTACCTGCGACGTCTCGGGGGGCTGGACTGGGATGTCCCGATCAACCTGCCACTTCGGCAGTCGCAGAGGGTTGATGTGGTCAGGCGCGCCGTCAGAGGCCTGCTCTGGGCGAGTGCGCGTCCGTCGGTGGTATTAGCGGGACTGGCGTTGGTGGTTGCGTTGGCCTATATCGCTCGTCGACGGCGCCGGTCAGAGTAGCTGCGACGGGGGCTGGATGCTTGCTTACGATCAGGCTACTGCTGCAACGTACTCGCAGCACCGGGTCGCGCAGACCGGTGTGCTGCACGCGCTGTTGTCTTTGGACGTCGCGCGACCAGGGGCGCGCGTGCTGGAGGTTGGCTGTGGGACTGCCAATCACCTAACCGGCTTCTGTGAGCAGGTGGCTTGCCTGGGCGTTGGGATCGATCCCTCGGTGTCGATGCTGCGCGAGGCCTCTGTGCCGTCAGGTGGTCTGGCCGCGGCTGCGGCAGAAGCGATGCCGTTCACGCGCAACAGCTTTGACCTCATTTTCTCTGTTGATGTGGTGCATCATCTGTTGGATCTGGACGCGGCCTTTGCCGGGATGGCTGGCCTGCTGAAACCTGGCGGCCTGCTGCTCACAGCCACCGATTCTGAAGAGACGATCCGTGCGCGGAGCCCACTGAGCTCCTATTTCCCGGATACAATTCCCTACGAGTTGGCGCGGTACCCCTCTATTGGGCGTCTGGAGTCAGTGCACCAGCGGCACGGGCTCGAAGTGTTCGACTCCTCTGTGGTCGATCATGTTTATGTTCTTGACGATGTGACACCCTTCCGCGCGCGCGTCTTCTCCTGCCTGCGTGCCATCTCCTACGAAGCTCTGGCTGCTGGGATCGCGCGGCTTGAGCGTGATCTGCCGTTGACGAGCGTGTCGCGCAACGTCGTGGTGCTCGCTCGGAAGTCGTAGTGTCAGAGCAATCGCTTCTGTCGGTTTACACTGAACCTCGGTGGAGGGACTATGGCGGATGAGCGCAACGTGGATTTCGGGACGAGGCTGAAGCAGCGTGCTGGGGCACTCAAGTCTGAGACCTACGCACTGTATCTAGCCTACCGAGATCCGCGGGTGCCGCTGCATGCCAAGATCCTTGCAGCTGTGGTTGTGGGT
>Ga0114918_10002532_pt1 | contig 16339 bp, 10 predicted proteins | sample LantaG_FD_87015 | JGI IMG/M metagenome (GOLD analysis project Ga0114918, IMG submission 87015) | Deep subsurface microbial communities from Baltic Sea to uncover new lineages of life (NeLLi) - Landsort_02402 metaG | ecosystem: Environmental > Aquatic > Marine > Oceanic > Sediment | place... | reverse complement strand
CCCCCCCGGGGGGCCCCCCACCGGGGCCTTCCCCCCGGGGCGGCCGCCAACCACGGGGGGGGGGGGGCGGGGGGAGGCCGCGGATGGGGGGGGGGGGGGGGGGGGGGGGGGGGGGAGGGGGGGGGGCGCGGGGGGGGGGGGGGGGGGCGAAAAGGGGAGAGAACAGGAGCTCTCGGGGCGTGCGCCGCCAACGCCCCCCCTTTTTCCGCAATGCTCTCTCACCTTGGCCAGGTAGTAGTTGACGCGGGCCCAGGTGTAGATGGCCTTGGCGAAGGCCACCAGCAGGACGGCGGCCAGGGTGGCCCCCGCCAGGGCCAGGGGCAGCGGCGCCAGGGATGCAGCCGGGCCGGCCGCGGGCCGGAGGAGGTCGGCGACGCCCATGTGCTTCTTTTTGTGTTTTTAGTCTGTTGCCAAATTAGGCGGGCCGGGCTCTTTGCCGATGGAAGGGCAGGGGTGGGGAGACCTGGAGCGGGGTGGGAGGGGGCGGGGAGCGGGGCGGTAGTGAGGGAAACAGTTGTCAAAGCGCGCGAGAAAAGGGAGGCCAGCGCAGCAAAGCGCTTGTTCCCCATCAAGCGCCGCCCGCGCCCAATCGCGGGCCACGGGTGGGGCGCCCACTGTCTCAAGTTCGTGCGAGAGAACCTGCCCGACACTGGGTGCGGTATGTGGAGGTGTAGGAGCCCGTGGTGGGGCGTGCCGGCGACGCGGGCAAAGGGGGCGCAAGGGGGCGGAATTGAGCGGGGGGGATGATGGGCTTTCCCTCCGTCCCTCGCCCGCCACGGCCACGGACCATCCCCAACCCCAAATCTGCCGGCCTGGCGTGGCGTCTATGGATGTCGTCTTCCAGGACCGGGGCGTTGCAGGCGAGGTTGGGAGGAGGGGTGGGCGCTCCCGTGCCGGGTGATGAGATGTCCCCCGCCTCCTCCGCGCGCTCACACGCCCGCCGCCGCGCGGCGGGGAAGGCCCGCGCACGGCCTCTCCCCCCTCCCATTGGCCGCCTCTCCCGCACGTGCCACACGCACCGGTCGCTTTGACAGTCCACAAGGGGCGTCCACGGATCTGCAGGGATCAAATCGGGGGGCGCGTCGGGGCGAGAGAGGCGGGGAAGGCTGGCGGGGTAGCCGCGGGGCGAGGGGCAGGGGCCGCGGGCGAGAGGGAGCAGTGAGAGTGAGGAGGGCCCCCGCGCTTCCTCGCCCCCCCCCCCTCTCGCCGCTCTGCACTCTGTCCTCCATTCGTGGACCGGCACGTCCGGGCCCTCTCTCAGGACACGCCCGCCCACCCTCACAGTACATCCCCAGGGGCGCTCACACACTCAGCCCACACCCTAACACACACATGGCGCCCACAGCCCTGCGCCCGGCCGCCCACACGCGCGTTTTGATGGGGCGCCCACCGCCGCCGCCGCCGCCGCCGGCGCCGGCGCCGGCGCCGGCGCGCGCCCTTTCGACCCGCCGCCCTCTCTCTTCCCCTCCTCGCCCGTCCCCGGCCGCGGCCGCCGCCAGCCCCTGGTCCGACATGCCCCCCTCCGGCACCGTCCTGGACCCGGCTTACGGCTCCGTCCCGGCCGCGCCGCCGTCCGGGCGGCGGGCAGGTAAGAGAAAGAAGGCAGAGAGAGAGAGAGAGAGACAAAGAGGGCACACCCACAAAGAGGGGGGCGCCTCTTGGGAGACCCACCCCTCTCCAGTTTTTGACCCACACACACACGCGCGCTCTCTCCCTATGCTAGGCATCATCCTGCACCCGACCTCCCTGCCTGGCCCGGCCGGCATGGGCGACATCGGGGCGGGCACGGTCACCCCCTTCCTGGACTGGCTGGCGGCCGCGGGCTGTGGCGCCTGGCAGGTCCTGCCACTCGTCCCGCCCGAAACTTCGCACTGGTCGCCTTACTCGGGGGAGGACGCCCTGTGCGGCTGGCCCGCCCTGCTGAGCCTGGCGGACCTGGTGGGTGACGGGCTGCTGACTGGCGAAGCCGTGGCGGCCGCGGACGCGGGCTGGGCCCAAAAAAGCCGGGAGAAGGGCGCAGCCCACCCGGCCAGGGTGGACCACGCCGCGGTCGTCGCTCACCGGGAGCCCCTCCTGGCGGCCGCCGCGGACGCCCTCCTGGCCCGCCCCGCCGGCGACCCGCTGCGCTCGGATTTAGAGGAGTGGACCTCCGCCCACCCCTGGGTCGCGGACTCCGCCCTCTTCCACTGCCTGTCCGTGGGCGAGCCCGGCTGCGCGGGCAAGGCCTGGTGGGACTGGCCGGCGGGGGTGCGGGACCGGGACGGCTCCGCCCTGGCCGCCGCAGCCTCCGCCCACGCCGCCCGGTCCGCCCGGTTCACCGCCCTCCAGTTCCTGTTTGACCGGCAGTGGGGGCGCGTGCGGAGGGCGGCCAAAAGCCGGGGCATCCTGATCATTGGGGACATGCCGATCTACGTTGGCGGCCACTCGGCCGACATGTGGGCGCACCGGGGCCTGTTTGCCCTGGACCCGGGCACGGGGGCGCCGGCCGCGGTGTCGGGCGTCCCGCCCGACGCCTTCTCCGACACGGGCCAGCTGTGGGGGTCGCCCCTGTATGACTGGCCCGCGCACGAGGGAGAGGGCTTCGCCTGGTGGGCGCGCCGGGTCGGGCGGGCTGGGGAGCTGTACGACACGACGCGAATCGACCACTTCCGGGGGCTGGCGGGGTACTGGGCCGTGCCGGCGGGGGCGGAGACGGCCATGGGCGGGGCCTGGGTGGCGGGGCCCGGGGCCCGCTTTTTCGAGGGCCTGGGCCGCGCCTTCGCGGCCCGGGGGCAGGCCGTGCCCTCCCTCATTGCGGAGGACCTGGGCGTCATCACTCCCGACGTCACGTCCCTCCGCACGGGCGCGGCGGCCTCGCCCGGCATGGCCGTCCTCCAGTTCGCCTGGGGCGGCCCCGCCGACGGGTCCAACCCGCACCTGCCGCACAACCACAGGCCGGACACGGTCGTTTACACGGGGACGCACGACAACGAGACGAGTGCGGGTTGGGTGGCGGGGGGCGGCGCGGCCCCCGGGGACATCGCCTGGATGCGGGCCTACTGGGGCCTGCCCCCTCCTCCCCGCCGCCTCTTTGGCCTGGCCCCGCCGGCCCGCCGCCGCGATCCCCTCCTGGCCGACCCGGCGGGCGCATTCATCCGGGCGGCCTGGGCGTCCGTGGCTGGGGCGGCCCTCGCGCCCATGCAAGACGTCCTGCGCCTGGGCAACGGCGCCCGCATGAACACGCCGGGGACGGCGGGCGGGGGCAACTGGGGGTGGCGGATGGAGGGTGGGGGGGGCGGGGATGATGTGTGGGGCGGGCTGGGTGGGCGGGCGGCGGAGCTGCGGGCGCTGGCGACCGCGGCCGGGCGGCTGGTCCCGGAGCAGGAGGCGTGGGTGAAGGGGGGGAGGACATGAGGACATGAGATGTTGTTGCCTCTGTTGCTCTCTTCTCTCGTCCGCGATCCTCACCACGCACCCTCTCTCTCTCTTTTCCGCCTCGTCAATACCGCTGACCGGGCGCCAGGACGGGCAGGTCGGCGGGGCGGGCGCCCGGGCGGGACGCCGCCGGCGACGCGCACACCCCCTCCACCCCGCCCTCCCCGCCGCCCTCGCCCCCACCCGCCGCTCCTCCCTTCTCCAGCGCCGCCCGGACGTCGCCCACGAAGAGCGCGTGCCACCGCGTGTCGTCCGTCAGCTCCGGGTGGAAGGAGGTGGCCAGGAGGTGGCCCTGACGGACGGCGACGGCGACGGAGGGCGGGAGAGGGGCGGCCGGGGCGCCATCACCCCCACCCCCACCCCCACCACTCCGGTGGCCCTCGGTCAGGGGCAGCGAGGCCAGCACCTCCACGCCGGGGCCTGCCTCCAGGACGGCGGGCGCCCGGATGAAGAGCGCCCGCACGGGCGGCGTGGTCCCGTCGTCGGCCGGCGGCAGACCGGGCGGGGCGGGTAAAGAGGCTTCAAAGGAGTCGACCTGCCCGCCGAAGAAGTTGCGGGACACAGTCACGTCCAGGCCGCCCAGGAGGGCCTGGCCGCCCTGCTTCTGGCCGACCGCCCGGGCGGCCAGGAAGATGAGGCCCGCGCAGGTGCCCCAGACCGGCTTGCCCGCGGACGCGAACGACCTCAGCGCGGGCAGGAGGCCCCACTGCTCCGCCACCAGGGCCATCGTCGTCGACTCCCCTCCCGGGATGATGACGCCGTCGCAGGCCGCCAGGGCGGCGGGCGTGCGCACTTCCAGGGCGGTCACGGCGGGGAGACGGGTCAGGAGGGCCATGTGCTCGCGGAAGGAGCCCTGGGAAAGGGAGGGAGGTGAGGGGCGACGCGGGGCGACGCGGGGCGTGTGGAGGTGTGTTGGTGAGGTTGGGGTCGGGGGGGACGGGCCACGCAGAGGGAAAAGGGAGAGACAGAGAGGCTGGCCTCTCTCTCTTTCTGCGTAGCTCCCGATGTAGTCATGCCACTCTGCAGGTAGGGCGGCCAAGCTTTCTCACACAAGGCCGGGCTGGGCGGTGCGCGGACGGGCCGCCCGCGCCGCCCGCGGGCGCGAGCACGACGCAAAACAGAGAGACGGCCGCCGACGTCGGCGCCAGCGCATCTCGCTCCAGCGGGCCACGCCAGCCATCTCCACTCCCTTTCTTTCTCATACCTGCAGGGCCAGCACGCCCACGGTGACAGGCGTGGGAGGTGGTCCAGGCGCGGCGGTGGTCATGGCGGCGGGGGCGGGGCGTACTAGGCGAGAGGGAAAGGAAAAGAGAGTGAGCGCTCGTACATCTTTTCGACCCGACCTCAGACGCTCCATTCGGCTGCGCTTCACATACGATGCGCATCACGCTCTCGCCCGCGCTGGGCCAGTCCCTGGCAGCCGACCCGCCGGGTGCCACCAGCCCCACCCTGCTCGTCGGCTGCAGCGACGGGGACGGCGGCCTGGTCGTGCTGGGGTCGGTGCGGGCGGACGCCGGTGCAGCGCGTGGCCTGGCCGAGGATGCAGGTAAGGAGAGACGGCAGGTGTTGCGACCAGGCCGGCCATGTGGAGGAGGAGATCAAGATCGACGTCCCTGGAGCAGCAATGGTGCGGAACGGCTGCAAGACGGGACGCGGGACGGGAGAGGAAGCGCATCGCGTTTCCTTCATCCAACGCGCGCTCTCTCAACCTCCCTCTTTCCCCATTGCCTTTGTGTCGCACAGCCGCCACCGAAGCCCTCCTCCCCGCCGGCCTCTGGGTGGTGGGGCTGATCGTGTACGCGCCCGACGGCGCAGACTCCACGATCGTCGCGGCCACCGCTCTGGCGGACGCCGGGCCCGCCCTGGCCGCCCTGGACGACGATGATGACAGCGATGCGGGCCGCCCGAGCCTGGTGACCGCCGTCGTCGGCGGCGGCGCTCCTAGCGCCTCTCTGGCCCTCTTTGACGCGACCGGCGCCCGCCTGGAGGTGGCGGAGGGTGATGCCAGTGATTGGCTGTCCAGCCACGCGACCGCCCTCCGCTTCTCCGCCGGCCTGGCGCCTGGGACGCCGCTCGCGGCCGCGGTCGCCGCCCTTACCGGCCCGGCGTCCCTCTTCTTCCTGGCGGGGGGCGACGGGCCGCCCGTCCTGCTAGCCGGTGAGGGGGGCGGCCCCATCATAGGCGGCCCCCTGTCTGCGCCCGCCCGCGCCCGTGTCGTGACCCGGGAGGGCGACGGCGGCACCAAGGCGGATCTTCCCCCACCTGCCCCCCTCGCCTCCTTCACCCCTTCCCCCGCAGCGGACGCCGTCGCGGACGACGCGCGGGCGGCCTCCACCCCGCCAGACGCGCACTGGGCCAGCCCGGCGGGGCGCGCGGTCGCTGCGAAGGCGGTGGCGGCGGGAGAGCCTGTCACGACGCTCACCCTCGACGCGCTGGCCCTCCTCCCGCCCTGCGGGGCCGCCACTCCCGCGGCCGCGGCCGCCCGCCTGCGCACCGCCCTGCGCCGCCAGGTCCGGGCAGCGGAGGCGGTGGCTGGCGACGCTGCTGTTTCTGCTCTCCGCAGCGCTGTCTTCTGGCCGGCGGGGCTGGGCTTTCCGGTCACGCCCGTGCTGCCCGTTGATGGTGGCGCGGGCGCCGCTGCCGCGCGCGCCGCCCTGGCGGCCCGCCTGCGGGTGGAGGAGGAAGCTTTCCACCCGTCCGCCGCCGCCCTGGCACCCCTAGTGGGCGGGCGCCGCCGCCCCGCCGCCCCGAAAGGAGGCGCGGCGCCGCCGCCGCCGTCCCAACCTCCCTCCGCTTCCCCACCACTCCTCGACCCCCACGCCGGCCTGCCCCCGCCCCCGGCCCCGCCCGGCGCGGCCCGCTGGACGGTGGCCACAGTGACCGGCCCCCTGCACTACCACCACTACGGCGGCGACGGCTTTGACGATGCGGGGTGGGGGTGGGCCTACCGGGCCGGCCAGACGCTCGCGTCGTGGCTGGCCTTCCAGCAGCGGGCGTGCGGCGGGGGGGGGGGCGCCGGCCCGCTGCCGCCCGCCCCCACCCACAGGGAAATGCAGGTGTCCCTGGTGGAGTTGGGGGACAAGCCGCCCTCCTTTCTGGGGTCCAAGGCCTGGATCGGCGCGGCGGAGCTGGGCTTTGTGCTGGACCGGCTGTGCGGGGTGGCCTGCCGCCTCATCCCCGTGCGGGCCGGGCGGGAGGTCGGGGCGGGGCGGGCCCTGCCGCGCGCCCTGGGCGCACACTTCGCGTCTCAGGGCGCGCCCGTCATGGTCGGCGGCGGCGTGCTCGCCTACACCTGCCTGGGCGTCGCGTACGATGACGGCGAAGAAGAGGAGGGAGTAGGCAAGCAGCATAGCCCGCCCTGGTTGCTCATCGCCGACCCGCACTACCGCGGCCCGCCCGGCGACCTCGCGCGCATCTTGGCGGGCGGGTGGGTGGCCTGGCGCCGGGTGACGCCGGGCGCCACCGCCGCGGCGGGCGGGCCCTTGTTCGACCCGAACGCGCACTACAACTTCCTGTGCCCGCAGCGGCCGGCGGGGCGGTAGAGAGGCGGAGAGAGAGAGGGCAGGGCGGTGCGTGTGTGTGAGAGAAAAAAGCAGAAGAGTTTTTTGGTAACAAAAACAGAGCTAGGGGACAGAGCGGTGGGGCTGGGAAGGATGGAGGTGGCCGAGGGGTGCACGCGCGTGCGGTAAGGCGGGTGGGGGCAGCGGTGCGCGCGCGGGTTCCCGACGCGCCCCGGGCGGTTAAGGCCACGCGAGGGAGAGAGAGAAGTGAGGAGCGGGCAAGGTCGCCCGGCACTCATTCTCTCGCCCTCCCTCGCGGGCAGTCCGGCACACAGGGGCGCGAGAGAGAAGGGGGCGCGCACGCACGCACGCCACGCACACACATAGCGTGCGCGCACACACATTCATCGCGGTTGCTTGGGTTGGAGCGGTGTCGCACAGTCTTGGAAGAGGGTCGGAGCACACGCGGACGGAAAAAGTCATGAAAAGGAGGGAGACACCGAGTGCCTCTTCTCTGGGGGTCTAGGCGCAGAGAGGGAGGGGGAGGGGCCGCCGACCCCTCTCCCTATTTTTTTCTCTCACTGCGCGATCTGCATGTTCTGCTGGGCCGGCTGCAGGGGCTGGGTGGCCTGGTAGTCCTTGGGGCGGCTGTTGTTTTTGGAGAGAAGGAAGAGAGAGGGGGTCAGAGGGGGTCAGCGTTCCCGCCTGGGGAGAGCCCCCCACGCGCACGGCGCGCGCAGGCGAGGGCGGTCCGATCACCTCCTTCTTCTCTCTCTCCCCGCTCCTCCTCCGCCGCTCCCCGCGTACCGGAACAGCATGATGTGCGGCTCCGGCCGGTGGATGGCGTAGTGCACCCAGCCCCGGGACTGCTGGACGCCGATGCCCCGCCACTCGGCCTGTGTGGTGTTGGAGAGAGGGAGAGAGACTGAGCGCGCAACAGCGACAGCGCGAGAGCGGCGGGTGGAGGTCGGCGCCGAGGGAGACGGCCTCGGGCGAACGAATGGCTCTGAGAGCGAGAGGCCGCTCGCTCGCTCTCTCGCACATCCCCTCGTCCCCTTCCTCCGCCTCACCTCGCTCAGCAGCTTGCCCTTGGGCAGCAGGGCGGCAATGTCCTGGGGAAGGACGACGTGACTGGGTGTGGGGTAGAGGTGGAGAGGGAAGAGAGAGCGTGAGCGCGGTGCAGAAGCGAGCGGGAAGCAGGACGACAGCGCGCACGAAGGGGGGGCGCAACGCACGCATGCACGCACGGCCACCCGCACCACCTCGCACCGATACTCGTAGATGTCGTCATAGTACTTTTCGGAGTACTGGGGATGGGGAAGGGAGAGAGAGGACGTGGGAGGAGAGGGACGGCGCGCGTCAGGGGAGAAGTTGCCAAGTGCGTTGAATGCGCGCGCTCCCCCCTCCTCCTCCCTCTCTCCCACGCCCACGCCGCCCACGTAGCTGCGCACCTGAATCTGGTTGGCCGGCATGGTGGAGAGAGGGGTGCGCTCCTGTCTGTGGGGGACAAGAGGAGGCGCGGCCGAGGGGTGGGGGCGCGGAGAGGGGGGAACGACGGAGGACGGCGGAGAGAGAGAGGGAAAAACACTCTGCCAGGCCATGGGGCTCGCGCTCGCTCGCCCTCCTCCACCCCCCACTCTCCCTTCCTCTTCACACCTTCTCTGCGGCGTGCCCCCGCGTGCCGCGGTCCGCGTGCCGCTTGTCGCGTCGCGCACAAGGGCAGGCGACACTCTCCACCGCACGACCATGCCCGGCTCCCCACACCCCACCCCCGCCAAGCGGGCCGGGCCGGACGACGGCGAGGTGGAGGCGGAGGAGCGGCCGGAGGGAGGCGTGGGCGCGCCAGGTGAGCAGGCGCCCGCCCCGCCGCCGCCGCCCCAGGCGCGGCCGGCCGCCGCGGCCGCCCCGCCGCCTCCCCCGCCCAAGAAATCCCGGTCGGGGCGGCGCAAGCCTGAGGCAGAGCAGGAGGCGGCGCCTGCGGCCGCGCCCGCCGCGGCCGCGCTCCCTGCCGCGCCGCCGCCCCCTCTCCCCACCTCCGCCCCGGCCACCCCCCGCCGCCGGCGCCCCGCCCCGCGCCCGCCCCCGCCCTCAGCGCCCACCACCCCGCCCGCCCTGCCCGGCCTGCCCGCCGTCAAGGGCCGCTGGTCCGCCCGCCGCCTGGCCGCCACCGCGGGCGCCCTGGCGGACGCGCTGGGCGCCGCCCGGGCGTCCTCCCGGGGCGCCGCCCTGCGCCGGCGGGCGCTGCGAGAGGCCGTGCGCCCGGCCGTCGGTGACACCGGCCTCCTGGACCACGCCCTCCGGGCCGCCGTCAACCTGCCCGGCGTGGGCGGTGGCGGTGGGACGCGCGCCCGCACCATCCGCCGCACGCACGACGGCGAGAGCGGGGAGCTGGTTTACTGGGTGGAGGAGGTGGCGGCGGCGGACGCGGCGGGCGGAGCAGGCGGAGCGGGCGAGGGCGAGGGGCGGGGGGAGGGGGAGGGCGAGGCGGCGGCGGCGGGCGGCGCCGTGCCCACCCCGCCCTCCCCGGCGGCGGCCCTGGCGGCCCGGGTCGCGGCCTTAGAGGCCGCCCTGGCCGTCCAGGTCGAGGCCGCCGCGGGCACTTTCGAGGCTCTGGTCCGGGAGGTGGGCGGCCTGCGCGCGGACCTGGCGGCCGCGGGCGGCCGGACGGACGCGCTGGCGCAGTGGGCCGCCCGCGCGAGCCGGGGCGGCGGGGGAGGGTGAGGGTTGAAGGCTGAAGTGTGTCCGGAGGCCGCCCTGGCCGTCCAGGCCGAGGCCGCCGCGGGCACTTTCGAGGCTCTGGTCCGGGAGGTGGGCGGCCTGCGCGCACGCGCTGCCGGCTGGCGTGCGCGCGCGCGGTCCTGCTGTGTGTGTGTGTGTGTAAACGAGAGACAAGAAGAAGAAAAGAAGCATCGGGTTGGAACGGTTGGAACCGGAACCACACATCCCATCACCCACCCCTTCCCTCCATTCACGCCCCGTCTCTCTCTCCCATCTTCTCCCTCCCGTCCTTCAAACCGGCACCAGCTTGCCCTGTGCGTCCACCTTCTTGCGGAAGGGGATGAACTCGGGGTTGCCGGGGATGTAGGGGCGCAGCAAGGGGGGGACCGTCACCCCCTCCGGCGTCTGCCAGTTTTCCAGGACACAGCACAGCGTCCGCTCCGTCGCCGTCAGCGTCCCGTTCAGCAGGTGGACGTAGGCCTTGGAACTCTCCAGCCCGGGCCCCTTGGGTGTGCGCAGGCGCACCTCCAGCGCCCGGGACTGGTAGTCCGTGCAGTTGGAGGCGGAGACGAGCTCGCGGTACGTGCGCGAGGCCGGGAACCAGGCCTCCAAGTCGTACTTCTTCGCGGCCGCCAGGTTGAGCTCGCCCGACACAATGTTGACGACGCGGTACGGGAGGCCGAGCGCCTGGTAAAAGGCTTCGGCAGAGGCCAGCATGCCGTCCAGGGCCTCCCAGGACGCGCCCCCGGACGGGCTGGCCACACGGAACTGCTCCACCTTCTCAAACTGGTGCACACGGAAAATGCCTAGCGTGTCCCGGCCGTGGGAGCCCGCCTCCTTGCGGAAGCAGGTGGAGTAGCCGACATAGGCCAGGGGCAGGTCCCGCTCCTCGAACCAGCGGCCCCGGTGCATGGCGCACAGGGGCTGCTCGGAGGTGGCGATGAGGTAGCGGTCCTCTCCGCCGCCGCCGCCGCCGCCGCCGCCGCCGCCGCCGCTGCCACCAGTGCCGCCGCCGCCGCCGCCGCCGTTGGAGGGACCGGCGGCCGCAGCGGCGCCGTCCTCACCCCCGCCACCTCCACCCCCGCCAGCCGCCTCCGCCTTAGAGACCCCGCCCCCCAGCCCGCGCGCGGCGGTGGACCCGCCCGGGATCTTGTACAGCTCCTCGTCAAATTGCGACAGTTGCGCGCAGCCCGCCATCGCGCCCGCAGTCATGAAGAAGGGCGTCTGGATGGGCGTCGCGCCCGCCAGGACGCCGTGCGCCAGGGCCGCCTGGATGAGGGCCTGGTTAAGGAGGACGCCCTCGCGCTTCAAGAAATACCCGCGCCCGCCCGCCACAGCCACGCCCGCCTCCAGGTCGACGATGTCCAGGCGGGTGACCAGGTCGACGTGGGACAGGAGGCTGCCCTCCGCCCCGCCGTCCTCCCGGGGCTCGCCCCACGTGGACACGACCGCGTTGTCGACCTCGTCCGCGGACGTGGGCACGGACTCATGCACGATGTTGCCGATGCCGGCCAGCTCTGCGTCCCGGGCGGCCTCCGCGACCGCCGCGGCGGCCTCGGCCGCCGTGCGGCCGGCCTTCTTCTCCGCCGCCGCGGCCAGCAGGTCGGCCGCGTCCTCGCCCGCTTTTTTACGCTTGCCAATCTCCTTGGTCAGGGCGTTAAACTCCATCTGCAGGGTCTCCCGCTGGCGCAAGGCTGGGTGGGGGGGGGAAAGGAGGGGAGTGGAGAGAGAGAGATGAGGATGGGGAAAAAGGGTGGGGAAGGAGCAGGGTGCGCGACCCCGCCCGGCCTCCTCTCTCCTCTCTCCTCTTCTCTTCTCTCTTAACCTTCCCGGTACTCGCTGTCCAGGGCCAGCACCCGGTCCACCCGGTCCGTGTCCTTGGCGAAGCGGCGGCGCTCGGAGGCGCGGACCAGCTCCGGGTCACCGCCCTTGGCTGTGTCGAGAGAGAAAGGGGGGAGAATGCGATTAGCCGCCAAGAGCGAAGCGGGCGAGGAGAGCGAGTGGCTCGCTGGCGCTACAGACGCAAAGGCCGCCCTAGCCATGCGGTGAGGCGGGCGCTCGCTCTCTCCACGCACATTCCCGCAGCATGTTGATGTCGATGGGCATGGCGGACGCGTTGGGACACGAAAGAAAGAAAGAAAGAGTGCGTGCAAGCGAGGACAGAGCGAGAGCGGACCTCTTGTCCGCCCAGACCTCTTGTCACTCTCTCGTTCAGTTTCGCCGGTGCGTGTTGTTTGCACTTGCCTCGCCTTCCCGCAGCCCGCCACGCATGCCGGGGCACTGTGCGACGAGCCCGCTACACGCAAACATGTGCCCCAGTATCGCGCGGGGCCACGCCGCGAGGCCACACAAGCCCAAAGAAGCGCTCGCGCTCCATCGGCGCGCACCGACCCGCTTGCTCCCTCACGCCGCCGCGCCCTGACTGACCTCTCCTCGCCCACCCGCGCATGCCCACACAGGTCCGATCACGCCGCATCCACTCGCCCCGCCCCTCAAAACCCTATCTGGTCGCGCGACCAACACACACCACACCAGCGTTCGCTCTCTCAGCGCATGCCCCCCATCCCGCCGACCTCCAAATTCGTCCGCGTCGGCGCCCCCCTACTCATCCTGGTGACGGGCGGCTGGTACGCCCTGACCACTGTCATCGCCGGCAAAATCGAGGTCAAAGTAAGCGAGGAGGGAGAGAGAGAGAGAGAGCGGTGGCGGCGGCGGGGCGGCGGCGGAGCGGCGCGCGTTATTTTTGCGACGACGGCTCCTCACGCTCTCTCTCTCTCCACCCACACAGGCCGCCCACAAGCGCACCCTGGAACTCACGGGCCCGGACTCCAAGCGCGCCACGAACGCCGCGCTCGACCTGGAAGCTGAAGCGGAGGTGAGAAAGAGAGAGAGAGAGAGAGAGCGTTTGTGTTTGCAGCGGCGACGGCGGCGGCGGGCAGCGGCGGCGCGCGCCCTTTCCGACCTCCTCTCTCACATCACCTTCACACGATCCCCCCACCCCACACACCTCAGCGCCTGACCGCCTCCCTGAAACTCGACCAGCCGTACGACATCAAGCCCGTCCCCCGACCCAAAGGCTGGTGAATCGGAAGAGAAGAGGAGCACGCACACCCTCTCCCTAAAAGCATGGCCCCCCCCGCGCCGACGCCCGCCGCGCTGGAGGCCGCCCTGGCGGCCTGCATGCACCCGGACGCGGCCTCCCGGGCCGCGGGCGAGGCCGCCGCGGCCGCGGCCGCCAAGACCCCTTCCCACGCGGTCGCCCTGGCCACCGTGGCGGCGGTAGGCGCCGACCCGGCCGTCCGCCAGCTCGCCTTTCAGCAGCTGCGTAAGGCTGTGACCCGCCACTGGCGCAAGCTGTCCGCGGCGGGGCGCAAAGCGACGACGGACGCCTGCCTGGGCGCCCTGGAGGCGGAGGCGGAACCCACCGTGCGGCGCCAGGCGGCCGCCACCGCGGCGGCGGCGGCCGTGTGCGCCCTGCCCGCGGGCGAGTGGCCGGCTCTGTGGGAGTGGGCTGCCCGGGCGGGCGGCTCGCCCGACGAGCGCCACCGGGAGGCCGCCCTCTCCGTCCTCTCTCAAGTCGCCGCCTCCTCGCCCACCGCGGTCGCGCCCCAGGCGGTCGGCCTGGCGGACGCCGCGCGCAAGGGGCTGGCCGACCCGGCGCCCCGCGTCGTGGCGGCGGCCGTCGACCTGCTTGTCTCTGTCGGCCTGGGCGAGGGGTCGGGCCCCGTCAACCCGGCGACCGCGGCCGCCGTGAAAGCCGCCTCCACCGACCTGTTTGCCGCGGCGGACCGCCTGCTGGCGGGTGGCGAGGTGGACCGCTTCGCGGAGGCGTGCGCGGCGGCGGCGGAGCTGGCAGAATGCCCTGCCCCCGTCTTTGGGCCCGCGCCCGCCGACGCGGCGTCCTGGGCCGTCGCGCACGCGCGCGCGCGGGCGGCGCCCCGCACCGCCCGCGCCGCGCCCCTGCTCGTCCTGGAGGCCCTGGCCCGGGGCAAGCCAAAGCAGGTGGCCAAGGCGCCCGGCGTCGTCGCTGGCGCGGTGGGCGCCCTGTGCGAACTCATCGCGGAGCCCGTGGGTGCGCCAGGCGGCGCCCCTCCGACAGACGGCACCGGTGCCGGTGCCGAGGAGGCGTCCAACTCGGACGAGGACGAGGACGGCGAGATCCCCGTCCCCACCCTGGCCGCCCAGGCCCTGGACGTCCTGGCCCTGCACCTGCCGGCCAAGGCCGTCCTGCCGCCCGCCATGGCCTTCGCGCAGGCCGCCCTGGGCGCGGCCGACAACCCGCGTGCGCGGCGGGCCGGGTGCGTCGCCCTGCTGGTGGTGGCGGAGGGCTGCGCGGAACCCCTGCGCGCGGCCCTGCCGGCCGCCCTGGCCATCGTGGCGGCCGGCCTGCGGGACCCCCTGCCCTCCGTCCGCGGCCAGGCCGCCTTCGCCCTGGGCCAGCTGGCCGAGCACTGCCAACCCGACATGGCCTCCCACATCGGGTCCGCCCTGCCCCCTGTCCTCGACCTCCTGGCCTCCGCCCCGCGCGGCACGGCCGCCCAGCAGGCCTGCTACGCCCTGGAGGTCATGTGCGACGCCCTGGACGACGCGGGCCTGGAGGCGGCGGACGTGTTGCGCCCCCACCTGCCGTCCCTGGTCCCCGCCCTCGTGGGCGCGCTCGCGGGTGGGGACGCCGAAACGCGCCACTCCGCGCTGGGCGCGCTCGCCTCCGCGGCCGCGGCGGCCGGGTCGGGCTTTGCCGCCCACGCGCCCGCCGTCCTGCCCGCCCTGTCCCACTTCATGCAGGCGGGCGGGGAACCCGGGTCAGACGAGATCCGCCTGCGCGCCCGGGCGACGGAGGCGGCGGGCGTGGTGGCCGCCACGCTCGGGCGCGACGGCGCGGCGCCCCTGCTCAACGAGATGGTGCCGGTCATGGTGGCGGGCCTCGCCATCCCGGACTCGGAGCTGCGTGAGTACACGCACGCCGCCCTGGCCAACGTGGCGGCCCTGGTGGGGCCCGGCGTCACGCCCCTGCTGGCAGCCATCGTGCCCGCCGCCCTGGCCTCCCTGGCCGCCGACGACGGGGCGGACCTGGGGGACGAGGATGAGGGCGGCGCGGGCGCCTCGCCCGCGGGCGCGTCTGGCGAGTCCCTGGGCACGGACGACGAGGAGGACGACTCGGATGATGACGACTCGGACGACGCCCTGGCCGTCCGGACGGGCGTGCTGGACGAGAAGGTGGCGGCCGCGCACGCGCTGGCGGCCTACGCCTCCGCGGCGGGCGCGGCCTTTGCGCCGCACGCGGGCCCCGCCCTGGCCGCCCTGCGGGTCGCGGCGCGCCACTTCCACGACGACCTGCGGGAGGCGGCGTACACTGCCCTGGGCGAGCTGGCGAAAGTGGGGGCGGCCGTGGCGGGGGGCAGTGAGTCCGTGCCCGCGGGGCGCCCCGGCGGGCCCCCGCCCGGCCCGGCCGCCGTCGCGGCCACGGCCGAGCTGCTGCCGCCCCTGGCGGCCGCCATTGCACGCGACCCCGACGCGGGCGCGGCGGCCGCGGCCGCCGCCGCCGCGGCCGAGGCGGTCCTGGCCCTGGGCACCGCCGCCGCCCCGCACGCGGCCGCCTTGGCGGGCGCGGTGACGGCCGTGCTCAAGGGCGAGGCCCGCGCCCAGGCGGGCGACTCCGACTCGGACGATGACGGAGCAGGAGGCCACGGCGGCCACGCTGCGGCCTCGGACGGCGGCGGGTCGGACGAGGACGACGAGGGCGGCGAGGCCGAGGCGCACCTGCTCGGCTGCGCGGCCGACATCCTGCCCGCCCTGGCCCGCGCCCTGGGCCCAGACGCGTACGCCCCGCACTGGGAGGGCGGCCACGCCGCCCTCCTGGCCGGCCGGGCCAGGGCGGACCAGCCCGAGGACGTCCGGTCGGCCGCGGTCGGCGCTTTTGCGGATGTCGCGCTGGTGCTGGGCGCGCCGCGCGCGGCAGCGGCCGCGGCGGCCTTCACGCCCATCATCTTGCGCGAGCTGCGGTCGACCTCCGAGACGGCCCGCCGCAATGGGGCGTACGCCATCGGCGCGGCGGCAGGCGCGGCGCCCGGCGTGGTCGCCCCGCACGCGCAGGCGGTGCTGGAGGCCCTGGGCGGGTGTCTGTCCGCGGGCGCGGGTGCCGACCCAGGCCTGCGCGAGAACGCAGCAGGCGCGCTGGCCCGCCTGGCCCTGGCCCTGCCGCCCGGCACCGTCCCCCTGGACCAGGCCCTGCCCGCCCTCCTAGCCATGCTGGCGCCCGCAGGGCCCGGGTTCACGGCCGACCCGGGCGAGGCGGCGCCCGTGCTGGCCCTGTGCGGTGCGGTGTGCGGCACCCCCCCTGGCGGGGCGGGCGCGGCGGAACCCTCCGTCCCGGCCGCGGCGGCCGCCCTGGCCGCCGCCGCCGCGGACGCGACCGCCCCGCGCCCCGTCCGGGCTGCGGCGGCGCGGGGGCTGGCCGCGGCGGCGGCGGCGCGCCCGGACCTGGGCGGGCCCCTGGTGGCCGGCCTGGCGCCAGAGGTGCGGGCGGAGCTTGAGGCGCTGGCCGCAGAGGCCGGGGTTTGATGAGAAGGGGATGGTGAGAGGAAATGGAGAGAGGAAAGGGGGATGGGGGGTTGTGTTTGGATGGCGTTGTGGGTGGCTCTCGCGCACGCGCACGGCCATCCCGGGGTGGCTGCCGCGCGTGGCGTGGCGTGCGTGCGTGGGGATGG
>Ga0114918_10002531_pt1 | contig 16340 bp, 23 predicted proteins | sample LantaG_FD_87015 | JGI IMG/M metagenome (GOLD analysis project Ga0114918, IMG submission 87015) | Deep subsurface microbial communities from Baltic Sea to uncover new lineages of life (NeLLi) - Landsort_02402 metaG | ecosystem: Environmental > Aquatic > Marine > Oceanic > Sediment | place... | reverse complement strand
TGTATTAGTAGTGAAAGTATTATTATATTTACTGGCTAAAGGAACATAAACATCTTTTGCCGCTTTAGTTGCTATACTTGAATTTCCATCAAATTGGTAATTACTTCCACCCGGTTGATAACTTTTAATAACAGCCTGTCTACCAGCTTCAGTTGGAGCCGCAACTCTACCAGCTGCAACAGCAGCCTTATAAGTACTTATATTTTTAATACTTGAATCTAATTTCTGAGCAGCTTTAACTTGTCCAACATTAACTGTGTTCCAATTAACACTTGGTTTTGGAGCACTATAACTAGAGCCTCCACCACCTGAACTTCCTCCACTAGATCTTGAACTTGAACTACTAATAGCATAAATTTTTCCACCACCAGAATTTCTTCGTCCAGTATAATAAATTCCTTGTCTGTCCTTATCAAACGGATAACAATCCTCATCATTAGGAACACCATCGCCATCAAAATCAAACTTACCATACAAACGACTCTTACCAGGAAAATCCGGCTCATTCATATGTTTTTTAGATAAATTCAAAGCTTTATTAGAATATTTAGTAGCTTGCTTAGCATTATAACCACGCCTCATCAAATCCTTTCTAAAACGCTTAACCTGACCAGGAGTCAATGATTTTTGTTTAGAAGGAGTTTCATGAGCAAAATTATTTAACATCTCCGCATCAGAAATAAGATTACCAATAGGTAACGGGTCCACTCTAGATTTCTTCAAAGATTTACCCTGAGAAAGTTTATCAAGCCAATTCATATTATAAATAGAGATTATGTTTATTTATAAACCTTTTGTTTTTTTAGACTTCTCTTCCTTCTCTAACTCACACATAGCATCATTGATTAACTTAGCTTCTTTCTGAGTTACTTTAGGCCCTATATAATAAGAAAAACAAGATTCAAGAGAATCAATTTGTCGGGCCTTTCTTTTCTCTTTACGCACTTCTCTCCAACAAATAATGCATAACGCACCACCTTCTTTAGTTATAGACGCTTTCTTACCACATCTTTCACAAATTATCTTAAATTGTCCTGGAATAGTATCACCTGTTTTTTATTTTCTTAGAAATTAGAAACATCAATTTTAAATTCTGGATCATCGAATTTAGTCATCATTTTCTTAAAAAATGAAGATTCAAAAGCCCAACCACAATCAATACATGTTGCGGCAATAAGTGTTCCGTCTAAATCTGTCGTAATTAAAATGTTTTTCGATTTACATTTCTTACATTCTTTACAATCTTTTGTTTTCATATTATCGCTATTATAGTTCAATACTTTCATATATATAATACATATAGTTAGTTAACCATAGCATTATAATCATTAATAGATATACTATCACAAAGTACATTTTGAATTGCTTCAATTTCTACAACTGTCATATTCAAATCTGTTTCAGCTATACAAACATCTAAATCATCTGAACAATTAGCCGCCCAATAACAACTTTTAAAATTATCTCGAATAGCATTATAATCTTCTTGAATATCAAGAACATTTTGATCAAAATTAGTCATCAAAAAATTATAATCTACTTTAAGTTGCATATAATTTGCATCTAAAACATTTAAATCAAAACTCAATTTATTAACATCATCTTTAAGAACTAAAACTTCAATTATTTTATTATTCAAATCTTGTTGTCCAATATCATAATTATTTGCAATATTATCTCTTTCAGCAGTCAATCGTTGGAGTTCACTGTCAGCAAAAGCAATACTATTATCTCTAGCAGCAACTTCACCATTTAAATATGTTACTTGATTATCAAGATTTACAGTTTGTTGTTGAGAAACTAAATAAGCAGTGTTTAAATCACTATTATCTTCTTCTAAATTTATATTATTAAAATACAAATTATAAGACGCCACGCCTAAAATTGCAAACCCTACTATGAATATTGCGCTGATTATTAAAAAATCGTTTAATTTCATGTTATATATCACCTAAAAAGTTATTATATCTTAATATATTATAGTACGAAAACATTTAAAAAGGTATCGGTAGTCTTTTTTCCTATCCCCTCTACCTTAAAAGACCCATCAACCAACGCTTTACGCAAAGAAGGGAAGTCAGGATACGTTCGTTCTATCGCTTTAGCCTTATCCTCGCTGATATTAGGGATAGACATTAAAATATTTTTAAACATATTATCCTTATGTTTAGCATGAACAATGGCAATACCGCGGATTTCCTTACCATCAGTCAATTTTTCCGCAATCATAAGCAAAAATTGAATAAATTCTTCATCATTTCTCAAAAAAATCATTTCAACATTCTCATAACGAGCAGCGATACTACTCATAATCCCCAATAATTGATTCCGAGAAAAACTTCTAACCTTTTTAACAAACTTCATTCTCTTTAACTTCGCTCGTTCTTTAAAATAATCTTCCTCTTCACCAACGACAATTAAAAAATTGTTTGTATACGACTCATTCATTTTATAAAGCTCATTGAATATTCTACCATTATAAATTGAGCCTACCAAATCTGAAAAAATCTTTCGTTCAATACAAAATTTAGAACCAGTTACAGTATTTTCAACAATATAATCCCCAATTTCTAATTGTTTCATTTCATATGGAACCCCAGCTGCATCAAATTTTGGAGTAATATTATGAACATCAGATGTTGAATGATTCTCTCTGTGATCAATTAATATTTTGAATTGTTGTTCTTTAGTCATATAAAAATGCCTCTATAATTTCTTTAATATATTTTATATCGTCCGTTCGTACGTTCGGATGAATTCCAGTCCAAAAAAGATTTCTAGTAATATGATTAGAATAATCTAAATTTCCAGAAACTTTATAATCAACATTATGGAAAGCAGATTGAAGTGTAACATTACCACCAATAATTAAAATATTTTTAGTCATCTAATACCACCAAATAATCCGCCTCTCACTCCTAATACAGACCCCATTACTGAAACTAATCCTAAAACCATTGCTCCAGTTATTAATAAAGGAATAATTGCAATCATATTAGCTGCAGAATTACCAACAACATCAGTATTTAAACTACTAGTTATATTTCCATAAAGAAAAATAATTATAAATATAGAAACAGTAGCAGTTATAACCTGCATAGGTGTAATATTTAAATCAGAAATAATTTTTACAAGTTCTACAAACGCGTCTTCTTGTGTAGACTTAACTTTCTTCTTGTTTGCAGTAGTTCGCTTACCTGTAATTTCTGAATTAGAAAAATCTGGAATTGGTATTTTTATTTTCATTTTAAATCACGATTAAATATAAAAAAAGGTCCGGCCCTGTGCGGGCCAAACTAAAAATTTACTTTTTATTTTCATCGAAAAGAGCATCTGTCTGTTCAATATAGTTTTTTACTTTATCATCTGGACTTAAAGTCTTCATAAGTTTTAGATCACTTCTAAGAACATTAACAACTTCCATATCTAGATCAACTTTATGTTTTTCAGCATGTTGCCTTAATCTTCCCACATAATATCCTGCCTTATACGCTTCAACCCTAATATAAGGTTTAGCTACTTTATAACCAACAACGACACATGCGGAAATAAATATTAACATACCAATATCCATAAACACATTATATATCATATTAATTACCTCCTGTTTGTAGATCAATAAAAGGAACAACTCCGCCACCCAACATATATTGAGGCACGGTTCCATTCCACTTTTGAATAGATTCATATTCAATCAAATCATTACTTTGACTCAATTGTTCTCTTACAACTTGAAGAGCATACGCATCCGAATCAGCCTTTGCTTTAATAGCATACGCCTCAGCATCTGCTTCAAGTTTTACTCTTTCATTTTGTGCTTCAGCTTGAGTGATAGCTTGTTGTTTTTCAACCATAATTCTATCTAACTCTCTCTCTGCTTTCAACGCATCCTGTTCAGCAATTTGTTTTGCTTCAATCGAAGCATTAAATCCTTCACTAAAATCAAAGTTAGTTATACTAAGATTTTGAACAGTAATTGAATACCCAGAAAGACGGGCTTTCAAATTTTCTTCAATAGTAGTTTTTACTAACGCACGTTGTGTAATCAATTCTTCGGCTGTGAACTGCGCTGTTGCAGCTTTAACTGATTCCTCGATTGCTGGGTCAATAACCCTAGACCTATAATCCATTCCAATTGTTTGAAGAATTATATGTGCTTGGTCTGCGTTTACTTTATAATTCAATGCAACTGTAGCTTGAACTACCTGCAAATCTTTGGAAGCTGCACTTGCATCCGCCAATACTTTTTGAGTTTTAACATCCAATAGTGTGACACCTTGAATAATAGGCATCTTAAAGTGAATTCCTTCTCCTAATGAATATGGTTCCACTGATCCTAAAGTAGTTAAAACACCTCTTTCACCCGGACCAACGATCGCGAATGAACTAAATCCTACAACTAAAGCAACTAGTAATGCTAAAACTAATATTACTTTACCCGCAGGGAAATTTACTTCTACTTCTTTTCTTGCCATTTATTTCACCTCTGAAAATATAATAAGTATTTATATAATTGTCTATGGAAACGTTTAAAAACCTTACGCGAAAAATGAATCCAACGTAGTTTGATTAGATTTTACGAAATAATTCAATTCTTTCCAAATCTTACTTAAATCAATGTCATCAATATCAAGTTTTAATTTCTTAAAATTTTCAACACTAATAAATTTTTTCTTAATACCAGCCGTAAGTTTATTTTTCTTCTTATCCAAATAATCTTTCTTAACAGGAATTAAAAAATGAATACCACTACCATAAATCTTAGTAATGTTAGCCTGCAACTGAGAATCCGGGTTCTTATAAGTGTTCACAGGTTTACAAGCATACCTAACCCCAGCCAAAGAAATATCTTCAGCCAACAACGATTGAATTAAATCGCGGAAATAACTTTCCGAAAACTTTACCGTTCGTTCTTCCTTAATACGAGGCACCAAAATATCCCAAAAAATTTTACGAGTAATCGTACTAGTAGATTTTTTACGCACACCAAGATTCTTAACTTTAATCTTTCCACTTGTAGTACGATAAATATAATTCTTTTTCATAAACCCCTTAGGCTTATTAATAACATCTAACTCATCCATCTCACTATCAGAATCTTTATCAGTAACATCACCCGGAAAGAACCACATGTCAGTAATTTCATCATCAATACCCATATCAAAATGTTTATACGGGAACGGCACCGCGGCCTTAATATCATGAATAACCCTATCCTTAACTTCCAACATCTTCTCCTTATCATCCCACTTATCAACAATATAAATTGAATCTGTATCAGAATAAATTAATTCATACCCTTCCTCATCAAAATACCTACGAGCCAACTTAACCCACTGACGACCGATACGCGTAACGTCAGCTGCCCCCACAGGATTACAAATATGTTTAAACGAAGGATTAGCCATCGCACCATAACTTGCATTCAATTGAATTTTTAAAGTGTATTCTCTTCTGTCGCCATCTTTTTTATATTGCATACGGTCTTCATACCATTTTTTCAAAAGCTTTTCAACTTTACCTTGAGTTTTCCCTTCATATTCTCCTTCGGTAATAAATTTACCACCGCCGGCCCATCCACCTTTCTTTGGTGAAAAAATGTTACATTGATGCATTATACTTGGGTACAGAGAATTGTAATCGAGGCAATATATTTTACCAGAAAAATGTTCACCAGCGGGAAAAGCTACATACCCACCACCAAATTTTTCACCTTTAACATCATGTTCGTATTCTTCTTCCATACCCAAAGACTTACAAATACTTTTATAACTGAAAACAGCGGTCGAAGAAGTTAAATACGATTTATTTTTAACATCTTTTTCTTCAACAAAACTTTGAAAATCTTCAAAATAATCTTCTAACCACACATACATCTTCTTCGTAATCTCAATATCATGCCTAGTGTATTCAATAATTTCCGCGCGGTCCGCGTCCGACCAGTCCTTCGCTTCTGGAATAAGTTTGGTGTAATCTAATTCTAATTTAGTTTCTCCTTCTTTAACAATTCCTATTGTTTTGGAAATAAAATCCAGGGAATAACGCATTAATAAATCATTTAACATCCCTTCTGGAATGTTCATTGCTGGAGCTCGTTTCTTAAAAATTTGCATTAAGTCAATGTTTGTTTTATTTTTAAAATAATAACGGTCATTATATTTATTCATTATTGTTGCGAACCCATTGTTAAACATTACAGTGTTGTCGTACCCAGGGTCGTTAATTGAACCAATATTGTTGAATCCCATGATATATTCATGTCTTTCAATCAAATCTTCGATAGCTTTTTTATCATCTATGATTTCATAATATTTATCAAATTTAAAACTGTAAGCTCCGAAAACTCTCAATTTATGTAACTCTGTTGGTGTTCCAAATGGAGCCGAAGTTTCCAAATCATATATAAGTACTTCTTTAAATCTTTCATCATAGTTTGGCATTCTTATCACCTTCAGCTGTTGCAAATAAATTATTCTTAGCATATTCTCCAAAAATTACTTTCAAAGGTTTATCATTATTAACTAAAATAAATCTTTTACCATCAATTTCTGTGATTTCTATTGAATATGTTTGTTTTATTTTTGAAGAATGTTTTAAAACTCTATAATTAATTTCTGGAACACCTTTATTCGCTGGCTTATGTTGATTATCAATTGAAATATATTTTTCAATAGAAACAAAAGGTATAATATCTTCACTCCCATGTTCTCTTATATAATTATATGTTGCCTGTAAAAAACATTTAACTTCTTGAACTTCATCATTGAATAAAGATTTAATATATCTATCCATAACACTATTAGTTGCATCCCCTTCAACCATTTCTTTAAAACTATTAATATTAATTCCTTGAAGAGTATGAACATATTTTTTAGCAGTTTCAACAACTTTTTTATAATCAATATCTTCGTTAATCAAATCATTCATATAATCTAATGCCGCGAGACGTAAAGCCATACCATTTAAGTGCTTATGACTTGAAATATTTCCAACTAAAAATTCTTTAAAACTTTTCATATCAGTATGTTTAGCTAATTGAGTTAAAGCATCTGTGTAATTTTTATCAAAAGAAGAATCTAAAAAATTTAAAATAGTTTGATTTTTCATAAGTCTAGAAAATTTCTGAGAAGTAACAAACCGTAAATATTCAAATTTAGCCTCCATATCTTCTATTTCATGTTCTGTAAGTTTACTATTACCAGTAATTCTTTTTGTATTAGGGTCAAATACTACATAAGCAATTCTTGAACCTAAAGCAGAAAAGTTATTAGTAATCAATTTTAAAGTTGAATCAAACTGACTAACAATCTTAATTTCATTGATTCTATCACTAGCCATAATATCATCTTTAGGATTTCCTAAAAAAGTAAGAGAAGAAAGTCCTCTACAAGTGATGCTTTTCTTACCAACATCAATATTAACTTCACCAGATTCCATGAAACTTAATAACTTACCATACATCATCTTAGATTCATCTTCTTGAATTTCATCAAGATAATAAGGAACAACATTTTCGTGAAGAGTTCCACGATTAATTTCATCACTAGTTGAAAAACCTAACAAATTTTTAACAGTTGTTCTAATAGCATTATGCCCAAACCGTCCACTGATAGTTGACTTCCCTGCCTTCGTTCCAGTGAATAAAAATTTATGGTTATTATAATATTGATATTTTTTATAATTAGAAATAGCCATATCTGGAATGAAAAAATCAGATTCAAACGCTATTTTAACTTTATCATCCAAATCAAATTTCATTGTAACATGATTTTCAACAATTTCTCTCAAATCTTCATTAGACAAAGACTTCATATCGGCCTCATCAATACCATGACCAATAGTGTAAAAAATACAATTAGTTGATTTCATATCTTCTTCTATCAAATAATCAAACAAAGTTTTATTCATGTTCTCAAGTTTCTTAACAAGCTTATCAATAGCATTCTTCTTAACACCATTAGCAATCGCAATTTTCTCCAAAATATGTTGCTCTGGCGGATTCTTCAAAAAAGTTGTATAATTTTTCTTATGAGTTCCCAAAGGAATAAGATAACGTTCATTATCACCTTCTTTTAAATCAGATTGATTTTCAGTATAACAAAAACTCGAAAAATTCCCCGCTAAAAACTTTATTTCAAACAAATTATAAACATATTCTTGTCTAGTAGTGTTATGAATACCACTCGTAATAATAGCATGTTGATAAAAAAGCTTTTTAACTTCAAATGATGCTCGAATAGCTCGCTTCACACTTCGATTAGTTTTATCATTATAACGGAAATTATTATGAGGGCACAATGAGCAAAGATCTTTCAGATTATGTTCTTTACAATAATTACTAATTTCACCACAATTAAAAATACGAAACTCTTTATTCTCAAATTTTTCATCCCAACCAACAAACTCTTGATTATTCATCCCTTGTTTATCTAAAAATTTCTTCCTCAAATCCATATCTTTAGTAAAATTAGTATAAACAGACAAATTCTTAATCAATGTTGCGTGCCGAGAGCCTTCTGGCATTTTTTCTTCTAAACATAACTCGTTAAAAAATTTACATTTACGATTGCTTTCAATACTATCGCTTGTTCTTATTCCATTAACTTCTTCAGTTGAAGACGCTTCTGCGGCTTTATTTTGTTTGTAAAGAGTTTCTAAAAAGTCTAAAAACTCGAAATTATCATCATAACCAACATAATCCATCCAATAAGAAAGTTTTTCAGCAGAATTATTATAAGTTCCTATAACTCTGGTAACTCTTGAAAGATTGAATGTCTTACTATCAATATCAAATTTTTCAATTAAAAAATGTTTAAAGTATTCAATTTTCTTTTTGATAGTTTCTCTATTAGTATCAGTTACTTTAATTCGTTTGAAAGGTATTAAAATATGATATCCTCGGCCACTAAACGCTAAAGAAGTCTTAATTCCATTATCTTTCAGTTTTTTATTCAATAAGAAAACATTTTTTTGTAATTCATCATCTGAAATGTGGTCGCCGTGAGCATCAAAGTCAATAAACATTGTAGAAATGTGGCTTACATCGTCATCTCGTTTACCAGACGCCGTTCTTTCGTTTATTCCGGTGTATACATCCTTACCTTGGTCCGATAATTCAATTACTTTGTTTATATAACTAGCCTTATCGTTTACAAATTCAGACTTTGCCGGGTTAAATACACGAATTTCACTTTCTTTTTCATGATTAAGCAATGTGTAATACTTTTCTATGTCATCTCTGTTGTTTCTTTCCGATACCATTCTTTTTTCATCCTCCTTTCAATTCAATTTTCTTCTATCCAATCTAAAATAAACTTTTTATTAATTCCCCTCCGCTTATTTTCAAGGTCTATACCAATTATAAAATTTGTTGTTTCTTTCTCGAAGTCAATTGTGTAAACACTGTTCTTTTCGAACCCTTTGTTTATCATAATTTTGTATTTAACTCCTTCTTCAAAACATCTATCAATTTTTTCCATAAATTATTCCTCCTATTTATATTAATATTATGTGGAAATCCTTTTAAAGCTTCCTCTAAAAAATTCATATTAAAGAGATTGATTTTATTTCACTTGAAAAACCACGTTCACTAAGTTCACCATCTCTTAGTTTTATAAATATTATAAAAAATATAAAATTGGTACAATCATCGAATATATAAAATACCCAAAATACCTAAAATACCTAAGTTGGTAAGTGTCATATATATATAATATTACTTTTCTTTACTACTAATGTTTGGGTATTCTGGGTATCCAGGGTATTGACTATAACAAAACATACATCTAAATTGTTTTACATGTAACATTTAATACATCTAAAAATAGAGTTTTTTTCAAATTCGGCCCCTAAATGATAGTTTCTGCATTGAATACGGCATTTAAGCACCTTTTTCAAAATCTCAATTTTTGACCCCTAAAACGGCTCTAAACCATTGATTAGGCCTCGAATTTAATTGATTAGAAAAATATTTTTGGCCAATTTATAAATTTTATACGGCCTTGCGAAGTATGCAATATTGTTAAAAAAAGTGTTATTTTATTGGAAGAATATCTTCCGAAGTCAAACATTTTGGACAAATATGATGTTCCCCAGTTATATAACCATGAATCGGACACACTGAAAAACTCGGCGTTATTGAGATGTAAGGCAACTGATAATTAGTGAAAATTCTCTTAATCAATTGTTTAACAGACTCCCCATTAGCCGCGCGTTCCCCTAAAAAGATATGACTAACCGTTCCCCCATTATAAATAGGTTTAATATCATTCTGATGATCTAACAATTTAAAAATTGTAATCCCAGAATTTACATTAGTATGAGAACTATTAGTATAATACGGCACTGCGCCATTCTTTTGATAATTTTCTTCGTTAGCAACGATAATATCATTGAATTTTTCTTTATCTTTTTGTGCAAACCTTCTCGATGCTCCTTCTGCCGGTGTTTCTTCTAAATTCCATTCTTGCCCATCTTCTGCTTTATACTCTTCTAACCGTGCCCTCATATGTTTTAATACTTTAATAGCGAATTCTTTACCTTTTTTTGATAAAATATCTTTCCCTAAAAAGTTTAAACATGCTTCATTCATTCCATTCAATCCTATTGTGTTGAAGTGGTTATGCCAGTATTCTCCAGTCGCTGCTTTTGTTTGTCTTAAATAAAATTTACAATAAGGATATAAATTATTCTCAGTCCAGCGTTCAATATTTTTTCTCCTTAATCGTGCAACATTGGCACCGTTATCCATCAGTTTATCTAATCTTGTAAAAAATTCATGCTCTGTAGTGGCCAAATATCCTACTCGGCTCATATTTATTGTAAAAACACTAATACTCCCCGTCAAAGGAGCAGCTGAAAACACTCCACCGCCTCTTTTATTCAATTCCTTATGGTCTATGCGTAATCTACAACACATACTTGTAGTGTCTTCTGCACTCATATCAGAATTCATATAGTTTCCAAAATAAGGAATACCATATTTCGCAGTTGCAAACCAAAGGTTTTTATGCGCAGGATTATCCCAGTCAAAATTGTCATCGATATTGATTGTGGGAATCGGGAATGTAAATACTTTTCCGGTTTTATCTCCTTGTGTATAAACTTCAAAGATTACATCGTTGAATAAATCCATTTCTTCTTGGTAATCTTCATATGCGGTTTCAATAATTTTACCCCCGATGATTACTGGTAGTTTCGCCATATGTTTTGGGATTGTTAAATCTAATGTTATATTAGAAAATGGACTTTGGAACCCTACTCTTGTGGGAACATTCATATTAAAAATAAATTCTTGTAATGCTTGTTTTACTTCTTTTTTTGTTAAACCATCTTCTCTAATAAATGGTGCAAGGTATGTGTCGAAATTACTGAATGCTACAGCCCCGCTAACTTCCCCTTGGATTGTGTACATCATATTTACAATTTGTCCTAATGCACTTCTAAAATGTTTAGGTGGTGCACTTTCAACTTTTGAAGATACGCCCCCAAATCCGTTTAATAATAAATCTTTTAAATCCATTCCTACGCAGTATGCAGATAGTGAACCAAGATCGTGGATGTGAACATCTCCATCATAATGTAATTTTGAAGCTTCTGGTGGTATAACTTTGTTTAGCCAGTATGTTGACATTATTTTTTCTACGGCATTGTTATTCAATCCTTGTAAAGAGTAGCCCATATTGCTATTCTCTTTTATTCTCCAATTATCTTCGCCTAAGTATTTATCTATTAATTCTGTGTCTTCTAAAATATTTTTAAAGTTTCTCATTATGGTGTGTTGATTTCTATATAGAATAAAGGATTTTGCAACTTCATCGTGCCCTCGTTTTATTAAAGTGTTTTCTATTATGTCTTGAATTGTGTCAACCGATAGGTCTGTTTTTCCTTCTTTTTTAAGATTTTTGAAAATATGCCCCATTAGGACATCGAATTTTTCCTTATCTTTTCCCCCTATAGATTTTACCGCAGCCCAAACTACCTTTTCAACTTTCTCTGGGTTATATTTTTCCTTCGCGTTATTTCTCTTTATTACATATTCAATATTCATATTTACACCACCAAAAAATAGTATATAATTATACTCCTCCATTATTTATAAACTTTACCGAATTAAACTACATCGATTTTAGTATAAGACATTTTATGTATTATTGGGTTCTTTTTCTTCTCAACTACTTCAGTTTCATCTCTTTTTTTCAAATCAGCTTTAAATTCTTTTAAAAGTCTAATAGTCATGTTTGCCGTTTTCGTCTGCCCATATCTATATTCATTTGTTTCAGGATTATTTATAGAATTTCGTTTAATTTCCCGTTGCATGATTTCAATGATATAATCAATTTGTTCTATAGCAAATTCTTTTGTATTCATGTTCTGGACTCCCTTAATGCTGCGCGCACGATATTGATTGCCCGTATTTGAACATACCTATCTGCTTCGTGTTTTTCAAAACTTTTGTATATATCAGATTTAACCGCTTCTATTTTCTTTTGAATTTTAGTTTGTTTTTCCGCAACTTTTGTTTCACTACGGAGTTTATCTTCCATTCTATATTTTTTAGTAGGAGTATTATACATTTTAACTCACCATCGATGAGAATGCTGAAAAATCTTCTTCGATTTCTTCAACTTCTTCAGTTTTAATATCACCACTATTTCCAATAGCAACAACCATTTGGATTGATTCTCCTTCATCATTTTTCATATCCATAACTATTTGTGGAGATTTTCTTTTAACCATTTCTAAAAAAACATAAAACATTACTTCTTCAAATGTTGTTCCATTCTTTTTCATTGCCTTAACTTTGTTTATCATATCTTTACTTTTTATTTCTTTTAGTTTATCTTTCATAATAACACCCCTTAATCTAAAAATACATGTTTCCATCCAGAAACATTGTCTTTGAAAAATTTTACTCTATCTTTTGAAATACATTCAGTGCCTTTGTTACAAGCCATATAAAATGCATATTCTTCTGCAAAATTTTCTTCAACAGTTGTTTTTGAATATTCTGTTATATAATAATTAGAGTCATTGTATATATTAATATATCGTTCTCGTTGATTATCATTTAAATCACGAAACCAAACATGATGCCCGATTTCATGGTCTGCTATATAATGTAATTCATCTGCTGAATATCCTTTACCATAAAACATTACCATATCTGTAGGTGGAAAATATATTCCACCATGTCCTATATAAATGTAAATCATAGAACCTAAAATTCCCATAAAAAACGCAGATGTAATTAAATAAAAAAGAAAAGATGGAAAAGTAATTAAATACCTTCCATCTGGAGCTCTTTCAGCCCGTTTAAAGAACTTCATTTAGCCCACTCTAAATCTACTTGTGTTTGTTTAGTTTTATTATCTAAAATCATTAACGGACTTCCCATTTTAACCATTCGATAACCATTTTGTTCTGCATAAGAGTCATCCCATTTAAGATAAGCCCCAGTTAGAATATAATGTTTAAAGATGTCTTGGAATTCTCCTTTAACAATTTCTCTTTTTGGAAGAGTTGTATCAAACAATTCATGAACGTGACCCATAGCATAAACATCAGCTTCAAATGTTTCAGCTTGTCTTTGAATAATTTTTATCCTTCCCGCTGTCATTTGAGAACTTCCATGACCATGCCAAGTCCATATTCTGTAATTGATTTTACCAACTTCAATATCACATATACACATATTTCTTATGTAAGGAACCCCAAGGCTATCAGCCATTGTTTCCCCAATATCAAATCCATCAAATCTGAAAGACCTTTCTTCGTGATTTCCTCTATGTGAATAAAGAATTTGTTTTTCAATAGGTTTTAATTTTGTAACCATATCTTTTACTTGTTGCCCCGGATTCATATTTTGTTGATATACACCAGAACCAACTGAATTTGCACTTGCATTTTCAATCAAGTCACCCATCAAAATTACTCTGATGTCTTTATCTTTTTTTATCTTTTCTAACGCAGCATCAAAAGCTTCTGTATCTGAAAAGATACTCCCGTGGTGAATATCACCTAAGAACACTATTTTTGCCGGTTTATTTCCTTTTATTTTGTATTTCAAATACTTCATTATTTTTCCACTCCGTTTAGTTTTCTCTTTAATTTACTTAAAGTATTAAGATAATCTTTGTGTCGTTTCCTATATTCTCTATTGATTTCATTTCTTCTTTCTCTATTGTTTTCAACCCAAAGCATATATTCCCATTTTATTTCTTCTTTGTGGTCTTCTCTCCAATCTTTCAAAAATTGTTTTTGAATTTCCCTATTTTTATAAGGCATTTTTATCCCCTCGAATTATTTCCTAAACTCTCTAAAAAATTTAATATTAAAAAAAATATTAAAATTGGTATCAAAATTAAAAGTAATATCGGAGATATTAAAATAAATAATCCCCAATTAACCATTTGAAAAAAATGACATTTTCTACTTGTACATTCTAATCCATGTGCGTTGTAACCTAACTCCATTCTATCAAACTCTGATTTGCAGTTATCACAAAATTGACTATAAAAAGGTTCTTTCACTCTCTATCCCCCGCTTCTCTACATTTTATTTTATGTTTACAGTATTGGCAATTACCTTCATCGCCCATCTGTTTCCAATCAATCTTTGGAACGGTTTCTGTTTCTAATGCTGTATCAAGTGTGATTGCATAGTTTACCATTTCATCAAAGATTTCTTGTGAAAAATCTATTGTAAATTGAACTACATTTAAATTTCTTTTGTCAAGATAAACAACCATTCCGTGGTCGGCAAGTGTGCAGGCCAAGTAATAATTCAATTGGTCGATATGTGCTTTCTTTGCACCATTTTTCATATTATACCAAGAGTTTGCAGTTGTTTTATAATCAACTATGATTGGTTTTTCCATATCTTTCATATAGAATATTGTGTCGAGTCGCCCCGAAATAAGAATTTTTTTACCATTAGTTTTATCTAACGGAAGTAAATAATGAAATGCTTTTTCGTTTTCTATGTGGTCAATTTCTCCACCAAGCACTTCTTTAACATTATCTTGAACAAGTTCATGTAAAACATTTCCTAAAAGAAATATTCGCATTGTTGAACTATCAAACTCTTCTGGAAATAATCGTGAAAAATAAGAATTACGAACACACCCACTTAGTTCTGTTGGAGAATATTTATGTTCCATTTTCTTGTGGAACGAGCCATCTCCTTTGGTAGCTATTTTGTCAAGGATTTTTTGAAAATCTAAAGTCTTCTCAAAATCTCTTAATTGATTATCTTCCATTATATATACACCTACAAAAACATTTAAAAACCTTGTGCGAAAAAATGTAGTTGGAATTACCCAACCACAAATTTCGACTTTTTATTTATTCAGAATTTTCGTTAACTACTGCTTTTTCATATGTTTTTTGAATAGCCAGAATTAACTTTGGAAGATCGTTTATCCTATACGAATCTGTGTTCTTCCAGTCATTACCATCTTTGTAAGACCTTTGCATTGATACGGTATAGAAAGAAACTCCCTCTTTCGATTTGTTCTCCCATGTGGATACTTTAACTCCACCAACTCTTTCTGAATGAACAGGCGCGCTTTTCTTGTCGCTTTGTTCTTGACTGTTGTTACTATTTCCGAAACTCATGTTTAAAATCACCCTCTTTACATTACGGATTTACACCATTTTAAAAAATGGTATTAGTATATATATTATGTAGCGTTTAATTTATAAACCTTTTGTCGAGATGTAGAATTGCTCCCACATCTCTTATCGCTGCTTAAAAAGCTGGTCGGCCGTTACAGTTCCGCTAGTCAGTTAATTCTGATTCAACTTCTTCACTGCCCAGATTATGAAGAGTTTGCGTCTGCCGGAATCCACATTATAAGATTGATTTACGGATATCTTTTAAAGGCTTTCTATCTCTATCGATAGCTTTCCTTTCTATTTCTTCTTCGTAGAATTCGTTTACTGCTTCGTTTAATTCATCGTCAGATAAATAATTATCTGTGGTTGGTTTGATTTGTTGTATTAAAATTAGTGTCATAGTTATACCTCTATATAAATATAGTGCCGAAAGATTTAAAAACCTTTCTTATTCACCCTTTTGCTTTAACCTTCTAAATATTTTGAAATTAATTTCCTTTTTCTTTCTTCCAATTCACTAATCCTTTCTTTCAATTTTACTATTTCATCATTTAAAGGATTCAATTCATACATAAAATCTCCAAACCTTTCTTTAAACTTTTTTTTATCATTCAACATATTCACCCTTATCTCTTAAATTCATTCATTAATATTTCAATAGCTTCTTTTAATTCACTATTGGTTAATCTTTGTTTTAATTCATCCAATATTTCATAATCTTTA
>Ga0114918_10002530_pt1 | contig 16342 bp, 18 predicted proteins | sample LantaG_FD_87015 | JGI IMG/M metagenome (GOLD analysis project Ga0114918, IMG submission 87015) | Deep subsurface microbial communities from Baltic Sea to uncover new lineages of life (NeLLi) - Landsort_02402 metaG | ecosystem: Environmental > Aquatic > Marine > Oceanic > Sediment | place... | reverse complement strand
GGGGGAGGAAGGGGGGGGGGGGGGGGGGGGGGGGGGGGGGGGGGGGGGGGGGGGGGGGGCGAGAGGGCTAGTAGTGATCGATTGAGAAGGACAAAAAAGAGAAAGAGAAGTAGTTAAGGCGAGCTCTATTTTTTGCTCTTTTTCTTTCCTCTCTTGGCCCGGGCGAGTACCGAGTCAAACGAAAAGGGGAAAAAAGGCGCTGATGCCAAAATTGAGAAAAAAAAAGAGAAGAGCTGAAATTTTCAAGAAAAGAAAAAAGAAAAAAAAACTCTCTCTGTCCCCCCCTTCCTTCCAGCTCTTCCTCTGCTTCCCCCCTTCTCTTCACTCGAAAGCCATCACCACCCCCTCGATCACGTCCGCGGCCCCCAGCAGCTGCTCCTCCGTGATCACCAGCGGAGGCGCGAGGCGGATGATGTTTCCGTGCGTCGGCTTGGCGAGCAAGCCCTCTCTGAGAAGATTCGTGCAAACCTGATAAGCAGTCTTCCCCGGTCGCTCGTTGATCTCGACGGCGTTCAGCAGCCCTTTCCCTCGCACCAGCTTGATCATGGGGCTAGGGATGGCAGACAGGCGGGCTCGGAGCAGCGCGCCCAGCCTCTCCGCGTTCTGGGCGAGCTTCTCCTCGACCAAGACCTCGAGCGCGGCCTTTGCGACGCGGGCGGCGACCGGGTTGCCTCCGTAGGTCGAGCCGTGCTGCCCGCGGCCGATCGTCAGCATAATCTGGTGGAGGTTTTTTTTTTGTTTATTTGGGTTTATTGAGAACGAGGGGGGAGAGCGAGAGATGGACGAGGGAGCGCGGCGTTGTTCGAGGCGAGCGGTACGCACTTTGGAAAAACGGAAATGGAAAAAAAACAAAAAAAGAAAAGAGTTGCTAGCGAGGTCAAGGCTGAACCCTTAGGGTTTGTGCGTCGAAACATTTTATGAAAAAACTCCCGCAACCGCCTTTTCCCTTCCTAATCTCCCCTTTCCCTCTCTCACCTCGTCGTCAGCGAGCACCGCAGACACAGGGTAGGCGCCCCCGGACAGGGCCTTGCCCAGAACCAGGATGTCGGGCCTGACGCCGTCGTGGTCGCAGCAGAGCATGCGTCCCGTCCGGGCGAGCCCCGTCTGCACTTCGTCGGCGATCAGCAACGCCTTGTGCTTCTTCAGAAGAGCGTGCGCAGCTGAGAGGTAGCCCTGGTCCGGGACGACGACGCCGGCCTCGCCCTGGTGGTGGTTTGAAGAGGAGGTGGTGTGTGTTTTTGTTTTGAGAGAGGGGGTGAGAACTTTTCCTCTCTTCTCTTCGGCGGTGCGCGCGCGCGCTCGCTCGACCCTAACGAGTTTTCTTCTCTTTTTCCTTTTTTCTCTTCCCTCTCTCTCCCTCTTCTCTCTTTCTCCTCCTCCCCCTCACCTGGATCGGCTCCACCATGAAAGCCACCACGTTCGGGTTCTCCTCCAGGGCTCTCTCCAGCGACGGAATGTCGTTGTAAGGGACGTTTTGGAACCCGGGCATGAAGGGGCCGAAGCCTCCGTAGGACTCGGGGTCTGTCGACGACGAGACGGCGGCGAGGGTCCGGCCCCAGAAGTTGTTCTCGGCGAAGAGGACGACGGCCTTGTTTTTTGGAACCTTCTTGACCTCGTAGCCCCAGCGACTGTGTTTCCGCGGGTGGGGTTGGAGAGAGAGATGGAGAAAGAGAGAGAGGGGTTGAGAAAAACTGCGAAAGACAAAAAAAAGTTGAAAAACTCAACCTCAAGAAAAAGAAAAGAAAAGAAAACCTTAAACTCACCGCGCCAGCTTCACCGCCGACTCCCCGGCCTCCACCCCCGTGTTCATCGGCAGCACCTTGTCGTAGCCGAACAGGCTCGTGATGTATTGCTCGTAGTCGGCCAGCGCGTCGTTGAAGAAGGCCCTCGAGGTCAGAGCGAGCTTCGACGACTGATCAATTAAAGCTTTGACGATCTTGGGGTGGCAGTGGCCCTGGTTGACCGCAGAGTAGGCAGAGAGGAAGTCGAGGTAGCGGCGGCCGTCGACGTCCCACATGTGGACTCCGAGCTGGTTTGAAGTTTTGGGAGAGAGAAAGAAGAGAGGAGGTCGAGAGGTGAGAGAGAGAGGAAAAGAGAGAGACGACGAAAAGGTTCAAAAGTCGAAAAGAAAAAACCGACACCGAAAAACTCCTCCTCCTCCTCTCACCCCTCGCTCAAGCACGACCGGCAGCGGCGCGTAGTTGTGAGCGCCGAAGCGGTGCTCGGCGTCGATAAACTGCGTGTGATTTTGAGTTCGGTTTTGGAAAGAAAGAAGAAGAGGGTTGAGAAAAGGAGAAGAGAGAGAAGAGAGAGAGAGAGAGTCAGCAAAAAAAGGAGGCAGCTTCTCTTCTCGGATCGATTCCTTTTTTTCTCTCCTCTTTCCCGCCGCCGCCCTTGTCTCCACACCGCTTCAGGACGTCTCCCTCGAATGCACCACCGCGACCTCATCGATCGCCTCGACACGCTCGAGGCGTCGCTGTATCGGAATGAGGCGTAGAAGCCTCAAAACTTCCACGGCTGGAAAAGAGAGCTAGTCCTTCGATCGTTCGCTCGCCTCTCGTTTTGCTCTCGCCGCCTCTCTTCTCTTGTTCTTCTCACCTCGCGCTGCTTCGGCGTCGCCGCATCGGCCTTGACGGGGGCCGCGGCAAAGGACCGGGCCTGAGTTCCAACCGCAGCGGCGACGCTAGAGGGCTTCGAGAGAGTCCCTGTGATGTGGCGCCGGGCCTCCCTCGAGGCCTGGAGGAGGAGCAGGGCGCGCATTCTTCCGCTCCTTTTTTTCACGTGGACTTTTGGAGCAGTTTTTTTTTCTTTCCGATCGAGCGAGAAAAGAGCAAAAGGAAATGAAAAGAGAGAGAGAGAAAATCAAGCCAAAAAAAATCATTTTTTCTTTCCGTTTCCTTCTTCTTCTCTTTGGTAGCTGCTTGCTTGCTCGTGCCTTTTGTTTATCAAAGCACACGCGCGTGGACGTCTCCTGTGACGTCAGGGGCTGTTTGCCAGAGCTGCACAGAGAAAGCTCGGAGATGGTAAGGGAGGAGAAGAAGGAAGAAGGATGATGAGAACTTTCCAATCGCCGCCGCTCGTCGCATCTCGTCGACCTCCTCCTCGACCTCCTTCTCTCTCTCTCTCTCTCTCTCTCTCTCTCTCTCTCTCTCACGCCCTCTCTCCTCTCCACCCTCCACCAAATCAATCAGTCCGTCACCCTCCACACCTCCCTGGGGGACCTCAAGCTCGAGCTCCGCTGCGATGCCACGCCCCTGGCCTGCGAGAACTTTCTGGCGCTGGCCGCGAGCGGCGCCTACGACGGGACCTGCTTCCACCGCAACATCAAAGGGTTTATGGTCCAGGGAGGCGACCCCACCGGCACGGGGAAAGGAGGGCGGTCGATCTTCACCGAGAGGCCCGACGGCAAGTTCGGGCTCGAGGTGGTCCTGCCTGCCCTCAGGCACGACTCTCGAGGTGTTTTGTCGATGGCCAACTCCGGGAAACCCGACTCCAACGGCTCTCAGTTTTTCTTAACCTACAAGGCCTGCCCTCACCTCGACGGCAAGCACACCGTCTTCGGTAAGGTCATCGGCGGCCACGAGACCCTGGACAGGATGGAGCGCGTTAAAGTCGGGGAGAAGGACAGGCCGGTGGAGGAGATCAGGATAGAGGAGATCACGATCCACGCCAACCCTCTGGCGAGGTGATTCGAGGGAAAAAAGAAAGAAAGAAAGAAAGAAAGAAAGAAAGAGTTCTTTTCTTTCCTTTTCTTTTCTTCTTTTCTTCTTTCTCTTCTTCCTCCTCCCTCTGAATGACTGTAAGATAGAAAAGAAGCATCAATGAACGAAATGGAAATAAAAAAAAGAAAGCCAATCGGGAGAGAGGGAGTGGGAGAGAAAGAGAGAGAGACGGAGAGAGAGTCGTTTTTTTCTTTCGAAGAATGAAGAAAGAAGAAGAAGGAAAAGAGAGTTTTGAAATCTCTCTCTCCTCTTCCTCTTTTCTCTTTCTCGTCGTTACATCATCTTCTAAGTCTCCGGTGGCGTTTTCCTTTGTTATTCACGTTGATTTTCTTCTCTGTATTGTCGCGGAGGTTTTTTTTTGATACCGGAAACCTCTTTTTTCATCTTCTTTCGCACGAAGTTGGCTCTCTCTCCTCCGAAAAGTTTAGCGAAAAAATTTTCTTTCCCCTTCTTAACGGCGACGGCCCGTCTTCGAGTCGCGCTCGAAGATCTTCTCCGCGGCAGAGCCACCACTCTGCAGCCCCTGCGCGACCAGCAGGCTGGCCCCCGTCACGACGATGGCCGCGAGGGCGATGGCGCCGAAGGGGGCGTCGACGTCCCCGGGCTTGGCCTCGGCGACCGTCGCCGCGACCGAGAAGGCGAGGTTGGAGGCGGCGAGAGCGGCCGAAGGGGGGAGGGCCGCGGCGGGGCGGACTGCGGTGGCGCTGCGAGGAGCGGCGGCGGAGCGCCTGGTCGGGGCGAGGGCCGGCTGTGGTGAGTGGTTGTCGAGTGGCGGAAGGGGGTGTTGTGGAGGTGAGAGAGGAGAGAGAGAGAGAAGAGAGAGCAAAGGAAGCCAAGCGAAAAAAAAAAAAGGCGACGAGCTCTTTCCATCTCTCCAAATCTTTCGGGGCTGCTTTCCGCCGTTTTGGGCTGCGCTATCCGACTCGATTCTCCTCCAGGTCGCAAGAACAGACAAGAAACTCGCAGCTGGTGGAAAGGGGGGCTGGGTTTGTCTGGGAAAGGGGCCGCCTTTGCGCTGTCGAAGGAGGGGCGATGTCGAAGGAGGCTGAGTCGACTCGCTCGAGATCGACGACGGACGACGACGACGTTGGCAATCGCAGCTTCGTTTGTTCACAAACCCTCTTCTTTCTCGCCGAGAGCGCTCGATTTCGATACGGTGAGGGCGATAAGATCAAGAGCTCACCGTGCGGAGGGCGGCGAAGGCGGGCATGCTGACTTTGTGCAGCTTTGGGAGGAAGGACGGGGTGTCGAAAGAAAAGGGCGGAAAGAGGGGGAGAGAGCAGCAGTGAGGTGAGAACCCTTTGACGACGACCCTTTTGACGATTGAAAATTCTTCTTCGAGTCGAGTTTCTCGCCATTCTTTTTGGGTCGACCACCTCATTTTCGTCTCTCTCCTTTCTCTCTCTCCTTTCTCTCTTTCCTTCGCATCCTGCCTCAATTCGCAACGCAATTGAGGGCAAACGAGTACGTCGAAAAGGCGAACGACTGACTCGGCCCCCCTTTCGAGGCGCGAAGCATCACCTGCTCCCTTTGCACGCCGTAGCAGAGCGCCGATCGAAACGAAAGCAGCGACAAAGACGACGGCGAGAATTGAGCCGCCGAGAAAAATCCTCTCCCCCAAAAAAGCCCCAAGCCCTTGCCCTTCCTTCCTTCCCTCCTTCCGCCGACGACCATGTCCTCGGACTCGCCGCGTCAGAGCGGCAATATGGGCTCGGCAGAGAGCACGGCGCTGCTGGACGAGGCGACGGGAGCGGGCGCGGTGAACGGGCACGCAATTGAGCGACGAGCGGCGACAACGACTACGACGGCGCCGACAAGCGCTTGTTCCTTCGAGCTCCAACGGCAAGCTCCTCCTCAGTCTCAAGCCCAACCCCAACCTCAACCTCTTCCGCCTCTTCCTCCGTCTTCTCCCCCGGGGAGCCTCCTGCTCCACGTCCCGACCTGGCACACGACGGCGGCGACCTCGCACTCGTCGCCGCGACAGCAGCAGCCGCATTTGCAAAGGCCGCCGCGTAGCGACGGCGACGACGACGAAGATGAGCAGGAGCAGAATCAGACCTTGACAATTCGCGGGGAGAGAATTAGGTGGACGATCAAGCTCCATTCTATTTTCGAAGGGGCCCTGGCGGAGGTCGGCGGCGCCTCGGCCGCGACGCCCAAGGCCGTCCTCGACGCCATGAACGTTCCCAGGCTGACCCTGTTACACGTCAAGTCGCACCTGCAGAAGGTCAGGAGGGACGCGCAGATGGCCGCGGCGAGGGAGAGGGAGGAGAAGGAGAGGGAAAAGGAGGAGAGGAGGGAGAGAAAGGTCGTCGGCGGCGGCGCTCCTTCTTCGAAGCCCCCTCCGACGCCCTTCGCCGCGCTCGCCGGGGGGGCGCCGTCCTCGCTCTCGCCGCCCCAGCAGCTCCCGAGAGGGGCGCAGCCGCCGCCGCCGCCGCCGCGGGCGTCTCCGCTGACGATGACTACTGCGAGGCTAGGCTCCTCCTCGTCGCTCGCCGTCGCCGCCGCCGGCGCCGGCGCCGCGGAAGAGGTCGTCCCTCTCCCCTGGCGCGAAGAGGAGGAAGTGCAGCACCAGAAGCAGCAGCAGCAGGGCGTCGTCGCCGCCTTCCCGCCGTCCTCCGCGATCTCCCGCGAGGTCCTAGCCGCGCTGGCCGCGCAAGCGGAGATGCAGCGGTCGCTACAGGCGCAGCTGCGGGAACAAGCGGAGCTGCAGAAGCGGCTGTCGGCGCACAGCGAGTACCTCGCGACGCTGCTGCTGCGGCAGCGCTCGAGCTCGCCGCTCGGGGGCGGCGGTGGTAATGGAGTAGCGGGGGGCCTCTTCGGGGCAGAGAGCGCGCCGCTGCCGCCGAAGCAGCAGCAGCAGCTGGAGTCGCAGCAGCAGAGGAAGAGCAGCAAGCGCGCTCGCTCGGCGGCGGCGACGCCGCCGCCGCTCTCGACCTCGACCGCGACGGCGACGGCGATTTCCAACTTTGGCGTCTCCGTCTCGACGTCTCCCTACCCCCGGCACCACCACCATGGTCATGTCACTCCCCTGTCGCTGCTGCTCGCGACGCCGCCGGCGCCCGCGCCGGTGCTGCTCCCGCCCCCGAGACACGCGACGACGAGTCCTTCCTCGCCGTCGGCAAAGGCCGTTCCTGCTCCGGCGGGGCCCCTGGCCTTCCCTGCGCTCGGCGCAGGAGCAGCAGCAGCAGCAGGAAGAGCAGCCGCGGAGCCCCACCATGAGCACGTCGACCTCGTGCACTGGGCCTGCGCCTCGGGCGTGGAGGGCGACGACGAGCTGTGGCCGATGTGACGAGTTTTCTTCTTGGCCCCCTTTTTTTCTTTTTTTTCTTTTCTCCCCCCTTCTTCGACTCCCACCTCTTTTTCCTCTTTTTTTCCTCGAAACTCTTTTTCTTCTCTCCTTAGCTAGCAGCAGCAAGTCCCTCCCACTTCCCCCCTTCGTATCCCGTATCATTAGATGTCTCTTTACGTTTTTTTAGCTTGATGTGATTGCTCTCACCTACCCTATCCCCGCTGTAAACAACAACACGTTGACAACAACAACAACGACAACGAGAAAAATAAAAACGACGCCGACGAAAAAAAAAACAGCGTTTTTGCCCTCGCCCTTTCATCACTTTTCTCGGTCGAAAAAGGCAGAAAAAAAGAGAGAGCTCAACGCCTTCTTCTTCTTCTTCTTCTTCTTCTTCTTCTTCTTCTTCTTCTTCTTCTTCTTCTCTCTTTTCTCTCTCTCTCTCTTCTTCTTCCCACCGCCTTCGTTCTCTCCCTCTTCACCAGAGACCGCTCACCACCGTTACCCCCCACGATGGCACGAAGCGGCTGTTTCTAGAAAGCAAGGAGAGCAAAAGAAGAAAGAAGAAAGAGAGAAGAAAGAAAAACGAAAAAGAGTCGATCATCGTTCGTCGTCGCTCTCTCTCTCTCTTTCTTTCTTTCTTTCTTTCGCGATGCCGCCCGAGCCGCTCGTCTTCGTGTGCGACGAGAGGCTCGCCGGCGTGTCCTCGGGCGTCATCATGATCGAAGCAGGCTGGACCGCGCTGCAGATCCGCGGTGAGGGGAGGTGGAAGAGGAGGAAGAAGGAAGAGGTTGATGGCGTCGACGACGACCGACCTTGCCTCGGAAGGAAAAAAAAACCAAGGCAACTTGATAGTTCTCTCTCTCAACCTGCCCTCTCTCTCTCTCTCCTTGTTCCGCGTCCAACAATAACTCCAACGCGCAAAACAGACGAGCTCCAGCAGTTTTTCGACGATCTCGCCGCCCAGGCGGGGACGGCGCCCCCACGCGTCCGCGCAATCGACCTCGTTCGCCTTGAGCAGGACGACGGCGGCCCCAAGAAAGTCCGCCTGGGGAGTAAAGTGGCCTTTGGTGCGCTGCGCGCGATGCTCGGAGGCGCCAATTGCGTGCGCGTGGAGGCGGTGCTGGACCCTGGAGGGGGGGCAGGAGGGATGGAAGAGCAGCAGCAGCAGCGTCTCACGAACGGCGCCGCCGCCGCAGCAGCAGCCCGCGCGCCGCCGCCCCTGCCCCCGCCTCCTCCTCCTCCTGCTCCTCCTCCTCCTGCTCCTCCCTATCTCCCTCCTTCGTCGCTGAATCAGAACCAGAACCAGAATCAGAACCAGAACCAGAATCAGAATGAGGCGCGGAACCGAGGACAGACGCAAGGGCACCGAGCTCCTCCTCCACCTCCTCTTCAGCCTCGAGCTCCTCAAGCTCAACCTCCTCCTCTGCCCCCGCCGACGCAGCAGCAGCAGATGGTCCAGCGGCAGATGGAGGCGCTCTTCGCCTCGCTGCGGCCCCAGCACCCGACGCTCAGCGACGCGCAGCTGTCCGGGAAGGTCGTGGACCTCCTGCAAAGGGAGCAGCAGCGGGAGCAGCTGCTGAGGGAGCAGGAGCATCGGCAGCAGCGGGAGCAGGCGCAGGCGCGGGCGCAGCGGGAGCAGCAGGAGGCGCTGCAGCGGCTGCTGCTCCAGGAGGCAGAGGAAGCGAGGCGCAAGGCGCAGCGAGCCCTGCAGGAGCAGCAGCAGGAGAGGATGAGGCTCGAAGCCACCGAGCGAGAGCTCCGCGAGAAGCGGGAGAAGGAAGCGCGAGAAAGAGAACGAGCAGAGAGGGCGAGGGAGGAGATGGAGCTCGCTCACAAGAGGAGCAGCAGCAGCAACGGCGGCGTCGGCGGCGGTGGCGTCGGCGTCGGCGGTGGCGTCGGCGAAGCAGCCGGCCCTTCGCCCATGAGCAGCCAGGAGGCGAGCGCGTTCAGAGGCCTGCTCGACTTGAAAAAGGCCGGGGCCGCCGCTTCCGCCGCGGCGGCGGCGGCGAGGAGCCAGGGGATGAATAAAGCGGCGGCGGCGGCGGCGGCGGCTCGCCCCTTCGTTCCACCTGCTGTTCCTCCTCCTCCTCCTCCTCCTCCTGCTGCCAACGGCGTCCAGCGACCTCCTCCACCGCAGCCTCAGCCTCAAGAGCGGCAGCCGCCTTTCCACCCGGAGCACCTCTTGACGGACCAGCAGCGCGAGCAGCAGCGGCAGATGCTTCAGGCCATTGCCCTGCAGCAAATGCAGCAGCAGCAGCAGCAGCATACCCAAGCCCAGGCGCAGCAGCAGCTGCGCCACGTCGAGGCGGCTCGCGCGGGGGAGTCGCAGCGCGAGCGCGGGCAGCGGGAGCGCCGAGAGCGCGAGCAGAGGCAGAAGCTCGAGCGCGAGCTCCAGGCGCGACGGCAGCGGGAGCTCCAGCTGCGGGAGCGGTTCAACAAGACCCGCTACGCCGCCGCGGTTCCCGTGCTGCGCGACTCGGACCTGCCGCTGTTCCCTGACGCCGGGGTGATGATGGCCGCGGCGGTGCACGCGTCGGGAGGGGCGCTCAAGAGGGTGCCGAGGAACGCCGTGGCCGTCTCGAGCAGTGCGACGACGATTTCGACGACTTCGACTTCGACGACTCCGACGGATCCTTCCCCCACCTCCTCTTGCTCCGCCTCCACCACCGACGGCGGCGCCGCCATCCAGGACTACCGCGACGAGACCTTCTACGCCACCGACGTGGTCGTCGAGGACGCCGCGGGGGCCCGCTGGGACTGCAGGTGGGTGTGGACCCCTCGCGGGCCAGGGCAGGGGCCCGGAGGCGGCGGCCTGTCCGCCAGCGAGGCCGAAAGGACAGACGTCTTTATCGCCGCCGCGCTGGGCTTGAACAACAAGAAATCCAGCAGCTCCTCGTCTTCTTCTTCTTCCGGCGGCCTCCTCTCGTCTTCGGGCCCCGTGTGGGCGGACCCCGCCGCGGCCGCGGCGTTCCGCGACGCCACGCAGTGGCACGGGCTCGCGGGCCCCGGGTGGCGGTCGCTGCTGCGGGCGTGGCGCGTCGCTGAGAGGGCGAGGCAGGAGGAGGCCGCCGCGGCGGCGGCGGCGGCGACAGAGAAGGCGAGAGAAGCGAACGGCGACGGCGGCGGCGGCGAGGGGGCCTCAGCGGCGGTGCCCCCCGCGAAGGCGCGAAGGGTCTGGACGATCCTGCAGTTCGACCCTTCCGCGGCCTCTGCCGCCGCCGCCGCCGCCGCCGCCGCCGCCGCCGCCGCCGCGGCGGCCAACGCAAACGCCACCGCCACCGCCACCGCCACCGCCACCGCCACCGACGCCGCCGCTGCGGCGGCCGCTGCGAGGGCCGGCCCGCCGCTGCTTCGGGTCTCGTTCGTGTTCTCGGACGGCCCGCCGCTCGCCGAGGAGGCGGACGACTACCTCGCGGCGATCGGCGGGGCCGCGCTGAGGAAGGTCGCGGCCGGGGTGGCCGTCGCCGCTGCTGCTGCGGGGCTGGATGCCGCCGCGCCTGCTGCTGCCGCGAATGCTGCTGCCGCGCCTGCAGCCGCGCCTGCTGCGCCTGCTCCTGTGTAAAAAAAAAGTCTCTTCGAGTTTTTTTGTTTTGGAGTTTCATTTTCTTTTTCTTTTCTTTCGTTCGACATCTCTCGGCGATTGAAAAAAAAACAGTTTTTCCTCTCTTTTCTCCTCCCTCCGTGTCTTGTCCGTCTCTCAGAGGCTGCTTTATCGCCGACGTTGACGCGATGGTGACGCGACTGGCCCCGGCCAAGAGGCCCAAAGACGACGACAACGGCGGCGGCGACGACGACGACGGATTCTTCGCCCCTCCGGCTCGATGGCAATCACAGACGACGGGGCCCTCGACTTCTTCGTTCCCCGTCGTCGTCGCCGCCGGGTCCAACGCTCCGATCAATGCAGCAGGAGCAGCGGAACCGTCGTACCCAACAGGCCAGATCATCGCAGCCACGGCAGAGGACGCCGAGCGGGCGTGGAGGCACGCGAGGAGGGCCGGCAGCGGCGGAGGCGGGAGTTTGACGTCTCCATCGGCGTCAACTTCTTCCTCTTCCTCCTCCGAGGGCCCCCTGCAGGCCCCCGTGGACCTCTACGACGCGCTGGTGCACAGCGTACGCGAGACGCAGTACACTCTGCAGCCTCCAGGGGTAAGTTGGAAGAGGAAAGAGAGAGAAGAGAAGAGAGAAAGAGAGAGAAATAGAAAGAGAGAAAAGACCAAGCATTGACAATCGAGAGGGGGAAAAAAAACTCAACCTCAACCTCGACCTCGACGTCGCCGGAAAAAAAAAAAACCAAAAAACCAAAAACGCAGTGGCCCGCCCTCCTCCGCCCGACCGCGCCCATCTCCCCCTCCACGCTCCCGGCCATCGTCTCCGAGCGCTACGTCGCCTGCCGGGCCGCGGCCCTCTGCGGCGTCTTCCCGGAGATCGGGCGAGCATGGGCCTCGATCGACAATTCTCTTTTTCTTTGGAGGTACCGGAGAGGAGATGGAGACGGAAACGGCACTAGCAACGGTTGGAACGGCTCTTCTTCCTCCTCTCCTGCTCCTCCGTTCATCGACGAGGAGCCCCTCGAGTACAGCGGGGAAGAGCAGGCCATCTGCGGCGTCGGGCTCGTGCGCCCCAGGCGCGGGGTCTTCGCAGAGAGCGTTGCTTTTTTACTCGTCGTCGCGACTCCGGCGGAAGTCGCTCTCGTCGGCGTCTGCTGCAATAAGAATTCTTCTTTTTCTTTCGCTTCGTCTTCTTCTTCCGCTCACGTCCCCCCTCCGGAGCTGGCCCTGCAGCCCCTGCCCGGCTACGCGATCCCCACGGACGGCGTGGCGTTCACCTGCATCAAGGCCGCCCCGCGGGGACGGATCTTGGCGGGGGGGGCCGACGGAAGACTGTACGAGCTCCTCTACTCTTCTCCCGGGCAGCGGGGTGATTCCGAGAACGAGAAGAAGAAAAAGAAAACGCTCGCTTCGGTGGCGTGGCGCGTCGCCAAGGGGATCTTCTCCACCCCGGCGCTGCTGACCAAGAGGGACTGCTCGGGAGGGATCGGGGCGTACCTGCCCTCGTTCGCCGCGGCGCTGCTGCCGAGCTCTCTGACGGGGGCCCCTCCTGCTCCCGTCGCTCGAGGAAGCGGCCGCTCTTCTTCTTCTTCGAACGCACCTTCTTCTTCCGCTTCTTCCTCTGCGATCATCCAGATCGCCGTCGACGCTGAGCGCGGCGCGGCCTACCTGCTGACTGCCTCGTCGCAGATCCAGGTCTTCGACCTGGGAGGAGACGAGGGCGAAGGCGAAGGCGGGAGCGGAAGCGGTAGCGGTAGCGCGAGCGGCAACGGAGGAGGAAGCTCTTCTTCTTCTTCTTCGTTCCCGAAAAAGGTCGCCGAAATAACAGATTTCACCGCAGCTGCCTCCCGCGCCTTTGGCGGGCGCGAGCTCTTCGGCTACGGCAGCTACGCGGGCGGGAGCAGCAGCGCGAGCGGTGGGGGAACAGGCAGCAGCAGCGGCAACAATGCCTCCACCGTCATCCACCTCGCCGTCGTCCCCGCCTCGAGCTCGGCGCGCCTGTCGCTCGTCGCCGTGACGGGGAACGGAAGGAGGGTTTATTTCTCTACGGCCGCGGCCCCGACTGCCGCTTCCATCTATTCTTCCTCCTCCGCTTACCCTTCGTCTTACTCCTCCCCTTACGACGGAAGCAGCTATGGAGCTTATGGAGGCTACGCGCCGCCTCCTCCCCCGCCTTCGAGCTTCTCCTCGAGGCAGCAGCAAGGAGGCGTGCGGCGGCGGCAGAGGCCGACAACGCTGCGAGCAGAGGTGGCCCGCGCCGCCCCTCCCAGGCCCTCCTCTTCTGCCGGTGCTCCTCCTCGTTCTGCTCTCGATGCCGACCAACAGCGGTACTACCACGGCAGGCAGCACGCGACCGGAGGAGCCAGGCCGCTCTGCGCCTCCGCCGCGCTCGTCGTCGCCTCCGGTTCTTCTTCTTCTTCTTTCTCGAGCTCCTCTTCGCCCTTCGGCGCTGGGACCTCTGGCGGCGTCTTGTTGCTTGCCGAGCCCGTGGGGTCCTCTGGCGCTCGCTCCAGGCTCATCGCCGCTGCGAGCGACGGCGGTGGAGCTGGCCTAGGTGGAGGAGGAGGCGGTTTCGGCTTTGGCGGAGCAAACCCTTCCGCCGCCGCCGCCGCTGCTCCGGTGCTTCCCTCGGCTTCTTCCCCCGCCGGAGGCCTCCTCGCAGCCCAACAGCAGCAGCAATTGCAGCAGCAGCAGCTATTGCAGCAGCAGCAGCAGCAAGCTCTTCACACCGCGGGCCTCTCCGAGACCAGCGCCGAGCTCGAAGGGATGCTGCCCGGTGACGTCTGCGCCATCGAGGAAGTGAAGAGAGGTAGCGGCTTTGACGGCGACGACGAGACTTTCGACGACGGCGACGAGAACGATAACGCGCCCTCCTCTTCTTCGTTTTCGTCCACGCCTCTTCCAGCGTTACCCGCCGACGACCTCTCCCTGCCTCCGCCGCGCTTCGTCGTCGTCACCACGGCCGGGGTCGTCGAGGTCGAGAGGAGGCGGCCCATCGACGTCTTGGCCGAGATTCTGAAACAGCAAAAGGCTTCTTCGAATCTCCCTCCTCCCTCCTCCGCTGCTGCTGCTGCTCAGCCTGCTCCTCCGCTCCCGCCCCTGCTCGACGCCTTCATCGCAGCGCACGGCGCGGCGGAGACGGCCGCCCTGTGCCTGTCGCTGGCCGTCGCGCCCCCTCCGGGAGTGGGAGACGGCGCGAGGGGCGCGGCCAGAAGCGCGCTGCTGTCTCCGAGGCTCGGGTTCAGGTCCCTGCCTGGATTAGTAATCGGAGGGAGCAGCGAGGCGGGGGGGCTCCTCACGCCGCAGCAGGAGTTTCTGCTGATGCAACAGCAGCAGCAGCAGCAGCAGCAGCAGCAGCAGCAGCAGCAGTTGCAGCAGCAGCAGCAGCAGCAGCAGCAGCAGCAGTTGCAGCAGCAGCAAGCGAGGAACCGCCCTCTGTCCGCAACCCCCGGCTCTTTCGAGGAACAACAGCAGCGGCAACAGCAGCAGCTCCTCCTCCTTCAGCAGATGCAGCAACAACAGCAGCAACAGCAGATCCCCCGCCCGCTCGCCGCCGCCCCTTTCTCCCCGGCCCCCGGAGCCGCGTCCGCCTACTACCCGCTGCCGCACCCGAGCTTCGACATGGGCGGAGCCGTGGCCCTGGCTGTGGCCCCGGAGCCCGAGTGGTCCCCGGCCCACCGGGGCCTGTGCGCGCTGGTGGTGCGCGAGCTGGTAGGGCGTGGGAGGCACGCGTCGTGCCCGTCGCAGCTAGCTCATCGACTTCTAGTAATAACTCTAAGGCTCGAAGGCACCTGACGAAGGAGTCCGCCCGCGCCCTGGAAGGGAAGCTGCGTTCCTTGGCGGCCTTCCTGCGGGCCAACGCGTCGTCTGTCGCGGCCGAGGCGAGCAGGGCCCGCGGCGGGATCGGGGTCGGGGTCGGAGTTACTTTCGTCGGCGTCGGCGGAAACGGCGGAGGACTCGCAGCAGCGACCGGCGGCAGCAGCTTCCTGCAGCAGCAGCAGCTCTTCCTGCTGCAGCAGCACGGCAGCAGCCAGCAGCAGCAGTTCCTTCCCCCCGCTGCCAAGCGGGCGAGGCTCGAGGCGGCCGCCAGGGAGGACGAGGCCGCGGCCACGGCCTCCGTGGCGCGGCTGGTCCAGCGCGCCGCCGAGGGCCTTTTCCTGCTGCGGCTGCTGCTCGAAGCCGGTTTGTTGCGTTTGTGCGCGAAGGCCACTGCCGAGGAGCAGCAGAGGCAAGCAGCGGCACGCTCCTCTTCGTCCTCTGCTTTTGCCGCCTCCCTGGTCTCGAGGATGAAGCTGAGGGACTGGGTGTCGAGCAAGGAAGGGGACGCGGCCGCGGCGTCGCTGCTCTCGGCCCTGATCGGAGAGAACCTGAGCAGAGGAGGAGGAGGAGGAGGAGGAGGAGGAGGAGGAGGGAGCAAAGCAGCAGCGGCCGTCGTCGCGCCTGCGATGGCAAACGGCGGCGGCACTCTCTCCCTGCTCCCATCCCCTTCTTCTCTCGACAACGACGACGACGACGACCTCGCCTCCGCCCTCGCGGCAGGCTGCCCCTCCTACTTCAGGCCCAGCGAGCGGGCCTACTACCGCGCGGCGGCGGCGCTGCGGGCCGCGAATGACCCGAGGCTCGGCCCCCAAGACCGCGACGCGCGCGTGAGATCGGCCGCGTCTCTTCTGGCCACGGCGGCCGACCCGCTCTCGCTCGACCTCGAGCGCCTGGTGCCGCGGCTGGCCAGGCTGCGGGCGTGGGACGCGTGCGTGGACCTGTGCGCCGCCAAGGCCGCGGCGCTGGACCCGCAGAGGGTGGCGGAGAGGGAGAGTGGAAGCTTTGGAGGAGGAGTTTTTGCGCCGGCGGCGGGGAGTGGCGGCGGCGAAGCTGCCGCGGCCGCCGCTGCAGCTGCAGCTGCTTCTGCCGCCGCAGCCGCTGCCGCTGCTGCCTCTGCTTCCGCGGCCGAGGCGGCGAGGCAGGCCAGGGAAGAGCTCGCCTACGGGCCCCTCGCGGAGCTGCTGTCGTGCCTGCTGCGTGGAGGAACAGCAGAAAAGGCCGAAAGAAGCGCCACTAACCCTTTCTCGGACGCCGTCGCGACGCTGCCCTCGCCAGACGAGCGCTCGCACGCGAAAAAGGCTCTGCTCTCGCGGGCCGTCTCCCGCTGCTCCTCCTCGGACCCGCTGCTTGTCGAATCGCTCCTGGCCGTCCTGATCGAGAGCAGGGACGTCGAGGGGCTGCTGCTCTGCGACAGGCTCGGGAGCGGAGGGAAAGGAGGAGGAGGAGGAGGAGGCGGCTCGAGGCTCGTCGAGGCCTTTCTGCGAGTCGCCGGCGGCCTCCCGCCGCTGCCGCCGCTGCCGCCACTAGCGGCGGATGGAACGCTTCTGCTCCTCCCTTCTTCTTCTTCCGGTGCTGCTGCTTCTGCTCCAGACCCGCTGTTCTCCCCCGCCGCAGCTGCCGCTTCTGCAGGAGCTTCTTCTCGCAACCGCCGCGGCGGAACAACGACGACGACGACGGCGATCGGCCCGCTGTCTCCCAGCAACGTCGCCGCGGCAGAGCTCCTCGCGCGCGTCTTCGTCGCGCGCTCGAGGCCGGCCGCGGCCGGCGCCGTCTTCGAGGCCCTCGCCGGTCGCCTCTCCTCCCCTTCCTCTGGCTCTTCCTCTTTTGTCTCTCTCGCCGAGAGGGCTGAGATGTACCAGTGCGCCCTCCTGCAGCTGAGGGCAGTGGGAGGAGCAGGAGGAGGAGGTGGAATCGGAATCGGAAACGGAAACGGGATCGGAAGTAACGGAGGGAGTGTC
>Ga0114918_10002529_pt1 | contig 16343 bp, 8 predicted proteins | sample LantaG_FD_87015 | JGI IMG/M metagenome (GOLD analysis project Ga0114918, IMG submission 87015) | Deep subsurface microbial communities from Baltic Sea to uncover new lineages of life (NeLLi) - Landsort_02402 metaG | ecosystem: Environmental > Aquatic > Marine > Oceanic > Sediment | place: Baltic... | reverse complement strand
GTAGAATATGTGCTTTGATCAACTGGTAAGCCTGTTGTTGTATCAATATCTCCAGCGTAGTGATACATCTGTTCAGCAAGTCCACTAGCACAGCCTGCTTCTGTCGCCTTATACAAAAGAACTCCTGCCCTGGCACAGTTTTTTGTTTCAACGGCGATTGGCTCTTCACATGGTGATCCTTTTACGCAGTCTGCTGATAGGTCATCACCGAAGTAAACACCACTAGCAGCAATACAATCATACTCGTTGTTAATAGAACAAACTGTTAAATCATTACAACAGTACCCATATTCTAAAAGATTTGCACAGGTGATGGTTGGAGCATCATATCCTGTTTCAGAATTATGGTTAGTAAGGTTTAGTGAACAATTTGTCGAGAAGACACCAGCATACGTAGCACCATTCTCCACATCACCAATCATATATCCATTATCTTCTTCTGAATCATCTGCTAACATTTCTCTATAAACAGCCAAAGATTTTTTACTTTGTGTGTTATCATTATTGGGATAAGCAAGCGCCCATCCAGATTCGTTTATGGTGAAGAACCTGTTGTATTCTTTTCTAGTTGATGTCCAGTATTGACGATTCTCTGATGTATCGCCAATCAATACATTATCAAACTGCTTGTTTAAGGCAACAATATATGCCATTTCAGATATACTTGGAACATATCTCCAGTTCTCTACTGCTACGCCACCAACATTAAAGGATTTGGCCCAAGCCATCGCTTGAGTATTTGCATCATGAATTAAACCGGGTTCGTCATACCTATCGAAGTGTGTGTTGTGATATCCATCAGACATCCTATCACACCCAGTTGGTCCTAAAAGATAGTTAGTAGGAATTCCATCAGTTAACAGTTGAAGGTTTCCTCCTTCTGTTCCTGTTACACCAGCAATCCATAATCTCCATTTCTTAAATGTTGGTGTAGTTGTTTCGCAATTACAAGAGATGGCAGTATCACAGATTGAGCAATCATTAGATCCCAGATTCCATGAATTACTAGAAGAACAATCTATTTGTTTTACAGGATAATTTGGAGAGCATCCTGAAGGTGTACAGCACATACCAAGAAGAACTGTTTGTCCTGAACAGCAATCAACATTACCACATATGGTTCCGGCACCCATATGAATACCACCGGCATCAGAACACACTGTAGGAAGAAGTTGTTCACCACATGTTTCCTCAAAACAACAGGCTCCTTTAGTTAATTCTAAACAAGGATCGTCTGAATCATCACATAAAGTACCAATTATGAAAATTCCCCCAAGATCATCGCAAATATCTGAATTTGCGTTTACTTTTCCCGCCGATCCAAGACAACAACATCCAAGTTCTCCACAAGGATCAGGACAACTAAATGTTCCACATTGTTGATTAATGAAAAAGAGTCCTCCGATCTCATCACATTTTCCTCTTGAAAATTTAAAGCAAGAATTATTAACACAACAAGCACCCAAATCGTCACTACAAGGTTCACTAAAACATGTAACTCTATCGAACAATTCACCTTCACAGTTAACATCGAAAACATAATCTCTACATTCTCCGTTGGTACAACATGCTCCAATTTTGAAGTCATTTTGGTAAGTTACATCATAATCTATACCAGCAACAAAACAATGCCAGTCTGTTCCTTTGTTAAACGAAATACAATTTATAATATCCGTTCCAGATATACTTAATTCTGGAGTTTCATAAAACTTGAATGGGGTATTTTGTGTAGCGAATGGATTTTGAGAATCTGATGCCAATCCACCATTCTTAATGATCATAGTTAAGTTGACAGACTCACCGTATGTAACACCCTCAGAACTATCAAGGGCAGTATAACCAGCGTTAGTGTTTGTGGAGGCAGAACTAATTCTAAATCCCTGAGTACCAACAATGTAGTGAGTATTGGCCTCATTCAAATCAAGAGTAACAAACTCAGCAACATTAGGATCATGTCTCTTAACTACTTCCTTGAAGTCTCCTAAAACAACATGAAGTGAATTTGCTTCGGCACTCTCTCCATTTGATTCTTTATAAAAAGTTCCTGTAGCACCACTGATGAATGTTGTTCCAGAATAGTATAAAAGTTCACCAGTCTGCCCTACGATCTGTGACTGTTGTCCTGACCCTACAGGTGCTGAGATTTTTAGACCAGCGGGACTAGATAGTTCTTCAATTGTAATATCTGGATCGTCGGTGACTATTGATTTGAAGTAAGCAGTAGGTCCGTCAACTCCTCTTAGAATACTGGCACCCCCACCAAGAACATTAATATCAACTCTAGGATTACAAGGGGAACCTAAATCTGGTAGACAAGGATCTTCCACTGGAATGCAATGTCCACAACAACAATACAATCCTAGTGGACAATCAAACCCAACAGAACAAGAATCACAAACAACACCATTGATTCCACCACTAGGAGAACCAGTTGCTCCTTGTATAGGACCAATGACAAAATATTGCCCGTCTTTGTTTTTTAATAATCTTTGATTACAATTTGTGACGCCAGCAGAACCAGAAATACCAGCACCAGTTGATCCAGTGTTTCCTGTGGTGCCTGTAGATCCAGTGTTTCCTGAGGCACCAACGGATCCATCAGGGGCCGTTGCTCCTCTTGGTCCAGTCGGTCCCATTAGTGTAGAGATGGAAGAATTGCCCATATTAAAATCCTGATTTTCGACTTAGTATGTAGTAAAGAATATATCTACATTTGGATTGGACTTCAAAGGACTTCCATACCAAACAATACCATTAGTATTTTTTTCTCCATACGAAACGAACTGATAAATGTCAGTAGCATCTGTCAATACAGGTCGTTCGTTATAAGGAAAAATCCAGTTAGATGGGAAGGTATCACCATCTAAAGTTGCCCCATCAGACCTTGCTAAGAAATTTCCACCCTTAATTATAAGAGTAAAGGCAGATGCTCTGTTTGTATTATCACCACCAAAGTAATCATTAAAATTATGATCCGTTGGTGTAACATCATTGAACTTAACAAAAGGTGCTTTAGCAGTGTCGGTGACTACTTCTCCTGTCTCATCTTTGTAAAGTTCGTTTGCGTCTACTACCCAAACATTACCCCAAGGAGCAGTTGAACCATGTGGATCATTTCTAATAGAAGATGTGCCTAGATGAAGACCAGGATTTACATTGAACTCTATAGTTCTAGTTGATGATGTGATTGATTCACCAGTTACTTCTGTAATACCAAACCTATAACCAACTTCATTATAACTTCTAGATAATGCTCGTATGGTTTGTCTTTCGGCGTTATACTCAAATCCTGCCGCACCTCGAACTAGTGGCGTAGCCTCGGCACTATTTCCACCAGAACCTCCCATATAGGCAATCTGTCCTATTTGTCCGCTGGCAGGAACAGGAATAAAACCACTACCACTATATTTAATATTAATCTCGTCGTTGGTATGTGTTACTACAAAACCACCTGTACCTGAAATTGTTTTTATATTATTAGCAGTTCCACAATCCGCAGTGACCATTATTGGTTCGTATGGTCCTGTAGTTGAAGAATAAACTTCAAAAACAATTTGACCTTGTGGACCCAAAGATCGTGGATTCGCACAATCAATTGTTGTTGATATTCCAAGATCATGTAATTCTACATCACCATTAGTATATAATGTTCTAGCAGAGTAACTTCCCTCAATATCAAACTCACCAATTGTTATGTTTTCAATTGTAGCACCCGATGGACCACTTACACCAATAGGACCAGTTGATCCTACAGGACCAGTTAATCCATTTGGTCCTGTACCACCAGTAGGTCCAGTTGGTCCTATTCCGCCTAAGTTATATCCAATTACACTATTTGACATTTATCACCCTGATACTTTGAGTGTTCCACCATCGGAATATATAGAGCCTGCTACGCCGGCGGAGGTTGGTAGATTAGTAAGCGAAAGTGTCTTAAGACTAAGTTGATTTAGGAATGAAGTATAACTAGAATCCCCAACACGAACAATCCAGTTTACGCTAACATATGGAGGTATGTTTTCTATGGAAGTTAAACTAGTAGAGGAAGGCTCTGATACTCCATAGTTTACGGAACCTGATTGGTTGGCAGTAAGATTCATGTCAATCTTTTCTGAACCACCTTGAACATTTAAACCACTCTTAGTAGTAGAATCTCCTGTTGCTCCCATGATAAACTTATTTCTAAAGTCAGGAGTGAGAACCGATTCTAGAGTAATTGTAGTAGGAGTTAACCCAGTTGAGATACTGCCATCTATAAATTGAAGTAGTGTTGATGGAGGAAATCCACTTATAGTAAGATTCGTATCACTGTATGATGCCTGTCCATTTTCACCACGAACATTGTTTATTAGATTCCCACTCCGTAGGACGACATGCTCGACAAGCAATGTATTAGATGTTTTCTTTATTACGTTTGCGACTAAGTTTCCAAACTCGACTCTCTGGCATTCCGGTGCTTCTGTACCTACGAAAGTTAAGAGTTCTCTAAAACCATATCGTTTATTGATTGCTGTACTAAAGTCTGGATACGTTGTTACACTAATAGGCGATCCATCACACATAGCCCAGCCGCTAGGAACCGTTGAACTTTGTCCAACAAAAGCATGAATAGATCCGACTGGGTTAACTCCGCTCATATAAACTGCGGTATCACCGCCAAGGTAATTACCAACATAGTTTTTAACAATACCTTTATGCTGTATAACACCATTTGTTGTCGTAGAGGGGACTCTAACTATGATTGTCTTTAGAACCGATCCTGCATCGTTGGGAGGAGTACTATCCATAATACCAGCAGTGACAGAACTAAGGAAGAAAACTTCTGCTCCAGTAGAACCACTTATTGTATTATTGGTGGCAAATTTATTCATTATAATATCACCAGCCATAACATAATTGAAGATGCTAGTAGTGATTGTACCATCAGAAACAACACCACAAACCTCTGCGTTCTGTGGACTATTTGCTTGTGCTAGTGTATATCCATTTGATGCTACATCAAACCTAATAACATTTCCTGCCGTAAACCCATGTGCAGCCTGAACTACATCAATGCTTAGTTTTGAACCAACTTGGGTTATTTCTCCAGCAATAGGAGTACCTGATATATTTGAACTTGAAGTATTGCAATCGGTCATTCAATGACTCCTGTGTTGAACTCTGAGTTTAAGACGTAATGGAAAGATATAATGTCACCAAACACCCATCCGAATAATGAGTTGAATCTGAATCCTTTAGTCGCTGTCGAAGTAGCGCCTACTCTTGCTGCGGGGTCCCAAGATCTTCCTACACCATTATAACCAAAAGTACCAAAAGTAATGTTTAGATTTCGTCCAGCACTCACATTGAATGCCATATTTTTAGTTCCTTCGGGTGAGTACACAACCACTGTTGGAATCTTTCTCATCTCAATAGGAACTCTAACAATAGTTGATGAAGATCCACTTATCATATTAATAGTTGGGGTTGATTGGTCTGGTGTTGAGATTGACGACATTGTTGCTTTGCCTGTGTAATCAGATATCGTATATGATGTCTGATAGAATCTATTACATTTAGCATGTTCTAAGTTGATATCAACAGGTGATGGATCTGAAACTTTATATCCTGGCTCCATTTGAACTTTCGCTAGAGAAACTTCACCTGTGTATAAAACATCAGCGGCACCAGTAGAACCAGTTATTCCTCTGAATCTATATGGCAATATAGATATTTCTGCCCAACTAACATCACTATCAATCAACCCCGATCCTATTGGACCTATTTTTGGACTGAAGTTTAATGCGTATCGTGTCCACTCATATACACCATCAAGATATATTAAAGGAAGAATTTGGTTACTGGAAGTTCCACCTGTTGTTCCTTGCCAGTATTGAGTATACTCAACAGCCAACATTCCTGTGATTCCAGTTGCTCCTCTGGCATAGAACGATAACACAGCAGGTTGTCCAGCAAGAGTATTAGCATCCTCAATTACGTTATTGTATGAGATGAAGTCGCCACCACAGACTCCCGTTTGACCGGCACCTGGCGAAAAGTTTGCCCTGACTCTAGCGTAATACTTTGGATTACCTGATACAATAGTTTGTCCTTCACCAAAAACTCCACGTTCTATTACTGACAAATCTTTACCTACAGGAAGACCAACTCTCTTGTTTTTATACCACCTATCAGCAAAGTAAGTATCTGCGGTTCCTGTGTGTATGGAACTAACACCAATACCTCTTTGCCATATATCAAAACCACCATTCAGTAGAAAGTTTTTAGTTCCAGTTGATCTCTCAGAAGAAGCATATCCACCACCACCTACAGAAGATCCACTCACACCACCCTTAACTATAGCAGCAGTAAACGCAGTTATATCTCGTGAGACTGATGCGAGGGCGTCCAGTGAAGGTGTATTATAACCTTGTCCAGATCTTGTATTGAAGTAGAAGATTTGACTAGAGGCACCAATACGAAGTGCCGTAGGAGTTGCACTGATGTTAGTTCCTCCTGACCTACTTAGTTGTCCATCACGAGAGTCGATAAAGAACAATGGATCGTCGCTCGGCTGCCCAGTAATATGAGTATCTATATCAAACGTATCTGTTGGTTCTGTTACTCCATATAGAAGAAGTTCACTAGGGTTAACAATAAGACCTACCACTCTTGATCTGTGTTGATCACCAGTATTTGCCGCATTTAATTTAATATAAGTACCAGCGTCATTCATTGCAATCAGATCACCAACAGCAAATCCAGAGGGTGACGGCATTCTAATTGATCTTCCAGAGAAAGTACCACCAGCACCACCACCACTACTAGCAAAGGATGTTACTTCCTGTCCTCTGTAGTTTACAAACAAACCTCTGTCCGCTGATAGTCCAATAAGAACAGGTTTTGAAACATGTCCAGGCGTGTTTGGTTCCGTGGGTGTAATATTACCCTTTGGTGTGGCAGCAGATAGGAAGTAAGGACATCCCACAGAAAGATCAGCACCAGCAACAGTAGAGAAGATTCCTTCTACTTCACCATTGAATGTAACTTCAAAGTCTGAGTCACCGTTAATTCTAGAGATCATACCTACTACTTCTGCATGAGTAGCACCACCAGATGCTATTGCTAAAGTAAATCCTGTTGGATCAACATCCGTTGCCCTAACTACTTTACCGAAACTAAAAGTATGAGAGATACCAGATACTCGTCTCTTGTTTACACCCTTTAGAATATCAACCCTTCCATCACTGGATCTAATGCGGGCAATCTGACCCGCAAGAGTTGTTCCTACTGGAACTGTATCGTAGGTATGATCATTTCCTATTACAAGATCAGTTGCAGTTTGACTGAATGATAAAGTTTTTCCGTTTGTTTCACCGAATAGAATCCTCTGATTTGCAGAATTGGCAAGAGTTCCACCACCAATAAGTTTCAAATCTTGGTTAGTAAACCAAGATCCTCCTACGTTCAAGAAGAATGGAGCAGAGATACCACTATTGAAGTTTGGTCCAGTGTATGATCCAACAACAATACCCGCAGTAGCAGAACCAGCGACTGGAGTATCATCCCCATTTACATTTACTAAACCATTAGGAAAGGATACTTCACCCGCACTGGAAAAACTCACACTACCAGTTACGAGTAAATTACCATCGATGGTTATTCCTTTGGAGATAGTATCTGAAATTGATATGTCATATGTGCCACCAGAACCACCACCAAGATACCCCGCGATGACATCTAAACCGATACCCCCACTTATACCATAGACAGTAAGTAGATTCAACTTGGCAATAATCTGATCATTAGTCAGAGTTCGCCAATCATTAATTGTATCACCTAAAGATACCTCTGATATTTGACTATTATTTTTTGTTATATCTGACATTTATTTTCCTCAAGGTCATACTACGGTGTGGGAACTGTTATTTCATCATCATAAGCAAAAACAAAGACGTTTTGTGCTTGTTTCTTTGCAATCGGAACAAATCCTCTAAGAGAATCATTACTGGCTTCTCGTACTAATTCAGGATTTCTAATAGGTGATGTTACTAGAGGTATTGGTGCGTCTGTTGTTCCTTGATTTACAATTTCATAAACAAGTCTACCCGCTCCTACCGCTTGACTGTTGGCATATTCTCTACCTGCTGGATCTCTGAAATCGTATATATTTCCAAACTGATCTGTTTCTGTTCCGTCCCCAGAAACTACTCTAATCTCTATTTCAAAACCTACCCACTGATTTACACTGAGCGATGGTATAGCAAATTCTAAACTCTCTAGATCAGTTAAATATGGAGGAAAAGTTACCCAAAATCCAGTTGGAATCCACGACCCAATGTTCGGCGGTGTTGTAAAGTTTGTAAAGAATTCAGCATTTTTATAGACTATTAAATTACCCTCAGCGAACGGATTATTTACTCTTTCGTATGTGATTGGACTTTTGTCAAGGGAACTAATATCTTCTGTTTCTAAATCTATTCTTGGTTGACCATGTTTAAACAAACATCTATTTGAAGTTGATGTTTGATATGCTAAGATTGTTTGTAGTTCTAATAGTTCTCTTGATTGTAGAGCATAGCCTGGAACGAAACCAATAGAAATAGGGTTCTTTGTAGGATCCCAATTATCCCCATACCCACTACCCGCTCCAAAAAAAGATTTATTCCATGATTGATTTTTTAGACTCATTTTCTACTCCGATCATAGTGGGATTATAAATCTTGCTATGTACTGTTGCTCTTTAAGAATATTGAATAGGTTCGGTATTATGTATAAGAGATTACCAGAACCGACCTGAACTAGTGATTCAAAAACCTGTTCTACCTCAAAAGTAGCAGCGGGAGAACCAGAACCAGTAACTATATCTCCAGCAACTGGTGAAGTTTTCTGACCTGTGATGAATAGATTACTTCTTATACTACTACCAGGTCCACTAAAATTATAAGGTCTAAGATCAATCACAGATGCCTCTGTGTCGGATTGACTAAACTGAACTTTACTATTTAGAGGTAAACGAGGATCACCAACTGTCTTAGCAGTTGTTAATGTAAAACCCGCCCCACTATTATCTTTGATTTGAACTTTCACTGCTTGTCTGATGTTTAATTTAGTGTCTGCACCTCTACCTAATTCATCACCAACAATACTGCCTTTATTTGGACCTGTGGCATATATTGGATTTGATATTAAACCAAAAGAACCCATTACTATGCCTTCAGGAAAAGAACCAATCGAACCATCAGACTGACTCATACTACCAACAAACATAAGAGTTCTTGCTTGTAGTGCAATAGTAGGATCAGATCCTATATCTAGATCCGAACCACCAAAAGAAGTCTGTGGTGTTATTAGAGATTCTAATTCTGTTTTACTTGTAATATCAGAATTATTATTTGGTGAAATGTTTAGTTTTACAGAACCTCCAACATAACCATTACCACCATTACTAATATTATATCCAGTTAACTTATATCCTTTACTAGAATCATAGGCAGTACCAATACTTGCAGATGCCGAAGAACCTTGACCAATAATAGTTAATGTGGGTTCTGAATCGAAGTAAACATTTTTATTACCAATGTTTATATCTAAATCTTTAATTGATCCTTTGGTAGTATCAGCGGCAAGTTGAACTTGATATTGTCTGTACTTTGCACTATTTAATCCTGTAGTCGGTTTTGTTAAAATTCGCTTTGGAACAGGCATCCATTTCTCAGTTAAAAAACCGAAGTATTCATCCGAGATAGAACAAATATACTGCCACATATATCCATCTGCTGTGGTAAAGGGTCTTGTTCCGATACCAGTTGGTTCTATTGTCGATGCAACTCTATCTCTATTTAATCCACTCTGACAATTTTTTATACAAACATACACGTTATAATCTGATGTCATCACATATGGTTTAAAGTTATATGTAATGTTTCCTCGAATATCTACAACATAAGCATAATTGTTTTTATATGGATTGAATGGATTATAAACTATTCCACTTTGATAATTAATTCTAGGAACAACAAGAGATACATCCTTCGATGTCACTCTTTCTAAAACAGTAATATTCTCATAAGTAAGTTCATCAGTAAATGATGATTCTGAAGATGAACCAGACGAATCTGTTATACCTGCTTTTGCCGCAAAGAAAAATATCTGATTATCAGCGAACAGATGATCTATAGCATTTTTTGCCACTAAGTTACGAAACTTAATAGAACTAGTATTCTCAATAGTTCTGTTGGTTTGATTTATGTTTGTTTTTGCTGCCATTTATTTTCCTCTTATGCTAACGTACAAGTGCTAACATCCTCATCCGGATCATTCGGTGAAGCGTTATAATTTTTAGATAAATCTGGAGTAAGATATACCAAGTCACCAAGTCTAATATCACCAAAGGCTATTCCTATATCAATTCCATCAGCCCAACTTGCAGGATGATGATTCACTGTCCAGAAAGTGTAGCCTCTGTCTTCTGCTGTATTGTATGTATCTGCTGTGTAAGTATAACCTGCTGCTTCTGCCGAGGCACCATAGGTATATCCAATAGGAAAACCATCAGGATTATGTGCGGAAGATAAACAATTTGGGGTTCCGTTTAGTGGATTTGTTGTGTATGGATTGAAACCGCAAGGGAAAAGATCCTGCACATTACACACATCAGGAAATGGTTCTCTGGCATCTAGAGTAGTGTCAAATCTATAACACAAATAATGTCCAAGTAGAGGTCTTTCTGAGTAACCTGTATCAATTGGTCCTGGCGGAGCAGGTATATAAGAATCTGGACCAACATTATTGAAGAGTTTAAATCCTGCGGGGTGAGTTATATCTTTAATCGGTTTGGTTGTAAATTCATATAGTCCTTGATTTCCTTGACCATCCTCAAAAACACTTCCTTCTGTACTGACTGCTGTAATAGAATATGAGAACTCTTGAAAATAATCATCTCTGAATCTAACACCACCACTTAAAGTCTTTCTGCTATCTGCCCAATATCCACTATATGTGTTACCTAATGCATCACTATCTTCTAATAAGTTTGGAACCCATATAGAGTCAGATAAAATACACAGTTGTACTTTAGGATAATCAAAATCAATTGATGCTGGATCGATACCAAACAAAGAAGATAGTAAAAATCTACTAGACTCTTCGGTGCCTTTAGTTAGATAAAATTGACGAACAAAACTAAGGAATCTACGAATATCAACTACTGAATTTTCAGGATTATTCCAATCATAAATAATATTTCCATCATCTTCCCTGAGAGAAATATCTGGAAAAAGATGAGCAAACAATTCTTTGTGGTGAATTAAAAGATTATTAGGTACATTGTTTATATCCATCAGATATGGTATCTGATTGATGTTGTTGGTTATTCCTAACCACTCAAAATAGGTTTCAATAAACTTAACATATAATTCATAGTTCTCTAAAATATGAACTGGTAATCTATCACGAACATAGAATGGAAATCTCGGAGTGATAATATCAGACGCATTTGAGTTTCGTAATGCCTGTTCAGCAAACTGTTTCTTTGCTTTATCTTCTACAAGGGGTTTGAATTCTAAGTTTGTAGTACTGATCATTATGCGTTAACCGATAGTTGATCGATAACTCCAATCTTAAATATTGCCTGCTTTCGTGCTTGAACTGACTTAGTATTTGGCTCAGCACGAATAACAAAGTTTTTATTGTTTACGGCATTCCAATCTGTCAAGCCAACAACATATAAGTTACCAGTCAAATAATCAACAGTTCCTATTCTGTAGTTAATATATTTTCTTGTTGCATTTTCCATAATATAAAATCTTAAAAATCCATCTCCATCGTCTTCGATATATCCTAAATTCTCGTCAGCGTCGTCGAATATATCAATATCAATCAACGAAAATTTAGCATTGACTGTTGACTTGATTATTGTATTAGCAAAAGAAACATATAAGTTTCTATTAGTATTGTCTTCGTATTCATTTCCCAAGAAAGTAGCAGACATTTCTACTTTAAAATCAACTGATCTGATTGCCTTATTGTTATTTACAAGATCTGAGATTATTGTTGAATAAGGGAAAATTCCTCTAAATCCACAAGCAGGATCATAGTCTCGAATTTTACTTGATACAATAGTATTTAAACCATTACCGTCTATACTAACTAATCTATCAAATATAATCTCGCCTTCAAGAATATCTAAGTCATAACATGTTGGTTGAACAAACTCAGGAAGAATTCCTACAACTGTTTTTTCTTGTAACTTGGCAGCAAAGACAGAGAGTTGTTCTTGCGTAAATGTCGCTCCAGCATTATTCTTAGTACATGCTAAAAACAATCTACCATATTGGGGTGGGTTATTATCTTCACCACCCCAAGCAGTCGCGTCAAATACTTCGGGGTTATCTATCTTGAATACAATCTCAGCGTCCTCGGCGGTAACTGCTCTATTTTGTGCCTGAAAATATGATGGAGCATTCCTTCTAATACTTTCAATAGTTTCTCGCTCTTGTCCGCCATAAGCAGAATTTATTACCGAATTAACTTTAGTAACTTTTATAGAACTAATGACGGGTGCTATATCGAAGACAGTTTCTCCGTTCGCATTATTCACTCCGTTTGGTGTAAGATACTCTACAACAACATTAGAGTTGGCTGGAACTGATACTCCATATACACCATCACCAAATGAAACTTCATATGCTCCAGAGTAAATAGCATCAACAAAGAACACTTGAGAGGATGCAGATAGAACCGAAATTCTATCTGCTTTATTATACTCTATACCACCGACTGTTACTTTTAATGAAGATATATCAGCCTGTTCAGGAACAGTAACACTACCATTAAAGTAAGTTGTATTTTTTGTTGTGTTTGATGATGAGTTCTGATAAACCGTTATTGTTCCAGTACTTGATCCTAGATCGATGTCTTCCTTTACTATAAAAGAAAAGGAAGTATCTTGACCATTAAAAAGTGTACCAGCAGGAACCAACGATCCTATATTCAGTGTTACATTTATATCTGCTCTGGCTGCGATTCTAGATCTTGGTGTATAACCCACAAGTCTAGCAAGAGAAACTAGAGAGTCTCTTTTCTGTGCCGAATCTATAAAACTTTCGTTTGCTAAAAAGTTTGTGTATGTTGAAAAGAATGCTGTATTATATGATAAGAGATCAATTAAAGTTGACATTGCAGAGCCAGTGAAATCATAATCAGTAAACTCTGGCTTTGTTTTCATGAAATCAACCAGAGATTTTCTTACTTGATTGAAATCTGTTTGACTTAGATTGATATATGAATCTGGCATTATCTTACTCTTTCTATTGTTATATCTATTACGTCGTTATCATCTAAAAAACTATATTCAACTTCTACTTTTAAAGTTCCATTATTATTATTCCAATCGGTAGTAACTTTTCTCAAAGTAACCCTTGGTTCAGATGTAGTAATGGCTTTCTTGATATTAGAATTAACTTCAGAAATCATGCCAGGTGATGCTTGATCAAAAAGTCTAGAAAGTAGATTAGCCCCAAAGGAAGGCCGAAATGGTCTTTCGTAAAAATTAGTTAATACAACATTTCTAAGGGACTGCTTGATTGCATTGTTATCAAACTTACGAGCAACATCCTTCGTTGATGATTTAGCGAAGTTAAAATCAAGATCAGAATATCTAAATTTATCTGTTATTACCATATCTTATGTATGCCTTTATGATGGATCATATGGTAAACTATCTCTATTTAATCTTAGTTTCATCGCAGAAGTATTACTACTATCGAATACTCTACGAATACCTGTAACTAGATATCTTCCTGATACTGGATTAACTCTAGAAATCTCTGCGGCTATTCCTGCCTCCGCCTCGCGGGCTGTTGATCTAGGCATAGTAACAGCAACTAGATTTCCTATTGTTAAATTCATATCGTTAGGTACTGTTATTTCAATTTCTTGTGCTTGAATGAGAGCAACCTGCGCCCTTCGATATATTGGTTGTTCCTTTGGCGTAGACCAATATCTATTCCAAGCATAAGAACAATACTTAGCATACTCAACAGACTTACTTGTATCAGTTACAACATTATCTGTACCAACACAAGTACCATTACAATCTAAGAAGTTTTGCCAATCTTTATTATTATAAATTGGTCTAGAAGCATCATATAATTGAAGTTTTTCATTTGTGTAATACCCACCAAAATCAGTAAAGTTCGTGCCGGCCGCGAGGGCTATCGGGTCAAAACCGGTGTAAGGTACATCATAAGAGTTTCTTCCAAACTGTCGAAGAAATTCAGAAAAGGCTTCCATATTCCCCACCATAGATCTTGGTATTCCCTGAATAGCACCATAAGAATAAGGCAATCCTCTTCCCCAGATAGCAGGCCATATTAACGAAATTGTTGAAATTGTGTTCGATTCAAAATCCCACCATCGCTGGCCGCGCTCCGTTTTCTCTAAATTGTAGGAACTAACATAAGGAACATCGATCGCTTCTTCTGCAATATCTAAATGACCACATAATCTAGGTATTTCACAAGCACTCTGATGCTTATATGCTGAATTTTCAATATACTCAACTGTTATGTTCCTTGTAAATGTTCTCGTGGAGCCGGGGCCGATCGGTACTGTTATACTTTCAGGTGGATCTGAATCAGGAATTTCTACGGTGTATGGAACATTATTTTGTTCTATTGCATAATATAAGCCACTAACTTCTATAAAGTGCGATGGTTCATTACTAGGGTCGAAGGCCGAACTGTAAGTATTCGGAAACCAACCATTAATGCCAGGGTAGAGGTCGATTGGAGAATATGAATCGTTACTAAATGTAAGTTCACCAAAGTCTTTTATGAACATAGGTTTTTCAAAAAATTGATGTTGCTGATCTAGACCGTCACTAAAGAATGCTCGAAAGTTTCTAATATTTGGAAGACCTAATCTAGGATTTATCCAATATCCATTCCAAAATATACTATTATACCAGTTAATTGGATCACCATATATACCACGAACTCGTGGGGAACAATATTCTTGACCTAAATGTTCAGTAATCAAAGCACACTCTGACGGAATGTTATTCCATTTATCCCTAAGTGTTAAACAATCAACAGGATCACCACTATATGGTAATAGTGGTTCTTGATTTTCGCATCGTGGATATGATTTACCTATATACTCTCCACTAAGTCTAGGAACTACATCAACATCAATTAGTAGTACTTCATAATATAATTCAGACCTCTGATCGCTTGGCATACTCGGATGGTCAACCTCACCAAAAAACCTATATCTAGTATCTCGTTGTCTTTGTGTACATGAAGAAAAGCGACCTAAATTACGACTAAGAAAACTAGGGGCCCAATTGCGTAAAATCTCTTCGATGTTCGATGGCAAAAAACCTAGAAGAATTTGCTCATAATATTCTGGTGTATTTAACTGTGGGTATATTGCAAATATATAATCAATTTCCGCTCGCTCCTCTGGAGTTAGTTGTCCTTCCCACCAGTTAACTTGCTCTTCTCTACTATTATAATATTCACAATATTGTTGATCAGGTCCTCTACCAAGAGTTCCTTCTCCTGTCTCTAGTCTATTGGATTCTGACATAATAATTAAGTTATGCTCGTAATAAACCCTCTGTAAACAAGCAAGATAATATTCCTTCAGTGACTGAATAATAGGCAGTTTTATCTTGTCATGAACTATCCTAAACTTCTCACCAGATAGATCACTCTGTCTTGCAAATTTAGTCTTAAAGAATTCGTGTGGATTTGTTTGATCGAAAGAATGACGTGTATATGCAGAAGAATTTGAGTATCCATATTGATTATTGTTTAGATCGTAAGGAGAACTATTAAACCAACTAGATTTTCCAATTCCCTCTTGAAGATATACAGGTGGGATTTCAAGAAAACTAGGCTGAGTATACTTTGTATATTGATTTTCATCAGAACGGATTAGTGGATATTGTTCTACACTTGACCATTTATCATGATCTTTTAGGTAATCATATTCTAAACTTTCCTCAATAACAGCCTGTGCTTCTATTACCGTATTACCTACAGCATCGTCTAATCCATTTGGACCTATTACTTTTTGTAATCCACCCAGTGCTGCTGGTAGTGTTGCATAGTATGAGGCAAAATCATTATCAGGATTCAATTCATAGTAAATAACCTTAGAAGATAAAGCCTGCTTGTTTAGCAAATCCATAAAATCAACTTGTCTAATAACATTAAGATCAATTATTCTAGTTACTTCTTCATCTGAATTATTACCTGAAATATCATAAGTATAAGTTTTGTCAACTTCATTTTCTCGGTTTCGTAGATAACTATCAATAGATCTAAAGTGCCATCCTGTAAGATCATGCCAAG
>Ga0114918_10002528_pt1 | contig 16348 bp, 16 predicted proteins | sample LantaG_FD_87015 | JGI IMG/M metagenome (GOLD analysis project Ga0114918, IMG submission 87015) | Deep subsurface microbial communities from Baltic Sea to uncover new lineages of life (NeLLi) - Landsort_02402 metaG | ecosystem: Environmental > Aquatic > Marine > Oceanic > Sediment | place... | reverse complement strand
GAAGCCCCTCTTCTTCCGAGTCTCTCAACCTCCTGCGCTCGCAGCTGACGGTGGTGATCTCCGCGTGGAAGCTCCAGGCGCTGTTGGGTCCCGGGGTCGTCTTCATCGCTCCTGCTGCTGCGACGGGAGGAGGAGGGAGAGCGAGCGGCGCGGTCGGCTCTCCGGGCGCCGGGGTCGCAGCTGAGCTTGCGGGCGTGAAGGCGGAGATGGAAGGGTTTTGAATTTCTTGAAGTTAGAGTGTAAATTTCTGTGTACCAATTGTGGAGATAACACGAGATGCGGCGATCTTCTGCCGCGCGAAGGGAGAGAGAAGAAGTGGAGTGAAGTGGAGAGGAGGAGCCGTTGCTGGATGCAAAGAAGAAGAAGAAAAAAGAGGTCGGAGAAGGAAGGGACAGAGGAGTTCATTTTTGAAAAAAAAAGAAACTTCGTCGAAGGAGAAAAAAGAAAGAGCTCTCTTTTCCCTTCTTTCGCGATGAATACTCCCGCCGTTGCGCTCCGCGCAACGTCGTCGAGCGCGCGCGTCGCCACGGTCGCGTCTGCCGCGCCGCGCCCGGGGAGGCAGAATGCGCAGCCGAGGCCGCTGGCGACGCCAACACCGTCGTCGATGGTGATGGGCCGTCGTCGTCGAATTGGCCTCCTCCTCCGTCGCCCTCCTCCTCTGTCGACGACGACGACTCTTTCTTCCGGCGGCGGCGAGCACGTCTTCGGCCCGGGCACGGGGAGACTGCCCCGCGAGGAGCTGGCCGGTCCCATCGAGATCCTCAGGCAGGCCTCGATCGATCTGAAGGCGGCGGGCAGCTCTGCCCTCGAGGCGTTCAAGAGGCGGAACGACGTCGTCGTCTTTGTTGATGGCGATGATGATGATGATGGCGCGGCGAAATCGTCGGCGGCGCAAAAGGGCTCGGCGATGGGCAACTCAAAGTTCTTGCCGATGGTCATGCTGTGAGTCATCGAGAGGGCGACTCCAGGGTGTTCGTAAGAGCAATTGAAAGCGCAGAGAGAGAGGGAGAGAGACAGAGAGAGAGAGAAGAAAGAGAGAGTCCAATTCTCATCGAAGCAACTTTTTCTTCTTCTTCTTCTTCGAGGGCGCGCCTCTCTTTGCTTTGTTCCTTTTCGTTTTCGTTCTTCGTCTCTTCTCCAACCTTCAAACGCAAACTCACTCACTCACTCCTCTCCAACTCTAAAACCCCCTCTCACCAACCAACCCCGCAGCTTCTTCTTCATGTCCTTCAACAACACCATCCTCGACTCCCTGGGCAACTCGCTTGTCATCACAGCCAGCGGGGGAGGGACCAACGTGATCCCTTTCCTGACTGTCTACGCCGTCTGGCCCTGCTCTTTCCTTTTTCTCTTAGCCTACTCGGCCGCGACGCAGCGCCTGTCCCGCCAGGCGCTCTTCAACGCCGTGCTGGGCGCCTTCCTAGCCTTTTATGCGGCCTTCGGCTTCGCCTATCCCAATCACGACGCCCTCCACTTCGGGGAACAGGCAGCCTCGGCCGCCGCCGCTTTGCCCGCGGGTTTGGCCGGGTTCGTCGGCATGGTCCGCAACTGGTCCTTCACGCTCTTCTACTGCTCTGCCGAGCTGTGGGGCGACGTGGTGCTCTCGCTGCTCTTCTGAGGGCTGGCCAACGAGACCACGGCCTTGGATGAGGCCCCCGCTCTCTACCCGATGTTTGGTCTCGGCGCAAACGTCGGACAGGCCGTTTCCGGAAAAGCGCTCGCGCTCTTCCACCGCGCGACCGACGGCGTCGTCAGCGACGGCGCGCAGGTGCAGGCCCTGATGGCCGCGGTGGTGGCGTGCGGAGGCGTGGTGCTGGCGCTGCACGCGTACATCGTCGGGAGGTGGCCCGTGGAGGGGTCGAAGGCGGCCGCGAGGAAGGAGAGGAGGCGGCTGGAGAAGGAGAGGGAGGGGAAGGGGGAGAAGAAGGGGGAGGTGGTTGAGGTGGAAGTGGCTGCTGCGTCGACCGCTGCTGCTCCGGCTGCTGCTCCTCCCCCGCCGCCTCCGTCGCTCAGGGAGGCCTTTGCCTTCTTGGCTGCCAGTCCGCAGATCAGGTGCTTGGCGATTATGGCGCTGTCGCAGGTGAGAAGAAGAAGAAGTTTTTGATTTTGATTTTGATTTTTTTTTTTCAAACGAAGAAAAAAAACTCAAAAACTTTTTTCTTTTTCCCCCAAAAAACAACGAACTCCTCCAGGGCCTCGCCGGCAACCTCGTCGAGATCGCCTGGAAGGGCCACGTCCACCTGCTCCACCCCAGCCCCTCGGCCTACTCGGCGGTGATGGGCGACGTGGCCATGTGGACGGGCCTCGTCACGGGCTCGCTCATGCTGCTGTCGCCGACGCTCTTCCGGCTGTGGAGGTGGCACGGCGTCGCCGGCGCGACCCCGAGGTTCATGCTGGCCGCGGGGTTACCTTTCTTCGCCGGTTCTGCTCTTTTTGCCGTCATGTACCCCGCCTCGGCCTTCGCCGTGGCGTCGACGCTCACGGGAAGCACGGGCCCGACACCCGCCGCGACCGCCGCCCTCAAGGCGCTCGTCGCCGTCGGCGCGCTGCTGCTCGTCTTCTACAAGGGCGCCAAGTTCTCGATGTTCAAGCCAGCCGAGGAGATGGTTTACATCGGCTTGGACGAGCAGTCTCGCACGAAAGGCAAGGCCGCCATCGACGTTGCGGGAGCGCAGACGGGCAAGTCGGTCGGCAGCGTGCTGCAGCAGGTGGTGCTGGTCGCGTCGGCGGGCTCGATGGCCGCGGCGCTGCCGGTGATGGCTCTGGCCTTCTTCGGGATCTTGACCGCTTGGAAGAGGTCGGTCGACAGGCTGGACACGCTGCACGTGTGCGCCTTCAGCTCGCAGGACGACGAGGAGGAGGAGGGTGGAGAAGGGGAAGGGGGAGGAGAGGCGTCCTCGACGCTCGACAACCTTGTCGTCGGCGTTTGAAAGGAGGGGAAAAAACCCGAATTCCAAAAAAAAAAAACTCAAAATGAAAACCAAAAACAAACGACCCGGAACTTGTTCATTTGTTTCTTATATCTTCTCTTTTTAATTCTGTAGTTGTTTTCCCAATCAATTCTTTCTTTCTTTTATGCATTCATACGGAAACAGAGACGTTGAGGGTTCGGAGGGGGGAGCCTAGATGAAAGCAGGAGCAATTTTCTGAAGAAGAAGATGAAAAATAAATTAAATTTATCGCAAAGGAGGCTTTCCTCCAGCAGCAGCAGCGCTCGCCTGCTGCTGCTTTCCACTTCCACTCGCTCCGTTTCCGCCGACAGAGAGCGCCTTCATCTAGTCGGCAACCGCCTCGTCGAACCTCCCGAGGGCGTCGAGCGACGAGCCGCGCGAGAAGAGCAGCGCCGCGACCGCGCTCGTTCCTCCGTCGCTCGTCGTCGAGTTTGCCGAGGAAGAAGAGGAAGAAGAGACAGCAAGCGCCGAGGGCCCCAGAGCCGCGAGCGCGGCGTTGAAGTCCTCGACCGCGGCGGCGTGGTCGCCCCTCCTCGCCAGCAGGACCCCCCTGTTGTGCCTCGCGTGCGACAGCGACGAGTTGGGAGGGCTGCTGTTGTTCGAAGGAGAGTTCGAAGTAGAGTTCGAAGAGCTGGAAGAGCTGCTGTTGCTGCTGGATTTCTCTTCTCCTCTTGCTCGCCTCCTCCTCTCCTCTTCGCCTTCCTCGAGCTCGATCGCCGCGTCATAGTGCGACACCGCCCCGCTGGGGTCCCCTGCTTTCGCCAGGCAGTAGGCCAGGGAGACGTGGAGGCGGGCCGTGGCCGAGGCCGAGGGGGGAGGGGCGAGCGCGGAGGAATACGGAGCAGCGCTGCTCGCGTCTTTCTGCTTCGAGGAGGTAGAGATCCCGGCGAGCGCGCGAGCATAATCCTCCGAGGCTTCCTTGAACCGGCCCTGCTTCCTCCGCACGTAGCCCCTCAGCGAGGCCGCGGCGACGTCGCGCGGCTCCAGGACCAGCGCCGAGGACAGCGCGGCGTCCGCGCCGCTGAGGTCCCCGCAGGCCCGGCGGGCGGCGCCCAGCGCGCGGGCCAGCGCCGCGCACGTCGGGTCGGCCGCCGCCGCGGCGGCGTGGTCTCTCAAGGCCCCCTCTCTTTCGACGCCCAGCTTGTCTCGCAGCACTGCCCTGGCGTGGAGGGTCGGGGCCGGGGGGCGAGAAGCGGGAGAGGAAGAAGATGCGGACTCTGCCGCGGCGATAGCGGCGTCGTAGGCAGCGAGGGCCCTGCGGTTGGAAATGGCGACAGAGGCAGCAGCCGCAGCGGTGTCTTTCGCGCCTTTGCCGCCGCCTCCGCCTGCCGCAGCAGCAGCCTCGGCCGCGGCGGCCGCCCTCTCGTGGAGCGCCCCGAGGTTGTGCAGCGCCGCGGCGTTGCCCGGGTCCAGCTCCACCGTCGCCTCGTAGTCCCTCAGCGCCGCGGACACGTCGCCCAGCCTCGCGTGCGCGAACGCCCGGTTGTACAGGGCCCGCGCGTGGCCACCGGGCCTGCCCGCGGCGGCGCCCAGCGCAATCGCGGCGTCGTAGTCGACGACGGCCTCCCTCAGCCTTCCCATCTTCCTCAGGGCGAATCCCCTGTTGTGGTGCGCGTCGGCGTTGCCCGGGTCCAGCTCCAGGGCCCTCGAAAAGGACTCCACGGCCTCGAGGCCCGTGCCAGCCCCCCTGTCCAGGGCGATGCCCAGGTTGTAGTGCGCCAGGGCGCAGTCTGGCCTCTCGGCGACGCAAGCGCGGTAGTCGCGCGCGGCGTCGAGGTGGCGGCCGAGCTTGTCTGCGGCGAAGGCCCTGTCGAAGCGCGCGCGGAAGCAGAGCGGGTCCGCCTCGAGGGCCAGGGAGTAGTGGCGGATGGCGATCTCGTACTGTCCCTGCTTGCGGGCGGAGTAGCCCGCGGCGGCGTGCTTGGCGGCGGCCTCCGGGTCGGAAGGGGAGGAAGAAGAAGTTGTTTTCTTCTTCTTTTCGTCGTCGTCGTCCTCCTCGTTGTTGTTTTTGTTGCTCTTCTTCTCTTCTTTGTCCGTCGTTGTCGTTGTCGTCGCCCTCACGGCAGCAGGAGCGGTCTCTGGAGTTGGGAGAGGAGCGGTGGAGGCGGCCCTGGAAGTGGAAGCAGAAGCAGAAGCCGCGGCAGCTGTCGCCGTCGAAGAGGAAGCTCTTTCGTCGTCGCGGTCGTCGCCGCCGTCGCCGAGCAGCGCCGGCAGCGCCTCTGTCGCCCTGTCTCCCGCTGCCGCCGCTGGTGCTGCCGCTGCTGCTGCTGCCGCTGCCGCTGCTGCCGCGTTCGGCATCACAGCAGAGGAAGCCACCAGGCTTACGATGGTCCTGCTCGACGAACCGCCTCCTCCGCGCTTCGCAAACCCCTTGCCGCCGCTGCTGGGCGTCGCTGCGGCGCTCCTCTTTCCTGGGGAGGGCACCTCGGGGCTGACGCTCCTGCTCCTGCTCCTGTCGTCCCCTCGCTCCTGCCTCCGCTGCCTCGACTCCCTCGCGGCCGCCGCGGCGGCGGCGGAGGCCCTGGCGTCCTTCTCCAGCGCCAAAGCATAGTCCTCGTTGGCGGCCTCGAAGTCGCCCAGCAGGTTGTTGCAGGCGCCGCGCGCGTAGAGCGCCCGCGCGCCGCCGAGCGGGGCCTCGAGCGCCGCCGCGGCCGAGAAGGCGGCGACGGCGTCGCGGAGCCTGCCGAGCCTTTCGAGGGCCGCCCCGGCGCCAAAGGTGGCCTCGAGGTGGTCCGTCTCCGAGCGGAGGACCGCGGCGTAGTCCTCGAGGGCCGCGGCGTGGTCGCCTTAGAGGGGTGGTGGGTGGTGGAGGAGTTGATGATGAAGAGGTCGAGGTCGAGTTTTTTTTGAGTTTTTCGAGATTTTTTTCGAGAGATTGAAGGAGCAGCTCTCCTCAACGGTTTCATCCTCATTCCCCCTTTGTTTGCGCCCTTGCGCACTCTTTCTTGCCCTTCCAAGCACCATGATCCCAAGGGGAGACATGACGGACGCCTCGTAAATTGCAGTTGAGACGAAAGCGTGACCGTTGGGGGCGCCAGAACCGGGGGCAAGGGAAGAAGAAGAATCTCGACAGTTTTCCAAATTCGACCATGGCTTTTTCCCTTCCAATTCTCTTTCCAACTTTTCCCCCTCTTCTCCTTCCCTCTCTTTACCTTTCTTCACCAGCACGCTCGCCCTGATCATGAGCGCACGCACGCAGCCGGGCTCCCTGGCCAGCCTCCGGGAAGCTGCCTCGAAGAGCCTGGCGGCGTCGCCGTTCCGCCGCAGGTACAGGGCCCTGTGCGGCGCCGCATGCGCCCGGGCGTCGCCGGCCTCGAGCGCCTCTTTCCGGCGCGTCAGCGTGGCCGACGAGAGGTACTCGAGCTCGTCGTCGTGGTGGTGGGGCTCGTCGGCATTGTCTCCGTTGTCATTGCTGTCGATGGAGAGGAGGAGGGAGGAGCGCGCCGCGGAGGAAGGAGGAGGAGGGCGCTGCATGTTCTCTTTGCTTTCCTTTGAAAGCGAAAGCCCAACGTTTTTTCTTTTTTTTCTTTTTTCTCTTTCGTCGAGAAAAAAATGGAAGAGAAAAGAAAAATCAAACTCTCTCGAGCTCACTTCTTCTTTTCCTCCTCCTTCTTATTGTATGTTGGCGCGCCTCATCGTCAAGCTCCAAAACTCCACAGCACCTCAGCGCACCGTCCCCCTTTTGACCTCTTGTTGTTCAGCTCTGCTCTCTTGCTCCTCCGTCCCCTCCTTCACGAAAATGTCCACTGCAACCGCAACAGCAATCGAGCCGGCGCTGAAGCGCGTCAAGCTCAATTGCATCTCGCCCGTGCCCTCGGACATCGACATCGCGCACGCCGCGACGCCCCTGCACATCAGCAGGATCGCCGCGTCGCTGGGCCTCACCGAGGACGACTACGACTGCTACGGGAAGACGATGGCCAAGGTAAGGGAAAAGGGCGTTTTCGTTCAAGTTTTCGGAAGGAGTGAGATCGATGGATGGCGCGACGATCGCTGCTTCGAAACCTCCTCTTCTCTCTTCTCCCTTCTTCTTATTTTCCCTTCTCATCAACCCCTCGACCAACTTCCAACAACAGGTCAAGCTCTCCGTCCTTGACCGCCTCTCCTCGGCCAAGCGCGGAAAGTACGTCGTCGTCGCAGGCATGACCCCGACGCCCTTGGGCGAGGGCAAGTCCACGACCACCGTCGGCCTCTGCCAGGCCCTGGGGGCGCACCTCTCCCGGCCCGTGCTCACCACGGTCCGCCAGCCCTCGCAGGGGCCCACCTTCGGCATCAAGGGCGGCGCGGCCGGTGGAGGCTACTCCCAGATCATCCCGATGGAGTCTTTGAATTTACATCTGACGGGCGATATCCACGCGATCACCGCGGCCAACAATCTGTGTGCCGCCGCGGTCGACGCCCGGATGTTCCACGAGGCGACGCAGTCCAACGGGGCGCTCTTCAACCGCCTCTGCCCTGTGGACGACAAGACCGGGAGGAGGCCGTTCGCGCCCGTGATGCTGCGGAGACTCCGGAAACTCGGGATCAGCGAGGAGAAGTTTGGTGACGCGGAGCTGTTGTCCGAAGAAGAGAGGTCGGCGTTTGTCAGGCTCGACATCGACCCCGCTGCGGTCTCTTGGAGGCGCGTGCTCGACGTCAACGACCGCTTCCTCCGCGGCATCACCACGGGCCAGGCAGCCACCGAAAAGGGGCACATGCGCTCCACGGGCTTCGACATCTCCGTGGCGTCGGAGATCATGGCCGTCTTGGCGCTGACGACGAGCCTGCGAGACATGCGCGAGCGTCTCGGAGCGATGGTCGTCGCCTCTTCGAAAAAGGGCACGCCCGTGACTGCCGACGACCTGGGCGTCGGAGGGGCGCTGACCGTGCTGATGCGCGACGCCATCGAGCCCACGCTGATGCAGACGCTGGAGGCCACGCCCGTGCTCGTCCACGCTGGCCCCTTCGCCAACATCGCGCACGGCAACTCGTCGGTCCTGGCCGACGACGTCGGGCTCAAGCTGGTCGGCGAGTCTGGGTTCGTGGTCACCGAAGCCGGGTTCGGGGCCGACATCGGCTTGGAGAAGTTCGTCAACATCAAGTGCAGGGCCTCGGGTTTGTTGCCCGACGCAGCCGTGCTGGTCGCGACGGTCCGCGCCCTCAAGATGCACGGTGGGGGACCCCCCGTGACTGCGGGAAAACCGCTCGACAAGGCATACACCCAGGAGGACGTCGAGCTCGTCTCCAAGGGGTGCGAGAATTTAGCCCGTCACATCGCCAACTGCAAGAATTTTGGCTTGCCCGTGGTCGTCGCGATCAATAAGTTTGCTTCTGACACCGAAGCCGAGCTGGCCGCGGTCAAGGCCGCGGCGGAGGCGGCCGGAGCGGCCAGCGCTGTGGTCTGCGAGCACCACGCGAAGGGAGGCGAGGGCGCGGTCGACCTCGCCAACGCTCTGATTGAGGCAACTTCTTCCTCTTCGGTTTCTCCTGCCCTCAACTACACTTATGATCTTTCCGCTTCGATCGAGGACAAGATCGCCGCCATCGCCACCAAGGTATACGGCGCCAGCGGCGTGGAGCTCTCCGCCGAGGCGAAAGCCCAGGCCGAGAAGTTCACGAAGCAAGGGTTTGGGAACTTGCCCATCTGCATGGCAAAGACGCAGTACTCTTTCTCCGCGAACCCGAGCGCGAAAGGGGCACCATCGGGCTTCGTCATCCCGATCAGGGAGCTGCGGCCGAGCGCCGGGGCCGGGTTTTTGGTGGCGCTGGTCGGGGAGATGCAGACGATCCCGGGCTTGCCGACGAGGCCCGGGTTCTTCAACATCGACATTGCCGAGGACGGATCGGTGGTCGGGCTGTCGTAGATTTTCGTTGTAGGTCTTTTTAGTTCTTTTTCTGCCTTCCGTTTTTGCTTTTCTTTTGTCTGTCTGGGAGAGGGAGAGAGAGAGAGAGTGAGAGAGAAAGGGAGACAGAGACTCGTGTGAAAAGAGAGAAGCGAATTGTTCAGAGAGAGTTTTTTTCTTTTCGAAAGACGGAGAAGAGGTTGAGTTTTTTTTTCCCATTTTTTTCGCTTCGATCGAGTTCTCAATTATGCTTCTCTCGCAGGCCTCTCCGAGCGCCGCCTCGCTCTCTCGGGCATCGAACTGCAATAAGGCGCGATGCTTCATGACATCGCTGCGCATCAAACAGAGCATCTTTGCGAATACAAGGCGCGAAAGCCCTCTGCGCGACGCGAGTCCACGGAGCGGCATCGTCGGAGCGTCCGTAGCATCATCGGCTAGCAACGGCGACGAAACCCCTTCGACGCCTTCGACCCCTTCGACCTCCTCGCGACAGCAGCAACACCACGACAACCACGCCCGCCTCCTCTTCACCGCGAAGCGCTTCTACGAGCACGCCTGGTCCCTCCCCAACCCCAGCGAGGCAGATCTCGAACCCTACCTGAGCGAGGGGCACGTCCAGAGGGATTTGGTCTGGCAGGCCGGCAGGGAGAGCGTCGGCAGGGGCGCGATGGCGAAAGGGATGAGGCACATGCGCAGGGCCGTCTACCCTGATTTATCGTTCACAGTAGAAAAAGCAGCAGTCGTTGATGACGAGAGCAAAAGCGCCACCACTTCGGTCTTTGTCGAGTGGGTCTTCAGGGGAACTTTTGAGGGCAGGGCCGACATCGCGCGGGGCGTGACCGTCTTCGACTTCGAAGGAGGAGGGGAGCGGGGTTCTGGCAAGATCGCGCGCTCGTCGGTCTACCGCCAGGCCCTGCCGGCGGAGGTCGACCTGGCGCGGAGGACGAAGAAGGGCGAGGTCGCGGAGGGGGTGTTGTTGGAGAAGGAGGGGAAGTAAAGCAATATGATTTTTGTTTTTGGGTTCTTTTTTTCATCTGTATTTTTTAAATCACAAGTTTTCTATTTTCTCTCTCTGTGTTTCTTTCTCTTTCTCTCACTCTACCCGAGCAAGTCCGCGAAGGGGTCAGAGGGCTTCGCACCAGCCTTCTGCTGCTGGCTGGCGCTGTTGGGCGTCGGCGCGCGAGGCGCAGAGGCCGCGAAAGGGTCAACAGCTCCTCCTCCTCCTCCGAGCAAATCACCACCTCCGCCTCCGCCTCCAAGCAAGTCCGCGCTCGCCGCGACGCCTCCCGAGGGCAGGGGAGAGGCCTGCGCCGCCTGCCCGAACGTGGCCGCCGAGCGGGAGGGCGGGGAGGCCGGGCTGGCGCCATAGAGGGCGTTGAGGTCGATACCCGCAGCAGCAGCAGCAGCTGTCGAGGCCGAGGACGGGACCGCGACCGGCGCGCTCGAGCGGCCGCCGAGGTCCCCCAGGAGGTCTCCGGCAGGAGACGCTGCCGGCGCGGCCTTGCCTGGGGAGCGGCGCACGCCCGCGGCCTCGCCGGAGCTCGCACCGCCGCCGCCACCGCCGCCGCCGCCGCCGAAGAGCGACGCGGCGAGTCTGGCCTTGCCCTCGTCGACGACCGGCGACGGAGGTGCGGCGGGTTGGTGGAACTGCTGCTGCTGCTGCCGAGGAGAAGCCGCCGCGGGAGCAGCAGCGGCGGGAGCAGCAGCAGCGGGCTGCAGCGGAGGGTCAGCTGGCGTCGGGCCCCACTTCCTGGCCCCCGCGGGGGCGCGCACGACGAACTCGGGCTCGGCCGCCGCTCTCGGCGCCGCCACAGCCGCCGCCACCGCCGCTGCCGTCGGACTCGCCGCCGAAGCCTCTTCCCGCCTCCGCGGGCTCGCAGCCGCAACCGCCGCCGCCATCGACCCAGGCGCCGAGGGCGCGGCGTAGGCCTCGAAGCGGAGGCCACTGCTGGCCGGCCTGAGCGCGGGAGCTCGAGCGGGCGAAGCGGCGGAGGAGGCAGCGGAGGCCGCGGCGATCAAGGCGCCGAGGTCGCTGTTGTTTCCGTTCCCATCAAACGCCCCCCCTTCCTCCGAGGGCCGGGCGTAGGGGGCCCCGCCCGACGCCAGGGCCGCCCCGACCTCCGCGTCGATCGCGGCGGAGGCGGCCGCGAGAAGCCGTGCCCTGGCGACCGCAGAGGAGGAGGAGGAGGAAGAAGAGGAAGAGGAGGAAGAAGAGAGCTCCTGGCGCAGGGCGGCGACGCCGTCGTCGCCGCCGGAAGAGACCATCGCCGAGCCCGAACCGGGGTCGAGCAGCGCGAGCGCCTCCGAGGCCGCCGACGCCAGGTCCAGCGAGCCGGCGACGGAGGCCCTGCGCAGCAGGGAGACGAGGGCCGGCGAGGGTGGAGCGTGCGTGCGCAGGGAGAGCTTGACGAGCGCGCCGACGAGCACGGTCCGGACTCCTCCTCCGCCTCCGCAAGATCTGCCGCTCTCTCGGGCTTCTTCTGCCAAACCTCCTGCGGTCGCCTTCTTCCCGCCGCCGCCCTTCCTCTTCTTCTCAAAGCCCCAGCCGGAGGCAGCGGCGGAAGAAGAAGAGGAGGAGGAAGAGCCCCTCGGAGCGCCGACCCCTTCGAGGCCGGGCATCGAAGCCCCACCGCCGCCGCCGCCGCCGCCGCCGCCCAAACCTCCAGACCCGCCACCGACTCCTCCTCCTCCGCGGGCGGCGACGGCCAACAGAGCTTCTGAAGCTTCCTCGGTGCTCGGCGCCCCCGGGACGACCCCGGCGTGGTCCCCGAGCACCGCGGCCGCTGCCACCAGCTGCGGCGCCGACAGGCCCCCTCCGCCGCCGCCGCCTCCTCGGAGCCTCGCCAGCGCAGAGACGGCGGCCCGCCGCCGCAGCTCGTCGTCGGCCTCGGCGTCGCCGTCGCCGCCGCCCTCGGCGACCAACCGAGCCAAATCGTGCGCCAGCGCCAGCGGCACCGCGTCGCCTCCGGCCGCGAACACCCGGTCCATGGTGTCGACGAACCACCCGGGGGAGGGGGCGAAGCGCTCTGCGAGGTCCCTGGCTCGCAGCGCCGCGGCGGCCCTCTGGTCGTCGTCGGCTGCAGCAGAGGCGGAAGCATTGGCAGAAGCAGAACTCGAAGAGGAACTCGGCCCCGACGCCAGGAATTCGATGAGCTTGTCGGTGATCGCGCCCACGTTGGCCGGGCTCGTCATCGCCGCCAGAAGGTCGAGCGTGGCCGACCTGAGGGAGTCGTCCCCGTCCTCGAGGCAGTCGATGACGGCGAGCTGGTGCCCCTCGGCGACAACAGAGCTTCCTCCGGCTGCGGCGGCGGGCCCCCGCACCAGGGCGCCGAGCGCGTCGACTCCCGCCCACCGCAGATTCCGGGAGGGAGAAGCCAACAACCCTCCAACGATCCTCGACGCGGCGGCCAGCAGCGGAGGGTGCGGCGCCATCGCCGCCGCAGTCCTCACCGCCTCGGCCGCGACGGCGTGGCCCGCGGTCGCGCCCGCGGCGGCAGCGCTCGCCATCGCCTCTCCCACCACAGCCCACGCCTGCGCGCTCGCGGCCTGCTGCCCTTTACACAGCCTGGCCAGCAGCCGCAGCAGCCTGATCTGGGTCCAGGGGGCCGGGACGCGGTGGTAGTCGAAGGCCTTTGGAAGGCGCCGCTCGGCGATCTGCTTCAAAATCGAGGCGAGGGACGGAACTAAAGCTCGGTGCTGCTGCGTGGCCCCTTCGAGGCCGATCATCTCCTCGATGCCCACGAGGGCTGCGGCCATGACCGAGGGGTTTTTGTCGCAGAGGGCGGCGCGGAGGTGGCGGGAGACATCTGTTCCCGACAGGAAAGAAATGTAGCTGATGTTGTTTCCGTTTGCGTTGCTCGTTTCTCCGGAGCTCGCGTCTTCGGAAGAAGAGGCCCTCCTCGCCGCCTCCGCGTCGATCTGCACGAACCTGTGCAGGGCCAGCACGGCCTTCTTGCGCACCAGCGGCTGCGCGTGTCCCAGGCAGGCGACGACGCTCGGCAGAAGGGCCGGCGCGGTGTCGGCCCCGGCGAGCGACGGCAGCGCCGTGAGCGCCGACGACGCGACCAGGAAGTTGTCCGAGGCGACGTCCCGGCACAGGGTGTTGACGAACAGGATGACGAGGTCCGAGCCCGGGTCGAGGAACAGGGAGCTGGCGAGGTACGCGGCCTGTTTGTTTGTGACGAGCAGAAGAGGAAGAGAGATGAGGAAGAAGAGGTGAGAAAAGAGTCAGAGGTCAGGAGGAAGAAGGAAAAAAATCAACCAATCAATCGATCGATGTTTTTCAAAACGCCGCACCCTCTTGGTCGCCAGGTTGGTGTCGCTACACGCCTGCAGCGCCTTGACGTAGCCCCACGACGCGTCGTGCCCAAGCATGTCGATGTACACGAGCCTGACGAGGCATTCTTTCAGGGCGTGGCCCGAGAGGCGCTCCCCGCCGCCTCCCGAGGAGGCGTGTGACGACGACGACGAAGAGGAAGAAGAAGCATGTCCGCTCGAGCCTATCAGCCGCGGCTTGAGCGTGGACACCTCGGCCGCCACGATGGCGTCCTCCTCGGCCTTCGAGCGACACTCGCCGATCGCGCGGACCAGCGCGTCGAACTCGCGCGAGTGCGAGGCCAGCACCTCGGCGCGCTTCGCTGTCGAGGCAAGTCGGGAGGCGAGCGTCGACATTGGGTTTCGATTTCGATTCACGGCAGCCGTTTTCTGTTTTGAAATCGGGAATCCAACGACGCTGCGAGCTCAAGATGGAGATAGGGGATATGAGAGTTGCTTCTGGGAGGAGGGTAGAGCGAGGAAAGGTAGGACTCGAGCGGAAGAGAGCCTTTCTCTCCGTTGCTCTTTTTTCTTTTTGTGTCTTCGATCGACCATCGCGTTTTTTTTCTTCATTTTTCGAGTGAGCGAGAAAGGAGTTTCGTTTTTCGCTTCTTCAAGCCTCTCTCTCTGTCTATCTGTATCCCTTTTCACGACGCGTCGAATTCCAATACCATGAGGCCTCTCTCTTCTCCTCCGTCGCTCCAGGCAGATCCCAGGAAATGTCTTCTCATCTCTGCTCTACGGAATACCGCAACGCAGCTCCCAACCACCACGCGCGAGAGGGCCAATGTCGCCGTCGCATCGACATCTTCGTCGACGCCGCAGCCTTCGTCGTCATCGCCAGCGCGCCTCCCCGGCGCCCCCGGGGCTCGCACGGCCCAGGCAGCAGAGGAGCGGCAGCAGCTTTTCAACGAGATCGCGCCCGTCTACGACGTGGTGAGCTTCGAGCGAAGAGACGATACTAGTAGATTTGGCACTTGCATTCGTTTGTCTGTTCGTCGACCTCACCCCGTCTCTTCTTCCTTCTCTGCTCGTCTTCACAACCAACAGCTCAATGACGCCCTCTCCCTGGGGCTCCACCGCGTCTGGAAGCGCATGGCGGTCCGCTGGAGCGGCGCCCGGCGTGGGGACAGGGTACTCGACCTCTGCTGCGGCTCCGGCGACGTCGCCCGGCTGCTCGCCTCGCGGGTCGGTCCGGCCGGCGGCGTCGTCGGCTTGGACTTTGCCCGCGAAATGCTCCTGGACGCAGAGAAGAGGAGCAATTGGAGGAGGAAGAAGGAGAGCGCCAGAGAAGATGCCGACGATTACGAAGAGGAGCAAGAAGAGAGCAACGAGCAGCGCCGCCTCTACTCTCCGACGACTTCCTCTTCTGCGGAGATCGAGTGGGTCCTCGGCGACGCCACCTCCTTGACCTCCTTTGCTGACGGCTCCTTCGACGCTGCCACGCTCGCCTACGGCCTCCGCAACGTCTCCGACCCCTTACTCGCTTTGAAAGAAGCCCGTCGCGTGTTAAAACCGGGAGGCAAGATCGCGGTGCTCGACTTCAACCACTCGGAGAGCGGTCTGGTCGATTCCATCCAAGCCGCGGCGCTCTCGGCAGCCGTCGTGCCCGTCGCCCGCGCTCTGGGGGTGGGACCGCAGTACGAGTACCTGAGGCCTTCTATTTTGGCTTACCCGACGGGGAAGGAGCTTGTGGAGCTGGCGAGGGAGGCCGGGTTCCACGGGGAGGTGCGGTTCCACGAGATCGCGCTGGGGCTGATGGGCACGCTCGTGGCGGGGACGAAGAGGAGGAGGAGTTGAGAGAAAGAGAGTTGAAAACAGAACACGAAAAGAAAGAAAAAAGAAAAAAACTTCCAAAATCACTTCTTCCTTCGTTTTTCTCCCTTTCTCTTTCTCTTTCTCTTTCTCTTTCTCTCTCTCTCTTTGTTCTTTCTTTCGAGCGAGGAGTGCCCTTCGAAGGCGCGTCTCTCTCCTATCTCTCTCCACACACGCGCTCGCAGCACGGTACTGACTTCCTGAAGGAGCAGCAGAAAGAAAGAAAGAGCAAAACACTTTCGCCGAACAATCGATCTTTTGCGTTCCCCATCTTCTTCGATGCCGCGCTCCGACCAGGTCCCCGTCAAGCTGGCCGCCAACAAGAAGGAGCAGGAGTTTCACGACGCGCTCGCTGGTAGGGCTGGGAGAGAGAGCGAGAGAACAGTGGAGAAAGAGCAGTCGAAGCGAAGAGCAAGAGCAAAGGCATTGAAAACGAAAACGGAAAAATCGAAAAAAACCGAACCTCAACCTCTCAACAACTTCCTCTCTCAACCTCCTCAAAAACAAAACAGACCTCTACGCCATCGTCAAGACCACCGAGAAGCTCGAGCGCGCCTACGTCCGAGACGCCATCCCCGCTGCGGAGTACGAGCCGGCCTGCTCCAGGCTCATCGGCCAGTTCCGCACGCTATGGGAGACGCTGCGTCCCGACGGAAACAGCGGCGGCGGCGGAGCTTCTTCTTCCTCGTCGTCGTCGGCGGCGGCGGGCTCCGTCGCCGACGTGCAGCTGTTCATGAACGCCCACGGCGCGCGCTGCCCGATGGCCGTCAAGAGGCTGATCTACTCGGGGCTTCCGGCGACGGTGGAGCACGGGAAGACGGGGGGAGGCGGCGGCGGCGGCGGCGACAGCTCGAGGCACGGAGGGGGCTTTGGCGAAGGAGGAGCCTCGAGCTCGGCCTCCGCCGTCGCCGTCGCCGAGAGCGTCCAGCACTTTATCACGAGCATGGACTCCCTCAAGCTCAACATGATCGCCGTGGACCAGGTCTATCCTCTGTTGGCCGACTTGGCCGCGGCGCTGGGCCGCGTCGGCGGCCTGCCCCCCGATTGGACGGGCAGGGAGAGAGTGAAAAAATGGGTCAGCAAGGTCCACGCGCTCCCGGCGTCGAGGGAGCTCGACGCGGACGACGTCAGGCAGCTGCTGTTCGACCTGGAGTCGGCCTACAACGAGTTCATGGCTGCGATCGGGTCGATGAGTTGAGGAGAGGAGGGAGAGGTGTGTAAACTAAAAAGATCGGATTTTTCCTCTTTTTTTTCGTTACACTCTCTCGCGTTTTTTTCGTTTTGTTGTTCTTGTTGTGTTTGGTGCTGCATTTCTCCCCCCCCCCCCCCCCCCCCCCCCCCCCCCCCCCCCCCCCTCCCCCCCCATCACCCAAACACAAAAAAAACCCCAACATTTTTTTTAATTTCACCAAAACATACGGAAAACAGAGAAAAAAAAAAAAAAAG
>Ga0114918_10002527_pt1 | contig 16356 bp, 16 predicted proteins | sample LantaG_FD_87015 | JGI IMG/M metagenome (GOLD analysis project Ga0114918, IMG submission 87015) | Deep subsurface microbial communities from Baltic Sea to uncover new lineages of life (NeLLi) - Landsort_02402 metaG | ecosystem: Environmental > Aquatic > Marine > Oceanic > Sediment | place... | reverse complement strand
GTGGAGGTGGGGGGAGTGGAAGAGAGCCCCGCCTCGTCCGGGGGGGGTGACCCCGAAAAAACGGCCCCCCCGGGGGCGGGCTTTGTTTTTTGTGTTCTTAGTGAGTTTTTTTTTTTTTTTTTTGGCGTGTGCAGCAAGCCGCAGACGGAAAACCTCATCTCTCTCTCTGATTCTCTCTCTCTCTCTTGTGAACATTGGTATTTTACCCCCGGCAAGAAATACAGTTTTTTGTTTGGCTCTGGCTCTCCTTCAAGCGGCGGCGGCCTCGGAAGTGGCGGCCCCCTTCGGCCCGAGCCTCACGACGACCGCCGTCGCGTTGTCGGGGCTCCCGCGCTCCCACGCCTCGCGCGTCAGCGCCCGCGCCGCGGCCTCGAGGTCGCCCGCGTGCGCCAGCGCGACCGCCGCGGCCTCGTCGTTGCCGAGCGCGTCCCAGACGCCGTCGGTCGCCAGGATCAGGAGCGGCGCGAAAGAAGAGGAAGCACTAGAGAAAGAGGTCGACGAGAGATTTAACCTTTCCTCGTGGACATCGGGCTCGGCGACGACGCCCGAGGTCAGCTTGAGCGCCGAGTCGCCAAACGCCCTCGAGACCGCCAGGACGCCGCCGACGCGCCAGGTGCCCGCCCAGAGCACTGCCCCACCGGCGGCCTCGATGCGGGCGCGCTCGTCGGGGCGGTTGGGCTTGTGGTCGGCGGAGAGGGCGCGCGCGGTGAAAGGCGGGAGCGGAGGAGGAGGTGATGAAGTCGGAGGCAGAGGCGGCGGCGGAGGAGTCGAAGAGGCTTCGTTCTTCTTCCCGCCTCGCCACGAGCCCTCCCTCTTCTTCGTCTTCCCCGTCTCCGGAGCAGCAGCTCCGGCGGCGACGGGCTCGACCAGCACGGCCCTGCTGTCCCCGACGTGAGCCACAAGCAGCCTCTCGTCTCCGAGGACGAGCGCGACCGCGGCGGTGCAGCCGTCGTCCCTCGCTGGCGGCCTCTGCCTCGAGGGGGAAGGGGTCAGCGGGAAGGGCGAGGGCGAGGAGTTGCCTCCTGTTCCTGCTCCTGCTCCTGCTCCTGCTCCCCCTGTTCCTCCGGTGCCGCTGGTGGAGCGCGCGAGATCGCCCTCCGTCGGGGTCAAGGGAGGAGAGGCGGCGGAAGATGACCTTATTGTTGTTGTTGTCGTCGTTAAGCCTCCTCCTCTGCCGTTGATTTTTATCCCCCCTCCTGTTCCTGCTCCTGTTCCTCCTCGCCCGTGCCCGCTGCCCTCGCCCGAGGACATCGAGCTCGAGCTCGGGGCCCCGGAGAGAGTCGCGGCCATCATCGACGAAGCCGGCGGCGGCGAGAGGCCAAAGTCGTTGTTGCCGCTGCCGCTGCCGTTCGCCGTCATCTCCCCGGAGATGTTTCGGCTCTTGTTGAAGATGCTCTTCACTTTTCCAAACACCTTTTTCTTCCGCGCGGCCTCCTCTTCCTCCGCCGCCGCTGCCGCCGCGGCGAGGCTCTCCTCGTCCTCGGCGAGCAGGTAGGCGCGGTCCGTGGCCAGGAATCCGGCGGTAAGCGCCCCGGCGGCGTCCCCAGAGGCGAACTCCTCCGACGACAAAATCGAGCGGAAGAGCTCGTGCGAGACGAAGGCCGCGGCGCGGTCTCCGCCGTGCCCGTCGAAGACGCCAAAGGTTCCCACGGTGTCCTTCCCGGGGACGGAAGGGTGCGTCTCGAACTAAGTTTTTTTTGTAGTTGGAAAAGAGGAAGAAGAAGAGAGAAAGTGAGAACAGACCCCGGTGAAGAAGAAAAAAAACGAATTCTAAAAAAAAAAGCTCTTCCTCTTTTCTCTTTCCCTCTCGTCTCACCCTCGCGGCGTGGAAGTCCTCCATCACCAGCCTCCTCCCTCGCGACAGGGAGAAGCCGAACTCGATCGCGCCGTCTCCAGGCCTGGGAAGGTTTTGGGTGAAAGAGAGAGTTTTGTTTAAAAAAGAAAAGAAGGGACACGTGAGAGGAGGAAAGAAAGAAATGAGGGCGCAAGGTCCGACATCTCGAAGAAGGAAGAAGAGATCGAATCCGATGCGCGAAGGAAAGAAAAAAAGAAAAAAAAGATTTTTCCCTCCCCGACTCGATCAGCGATCTCCCCTCGCTCTCTCCGCCTCCGATTCCACGCACCTGGAGCCCCTTCCCGTCTCCGACAGCGGCACCGAAGGGTCGAAAGGCCTCTTCTCGGCGAAGAGCTGCGACAGAGAGAGCCCCGCGTTTGGATTATTTGTCGTCGTCGTCGTCGTCATTGACGTCGATGATGATGCCTTCTTCGCCCGAACAGACGTCCCCAAAAAGTCCACCTCAGGCTCCGGCTCGGAGATCGCCGACCCTCGCCGGGATCCCAGCGGGGTCTGCTTGTTCGAACCTCCGGGTTTGGAGGCGCTGCTGGTGCGGCGGGAGAGGGCGAGGCGCATGCGGCCGAGGAGCGTCGAGGTCGACGTCGGCGTCGGCGTCGGCTCTTCGTCGCTGCTGCGGCCCGCGACGAAGCCCGCTCCTCCTCCGCCGCCGCCGCTCTCCATGACGCGGGCCACCGTGGTGTCCGCCCTGTGGAATGCGTGTCGCTCCCGCTGAGAAAAAGTGGAAAGAGAGAAAGAGAGAAAATGGCCCGCTCTCTTGCAAAGAGAGAGAGCCCCTTCTCTCTTTCGGTTGGGAAAAAGAAAGTTCGAAGTGAAGAGAGAGCGAGCGAGAGCACGAGGACGGCAAAAGGTGCCCTTGTTCCTCTTCGCCTTGCTCACTCTCTCTCTTTCTCTCTCTCCTCGCTTCCGAGGGCCTCTCCCCCCTTTTTTCTCCGGAGCGATGGGGAGGAGGCGGAGCAGGAGAAGAGCCCCGCGACTGCTCCGCGGCTGCTGCTTCGTCGCCGGGCTTCTGCTGCTGCTCCTCCTCGATCCAACTCTGGCGCGGCAGCTCTCCTTGAGAAAGGTCGAGGTCGAGAAAACTGCCGCAGCGGCAGCGGCTTTAGCTCCGGCTCCGGCTCCGTCCTCGACAGAGGAGGCCCCTCTTCCTCTCTCGCTTCCATCCGAGAGCGCTCAGCCTCCTCTGGAAGCCCCCTCGCTGGAAGAAGAGGAGGAAGAAGGTTTCACGATCACCCTCAGCAGAGACGGCAGTTTCGTCGCCGCCGGAGAAGAGGTCGAACAAGCTCCTTCGACTTCCGTTTCTTCCTCTTCTTCCTCTTCCTCCTCCTCTTCCTCTCCAGTCAAGCCCTTCTCGCTCGACCTCGTCCTCGTCTCCAAGAAGAGCTCCTTGCTCGATCCTCTCTACGGAGAACAGGGGGAAAAACTCTCTAAAAGCAAATCGAAGCTCCCTCCTGTCGCGGAGCAAGCGCTGGCTGCTGCGGCCGCGCTGGCGGCCGGCGTCGGCGTCGGGGCCCTCCTGGCCCTGCTCGCGACGCGGCTTCTCGACCTGTGGAGGTACCACCGCGCCGGCGGGCGGATCATCATGCACGAATCCATGGACTGGGCTCGATGGGTGCGAGGGAGGGTTCGCGTGCGGAGGACGGCGCTGTAAAAAAAAAAAGGAAACGTTTTTTTTCTTTTTCTTCTTCTTTCTTTCGGTTTCGATTTTTTTCTTCAGTTTTTTTCAACAAAAAAAGCAAAAAAAACTTCTCTTTTCTCCTCTACCCCCAGAACGCCGCGGCGGTCCGCTCGCTCAGCAGCGCCTCCATCGCGTCGAGCGAGCTCTTGTGCGCCGTGCTGCCCCCGCCGCCGCCGGACTCGACGCTGCTCGAGACTCCGCCGCCGCCGCTGCTGTGGACGGAAGCGTTGTGGTGGAAGCGGCCGCCGCCGAACGGCGGAAACGGTGGAGGAGCAGGCGGAGGCGGAGGCGCCCTGGGGAACAGCAGCGCCGTTCTCGCCTTGAGCTCCGGCAGAACGAGGCAGCCGTCGCTCTCCGTCGCCGCGGAGGACGACGACGACGACGACTTGAGCGGGATCGCGGAGTAGCGGTGAGGAGCTTGCAGTTGGCTCTCGTCGAGGAGGTGACCTCGAGGAGACTGCTTCCAAGACGCCGCCAGCGCCGCCGCCTCGGCCCGCTCCGCCGCCGACCTCGCCCCCGCCGCCTCGGCTCTGGCCCCCCGAGCCTCCCTCTCCGCGGCCCTAGCCCGCTCGCTTAGCAGGAGAAGCTCCTGTCTCTGCGACTCCAGGGCCACGCGGAGGCGCTCGGTGCCGAACAGGAGCTCTGCTCGGGTGTCGGAGGAGAAGGCAGCGGAAGCGGAAGCGTTGTTGCTTTGAGGTTGAGGAGGAGGAGAAGAGGGAGGAGGCAAGGAGCAGCCCTGCTGCAGTTCTTCTTCTTCACTTTCGCGTTCTCTTTCTTCTTCTTCCTGATTCTGTTGTTGATGATTCGCCTGGATCTCGCGCAGCGGTGGCCTGGCAGGAGGAGGAGCAGCAGCAGTTCCTTTCCTCTTTGCCGCCGCGGCTGCGACCGCCGCAGCCGTTGCTGCGGCTGCGGCGGCAGCGGCGGCGGCCTTTGCAGAAGCGGCGGCGGCCAACGCCGCTGCTGCTTCCTGCTGCCTCGAAGAACCGCTCGATCCACTCATTACCGTCGCCGTCATCATTCTTCGAGCTTGTTCCTCGATGGACGCGTCGTGAGCTGCCTCGGCAGCCTTTTCGGCGAGCTGCGGAAGAAAAAAAACGGAAAAAAAAGGTGTGAGTTCAAAAATGTCTAACCCTCATTCTCTTTTTTACTTTCAAACCAAACTCAACTTTTAAAAATTATCCTACCTTTCTCCTTCGCTTTTCCTCGATCTGCGCCTCCAGATCGCGCTGGAGCTGCTTCGCTGCCTCTCTTCGAGCTGCCGCGACGGGCTCGAGCTGTTGGAGCAGAGAGGGATCCTGTGGGGGCGTCGGCGGAGGAGGCGGAGGAGCCGCGGCGAGCGAAGGAGGGTTGCCGAGCAAAGGAGGCGGCGGCCGTCGCTCGCGCTCTCTTTCTTCTTCTCCTTCTCCCTCCTCTTCTCCTCCGTTGCCGTTGCCGTTGTCGCCGCCGCTGCTGCTCACGCGCACTGGCCACGCCGAAACGTCGACTTTGACCTCCTGTTCTCCATTATCGTCGCCGTCGCCCCAGGGCGTTCTCCGAGAAAAACCACCAGCGGCGGCAGCGGCACTCGCTCCTCCCTCGGCGGCCTTCTCCTCCGCCTCGGCCCGCTTCCTCGCTGCCTCCCTCGCCGCGATCTCGGCGCGGAGCTCCGCCCCGTAGGCTTCCGCCGCGAGCCTCTTCTGGAGCCTCTGCTGCTGGGACTCTTCTTCATTGTTGCTCCTCAGGGAGAGCGCCGGGGGAGGCGGGGGCAGGAGGCTTCGGCGGCTCTGGCGGCCTCCCGTCGTCGCTGTCGTCGCAGAAAAGCCCCTCCCTCCACCACCTCCTCCTCCTCCTCCCCCGTTTCCTCCCTCCCACCGCAGCGCCCTGGCTACTTCGGACGAGGCCTGGAAGGCGCCGGAACGGGACGCGCGCCTCGCGCGGGGCATCTCTCTCTCTCTCTTTTGGTGTTTGGTTTTTTGGCTTTTCTCTGAGAAACTGTTGCAGCAGGCGTTTTTGAAAAAGAAAACAGTGAAACGAAGAGACTCGCCATCCATTTTTTCCCCTCTTCGAAAACTTTGAAAAACTCGCTCGTCGAATCTTCCTCAATTCCCAAAAATGGCCGGCTCCTCCTCCCACCACGAGCACGACACATGCCTCGTGCTCGACTACGGCTCGCAGTACACGCAGCTGATCGCGCGCAGGATCAGGGAGAAGAGCGTGTACTCGATGCTGCTGCCCGGGGACGCGGAGATGGTGAGAAGGAGAGGAAGAAGAAGAGGAGGCGCACCTCGAATCGCCGACGGCGAAAGAATCGATTGATGGGAGATGCCGGTCGCAAGCGCTGGTTTCCCGCGCGTCGCTTTCACGCTCTGCCCTTGCTTTCTCTCACTGCAAGCGCTGCCATGAGAAAGGCCTCGACGCGCTCAGCACCGCAGCGATGCGAATTGGACCATCGGAGTCGCTCAGGCTTCACGATTGCCGCCGAAAAAGCATCAAAGCCCTTTTCTCGGCCGCCGGAGTTGCTTCGAAAAAAAAAAAAAAACAGACGGAAAAAAAAACTCAACCTCAACCTCAACCTCGACTTCCTTCTTCTTCTCCACCGCCAAAACCACTCACCCACCCATCTAATCAGTCCCGCATCTCCGCCGCCAAGCCCAAGGCCGTCATCCTCTCCGGAGGGCCCAACTCGGTCCACGCCGAGGGGGCACCGACCGTCCTCGAGGGCTTTTTCGAGTGGGCTTCCGCCGAAAACGTCCCCGTCCTCGGCATCTGCTACGGGATGCAGCTGCTTGTCCACGCGCTGGGAGGGAAAGTGGAGGCCGCCGCCGGTGGCGGGGAGTACGGCCGCATGGGGATCAACACCATGCCCGGCACTGAGCTCTACGGCGAGGACAAAGGAGGGGAGACCAACCGACAACAAGTCTGGATGTCGCACGGCGACGAGGCCGTCAACCTGCCCGAAGGGTTCACGGCCGTCGCGCGCTCCGACCAGGGCGCCTGCGTCGCCGTCGAGTGCGCCTCCAAGAGACTCTTTGGCCTGCAGTACCACCCGGAGGTCATGCACTCGGAGCGCGGCGGGGAAACGATCGAGCGCTTCCTGTTCGAGATCGCAAAGATCAAGGCCGACTGGAGGATCGAAAACGTCTTGGAAGAGGAAATGGCCAGGATCGACGAGATTGTCGGGCCCGACGACCACGTGATTTGTGCCTTATCCGGTGGCGTGGACTCCACCGTGGCTGCGACGCTGGTCCACAAGGTGATCGGCGACAGGCTGCACTGTGTGTTCGTCGACAACGGCTTGCTGAGGCTGAACGAGGCCGACCGCGTGATGGAGACCTTCGAGAAGCACCTCCACTTACCGGTGACCAAGATCGACACCACCGAGCGGATGATGTCCCGCCTCAAAGGCGTTTCGGACCCGGAGAAGAAGCGCAAGGCGATCGGGTCCGAGTTCATAGACTGCTTCGCCGAGTTCGCCAAAGAACTCGAGAAAACCGTGGGTCACGAGCCCAGGTTTTTGGTCCAGGGGACTCTCTATCCCGATGTGATCGAGTCTTGCCCTCCTCCCGGTTCCGGGCAGAAGCACTCTCACACGATCAAGTCGCACCACAACGTCGGGGGCTTACCGGAGGACCTCAAGTTCACGCTGATCGAGCCCCTGCGCCAGCTGTTCAAGGACGAAGTCAGGGCTTTGGGGAGGCTCCCGGCCCTGGGCGTGCCCGAGGCGTTTGTCGCCCGCCACCCGTTTCCGGGGCCGGGACTGGCAGTGCGCGTCTTGGGGGACGTCACTGCCGGTGAAGGGTCGGCCTTGGAGACCCTGCGCCAGGTCGACGAGGTCTTCGTCGAGGCGATCAGGGAGCACGGCCTCTACGACAAGATCTGGCAGGCCTTTGCCGTGTTCTTACCGGTGCGGTCCGTGGGGGTCCAGGGCGACCAGCGGACGCACTCGCACGTCGTCGCGCTTCGAGCGGTGACGAGCGCCGACGGCATGACCGCCGACTGGTATCCTTTTGAACCGAGCTTCCTGCGTCTCGTGTCGACGCGGATCTGCAACGTGGTCAAGACGGTCAACAGGGTCGTCTACGACATCACGAGCAAGCCTCCCGGGACTATTGAGTGGGAATAAGGACAACGGAGAGAGAAAGAGAGAGAGAAATGGTTTTTGGAGAGAGAGTGAGAGAAAAGAGAACAAAGAAAAGAGAGAGTTTTTTTCTAAAGTCTTCCTAAAACAAAAACAAAAAACGTGTGAACCGTGCACAGAAAACAAAAACTCAATTCCAATCACCAGGAGAGAAGCAGAGAGGCAGAGGAAAGCGGAAGTTTCAATGAAAGAGTGGTAGTGTTGCAAGGTTTTGGAAAAGAAAAGAAAACGAAAAGAGAAAAGAAGATGAAATAAAAAAAGTTCAACTCTTTCTCTCTCTCCTTCTCTCTCTTTCTCTTCAGATAGGAACCGCGGAGTGCATCGGCGGCGGCCTAGGTGGCGTCCTGCGGCCGTCTCCTCCTCCAAACATTATCCCGCCGTTGCCGACCGCCGCGGCCTGCCCGTCGAAGGTCTCGACCGAGGAGCGCAGCATTTCTTCGAGGGCCTCGGCCGGCGTCGCGGGTTTTTTCGGGCCCGCGGCCGAGGGGGCTTTCTTGACCGGGTGCCAGGTGAAGACCGGCGGGGCGGTGATGATCGCCGCGGGGGCAGCGAAGTCGGCGGGGAGGTCGGTGGGAGACGAGGTAGACGGCTCTGCCTCTTCGGCTGCCTGCGAAAGGACAGTCGCTGGCGAGGCGGAAGTCGAAGCCGAAGAAGACGAGGGAGGAGGCGGAGGAGCGAAGGCGTCGTCGTCGCCGAACGAGAGCAAGTCCGACAGAGGAGCTGCCTGCGTCTGCGTCTGCGTCTGCGGCTGCGGAGGAGGAGGAGGCGGCGTCGGCGTCGGGGACACGTGCGCATGGTCCGCAGCGGCAGTCGCGGCGGCAGCAGGAGCAGCAGGAGCAGCAACGACCTCGGGTGCCGGAAGGGCCAGAACCCGCTCCGGGGCGGGGAGCTGCGGGAAGTTGCCTCCCCCGCCGCCGCCAAACCCGCTGCCGCCGCTGCCCCTCGCCCTCTCCCTCACCATGCGCGACACGGCGCGCGCCTCTTCCAATGCTGTAGGGTCGCGCATCAAGGCTACCAGCCTCGCCGCCGCGGTCCTGACCCCTTCCCCGACGTCCCTCCCCGTCTGCTCGTCGTGCGCCTGGAACCTCGCCGCCAGGCCGTCGAGTAAGGTTGCGGTGGCGAAGGCGACGCGCGCCGACCCGGGTCCGCCGCTCGTGACCAGGTGCTCGACCACGGCCAGGGCCTTGGAGGCGCGCCGCCAGGCCTGCGCCGGAGGGTCGAGCCTGCGGGCCAGCACGCCCGAGACCTCCACGGCGGTCGATGGCGTCTCGCAGAGCAGGGAGACGGTGCGGAGCTTTAGTTTGGAGGGGAAGAAAGAAGGAAAAAGTGAGTTTTGCGCACAAAAGAAAGAAAGAAAGAAAGAAAGAAAGAAAACAACCCGAAAACGAAAAAAAGGAGCAAAACTGTTTCTCACCTCCGAGAGCGTCGGGCCCCAGGCCGGGGACGCTCGGGTCGCGGCCCGGACGATACGTTCTGCCTTCGTGAAGGGCGTGAGCTGGCCCTTGCAGATCACGGCGGTGGAGTAGTCGTGGCTTGAAGTTTTTTTTTTTTTTTTTTTCGAAGTGAAAGGTCGAGGTTGAGAAAAAAAGGTGAAGCGACGTGAGCGACGACGATGAGGGGGAAGAAAGGGACGCATCGAAGCGCTTCTCCCTCTGTTGCTGTCCCACGGTTCCTGGTTTCGTCGCCCACGATGGAATACTACTTACACCCACGAGACGCTCTGCGCAAACATCGAGCGCAGAGAGGACATGACGCGAGCTCAGGAGACAGAGGCGCTTGAATTGGTTTGAATTGATGGAAGAGGCCTCTGGGGCGAAGCTCGTCGTGGGGAATTTGCTTCTCTCTCTCGAGACACGCGAGCTCGCTCTTTCTGATCGCTCCGAGCTCGCGGGCGATGTCGAGCGGAGAATCAGAGTCGCGTGACGAGTAAAGAACGCGAAGTTGAAGCTCTGACGGAGCGGCCAGAAGGACACGCGGAGAAGAGAAGCTGCGACGATGCGAAAGTGAAAAAACACGGAGAGCGTTGTCGATTTTTCTTCTTCTTTTGCCCTTGTGACCTCCGACCTCCTCTCTTCTCTCTCTCCCCGCTTTCCACAAACCTCTTTCATCATTTCAAATCTCTTCTCCTCCTTCGTTACATAAAATCGACGTCGTCATCCAGCGGGTCGTCGTAGACATAATCGTCCAAGCCGGCAGCGCCTCCAGACCTCCCGACGTTGAGCTTCTTCTTGTTCTTCTTGCCCAGACCCGCCGCGGCCTTGGCCGCCGCGTCCGCCTTCACCTTCTCTGCGCGGACTGCCGCGGCGGCCGCCTCCATCTCCTTGCAGGCCGGAGCGTCCAGGTGCTGCATCGATGCCTTCAGCACGGCCTTCGCCAGCGTCTTGAACTGCGGCGAGGCGGCGTGAGGGGCCAGGAACATCGCTGCGAGAGCCCGGCCGTACTCCTCTGCTTCCTTTGCCGTCGCCGGCGCTTTGCCGCTGAAGGAAGCCTTTGAGCTTTCCGTGTTCGTCCCGAAGAGCTCCTTGGCCATCTCGAGGTCGGCCTCCTCGACCAGCCTCTGCCTGCGGAGCTTCTCCGCCAGGGGGTCGTCCAGCACCTCGTCGTCTTCGGGTGCGGATGATTTCGTCCCTTTGGTGTAGGTCTTTGCCTCGGCCTTCTTCTTGGGCTGGGGCGGCGGGGCGGAGGGGCCTGTGTCGTCGTCTTCGTCGTCTTCCTCGTCTTCTCCCTCGAAGGCGGAGGGCTGGAATGTTTTGGGAGATTGGACAAGGTCGAAATTGAGGTCGAGGTCGAGGGGGTCGGGGTTGAGAGTTTTTGATGAGGGGAAAAAGCGAAGAAGAAAGAAAAAACGCGCCGATCGTCGATCGCCGTCAACGACTCTCTTCTCTCTCGCATTTCTCGCGCGCATCGTTCTCCTTCGCCTCGACCCTGAATCTGCTCGTCCTCTCCACGAAAGCATAGATCATATCGAATCAAAGCGATCTACGAAAAGAAGGACCTTCGACTCTTCCGCTCTCTTTACCTTTTTCGCCGCGGCGAGGGGCTTGACGGCAGCAGCGGCGGCGACGCCGGGCAGCGCCGGCTCGAGCCCCTCGTCCTCCCAGTCTTCCCAGTCGTCGGCCATTGATTTTGTTTTCGAGTCTGAGGCGGGGTAGAGGACGAGGAAGGGGCTCTTTGCCCTCAGAGGAAAAAAAGGGGAAAGAGAGCGCGAGGAAGAGGGTGGAGACGGGAGGAGGAGGAAAAAGTTCTGAAGAGGAAAAAAACTCGATTGGTTCGAGGAAGGCCAAGGCGAGAGGGAGTGAGAGTGAGGCGAAAGCGAAGAAGAGCGGAAAAAGACGAAGAAAAAAAACTCACAATTCTTTCCAAAAAGCGCGGCGTATACTTGTTTTTCCCCGAAAGACTGCGCTCGCCTGCGCTCGCCTGCGCCGCTGAGACGACGTCCCCTGCGTCCTGGGCAGTGCAGCTTCCCCCCTCGACACGTGGCAGGAAGCCAAAAGCAAGAAACAAAAAGAAAAAGAGGCCGATGACTCTGCCGACGACGACGTGAACGAAAAAAAAAGAAAGAAAGAAAGGAGAGAATTGAATAGAGAAAAGGTAGGATTTTCTTCTCTCTGCTGCTATTCTTCTTGCGCCTCGAGCTCTCTGTGTGATCGGAGAGCGCTCTAAGAAAGAGGAAACGACGCAGAGCTCCTAAGAAGAGCAGCAAAAAAGCCAAGAGAGGGAAACTCTTTTTCTTTGCCGCCGTCGACGTCGATGCCTTTTTCTTTTTGGCTCAATTCCATCACCCTCTTTTCCCCCTCCCCACCTCGCCAAAAGCAGCAGTTCTCTTCTTTCCTTATATGCTTAACTCCGGCGGAGGTGGACCCCCTTATCCAGGCAGCGGGCCGTTTGGAGGCGCGCCAGGCTCGCAGCAGCAGGGGCAGCAGCAGCAGCCCGCCGGATCGGTGCCGCAGCAGCAGCAGCAACAGCAAATCCCTTCGTCGTCGAGCTTCCCTGCCTTGGGCGGAGGAGGGATGCAGCCCCAGCAGCAGCAGCAGCAGCTCGGCGGCGGTTATGGAGGCCTCGCTGGAGGGCTGAGGTGAGTTTGAGAGAGGGGTGAAGAGGGAGAGAAAGAGAAAGAGAGAGAAAGGGAGAGAGGCGATGAGAGGCGAGATCGCCGCCGTCGTTCGTTCGACCTCTTTCCTCTTCCCTCTTTTTTTCGTTTCGTTTTCCGCTCACCACCACCCTCGCGCCTTGCTCTCAATTCCAACTACCGAAACAACACAACGAAATAAAACAGGCCCGGACTCCAACAGCCCCCCGGAGCACCTCAGCAGCAGCAGCAGCAGCGCTTCCCTCCACCGGGCAGCGGCGGCGGCCTCGGCGCGGTCGGCGGCGGCGGGCAGTTCAACAACTTCCAGCAGCAGCAGCTCTCGGCAGCTCAGCAGCAGCAGCAGCAGCAGCAGCGAGTCGGCGGCGGCGTCGGAGGGCCCTTTTCGGGATCCAACGGTGGCCTCTCTGCCTTGCAACAGCAGCAGCAGCAGCAACAGCAGCAACAACAGCAGTACCAACAACAGCTCCAGAGGCCCCCGGGACCTCCGGGGCAGCCCCTCCCTCCTGCTCAACAGCAGCAGCAGCTGGGCCCTCCGGGAAGCGGAGGCGGCGGCGGCCTAGGCGCCGTGGGCAACGGCGGCGTGCGGCAACAGCCCATCGGCGGCGGCGGCGGGGCTCCTCCCTTGAGCTCGGCCTCTGCGGCCGCTGCCGCCTCCGCCGCCGCGGCAGCAGCGGCAGCAGCAGCGCGAGGCGGCGCAGGCGCTCCGGGCCCGCTGAGCGGCGGCGGTATCGGCGGCCTCAGGCAGCAGCCTGGGGGAGGGCTCGGCGGAGGCGGCCTCGGCGGGCTCGGAGGAGGAGGAGGAGGGGGAATGGGGGGGATGATGGGGCCTCCCGCTCCTCTCCTTCAGCAGCAGCAGAGGCCAAACAACCTCGGGGGGCCTCTCCCGCCGCCGCAGCAGCAGCAAAACCCGCAGCAGCAGCAAATGCATCAAATGCAACAGCAGCAATACCACCAGCAGCAAATGCACCAGCAGCAACTCCAGCAGCAGCAGCAGCAGCAGCAGCAGCAAAACCCCAACTACCCGTCGCAGAACCCGTCGCAGGACCTGCTCGCGATGATCAACAAAGCGGCGGCCGCGGCCGGCGGCGGCGGCGGAAACGGCGGCGGCGGCGGCCTGCCCGGCGGCAACTTGCAGCAAATGCAGCAGCAGCAGCAGCAGCGGATGCTTGGCGGCGGCCAGCTCTTGCCCCCTCAACAGCAACAGCAGCAGCAGCACCACCAGATGATGATGCAGCAACAGATGCAGCAACAACAACAAGACCAGCGGCCGGCGTTTGACGCTTCCGATTTCCCGGCGCTCGGCGGCGGCGGGGCCGGCGGCGGCGGCGGTGGCAACCAAGGAGGTGGGCCTCTGCTCGGGGGCCCGCCGCAGTCCCAGCAGCTCCGCGGCCCGCAGAACGACTTTTCCATCAACTCGGAGCGCGAGTTCCCTGCGCTCGGAGGAGGCGGAGGAGGCGGCGGTGGCGGTGGCGGAGGTGGCGGCGGCGGCGGAGGAGCTCCTCCGCAGCAACAACAACAGCAGCAGCAGCAGCAACCGGGAAACGACTACTCTCGCTACCCGCCTCCGCCTCAACAGCAGCAGCAGCAGCAGGGAAGCAACGACGGCGGGCAGGGTGGCGACGCCGCGATGCGCATGTACGCGCTGCGGGCTCAGCAGCAGCAGCAAATGCAGCAGGCGCAGCACCAGCAACAGGCTCACTATCAGCAGCAGCAGCAGGCGCAGGCGCAGGCGCAGCACCAAGCGGCGCAGCAGCAGCACTACCAGCAGCAGCAGCAGCAGGCCCAACACCAAGCGGCCCAGCAGCAGCAGCACCATCAGGCCCAACAGCAGCACCACCAGCACCAGCAGATGATGGGAGGACCCCCGCAGCAGCAGCAGCAGCAGCAGCAGCAACAGGGGATGCCTCCTCCGCCGCTCCCGTCGCCGTCGGCGGCGTCGGCCGCGCATTCGGGTTCCTCCGGCGCCTCTTCGGCCTCGGCAGACCGGTACGGCCTCCTCGGCTTGCTCTCCGTCATCCGCATGACCGACGCAGACCTCACGACGCTGGCTCTGGGCACCGACCTCACCTCTCTGGGCCTGGCGCTCAACTCGCCCGAACCCGTGCACCGGACCTTCGCTTCGCCGTGGGCAGACTCCCCCGGAAGGCCAGACCCCGAGTGGACTTCCCCTCCCTGCTACCTGCACACTCCCCCCGCATTGGTCCCGGGCCACTTCGGCCGGTTCGCGCTCGAGACGCTCTTCTACTGCTTCTACGCCATGCCCGGCGACGAGGCGCAGCTGTTTGCTGCGGACGAGCTGAGCAGGCGAGGGTGGACCTTCCACAAGGAGTACCGCGTCTGGGTCGCTCGCGCGCCCGGAGCTGCCGAGCCCGCCGCGAAGACCGCCACCTCGGAGCGCGGGTCGTACCTCGTGTTCGACACGGGTTCCTGGGAGACGGTGCGGAAGGACAACTTCGTGCTGCACTACGACGCGCTGGAGAGGCCTCCGAACCTGGCGAGGGGGCCGAGCGGGACTGGAGGAGGAGGGGGAGGAGGCGGAGGAGGGGGAGCGCCGCCGCCGCCTTCGGCCGGAGGAGCGCAGCAGCAGCAGCAGCAGCAGCCGCCGCAGAGGCCGTAAGGATTTTCCCCCTTTCGTTTAATTGTTGACCTTTTTTCCAATTCAACATCGTTCCCGTCGCAGCCTTTTGTTACGTTTTCTTAAATTCGTTTTGGGTTTTGGTGTTTTTTTTTGTAAGGACTCGGAGGGTGAGAGAGAGAGTGAGTGAGTGAAGAGAGAGAGGAGAGAGAAAGAAGAAGAAAGAAGAAAACGAACTCGTTTTTCTCAGAAAATCTCTCTTCAGAGGAGGGAAAGAAAAAAAAAGAAACTCAACAATGCCCCCCTCGGCCGCGACCACGGCGCGCAGGGACGCCGCTGCGGCTTCCGCCCTCGCCGCCGCGGCCACGGAGGCCGGCCTGCAGCGGTCCCGCGCGTCGAATTCGGGAAACGCGGCGCTGGCGCTGTTCTTCGAGTGAGTGGGATTGAAGAGGAAAGAATTGAAGAACGAAAGAAAACCGAATCGTCCATGTCGTGAGGAGGAGGAGAATCGTGAGGAGAATCGAATTCTCTCCCCTTCTCAAATCCCCCAAAACACTGTTACACGCTTTACTCCCTCAATTGCAATCCACAGGGCACTGCTCGAAGACGAGACGGGAAGAGCAGCAGCAGCCGGAGAAGGAGGAGACGGGCCCTGCTCTTCTCAGCGAGGCGACGACGATGACAACCTTGCACCATCTCAACCTCCTCCCCCACGCCGCCGCCACAACCCCTTCAGCTCGTCGTCGTCGTTCTTCGCCTCGCACTGGCCCCGCGTGCTCCGCAAGGCCCTGGCCTCCGTCAGGGCGCACCCCAGACGGGTCCACGGCCTCCCCGGGCTGAGGCAGCTTCCGGGAGTGGGGGCCGCGCTCGCCGCGCTCGTCGAGAGGCACCTTTGGGCTATCGCCCCCCCACCGGCGGCGACGCCAGAGGAGGCCTTCGCCGACGCTATGGCCAAGAACGAGGAGAGGGAGGCAGCCAAGGAGCGCAGGAGGGCGCAGGCGAGCGGCGGGCCGCCGCCGGAGGTTGCGCGAGACCTCGCTGGCGGAATCGAAGCCGCCGCCGCCGACGCAAACCCTTCTGCTGCTGCTCCTTCTTCCACTTACTCCCCTGGCGTCGGGACGGCGGCGTACGCCTTCCTGATCACGCTCCACCACCTCCAGCAGCACGAAGGGAGGAACTGGGTGACCAAAGCTGACTTAATTGCGGCGACCGAGGCCTCTGGCCTGTCGCACAAGCCGATAACCGGTGGAGGGGTCTTGACGAGCTCAACTGCCTCCGCCGCCGCCTCGACTTCTGGGGACCCCAACCCTGCTACCGCTGCCCCTCGAACCAGAGGAGGAGCTCCTGCTGTTACGGCATCTCGCTACGCCCCCGGGGGCTGGGCTTCGTTCCGGGGCCTCGCCACGAGGGCGCCGCCGCTCGTCGCCGCCTGGTCTTCTCCGCTGCGGGCGGCTCTGACGAGGGAAGGGGCCTTGCTCGCTCTCAGGCTGAGGCGCGACGCCGCGGTGAGAGGGACACTCCCGCTGGCGTGGAGGAGGGCCTGCGACGATGAAGACGACGCGGCGGGAGCGCTGCTTTCTGGGTTGAGGCGCCTCTCTGTCGAAGGAGGAGGAGCAGGAGCGGGAGCAGGAGTGAGAAGAGGAGGAGCAGGAGCAGGAACAGCAGGAGCTCCCTCTTCTCCCCTGTCCCCTCGCCCGGCAGCAGGCAGGGCCGGCAGCGGCAGCAGCGGTGACGGATGCTTCGTCGTCCTGCTCTCGACGGACGACGACGAAGCAGGGGGGAGCGGAAGCGGCGGAAACAGGAGGAAGAAGAAGGGCAGCAACAGCCTCGGCGCGTCCCGGCCCGCGTGCGCCTCCTCGCCGGGGTCGGCGCCGCCGCTTGCCTCCCGCGTCGCCGTCGCCGCCGCCGCCGCTGCCCAGAACCAGCAGCAGCAGCAGCAGCAGCAGCAGCAGCAGCAGCAGCAGCAGCAGCAGCAGCAGCAGCAGCAGCAGCAGCAGCAGCAGCAGCAGCAGCAGCAGCAGCAGCAGCACCTGAAGGGCCGCAGGCG
>Ga0114918_10002526_pt1 | contig 16358 bp, 29 predicted proteins | sample LantaG_FD_87015 | JGI IMG/M metagenome (GOLD analysis project Ga0114918, IMG submission 87015) | Deep subsurface microbial communities from Baltic Sea to uncover new lineages of life (NeLLi) - Landsort_02402 metaG | ecosystem: Environmental > Aquatic > Marine > Oceanic > Sediment | place... | reverse complement strand
TAAGAGTAAGTACGCAAGATCAAAACCTAGAAAATCAGATCAAGCCTTTACTAGAGTATGCCGAGCGTATGGGCTGGGAATTTGAATTATTTAAGGAAAAGGAAAGCACTAGAAAGACTAGGCCGGTACAATATGATCTATACAATAGATTACTTAAAAAGGAGTTTGAGGGGGTGTTAATCTATAAGTTTGATCGTTGGGCTAGATCTACCTCCGAGTTAGTAGGGCATTTAAAAGAGTTTGAGGCTAAAGGGGTTAGATTTGTTAGTTATTCGGAAAATATAGATCTAGGTACTCCTAGCGGTAAGCTAATGTTTACGATTATCGCAGCTATGGCGGAGTTTGAGAGAGATCTTATAAGAGAGAGAACGCTAGCGGGCTTAGCGCGTGCGAGAGCGCAAGGAAAGACTTTAGGGAGGCCTAGAATACATAAAAAACGAAATGGTACTTAAAATATTAAACTTATATGCTGGAATAGGAGGAAACCGTAAACTATGGGACGGAGATATAGAGGTAACGGCTGTAGAGAACAATAAAGAGATAGCAGAAGTTTATAAAAAGTTTTTTCCTAAGGATAAGGTAGTAATAGCGGACGCACACCAATACCTTTTAAATCATTATAAGGAGTTCGATTTTATATGGAGTTCTCCACCGTGTCAGAGCCATAGCGTTTGTAATCATTTTCTTAAAGGGCAAGGAATTATAAGGTATCCCGAAATGGCTTTATATCAAGAAATTATTTTTTTAAAACATTTTTTTAAAGGAAAATGGGTAGTAGAAAATGTTAAAAGTTATTATTGCCCTTTAATCAAGCCTTTAACTATTGGACGCCATTTTATTTGGAGTAATTTTAATATAAAAAACATAAAAATAGATTATCAAATAGGAACTATGAACAGAAAAGCCTCTAAAAATTCTCAAAGGAAAGCAATAATAAGGGAAGCACAAATACCGGAATTAATAGATCTACACGGATTAAAGGACTTTAAATTAAAGAATAAAAGACAAGTTTTAAGAAATTGTGTTATTCCTAAACTAGGTTTACATATCTTTAACGAATTAAAGGGTAAGGGTTTAAGGGGGGGGTTTTCAAGTGTTAAGCAAGAAACCCTAAAAACGGACGTTAAAAATGGCTAAAAGAATAAAAGTTACTTTTTGGTATAAAAGGGAAAGGCTTTCTTATATTTTTAATTTAAATAAAGTTATGCTAGACGAGTTATTAATTTGTTTGGAGAAACAATACCCTAATAAACAGCTCTGCCCTAAATGTGGTATGCTTTACTGGAAAAAACATAACTGTAGAAAAAAGGATTTAACAAAATGCGAAAAGAAGAAATAACACAATACATTACAATACAAAACAGCGAGAATAATATAGAAAGTTTAATTAAAGAATTTGAAACCGACGACGTAATAATTTATACTTTAGTAACTAGCAAGGCTGGTTATATTTATCCTAGATCTGTTAATTTATTGGCCTTAAGATTAAGCACTAAAAAAGACGTGTGGATCTGCTTCGCTCCTACGGATCAACAAATAGAAGTTTTAAGTAAAGATCTACCTAAGTTTTTTAAAAATGTTTGGAATACTAATATAGAAAATAAAGGAGGTTATAAATAAATGGTAATAAGAAGCGACGAAAAAGAAGAAAAGCCTAAGACTAAGAAAGAAGAAAAGACAGAAGTAAAAGAAGAAGTAGAGCAAGGAGTAAATAATATTCCTATGATCCCAAACTACTTAGATCTTATTTTAGGAGAAGTAAACGCTATTAGGGTAATGCTTGAGAATAAGGAGAAGTAAAACTCTCCGCTATCTTAGGGCACAATTCTACATTATTATTTATCTTTAAACATAACTCGCACGGAGTAGTTAAAAACTCCGCCTTATATCTAAAGTCGGCGTATTGATTAACCGCAAATAACCCTATTAATAGGACAAGCCCTATTACTATAAGGAGTTTAGCCCAATCTAGCGCGCTATATTGTTTTAGATCTACTATTATATGATTAAACATTTTTTTTATTACTGCTGGCCGGTAAATTTTTTTTATTATCTGATCCTATACCCAAGTTATTATTTAATGCTCCTTGTGAAAGTGAGCTATAATAGGGGGTGTTAATATCACGCTTTATAGTGGCTAGAGAGACGCCTAAGATCTCCGCGTACTCCTTTTGCGTCATTTTAGGAAACTTCTCTCTTAATTTTATTAATCTCTCTACTCTCCACTCTACCTTTTTATCTTTCTTAACATCTTTCCCAATTTCCATAATCGCTTTATCCTTTTTCTTTTCATACTCCACTAGATTAAACTCTTTTAATACATTATTCTTATATTTAGGGTTAAGTATATCTGGAAAAGTACCTCTTATAGCTTTAGAACAATATTTTTTATAGGATCTTACCTTACGAAAACGATAGTCTCGCCATAAAGGCTCTAAAAACTTTTTACGGATATACATAAACCTACCGCTCTGTATATTTCTTCTACTGTAAACGTGGATTAAAGCCATAGGCCGATCGACTACTACATACTCATTAAACTTATAGAACTTAGTCATATTAATAATAATAAAATGCTGCTTCTTACGCGCCATCATTAAAAGACGTGTTAGATTTTTTACTGCGCTACTAGCCCAGTCTGTACTTAAGGCTTGGAGTGCCGGCTCGTCCCATATAATAATCTGCTTTTCTTTACTCTGCGCGAACTCGATCATTTTCTCAACGTCGAAAAATACCCTATCTACGTCGAACTTTCTACCCGTTTTCTCCGCTACATAATAAGCAATAGCTACGCTAAAAGTAGTTTTACCCTCTCCCTCTGATCCCTCGCATAAAAGAACAGTATCTTTTTTAGAGCCTTGATCGCTACATCTTTCTATCATTAGATCCAGTTTTTTAACTAGGTTAGTCTCTAGCCCATATTTAAATCTAGTAACTATCATTATAACCCGTCGTCCTCTATGTCTTTAGCTCCAAATAATTTATGCTCCTCCATTTTTATCTTAAGCCATTTTTCTAGATTTCTTAGAGAACATTTAACTTTAAATATTTCTACATTATCTTTAGATATTTTATTAAATGCTGCTGTCTCTTTTTGTAAGATCTCTACGCACTTTTTTAACTCTTCCTCGTACTCCTCTCTTTCCGGAGGTAATAGTTTTTGGTTAATTTCTATTTGTAAATGTTCGAGCGCGTTAAACCACTCTATAAAATCTCCCTTAACTCTACACTCCGCAATACGTTTTAAAACCTCGTCGAGAATTTGCGCGTAAGTTTGCCTAAGATCATAAATTAAACCGGCCTCCTCGCTATTATCAGATCCGAAGCCTTTATTATAATTATTACTCCACGCCATTAAATAAGTATCCTCTTTCATATTTATAAGAATAAGGTTATTTAAAAAAGTATCCTTTTTATTTCGGAGAGTACCCTTTTTAGAAAAGTATTTAAGTATCAATATACTAATTATAATATTAAAAAATGGGTTGGTGGAGCAGCGTTAAATCTTATGTAAGTAGTAAATTTACTAGATCTACTTCTAGCCCTACGCCTAGCACTACAACAGCCTCTAATACTTCTACCTCCGCCCCTACTTCTAGCGGATCAACTGGTACAACTAGCTCCGGAGGATCAAGCGCAGCGCCGCAGACTATACACGTTTTATAAGGAGGAGGGATTAAGTACGGTAATGTTACTTATTCCGGAAATGCCGTAGTACCAAATACGGGAGGTAAGACAGCTAACCAAATACGAAACGAGACTTTTACTTATGCTAGAGAAAATTTAGGAGTAACTAAAGGAGGAACTTATAGCGCAACAATTACAGTAAACCAGCAAAATACTTTAACCGCAACTAAACCGGAGGGAGGATCTACTAATAGCGGAGTTTTATTTCTAAAGAAAGATAGCAGCTTATTATCTCCTAGCAGTAAAAAAGCAAAACGAGAAGAACAAATTTACGTAGCGCAAGAAAGAAAGCAACCGGTAAGTTATGGTGTCCCGTTGGTTAAACCCAGCGAGGATAAATATTTAAAATCTATTGGATCTACCTTACCCTATTATACTCTACAGTCTACTACTACCGACGAGGCTATACAAGAGGGGAGGTTTACTTCGCAGATCCCACAGTATAAAGTACCGATACAAACTAAAGGATCTTATTTATCTAATGTAGCAATAATTAAAGGAGCAGAGACTTATTACTCCGGAGTTAAAGCTGGAGCAGACGAGGAGACTTTAGATAAATCTAGTCAGATCGGAGTAACTAAGGCATACGAGAGTTACAATAATTTAACTAAATCTAGTAAATTAAGATTAAACGCTGCGGGTTTTGGCGTCGGTGTAGCACAGTTAGGGGTAGGGTTTTCAGAATTTCAAAATAGTTTATTATTTAATATGGGGGGAGGAGGCGGAGTAATTAGGGAGGGAGACGAAATAGGTTTTTTTAAATCTCAAAAAGTTTATTATGGTGGAAATTTGGGAGGGATCGCGACTACTCCTAGCTCTCCTAGAACTACTGGATTTATAGCTAGCCCCACTACTTACTTTAAAGAGACTTTTACAGAGCCTACGCGAGTAGCTAAGATCGCGGGGATCTCTACGGTACTAGTAGCTGGAGGTTATAGTTATGCTGGTAATGTTAAAAGTATGGGTTGGGGGGCTGGAACTGCGGAGACTGTTGCGGGGATCTCTCCGATTAAAATACAGTCTGGGATATATTCTCAAACTTTAGATTTAAAAAATATGAAACTAACATCTTTTAAGTTGGGTAACTATCGGGTTTATGGCGGGACTAAAGGAAATATAAAAGTAACTGGTTACGAAAATATTAAGACTGGCGTCGGAGAAATGTATACGCGTACTCCCGCTTTAAAGATCTACGGAGGAGGAGCTTACGTAGATACTGGATTTAGGACTACATTTAACCCGTATCAATTAGGAACATCACAAGCAGCTAGCACGGCTTTTTATTCTATGGGTAATTTTAAACTAGCTATTCCTAGCGAGGCTGGTTTACAATTCGGACAAACCCCTAAGCTACAAGCTAGAGGAGTAGTAGAATATAATTTCCCAAATCAAAATATATATCAATTTAGTAGTATGGCGCAATTTTCTAGAGTAGGATCAATTACTCAAACTAAAGGAGGAGTAACTAAATTTGATACGGGTAGAGCTGTATCTATTTCGGATCAAAAATACTACGGAGAATGGAGTATACGTAACCCTAGCGGAAAATATCGTTTATCTAGTAGAGGACTAATAAGAGGGACAGAGTATAATCTAGATTATCTTTTTAATCAAGGAGGAGTAAATTTTTATTCTACTGGAGGATCTTCGGGATCTACTGGGGGAGGATCTACCGGAGGGGGGTCTACTTGAGGATCTAGAGGGGCTTTAAAATTTGCTAGCCAAGCTCCCGCGTCTCAATTTGCTAGCTCTACTCCGTCTATAGGATCTGTTACTATTGCTACTCCTACTCCTAGTTTATCTAGTAGTACTATCACAGCTCCGCTACTTTCTACGTCTCAAAAAACTTTAACCGCTCCTAAAATAGATACTATCCAAACTCCTAAAGTAAGCGCGTCTCTTTTCTTAGGTACGCCCCAAATAACTTTAAACGCGCCTAAGATCGGACTAGGAAATAGACAGTCTCCCGTAGTTACTCCTACAATTATACAAACTCCTAAGATCACAGTTATACAAACTCCTAAAATTTCTACTCCTAGAATTAATACTCCTAGTTTATCGGAGTTAGGGTCGCCTCCCCAAACTATACCTTTTATAGGCATACCGCCTTTTTTACTTGGAGGTATTGGAGGTATTGGAGGAGTTGGTAGAGTTAGATCTAAAGCTAAGTACGGTTATACTCCTAGCTATACCGCTTTAGCTTTTGGAATAAAAGGTAAAAAAGCGTTGCCTAAAATAGGATCACGATATACCGGACTAGAGTTTAGGCCGATTACTAAAGACTGGACTAAGCAATTTAATTTTACTACGAGGAGGAAAAGAAAATCACGGAAAAGGATAGCGTTGTTTATGTAGACGATCCACAAGGAGGGAGTTACGCGCCGCCGCTTGGTTTTCAGAGATCAGATAAAGCGGATCTATTAGAGAGAATTAACCCCGATCTAATCGTAGAAGTTATTAGACATAAGTTACTAGGGGAGAGGCTTATAGAGGGTAAATGGATTAAGGTAGAAGCGTTACAGAGTAGAGCTTTATCGGAAAAAGGAGCAGAGGAGATAACTAATTTAATGCTACCAGTATCTAGCCAGAACGTAAGTATTTCTAAATTAACTAACGATGAAATAAGAGAGAGAACTTTTAACATAGCTAGGGAGGCTATGCTAATGTGCGTAAAGAACTGGAAAGAGTACGGAATAACTGGGGCGGATCAGTTAGGCCTAGTACATCAAATAGTTTTTAGTAATACTTTTATAACTCTTAAACAACCGGAGGGCGAGGGTATTCGTAAAATGTTAATGGGTACAATACAAGAGCAGAACTTAAGACAAGATAGTACAGAAAAAAAAGGCTGGAGTTTATTCGGGGGTAAAAAATGAGAAAGCTATTTATGTTTATGATCCTTAGTTTATTTTTAATTACTTTAGTTAGCGCCGTACCTCCTATTACTACGGAGTTTGTAGGCGAGACTGGCTTCGCTATAGAGAGTAGCGTTATGAATTATTATAAAATTAACGAGGGAGCTTGTGTACAAATATTTGTTTTTAATAGAAGTAATGGAAGAATATTAACAGAGGACGAGGTATCTTGTGAGGTGTTTTTAGCGGATCGTAACGGGACAGAAGTCTTAAACGGTTATCCTGCTGGACACGAGGATCACTTCGATATGTGCCGGCCGGCTAATATTGTAACAGAGTTAGGGACTTATAGCCTAACTATGGTTTATAACGATAGCACTACAGGAGGGTATAATACTCACTACTTCGAGGCTACAGAAAACGGAGAGGGAGATCCTACGGGAGAAGTACACGTTTTTTTAATGATTTTCGCGCTATTTAGCTTTTTATTCATACTCTACACTTTATTAAGAACTCTAAAAGATCTAGCAGAGATAAACGTAAATATTTTAACTCTTAGCTTAGCCTTTTCCGCTTATATAACTAACTTAGCTTTATACTACTACTTAACGATCTTTATGCCTATTGGTTTGATGTTAGATATATCTCTTTTAGGTATATCCGCGTTTGGAATTACGCACTTATTCCTACCTCTAGTCGGTTTAATATTTAGCTGGATCAAAAAAGGACGGGTAGACTAATGGCTAAAAAAACTTACGTAATAAAAATAGATAAGGAGACAAGGACAGCTTTAGAGAATAGGCAGTATAAATTTGCTAATTTAATTAAAAATCTAACTGGTAAATCTAAAAAGATCCCGCTAACTAAAGTTTTAAAGATCTCTGTTAAAAACCCGATCGAGTTAAACTATTTCGACGCTCTTAAACTACAGAAGAAGCTAAACAATAAGGGGGCGAAAATATGAATAATAAAGGACAGATCGGAATAGTAAGTTTTGTAGGGGTCGTTATAGCTCTACTTTTCTTAGCTCCTATATTCTTAAACGTTGTAACTACTACTACCGGAGAATTTGCGGACGCGATTAATAGTACAAACTCCGACGCAGCCGAAACAGTAGACGGGGTTACGGATACTTTTACTAATTTATGGGACTGGGTTTTAATATTAGTTTTTACTCTGAATATTATTTTATTATTAGTTAGCGCTTTTTTTATAGATACCCACCCCGCTTTTTTATTAGTGTTTATTATAATAGCCTTTTTTACTATGGCGTTCGCTCCAAACATTTTAGACGCAACAGATAAAATTTATAATAGCGCGCATTATGCCGGAGACGTAGCGGCTTATTTGCCTTTTATGGATTTTCTTAGATCTAACTTCGGGGCTATAATCTTAGGCCTATTTGTTTTAACGGGTATTATTATGTATGCTAAATTTAAATATTTTGGAGACGGGACGGGCTAAAAATGGAAAATCAACAAAAAAAAGCCTCGTATAAAGCTCTCTGCTCGACGATAACCCTCTTAGTAATGCTATTACTTAGCATAAATTTAGTAGTAGCTTTTGAATTTGATAACGTAAAAAATTACGACGAAGCAACAAAAACAATTACGATAACTAACGCGTTCGGACTAGGATCAGATATAGCTAGCGTTACTCTAAAGAGCGATCTAGTAGAGTATGTAATGGTAGGTAAAGATAGAAAAGTAGCGGAGTTTGAAATAAATAATTACTACGAAAATTATCCTTTAGCAATTAAAGAGCTAGAATTATTTAATATTGATAGATCTATGAAAAAAATTAACAGAGCTTTTATTTACAAATACGCCGAAAAGATAGATCTAGTAAGTTACCCGATTTCTGAAACGATTTGTAACTATGATCTAAAAACAGATAAAGAAATAGGGGACAGCTGCTATAATGAGATAATAGAATATTACGAAAAAGAAATAATAACGTGGCGAGAATTTGATACTACTAAAGATTTACCTAAAGGAAAAATAAGGATCGGTATTTTTACAAACGTATACAAGGGAGATAATGTAGAGTGGATACCTAACTTATTCGGAGAGCGAATTAACGAGTGGGCGGCGTGGAGCGAGGGGTTAAAAGTCGGTGTTTTATTTGATTATGAATTCGACGAGACAAGCGGTACAGACGTAGAGGATACAGTAGCGGGAGAAATTAACGGTACTACAAACGGAGCGTGGACTACTGGGGTAAGGGATAATGCCGTTAGTATAAGCCGATATTTAAATGTTACAATAGAAAGAACTACCGGAGACGCTGCGGGGAGCTGGGAGATTTGGTTTAATGCCGACGCCGCTAATATAGATAGCCGGCCTTTAGATACTGGAGTACAAGGCGATAATACTATGAAAGTTTTAAATATAATAGAAGGGCCGGTAAGAGCTAGGTTTATGGGAAATACCGGAGGATTATACGACGCTTCTTATTCTCCGTCTATAGCTGCTGGAGCTTGGTATCAATTTATTTTAACGTGGAGCGATAACGGAAATTTGTCGATATATGTAAACGGAACTATAGCGGCGGTTACAAACGTAGCGCAAGTATTAGGGGATAGCCCTACTCCTATAATTCTCGGTAAAGACGATCCCTCGGTAGGTTTCGCCGGTAAAATAGATATGTTTAGGGGTTGGGATAGAGTTTTAACCGACGCAGAAATTACACAACTTTATAATAGCGGAGAGGGGTTAGCTTACGAAGCTACAAACGTAATTACTACTACCTTATGGTTTCCGGGCGACGATTATTTAACTACCTCCGGAGAGATCCTTTTCGGAGTTAATTCTAGCGCAGTAGACGAGGAACTAACTAATGTAACTTTGTATGTATGGAACTCAACAGACGACGAAGTTTCAGTAAATTATACAGCGTTAAGCGGATCAGATACAATAAATACTAACTGGACTAACTCCTACCCCGACGGTAATTATACTTGGAACGCTATTACTAGCGGAAATTTAGAGAGTACTAGCTGGGATACTAATAGATCTTTTTCTATAGATACTACCGCTCCGGTACTAACAGAGATCCTTAACTTAACTAACGTAACTGTAGAGATCCCTTTTTCTCTTAACTGGTATTATAATGTTACCGACGATAATGTAGGGAGTTGCTGGTATTATACTAGCGACGACTATACAAACGTTTCGGTATCTTGTAACGCAGAAATGATAAATACTAACTGGACTACTGGAGGATCTAAAACTATTTACTATTTCGCTAATGATACTTTCGGTTTTGAGAGCGAGGCTAACGATACGTTTAGTATAAATTCTTATTTCTCTAATGCTACCTATACAGATCCGGCCGTAGAAGCAGAGAGTTATTTATTTCAGTTAGTAGTAAACGCTACTACTCTAACTAATTTTAACGGTAGTTTTATTTATAATGGAGTATCGCAAGACGTACTTTATTCTAATGAGAATAATATAGGGACGATAAATAGTACATTAACTTTAGAGACTATAGGAAATAATAGTTTTTACTGGGCCTATTATGTAAATGACGATCTAATAACAGAGAGTAATTATAGCCATATAGTACTAGCAATACAAAACTTAAGCGTTACAGATAGCGAGGGCTGCGCTGCCGGATTATCCGAAGCGCTACATTATGATTTTAAAGACGAGCAAAACGATACGATCCTTAATACTACTATAGACTACATTTTTAGGTACGGAATTTCTAACGATACTCTTAGAACTACGGCGGGGAGTATAACTTCTCCGTCGCTGTCTGTATGTATTAACTCTACCGTTTATAACGATTATAGCTTAGGTTATGGAGAGATCCAGTACGATAGCTCCGGTTATTCAGATAGACGTTATTATACTTTTAGGGGGGATAGACTAAGTAACACTACTATAAATAATACGGTACATAGCCTAGTATCGGGATCTAGTACAAGTTTTCTTTTTACAATTCAACAAGGAGATTTAAGCGTTTACGACGACGTTTATTTAACTCTTAATCGTTGGTATCCCGACGAGGATACTTATAAAGTTGTAGAAATGGCTAGAACAGACGACGAGGGACAGACAGTTATGAAAGTAGAAATAGAGGACGTAGATTATAGGGTAGGGGTTTATTATCAAAATGGAACTTTAATTTATTTAGCTGCTCCTTTTAGGTTAGTTTGTATTGCTTCGCCGTGCTCTTATTCTTTGATCGTACCGGAGGACGCGGGTAACAGCTTCGAAAACTGGAAAGATCTACAAGTTAGTTTAACTTTTAATACGACAGATAGTATTTTTACTATGATCTATAACGATCCGTCTCAAGCTACAGACACAATAAATTTAAGCGTATATCGGGATACTGGTTTATCGTCGCTATTAATTTGTACGGATAGCTCTAACGCTTATACGGCCGTTTTAACGTGTAATGTTTCGGGTTATTCGGGTATGCTAAAAGCTATAGGATTTAGAACAGCGTCGCCGGAGACTACTATTATATCTAGGATCGTACAAGTAGGTACAACCGCCTTAAGTAAAACTCCGGCCTTATTTCTTACATTTATAATTATGATTTTTCTAGTAAGTATAGGAGTAGTCTCTCCGATCTTAACAGTAATTTTAGCAGTACTAGCCTTTATACCGGCTTTGATCTTTGGAATTATGCCTTTATCGATCTTATTGCTTATTGTAATTATGGGCTTTATAGTTATAAGTTTTATGAAAAGGAGCGTATATAGCGGATAATGGGATCACTTAGCGGTATGACGGAGGGAATAATATTAGCTTTATTATTTGTAGTTTTAGCTGGATCAGTTATAGGTTATCTTAACGTACAATACAGCGAGGATTATAGCATAGGCCTAGATACTTCGGGATTAGATAGTTTTTATAGCTCTACGCAGACAGCCTACGACGCTACAACTGGAGAAGTTACTCAAACAGCAGAGGGATTAACCCTTACTAATAGCTGGAAAATGGTTAAAGGATTAATCAGTACAGCGTGGAGTTTTGTAAATGGGAGCTGGATCTCTACTTTAATTACTAGTATCCTTAAGCTAGAGGGAGCAGCCGGTTATACTATTGCTATGGTACTTAGGATCTTATTCTTAGGTTTAATATTATGGACTATAATTAAATTATTTTTCAAGGTAACCCCTTAAAATGGCGACTAATTGGAGTACGGTAATAGATCCGGCGACGTTTTTACAAGTAGCTAACGATAGTACCGGCGGCTGGTTTTGGGTATCTATGTTATTTATGATCGTAGCCGTTTTACTTATTAGTTTATTACCGTTCGGTTTTGAGGCTGCGGTACTGGCTGCTGCGTTCGCGGGATTTATGTTAGGAATACTCTTAGCTTATTTAGGACTGGCCGGCTGGACGTGGGTAGTAATGTATGCTGGAGTTATTGTAGCTATGATCTTATGGATTATGTACTCACAACGGAGTTAAATTATAATGACGAATATAAAACAACTAAGAAAAGAGTTAAAAAAAGCTAGAGCTAAGGCTGCGAGAGATCAAGAAGAAAAGGATCTTAAAAAAGAACTTTTCGAGCTTCGGAATAAGAAAAAGCTAGCGCTAGTAAGAAATGTAAAAGGAAATTTAGCAGATCTAGCTAAAGCTATAGCTAAAAAATCTAAAGGAAAGAAGAAAAAGAAAACAAATAAAAAAAGCTACGATCCGTTTAAGAACGTAAATTTTAAAGCTTTTAGCTAAAAAGTATCCTTTTTAGCCTAAAAAAGTGCGATTAAGTATTTAAACAAAAAAAATAGTTATATAATTATAAGGGAGGATATAAAAAAGAAAAAATGTTTAATGTATTAACTGGCCTAGCTATGGGTATAGTAATTTTTGCTATAACTATTGGTGTAGGTGTTGTTGTACTTACAAAATTCGGGGATAGTGTAGGAGGAAGCGCTAATACTACTGTAACGTCTTTAATTTCTGATCTAGGGACTAGTGGTTTAGCTGGTTGGACTGGAGCGATTATCGCGTTAGCTGTTGGTTTACTATTCATCGGAGCACTAATAGGTAAGAATAAATATTAAATGTTTTTATTTTAACTAATAAAAATGTTTAATATTTTAACTGGCCTAGCTATGGGTATAGTAATTTTTGCTATAACTATAGGTGTTGGTGTTGTTGTACTTCAAAAATTCGGAGTAAGTGTAGCGGACTGTGAAACTGGATACGTTTATAATACAAACGGATCTACTATTTTTACAGACAATAACTGCTGTTTAACTGGCGGGACAGACTGTAGTAGTGAGGGGAATTATACTACTGTTTCTACTGCTACATCTACGACAAATAGCCTACTTACAGAGTTAGGTACTAGTGGTTTAGCTGCTTGGACTGGAGCTATTATTGCTTTAGCTGTTGGTTTATTGTTTATCGGAGCTTTAATCGGTAAACGTAAGTACTAAGTGTAAGTTTTTTATTTTTATTTTTATTTTTTAGAGAAAGAGAAAAGATAGAGTTAAAAGGAGGTATAAAATAATGCCTAAAAGAAAAAAAAGCAAAAAAAGAAAATGATAAAACATACTAGGAGAGGCCTAAGACAAGATCAAAAAAGAAGAAGTAATCAAGGCTGGGAGCGTGGTAGGGGAGCTAAACGTAAAGGTAACCCTAGATATAAACCCGTAATTAGAAAAGGGAGAAAGGTTTATATTGTAAGAAAACGTAAAACGTAAAAAGTAAAATGGTAAAGATCCTTAAAAAAATCAAAAAACGAGATCCTATAGTTTTTACTGGTAAAATGCTACGAGAATTAAGCGAAAATAGAGATTTTACCTTAGGAGATTTTAAAAAACGTTATTGTCTTAAGAAAATCAACGGCAAGTAAGCCACCTCTTTTTTTACTCAAGCGAAGAAAAAAAACCCTCCTCTTAAGCCTTACTGTCGTTTTCTTATGACGGGAGGAGGGACTTTTTTTATAATTATTTCCTAAAATTAAACGCCCCTTTTTCTATTTTTTTTACAATTTTTCTATTTTTTTACAATTAAACGCCCCTTTTTACAAGGGAATTTTAAAATACGTATGTAATACGTCTACTACTACTACTACTACTACTATCCATTTGTATTAAATAATAATAATAAAAATGTATTACAAACTAGGGGGTAAGGAGGCCGGAGACAGATAAGCATTACATACATATAACACAATATTTATAAAGGCCTTTTCCGTAAATTAAATATGTTTAAAAAAAGAGACTTTCATAGAATACCTAAAACTAATGTAACTACGTCGATAAGTATAGAACATCACAAGATCGCGCAAGAAAATAAAATAGCTTGGAGCAAGGCCTTAGAGACTGGAATAATATTTTTAGCAGCAGATAAAGACGGAGGAATTAATTACGAGTATCCGGAAAGTAAATTACAAGATAAACTTAAACGTGCTGTAATTAATTTAAGCGAAGCAGCGCAAGAGTTAGACGACTTAAAAAACCCTAAAGATCAAGAAGAAGAAATTACTAAAGGGATCATAGGTAAAGAACTGGACGAGGCGTTTAAATGATTTCTCAAAAAAATAGATCGGGTTATAGTAAAATTACTTCTGTAAGTGTATCTAACGAAATGATAAAACTTATAGAACAATATAATTTATCCCCTACCGAAGTTTTTAGGCGAGGTATGGGAGTTATGTTATATGATCTAGGAATAGAGCCTTACGTTAACTCTATTACTAATAGAGATAGATCCGACTATGTTAAAAAGTTTATGGATAGTTTAGCAAAATCGGAGGAGCTAGTCTCTTTTAATGAGAGCTTAAAAATTATAGAGGATTTTAATATAAAGGCCGCTAGAGCTTCGGACGCTTTCGATAATGTTAATAGAATTTTAAAAAAAATAGGGGCTTTTAAATAATGTCGTTCGGAATAGACGCCGGAGCTATAACGAGTTTTGTTTTATCCCCTTTAATTTGGATCTTGGTAATATTCTTTTTGGGATTTGCTACCGTCGGGGGTTTATGGATCAGAAAACAGCGTAAATTAAGTTATCCGTGCTTAGTTGTAAGAAATACTGGTAACGGAAAAATGGATATTAAAACTATGAAAGCCGGCTGGTTTAAAACTAATTCTACTCTTTTAGGTTTATGGGATTATGGTTTAGAGGAGGAGCTAAGGACTGGAGGATTTAGAAAGCCTACGGATAAAATTCAAGGAGGGAGTACTATAGACTTTCACGAAATAAACGGAAAAAGGGGTTTAATTTGTAGAAGAAAAGACGACGATCCTAAAATATTAGTACCTTTAACTAAATTAGAAGTAGAGAACGATATTTTACTAGCTTCGATAGCGTCGGTAGATCTAAGAGACGCAGCAGTTAATATTATCAAAAAAGCAGAACACGAAACAAGAAATAGAACGGCGGAGATCGTACAGTGGGTTATTATGGGAGGAGTTATTATTTTAGCTTTAGTAGTTATTATTATGAGTTATCAATTTGTTTCAAGGGCGCAAGCCGACGCGTGGGCTAGGCTTATAGAGGCCGGTAAGATCGTAACGGGCGCAGCGCCACCTATTACCGCTCCTTAAGGAGAAAATAAATAAATTATGGAGGTTAAAAACAAAATGACGGAAACAAAAACCTTAGAAGTAGGAGAGAAGTACCTAAGTATTTCTCTATTAGGCCAAGTAAAGTTAGCCGCTTTTCCGAATAAGAATAAGAAAAGCGATAAAGAGCCGGATTTTACCGGCAACGGTATAGCTGTTTGGGTTAATGAGAAAAGAGCGCAAATAAAAGCGCCAGCAAGTAAAATTTAAGCCATTATAGGGATCGGGGTTTAACTCCGATCCTTTAAAAATAAAAATGACGGAATATAAAATATTTGTAACAAAAAAAAGCAATAAAGGAGAAGTCTCCCACGACGAGGCTTTTATTATAGACGGACGTATGGTTACTAGACACAATAACCCCGCCGATACTTTTAGGATCTGGAAAGAGAAGAAAGACAAGGGAGAGAGCGTAGACTGGAAAAGAGGGATATTAATAGAGAATTTTAAAGGTAAAACTTCTAAAGAGATCCTAAAACACGTAGAAAACGAGCTAGAGATCCTAAAAGAAAGAACTAAAAAAGAAATGGAAATTTTATGGCGGGTGGAGTATGTTTAAATTTAAAATGCCTAAACTTAATATAGATCAATACAAATTTTATACTATTGGTATTTGGTGTTTTGGAATTATTGCGATTATGAATACTGTAGGATTTTTTACTAGGCTATTAAATCACGCTTTCCTTTTACCTACCGACGCAATTTCTACCGGAGTTAGTTTAGTGTTTAATTATGCTCTTTTCGGATTTTTTAGTTATCTTAGAAATAACTTACCGCCTAAGGATCTAGAAAAAGGAACTTTAAAAGATATGGAGGCCGTTTTAAATGAGAAATAAAAAAGGAAAAAAAGGAGGTAAACAAATATGAAAGAGTGTAAAGTAGTACCTATAGAGGGTAAAGGCGTCTCAGATTACGCCGAACTAATTAATACTATGCTTCGAGGAGGTTGGCGTTTAATTGGATCTTTTGGAAAAAATAATATGCTGGCGATTTTCTCTAGAGAGATAAAAGTAACGGAGGAGGAATAATGGTTAAATTCGCGATCTACGTAAGAGTAAGTACTCAAGATCAGAACTTAGAAAACCAAATTAACCCTTTAATAGAATATTCTAAGCGTATGGGCTGGGAGTACGAGCTTTTTAAAGAAAAGGAAAGTACTAGAAAGACTAGGCCGGTACAATATGATTTATACAATAGATTACTTAAAAAGGAGTTTGAGGGGGTGTTAATCTATAAGTTTGATCGTTGGGCTAGATCTACCTCCGAGT
>Ga0114918_10002525_pt1 | contig 16374 bp, 17 predicted proteins | sample LantaG_FD_87015 | JGI IMG/M metagenome (GOLD analysis project Ga0114918, IMG submission 87015) | Deep subsurface microbial communities from Baltic Sea to uncover new lineages of life (NeLLi) - Landsort_02402 metaG | ecosystem: Environmental > Aquatic > Marine > Oceanic > Sediment | place... | reverse complement strand
TCGGTGACTAATCTTAGGAGAATCACAATGATGACACTTAGGAATACCTTGATATCTGATATTTATGTAGTATTCAATAATATCTAGTTCACTATTAAATCGTTGTAAGTACTTGGTAAAAAACATGTTTTATCCCCCGATAATACATGTTCCCATAAAGTTCAGAAATTAAACATTATTATTTTTAAATGTATTTGAGGGTATCATTCCGTAAATTAATATACTCAGATTCAGAGCTTGGTTCTTGAGTCTCGTTAAAAATACCTATTGCTTTCAATTCAGCAATTTTTATCTGTTTTATTGTTTCTATATCTACATCAACCAATTGCGATAACTCTAAGTCACGATCATCTTGCGATTCAGTAAAAATAGTCATTCAATTACCCCTCATTCAATTTTCCCGTTGATTTAATATAATCTCTAAACCTTTGGGTTTCTTCCCTCAATTCCTCTAAGCTACGGCCTTTTATCTTGATAATATCCTTCAACTCATTTTCACCATGGCTTGAAAAGAAATAAAAATTATAATTATCTAAATTCTTATCCAATATCTCAACGTTGTATTTATCAGGATTATTCCAAATATCACACCCCGGGATAGGGACGAATGACGTGCAAGCGACAATATCAAAAGGTACTTTTTCTAAATATTCTATATTTATCCTTACAGTGTCTTTTGTTTGCCCCGGCGTTCTAATCATAAACAAAATACGGGTTTTTATGCCTATTTTGGCACATATTTCCAACGCCTTTACATTGTCTTCGGCTGTTGCATCTTTATTTAAATACTTCAGCACATTATCATCAAACGATTCAATCCCAAATGACATTTCTTTACATCCAGCGTCAAACATGACTTGTGCCATTTCTTCATCAAAGGGCTTAACTCTACATGATATCCTCCAAACAATATCCATATCCTTAAGTTTTTCGCATAACTCAAAAACTCTTTTTCGACTAGCTGTAAACATATCATCTGAAAATCTAAACTGTCTTATATTATATTTATCTACGACCTGTTTTATTTCATCTGCCACATTTTGAGCGGATCTAAAACGAACCTTTTTATTAATAGTCCTAAGAAAGGGAGCTGTACAAAAAGAACAATTAAAAGGGCAACCACGAGTAGACAGGATAATGGTGCTTCCACCATCTTTATAATTTTCATTATAAGCAAATATATTTCCACCCTGTTTAGATTTCAATAATTCCCTCGCAGGAAAAGCAATTTCATCTAAATCACTAACCGATTCACCTATATATTTATTCTTCAAGTTGCCAGTAGCAAAATCCTTAACTATTTCTAAAATGGCTTTCTCACCATCGCCAACGCAAATTGAATCAATCACATTCCAATCAACAAATTCTTCACTAATGGTGCCGGGGCCACCTAAGATCACTTTTCTTTTAAAATATTTCTCTTTAATTAAATGAGCAAATCTATTTGCTTGCGGAATTTCAAAACTTGTAACTGTTATTCCATAGAGATCTGCATCAGGTAGTTCCTGTAAAGCTTCATATGTGAAATAAGAAGAAAAATTACATAATTCAACTTGAATATTATTGTCCATTAAAACTTGGGCTAAATAAATTAGCCCTAGCGGAGCTTGAGCATCAGGTTGATTTAAATACGGATGAGGTAAATATATTAAGGCCACCTTCATTAAAATTCTCCATAAGGAAAACTTTTAATCAACCCCTTTTGTAACTTACCAATATTTGCATTTATGGTCTTTTGCATGAAATCACGATCTCTAATTTTTATTATCACTTGATCAACAGTTTCATTTCCTAAGAAATTTAAGGGCTCTACACCTGTTATTCCAAAAGCTGAATAATAGTCTTTAAACTTATACCCTTTGCCAATCACTTTGTCTGTTACTTTAATCCAACCACTTTCAATACCCATAGCTTCAGCAACTATTAAACCATGTAAAGATGAAGAAATAATAAAATCGCATTTTGAAACTTCGTCAATAAATTTAGGTACTGGTAAAAAAACATCTATCATATTTACTTGCGGATCTGCTTTAAGACTTTTCAACATAGGGTGCCCTTGATCAACATAATGAGGAATTACACCTAATTTATATTTTTTTAAAGATTTTATACCAAAAAATAAAGGCACTAATATAGCAGGATCACCAAGCGCAACATCTTCATCCAATTGCAACAAATTTCTAGTTAAAACACCTCTAACTGCTTTAATCTTTGCATATTGAAAACTCAACTTGTTTCCATCAATAGAACCTGTACCCCAAATGTATTTCGTGTAATTTCTTGGAATCAAGTGTAATAAAGAGCCCATTGAAAACAAATCACAATTACCGGTCTTAATGACTTCAATATTTTGATCTTTCACCATTCTGGATATTAATTCATAGCCTAAAACATCACCAAAATTTTCACCTAACTTTGCTAACCAATACAATTTTATTTGTTCTTTATCCACAATTGCTTCCCCTTTTTACAATTTTAATCATCTGTTCCATTCGCTTCATATACGTGTGTTCTCGCAAAGCCTCTTGCTGTCCTAATTTAGCAACCTTTTCTCGCTCCGCATCATTCTCCAAATACCAATTCAACTTATATTCCAAATCAAATTCATCAGTATAATTAACTACATGTAAATTAAGATGCTCTAAATCTTGAATATAATCAGTCACGACCAAAGATCCACTACAGCAACCTTCAAACAGCCTCATATTAATATCATTATTTAAGCTACAATTAAAAACAATTTTTGATTGAGCATAAACATCAGCCATTTCATTTAGAAAGACACCACCAATTATTTTTATACTAGAAAACTTTGATCGAATTAACTGAATCATTTTTTCACGTTTTGTATGGATCTTAGAATTGATGTGTCCAACAAAAGCAATATCATATAATTTTTCTGTTTTTGAGCTTGCATGTAATAATTCGTCACAAGCATGCGGTAGCCAATAAACATTTTCACGCTGTTGACTAAATTGTTCCATTGCTTTTTTCTGAGCTGTGAATAAAAAATCCGCTTTCTTACACTTATCAAATCGCCATTGAATATGTCCACGATGAGTATCACTTACCCAATACACATTTGGTTTCCATGTTTCCGGTAAAAAATAAGGAGAATCATCATCAACATTTAGAAAAAAATCAACATCCTTTATAAAGTATTTTGATTTCATTGGATTCATATAATAAACTGTATGCCCTAAACGCTCTAAAGCGAACTTACAATAGTATCCAGTAGTATATTTAAATTTATCATCATAAACCAAACAAATTTTCATTATTCACACCCTTCAAAAAAAAGCTTATGCTTTTTAATTAATAATTGGCGGTTCTTTTCTGAATTCTGTTTAAATTGAACTTCATTTTGAATATATTCATTTAATTTATAACCATTCTTTTTTGTTGCAGATTGATTATGATGATGCTCATGTTTTAATGGAATCCATAGTGTCTTATAACCCAATTCCATTATTCTTAATTGCATGTCCGTTTCTTCATAGTGTGCAAATTTAAAATTTTCGTCAAAGAAATAACCATCTTTTTCTTTTAGCTCATTTAATATATTTTTAGGTACTGCAAAAAACGCACCTTGAACCGTTTCAGATATAATTGATTCTTCAACTAAAGGTTGAATTTTAAACCTACCATCTTTTGTCCATTTTAACGGATGATAAGCACAACCAACCACGCCTATATCATTTTTAAAGAAATTTCTAAATTTAACATCCCAATTTTTTTCTTTTATTTCTATGTCAGAATTAATAAAAACAATTAAATCTCCTGTAACATGCTTCAATCCAAGATTATTACCTGCTGCAAATCCTTTATTTTCTTCTGATTTGATAATGCATGGATTATATTTTATTACATTGTCATAAAGTTTATTAAAATCCGCACTTTCACTTCCATTATCAACAATAATCACTTCTACATTTTCAGATGAATTGTTTATTATTGATTTATATAAATTAATTAATAATTCTGCGGTATTCCAATTTAAAACAACGATTGATATCATATTAAATAACCCCATTTATTACAGAATCGTTGACGACTTTGTTCTAACAATTGTTTTTTTTCTGAGGGAGTTGATGAAGCACTATCTCTATGAACAATTTGTATATCTCGACAACAATCAAATTGTAACCCGTTGGCATTCATAGTCTTGCAATAATCAACGTCTTCATAATATAAAGGATAGTTTTCATCTAAAAGCCCAGCCTGTTTAATTGTATCTGCTTTTAGATACAAGCAAGACCCTGTGATCCAATCAAATTTTGTATCTGTGATTTGACCAACTTTCTCAATGATTGATCTACCTCTTGCATTCCTATCCAAAACAGCACCAACATCTAACCCGTTAATATTTATTATTGCTGGAGATGCTGCACCTAATTTACGTGTTTGAATAAAGAATTGTAATTCTGATAACCAGTTGGAAGGCATTTCAACATCATTATTCATTAAAACAATATCATGGCCTTCATACATTTTTATTACTTGATTGTGTCCACGAGCAAAGCCCAAATTACTTCCATTATCTATCACCCTCACACGCTTCAATGTGTTTAGATAGGCTAGGGTATCATCTGAAGAACCATTGTCTGACACGACTAAAATATAAGGCTCTGGAGTGTTCTTAATAACAGAGTCTAGACACCGCTTAGTTATTTCTACTTTGTTATAAGTTAAAATTGAAATTACAGGTGGTTTTTTAAAAAGACTTTCAATAGAAGTGACCAACTTATCTTTAACGTTCAATTCTGAAAACTGATGCATTAAAGCCCTGCTATTCCTTCCTATTTTTTCACCCAATTCTTTGTTCCCATATAATTGATCAACAGCATTTATTACTTCGTCATTGGAATTAGCTAAAATAGCATTTTGTTTGTCCGAATTGAAGTCAGAATCTATAGCCAATCCTTCAAATGCTATACTAGAACCAATTACCGGTATTCCATAGGACATGGCTTCACAAACTTTACCTTTGAGACCAGCACCCCATCTCAAATTAGCAATACACATTTGCATCCTAGATAACCTTTTTTCCAAGTCATAAACAATACCTGTAACACTAATTGCTTTTTTATTATAAATTTGTAATGCTTGAGACCATTTACCCATAACACACAACTGGGCGTTTTGATGTTTTTTTTGAATCTCAGGGAATATATCTCTACACAAAATTGTAGCTGCATCCAAATTTGGTTTATGGATATAATTGCCTAAAAAATACATAGAATTGTAATCAATATTTTTTCGAGGGAATTCAAGAGGAATCTTTTGAATAATTGGCAAGACATCACCCTTAACACTTGATTCATAACTCAGCACATGTTGCCAATCCTGATCTGTTACAAACCAAACTTTATCAACTTGTTTATAAATGGCAAGTTCTTCCTCACGCCTTCTATAAACAGCCGATAAATCAATTGTTTTATCCAATTCGCCTTCTCTATTTTTTCGAACAAATTCAACATCAATTGTGTTCAGAATGACTTTTGAGACGAACTTTTTAACAGTTCCAAGGATTGGTTTTGCAGTATCCCACCAAGAAATAATCGCTATATCAAAAGATTCTTTTTCAAGTAGTGAATACAAAATTTGATTATTAGTGATTTTAATCGCTTTTATTCCTAATCCTTTTAATGAGTTAGTTCCATAATCTTCTTTTGTAGATACTACCGTAATATTATAATTTCTTGCTAAAACCTTCAGTGTTCGATATTGCAATATCAAACCAGCCGAATCAATATCCGCTGGGGCCATTCTAGTGATCCAAATAATTTTTTTCATAGATTCCTCTTAACGAAGTTTTATTTCAACCCAATCACGTTCCATTCTTTCAAACTCGAATTCTAAATTTTTAGGGAAAGCTATTCTCAATGAATCTATAGAAATATTCACTTCCTGTACCAATGCAAGTTGTTTCCCATCAGCAAATACTTTCGTTCCACTTTTAGTACAATCAGAATGCACTTCTATTTTTTTTGCATTTCGAACTAAACTTTTTATTTCATTAAGTTTATTTGTTAAATCTTCTCTTGGTGGCAACTGAAAAACTTTTTTTTTCGTATAAGTTAAAACGCTACCATTTTTTCCAACGATTTCCATATATGGACAATTACGTGAAACCCAAAATGAACAACCCCACATATCATACATATGTCCTTGGCCTATTTCAGCCTCAATTTCACAAACAGAGCCTTCGGTATTTAATGTAGATCGTAATTTAGCCATCACTTTAGCATTGAACCAAACAATTTTTATTTCATCCCCAGCATCTCTCATAATAAAGTCTGCTTCTTTTAATACTTCAATAGGTGTCTTGTCTTGCACTTCTAATGCTTTAAATATCATAACTTCTCCTATTTATACGTTTTAATGACAATTTGTTATCCAACAAAGTATATACCAATGGAATAACATTTATTTTTCTTAGTTCCTGCAATGCATTATCCGAATACTCAGATGCTACCGTAACGCCTATTACATCACGCCAAATGCCATAATTCACCTTATACAGGTAAGACTTCATATACTTCTGAATTTGAGCAACAATAGTATGATTAGCCCTGTTAAGCTTCACCTCTATAGGCACAGCATAAATGGATGTATATGCCATAATATCAACAAACCCATATTGAGTTTCTTGTTCAAATCCAGCACACTTCAAATTTAACCCAGTAACTTCTCTAAGAAGCCCTTCATTTTTCACTAAAATCTTGTGTAGTTTTTTTTCGCTTGTTGCCACTTCAAACTCTGTAGCGTCTACTTTTTCTTCACCTTTAATATCAATGACTTTGATGTTTGAATATTCTTTATCCTTTAAGGACTTTTTCATCATTAATAACCGTTTTTTATCCCATTTATTTATTCTACTCAAAGCCCCAGTGTTTTCAGCTTCTATAGTATGTAAAATGGTTTCGAATTTTTTTGCTTCATCAAATTCACCATCCAAATAATGGCAAAACATCCTATGCAAATGATATTCAACATTCTTTCTAACCGCAGTTTTCATTAAATAGCCAAAGTTAACGGTGTTTGAACATCATCATATAAATCAGGTAGCTCTATTCTATTATTAATTAAATCCATTAATTCCATACGATTAACTTTTTTATTTTCACACTTTTGATAAATAAAATTACCGTCTCGATGTTCATCAATAACTTTAAAATATAAATTGTTTAAAAACTTTCGCATGTTTTCATATGTAAACATGCCGGGGAAAGTATATGTAGGAAGATCTACAGAATAATTTATAATTAAAATACCATCATTTTTTAAAACACGCTTCAGTTCCATCAAAGCAAATAATGGATTTTGAAGATATTCTACAGTGCTGTACATATATGCATAATCAAAATGCCCATCTTGAAATGGTAATTTATCTAAAGATACATCTAACAAAATAGCTGGTATTTTTTTGTTTTTTTGAAGCAATTCTAATATTGCTAATTTTGAAGCATCCACACCATAACAAACATTCGCTTGCTCAAACAAATTGGTTAACAACTCCCCTGCGCCAAATCCAATTTCTAAAATGGTTTTTTTATACACATCGTTATAATAATGTTCAGGCCCATTAGCAACACTTTTTTGCAACAAATTAGCTAAACGCAACTTAGCATCATACATAAAATTTTCTCCCTACAAATTGAAATTCTTACGAATTCTATGAATATTCTTATTCATATAATTAACTAATGTCTGCATACGATGTTGGTAGGTATTTTCTTTCATCGTTCTTTGATATCCAGCCTCTGCAATGGCTTCACGTTCGTCTTCATTTTTCAAGTAATACAGAATTTTTGACCTTAACTCTTCGTCTGAATTAAAAACATCAATCTCTTCACCTATTTTGAAATGATCTTTTAAATTTGGTCTTGTATTATCTACTAGCACTAGTTGCTTGCAAGCCGTTTCTTGAAAAACTCTACCAATCGCCTGTGATTTAATGCCTAGATGTTTTTGATCATTTCCGGGGTCGAAATCACGATTGCCAATTAATATAATTTTTGCACCACAATAATATTTAACTAATTCAGATACAGGTATTTTATCTCGATGATAATAATGAATAAATTTTTTATAATGAATCAACTTCGCTTCCCAATGCCTACAATTAATAGTTCTTATTTTAATATCCTTAGATATAGGTTCTAAAGCCTTAATAATTCGAGCACGATTTTCGTACATTACACCAGCCATTATGACATCGCATTTGTACTCATCGCCAACCTCTTGATAATTATACACATCTGGATCAAAGCCTAACGGTAAGTATAAAGATTCATGTCCTGCTTTAGTTAAAAGCTTCTGAGCTGTTGGATCTACTGTAGCTACTACATGAAAATTGGGGGAATCCGTTGTGCGTAACCGCCTCCAATCGTATACGCCTTCTAAATCCCAACCTACCGACAACCAATTTCGTAATTGCTTAATAATATAAGAATGATTATTTAAAGGAGTGCTAGTTAAACACCAATCTGGTTGAAATGGATCGATATGTCTTATTTCTGTTTGTTTATGATTAGTTGCTTTATATTCTACACCTGAAATTTTTGGAAGATATTTTTTTACAGCATCACCAACAATTTTATAAGCATCGCCACCCTCGGTATCAACATATAAAGTTTTCATACTTCACCCTCCCCATATTTTTTTATAATTTCTTGCATCCAAGTTTTTTGCCCCAGAAAAACATTCCTGTATACTGATAAACCAACTAAAATTTCTGGATCAACTAACTCTTTGTTTTCAGCTATAATTTTGAATAATTCAGGTTCCGTCATTTCCACAACCTGTATCAATTCTGTTTCCTCTAACTGTTGGCCAACAAAATTTTTGCATAAAGCTATAAAAAAATGAGTTTTAAAATTCATTAACCCCGGGGTAAAATAAAAATCATGTATATGATATATATACTCTTCAGGAACTTGATATCCTATTTCCTCAAGCACTTCCTTTTGAGCATTTTGCATAATAGATAATTCAGGCTCTATACCACCAGCTACTTGCTCTATACACCACGCTTTTAAAGCTGGTCTGTATTGCTTAATTAAAATTAATTTTCCAGTTTCAGCGTTGATTGGTAAAATTGAAACAGAATTTTGAAAATCAACTGTAGTCCACTCATGCTCTTTGTTGTCTGGAAAAACTGCTTTTCCAGTTAAAACTTTATGCCCTCTATATTCATATGCTACTTTTTGATCTTTAAATAAACTCATTCGGGTAATCCTTCAAACTCCATTGTAGTTAAAATTGTATTCAGCCTATGTTTGTAAGTGTGGTTTTCAATAACTTTTTTATACATATTTTCTGCTAATTCATTTCTCAAATCCTGATCAATTATTAATTTTGTAACCAAATCCTTCATCTTTTCCACATCATCTAATTCAAAAGATAATAGATCTTTACCATCTTCAAATAATTCAAACAACCCGTTTGAATTACCTTTGGGATATCCAATTAATTGAGGAATCTTTGCTGCACCAATTTCAAAACAACGCATATTCAAAGGGTCATTAAATACAGGCACGTTGACTCCAATTTTTGCCTCTTGATAAGCTTTGTTTACACTCCAAGCCCAAATAGTACTTTTATGTTTAAAATTTATTAATTCACCAATCACTGGAAACAAGCGTTTTCTATTCTCATTCATAAATCCCACTGATACAGCATCATATTGTTTTTGATAAGTTCCTGTAGGTTGAAAAATATCTGTATCAACAGCATGGGGTAGCCAAATCACTCTAGAAGGGTCATACTTGCACTCTCTTACTATCCTCTCCACAGCATCCTTCTGAGCTACAAAAACATAATCATATCGGCATTCAGATACCCACCGCTTTCTATCAGTGTAATCTAAATGGGTATCCGACAACCAAATAGCAGTTTTTGTATCAGTTTCTTTAATTTTATCCATATGATGATGAATTTTGTGTTGTGTTTTTCCACTATCTATAACTAAAATAATATCCACTTTTTCTGCGATTTTATCTAAAGAATCCAAAACACCAATATCTTCTGCAATAACTCCATGATTATAGACATTTATGTGTGAACTTGAATCAATTACCTTAGTCAAAAAATTACCCGGTTGCCACCAACGACCACGATCATCATAAAATAATATAACGTTTAACATTCATTAACTCCTAGAATTTTATATTTCCTGCAATCTCAGGCCACAACATCTTTAACGTAGTAATAGAATCAGTCTTCATTTTTTCAAATTGACTTTGAGTAATATCATTGACTGTAACTTGACCGTAATGCCACAGAAAAGCTTCTCGTGCAATCCATAGCTTCTTTTTTAAACGGTGATGAATTCGCCAATTTATTTCAGTATCATTATGATAAACCGGTAATCTTTCTTCAAAAAACACGCCATTAGTTGCAGGTTGCTTAATATTAGCTAAATCAGTAAGTAGATCACGATGAAACAAGTAGCAAACAGCTGTCATCCATGCACTTTCAACACATTTTTGATGATCATCTTCACTAATCATTTTATCCAATTTCCTCAAATAGCCATTGAAATCAGTGCCTTCAGGAGCTACAATTTTTCCATTTTCAGAAGGATTATTATTACTAACTGGTCCAATCAACCCAGCATCACCATATTTATCACGTTCATGCCAAACTTCCAGCATATTCTTCAAAAAGTTTTCAGAAAATAAAGTATCATTATTTAACACCATAATAAACTGACCTTTAGCAACCTTAATACCTTCATTATACCCACGAGAAAAACCTAAATTTTCAGGAAATCTTAAATAAGTTATATTATCTTTTGATTGACTTAATAATTTAATAAAAGATTCGATATTTTCAGTGCTACCATTGTCAACCAAAATAATTTCAAACGGCACATCATAAGTTGTTGAATATATAGATAAAATGCAACTTTTTACATATTCAATTTTATTGTATGTTGCAATTACAATACTCACTAAAGGTGTTTTGTCTGGCATTGGTTTTGGTTCTGACTCATGTTCTAACACTGAAATTGGCATAGATATATGCTCCGGTACTGATACGGGCATTGGAGTAGGCTCAAATGCTGGTTTTTCAATTTTCTCAACCTTTTTAGGTTCCTCTTTTATACTTATAGGAACTACAAAGTTGCTACCTTTGAACCGGACTAATGTTTCACCAGTTAATTTATGTTTTACAAACTTTTTAGAAACTTCAATTTCATCAAAAACTTCTGGATATATCCCACGCCTATATGGTGTTACACCTTCAGTCAATTGCATAGTCTCTTTAAAATATGAATGCTGAGTTGAACAGGTTAAAACTTCCTTTTCATCCATATCAGGATTTTCAATTTTAATATAATGCGCCATTTTCTGTGCAACTTCTTCTAGACTTTTGACATAAGCATAATGGTAAAGATGAATATCAGTTTCTTTTAGCCTATTAGCATACATATCACTATAAATTTGCTCATGAATTTTATTACGCCATCTAATATTGTTATTTCTATAGATTTTATATTGATTATCTGGATAACAAAATTGATATCTCAAATCCTTCCAAAAATTAACTCTAGGCATTAACCAGAAATCACAAGAATTATCAGTTATTAACTCCTGTTTAACTCTACGTGCTCCATCATTCGTTAATACTTCATCACCATCAAGCCAAATTATATGTGAACTTTTTGCTCCACCCTGCGAGACGTTTCTAGCTAAAGAAAAATCTTGCTTCCAAGGCATTTGTAAAATTATACTTTGGGGTACATGTTCACAAAACCCTGATGCTATTTCTAAAGTTTTGTCCGTAGAACCAGTATCCAAAATAATTAACTCATCTAAATGTTTATAAATAGACCCTAGCGCAAACGGTAAATAATTTTGCTCATTTTTAACGATCATACACAATGCAAGTGTTGGTTTCATACGACCTCTCTAATCTTTGATTTCTAAGGAACATTCCCAATCAAAACCAAATTCATTAATGAAATAATTACTATCCCAAGACATCCTAACTTCATCAACTTCTTTATCAGAATAATTAATTCCCTTATACAATTTATCTGGAATGTTTAAAACCATACCTTCTTTATCTGAAACATTCATGTACCCATGCCAACAATTAGTTGGAATTAAAACTGCTTTAGGATTATTTTCACCAGCAAAAAATCTCGTTACTTTCTTATATGTTGGGCTATCTGGACGGTTATCTATCACAACAACGTAAAAATTGCCCGGACCCATAAATAGAAAATAATCTCTTTGATAATGATGTAAATGTGCGCCCCGTCTAACATTTGGTCTGCTATAACTCACATACAACATTTCAGGTTTGAATTCTGGCAACTCTTCAAAATCACTTCTCCAGCCTTCAACCAAGTAACCTCTATTATCAATATGGTTTTTAAGTGGCTTTACTACTAAATCTTTAATTACACCTTCAATCATAAATCACAACTCCTATAGTTTATTACTTTTTATTTACCAAATTTTTAGTTCTTTCTTTCACTCTTCATCAATATAATAAAATCGATCCTCTATTTTTTCTTGAGCACTTGCCATAATTTTTTCAATACCTGACAATTTACGATCTTCTATTTCAGTAGCTGTTTCTATAGCTTCCATTTCTGCTAAAATGTCTTCATCTAATTCACTTACTATATCTGTCATAATAGATTTTGTTTTCAATTTACGTTGATTTTCATCTTCATCTTTTTCCAATTCTTCTTTAGATTTGGTAGGAAGTGTTTGGGCTTGATCCATAATGCTTGATAACAACGATTTTCGATCATCTTCAGATTTCACAGAACCTGAAATGGATCTTTCTTCTTTATCCAATAACTTATAAACTGAATGAACCGTACTTTTTTCTAAACGTTCTTTTTCTTCAACTGTTAATTCTGGTTCAAGTTCTTTTTCAACTGCTAATTCTGATACTGATATTGGATCTACTTTTATTATTTTGGGTTCCGACACTTCCTCTTTTACAACAACGGCTTCCACTATAGGCTGAGGAGGTGCTATTTCGGCCTTCCTGATCTGTTTTGAGTTTCCATTTACGTTTTCCTGAATATCTCTCAAAAATTCAACCACAGGGAAAGCACACTGCTTTGAAGTCCAGCTTTTCGAGTCTCTTAGCCCGTTTTGTCCACGCCTTTCCACTTCAGCCCCATTGTCATAAACAAAGCGCATTACTTGCATTAAATCAGTTACTTCCACTTCAGCCCAATAACTAACATTATCTTTTGATTGCACATGATAATCTGATTCAACTAATCTAAACGGAACATAAAAACAATTATCCTTATTGGTAAAATCAAGAGGACCGTCCCACGGTGTTGCAATGCTTGGGGTGCCTACCGCCATTGCTTCCAAAATAGGCAATCCAAACCCTTCAGCCCTAGAACACTGAACCATACAATCTGCTGTATAATAATATCTAGGAATTACTTCGGGACTACTATCTTCATAAATATATAAATACCTTGGAATACTTTCTTTTGTTAAAGCAATCTTTTTAGTAGTATCTTCAATTAATTTATGAACTTCCCCACCATCATATGATTTGAATATGCAAACTACATTGTCTTCGGCTGTGAATTCTTCAAAATAAGCTTTTAAAATAACGTCAAAATTCTTACGCTTCTGAGCATGCCCACAAAACAAAAAAATAAAAGTATCTTCATCTATATGGACGGTTTTCTTTGTTGCACTGTCTCGTATTGAACCAAAATTAACACTAGAAACACTTTTGTAATCAAATAAATGTTCATCAAATCCACAAGGAATAACATAAACAGGCTTCTCGATACCACATTGTTCTAATATATTCTTACCATGATTCGTATAAGTCCATACATAATCTGTGTGTTTATTAATATTCTCTATCCAATTTTCTTCTTCTAACTTTGAATCTTTTTTATTTGGTACGGATGTTGTTTCTACAGGTAAGTACATAACCTTTATTTGAGCATCCATATTAGAAAATTTTGGAGGATAGAAATGCCGAACGCAAACGGTTTTGTTACGTTCACGCTGAATAATCTCTCTACTATTATCACCTAATTCATAATCAAGGTTTTCTGCCATATTTACAGAACTAAGGGATACGTCAACACCTATTTCATCTAAGGCACAAGCCAAACGCCTATTAACAATAGACGCAGAAAAATAGCTGTAAACTTGTCCTTCAATATGTATACTTAAATCACCAAATGCTCGGTAAAATAAACTGTGTGCTTTAGCTATATTGTACCAACTAGTATCCCTCAAAAAACACTTAGTCGAACTAATTAATTGTTGCTGTTGTTTTTTACTGGTTAATAACGTTAAAATAGTTTCAGCAAGCAATTCTATATTATGAGGTTCTACCCGTGGGACAACCCCTTGCAAATCATCAAAAATTTCTGTTTTAGAAGCCACAACAGGTCTTAACGAAGCTAATGCTGTTCGCCCTGCTGAACTTGTAGCTTGTGCAGCAGAATTGGTATAAGCAAGAGAAATCACGTTACTTGCACACAAATAATCATAAACTTCATCAAACGATAAGAATTCTGTAATTAATTGAACATTTTGTTCTAACTTCAGCTCTTTTATTAAAGCCAAACATTCTTTATGATATTTTTTACTTACAGACTCATTTTGACTATAATGGATTGCACAACAAGCTATAAATAAAACATCTGGATATTCCTCTTTAATTATATTGATTGCTTGTATTGCTTCTTTCACGCCTTTTTGTGGTAATAAAAAACCGAATGTAGATATGATAGCTCTTTCAAAGTCTAATCCCTTATTTTGTCTAGCTTGAATCATAGTTTTAGGTTTAGTCTGAATTTTACTCCCTATTCGTATCATTACTAGCTGATCTTCTTCAACCCCTTCATCTAACATATCCTGCTTACTAGCATTTGAATGGACAAGGATTTGCTCAAAGTTATCAGCAAATACATGAACACCGCCTTTGGTAGAATGTAATGTAATAACAGTGTGAATTTTATTTAACCGTAAATCTTTAGCTAAATTCTGCAAGGCTGTAGGATTCATTAAGCCGTGATTATATTGAACATGAACTATATCAATATTTCTCTTTTTAATTTCATGAAATAAAGAATTATAATCCGAATCATCACGACCCCAACAGGCCACCACATCATGCTTACCTTCAGTGGAATAACCCTTTTCAGCTAATATTGTAACTTTGTTTAGGAGATTATTTGTAAGATCTTCAGAATATTCAGCGATACCACACTGTTGTTTCCATGTAGTCACAATACCTATGTGACATCGCTTTTGAATGGGATTTTGAGCTTTGACAGTCTCAAATATTTGTTCGGTTTCTAGCTCACGCTTTTCAACATGGTTAACCGGAGAGGTATAGGAAATCTCACCGTCTAATACTCGATCTCTCCGAATATCAATAAAACGGTTACTTTCCTCGTAACATATTCCAATTTTATCAAAATCAAAACGATTGCCAAGTTGTTGAATATCAGGTTTTACATTAGACCTGAATTCCATAACCTGAACAATCTGCCCAGATTCTTTTTTATATAAGAGTAATTGCATATGCGTTTCATTTTTTAAGTTAAATTAATCTGTTTTTACATGACAAAGTGTTTTTAAATCTTTTATTGCGTTTGAATATTTTGAAGCATTTACATAACCATCTTCATTATCAAGCTGATTAAAATATGCAGATTTAAAATCTTTATCATTAGGAACTGCAAAATCAAAAATGGTTCTAGAACCCTGCTTTACAGTGTTAGTTATAAGACAACCTTTTACTCTTAAAAAAGCTGCAAAATATAAATCTGGTGTTTCTAAATTCGAAAATTTTTCTTCATCATAAATAGTTTCCATTTTCATAACTCCTCAATTATGTGTTACTACAATACCCTTGGGCATACCAGTTTGATACTAAACGACTGTCTGCATTAGGGTCTTTTTGAAAGTACTCTATAAAAAATCCGTTCCCAGTTGCAGGATAAGATAATTTGACTTCCAAAGCATTTAGATCGTTTCCATATGAATATATAGCTGAAGCATCAATATCATCATACTCAAGGGCTAGGTTAGCTACTGCATGTTTTACAGGAAAATCAGTTGGAACAAACACTGGTTGTTCAGTTCCACCAAAACCTGTTGAAATACCTGTAACAATCGTATTAACACGCCCTGAATCACAACTGCTTTTTATTTCATCTATTTGTTCCTGCAAGTGCCCAAAGCACCCTATTCTTGCCAACATATAGATACCCTCCCTTTTTTTGTCTTACTTAATAAGACTTTTTAGAAACAAAGTAGAAAAGAATTTAATTTAAATCAGGTTTTTTATATGAAGTCTGATACGCTTTTTAAAAATGTGCCTACAAACGGAAGTGTGGTA
>Ga0114918_10002524_pt1 | contig 16386 bp, 20 predicted proteins | sample LantaG_FD_87015 | JGI IMG/M metagenome (GOLD analysis project Ga0114918, IMG submission 87015) | Deep subsurface microbial communities from Baltic Sea to uncover new lineages of life (NeLLi) - Landsort_02402 metaG | ecosystem: Environmental > Aquatic > Marine > Oceanic > Sediment | place... | reverse complement strand
GCCCCGGCCTTCTTGTCCCTCCTGGCCAGCGTCGCCCCCCACCTGGGGCCGGTGAGGGGTTTTTGTTTGTTGGAGGGTTTCTTTTTTTTTTTTTCCTTTTTTTCTTTTTTTTTTTTCCCTTTCGCGTTTTTTTTTTTTTTCGTTTCTAACGAGTGGGGGGGGGGAAAACTCCAAAAAAAAACTCTTTCTCCCTCTTCCTCCTTCTCCAGGGAGGCTTCTTCTTCGGCACCGTCCCTTCGGGCAAGAAAGTTATGGCCGCCATCAAGGAAGGGGGACAGTGGCCCCTGCTCTCCACGCCGATGCTCCGCCTCGAGGCGCAATGGAAAGGAGCACCTTTGCCGTTCGGGTGCGGCTACACCTGCGCAATCGGCAACACCGTCACCTCGACCGCCACCGCCGAAATAGAAGACGACAAGGCCACGGAGCAGGGCTCCTTCGAGTACCTGGTGTTCGCCTCGGCCTTCTCTGCGATCGCCGCCAGGCACGGCCTGCTGCCCTTCGCCCGGTGGAGCTCCTCGCCGCCGTGCAGGAACCCCGGCGCGGCGACGGCGGCGGAGAGGCTGCTCGACCCGGCGGACGAGCAAGCGCACTTCAAGTCGTTCGCGCCGCACTTCCCGGGAAGCGACCCGAGCCTGGAGAGGGCGAGCGAGCTCTTCCAGGCTTTCGCGTTTGTGAAGGGCGCGGATAAGGGAGGCGAAGACGAGGTTGTTGATGAGGAAGAGGAAGAGGAAGAGGAAGAGGAAGAGGAAGAGGAAGAGGAAGAGGAAGAAGAGGGAAAAGAGAAAGACGGAGAGAAGAAAGAAGAGAAAGGCGAAGAAAAAGACGAAGAAGGAGAAGGAGAAGAGAAGGCGAAGAAGAGAAAAGTGTAAAATAGAAAACGTCAACGCATGCTACTCGAAGGCGCTTGCCCGGTGAATCGGAGAGGGGAAGGAAGGGACGTGGCGGAGCGGCGAAGAGAGAGAAGAGGCAAAAACAAGTTCGAGGACGATAGGGCCGAACGAAATTCACATCCGCATCTCAAAAAACAGATCGAACTCAAAAAAAACCCATTTCAACAGATGCCTCCTCCCAATTCCTTCCTCCGCGGCCTCGCGGCCTCGCTGGCAGCACCAGCGCTCATCGTTCTCATCGCGCTCGCCTCGTCGAGGAGCTCAGAGACCCCACCTAACGCTCTAACCTTGTGCTCTCTGGCAGCCCCCATCGCGCTCTCGTCGTCGGTTGCTTTCTTCGCCGTCGCCGCGTTCGTGTTCCTGGCAGAGCACCCGGCTCGATTGGCCCTGAGCGACGATGCCGCGGCCCTGGCGCAGTGGAAGCCCTCGTACCGGAACGCAGCGGCGATCCAAGCCCCCCTGGCCGGCGTGGCAGCTCTCCTGGGAGCTCTGTGCTGGTGGAAGGCGGCGGCGGCTTCGGCGTTGGAAACGAAGGACCCGCTGTGGCTCCTGGGGGCCTGCGCGTCGGCCTTCAACCTCCCTTACACCGTACTTGTGATCTTACCCACGAACAGGGCTCTCTTGGCCGCGCCGAGGGGCAACGCGGAGACGAGGAAGCTGCTCGTGAGGTGGGGCCACCTCCACTTTTTGCGGGTCGTCGCCGGAGGAGTGTCGGCCGCGGCGTTCGTCGTCGCCGTCGCGAAGAGCAGAAACTCAAACTCAACCTCTCTGTCCTCGTGGGGGCCCGTGGCGTCGCTGAGGCAGCTGCTGCGCCTGTCCAAGAGCGACTACGGGGTTTGATTTGATGGTTGGCGTGAGTTGAGGGTAGAGGACGAGGAGGAGGGGAACAAAAAAGCGTGTAACAAAAGGGAAAAAGAGGTTGCTATTTTACAAAATGAAGAAGGGAAAGAGTTCTGAACTGGAGCAGAGGCCGAGATAAAAAAGAACAAGCCGAAGAAAGAGGAAGAAGAGGATAGCGGGCGCGCGAGAGAGAGAGAGAGCAACCAAAAACTATCAACCTCACCGCAGCTGCTGCCGCAGCGCCTTGAGCTTCGCAACTCCAGCGTCGACCGCGGCCGCGGCGCCCGCCTTGACCCCGATCACGGCCGCGGCCGTCAGGGCCCTCGCGGCCGCAGTGACCTCCCTCAGGCACCTCCGCGGATCTTCTTCTCGCTTCTGGCTGCCTCGTGGAGCAGCGGAGCTTCCAAAAAAGACGTCCCGGAAGGGCACCCCCGCCAACAAATAGGTCTTCGACGACTCCCTCCTGCCCTGCTCCGAGAGGGCGGAGGCCCAGCTCGCCCGCTCCGTCGCCGCCACCCGCAGGCTCGCGTGCAGGGCCGTTAGGGCCAGAGAGAGGGCGATGCCTCTCGTCAGAGGGGCGAACGCGCGGGTATAGGCCGCGACGCCGTAGACGAAAATCGTCGCGGCGGCCCTCACCGGCGGCGTCGGCTCTTCCGCTCCTCTTCGCTGCTGCGAAGCCGAGGGAGGAGGAGCCGGCTGTCCGGCGGCGATCGCGGCCGCCCTCTGCTGCTGCTCCAGCATCAGCTGCTGCTGCCTGGCCAGCGTTTCCGCCATCGAGGGGCCACCCAACAGGCCGCGGGCGTTGGCGACGGCGAAGGCGGCGAGGCAGGCGAGCCCGACGAGAGAGAGCGGTTTTCCTCCGAGGGCCGCGAGCAAGAGCACGAGGAGCGCCAGAGCTCGCAGGTAATTGGGCAAGAACGCGACGATGTTCTCCTCTGCGCGCTCTCGCAGGGCCAGGACGCTGATCGGTAGAGTGTAGGAAGGAGGAGGTGGAGGTGGAGGTGGAGGTGGAGGTTGGGGAGAAGAAGAGGGAGCGCTGTCGTCGTCAGACTTTTTCTTCCCCTTCCGTGTCGCCGCTACTGCCGCTGCTGCCCTTCCACCAACCCCGAAGAACTCGCCCCATTTCTTGGGCACGGACTTTAGGCTCTCGAGCGTCAGCTGGTCGAGGTACGGACCGCGGTAGCGTGTGTACTTGCGGCCGGGGGCGAAGCCTGAAGATGATTTTTAGGAGGAAGAGGAGGAGGAGGAGGAGGTTGAGAAATGAGTGAGAAGAAAAAGCGATGGAAATCTATCGTCCATGGCAGCGCTGTGGCGCCGCCGAGAGGCATCTGTTGCCTTTGCCGCTCGTCGAAAGCACGAGCCATTTGTGATGAACGCGTTACGGCAACGACACCATGAAAACCACCTCACCGTTTGCCGCGGCCACCCCGAGAAGCGAGCTGATGCGCTCCTTGGCCGCCCGCCGCTCGAGCGCTCGCAGGCCCGGGACGGTTTCCGTGCCCTCCAGCGGGACCCCCACGGAGAGGGGGCCGGCGTTGGCGATGCTGGCGGACTTTGGTCGATGAAAGGGGATGTGCATCGTTGCAGGGAAGAGGCTCGGCGCGCGAGGGGCGCGAGAGCGAAAGAAGAAGATCGAAAAGAAGAGTGATGCCATCAACCCTTCGAGTTCGTCGGCGCCACTTCCACTCTCTCTTTCGGCTCTCGCCTGCTCTTGAAGCTTCTCTCTTTGCCCGTGCGTGCGTGAGTGCTTGCTCTTTTTGCTTCTCCAACAACACCCTTCTCCCAAGGTGTCGCCTCTGTCTCTTTATCAGCTATCTCTCTAGCTGAAGCAGGCACCGCCAACAAGAAGGGAAAAACAACGAAAGCTCGGCAAAGACTTTGCGGCTAGGTTTTCTTTCCTTTCCATTTCGATTCTGATGGTGGCACGCATCGAGTGGCGAGCTCGCGCGCTCTGCCTGCTCCTTTTTGGGCTTGCCTTTTGCGCGGATGGTAAGAAATGATATCTTGTGGCATCGGCCAGGTACTTGGAACGCGCATCAGAGGAGTAAAACCGTGTTGGCGCGGCGGCTGCTTTTTTTTGAATCAAAGGAATGAATGGAGAGCGCGACCTGGCGACGTGAAATTCCGTCGATGGGACCCCCCCTCGCGTTCTCCTGTCAAACGCTTCGATGTCGCCCATGCAACACCTGAGAGACATAGAGACACTTTGTAGCTCTACGCTCGCATACGAATCAGTCGATTTTGACGCGAAGCAGAGGCGAAGCGACAGAGACGTCGACCCCACTTTTGTTTTCCTCCTCCTCCTCACGACCAAAACGACGATCTCTACCTTCAAAAAACCTCAAAACAACAGCCTCCTCTCCTTCCAACGCCACGACGCTCCCTCGACGAGCGCTGACGCAGATTTCTTCTTCGACACCCTCGCGGTGTCGCGTCCTGGCCCTTCCATGCGTCTCCTCCGTCTACGTCCAGGCCGGCGCGGGCCCCTGCCTCGGGCCCTCGGCCTTTGGCAGATCCAACACCTGCTGCGACGTCGTCCGAGATTTCGTCGAGGCCGGCTGCGCCTGCGACGGCGCCTTCTTGGCCGTGGCCAGCTTCGGAGGGTGGAACGGGGCCAAGCTGGCGCAGGCCGTGCGGGCGATCCTGAGCACCCCCTGCGGCAAGGGGCTCAGGGACCCTTCCTGTGGGATTGCTTGCCCGATGACCAGGAGCAGCAGCAGCAGCGGCAGCGGCGCTGCTAGCAAAGAAAAAGAAAAAGAAAAGGAGAAAGAGAAGGAAAAGGATAAAGAAAAAGAGAAGGAGAAGGAGAAAGAAAAAGAGAAGGAGAAGGAGAAGGAGAGCGGCGGCGGGAACGGGAGCGATACCAAGCCTTCTCCGGCGCAGCCTGCGGGCTCGAGGAGGAAGAAGCGGCGGCGATGAGGTTCCAAGAAAAAAAAGAACTCTTTTTTTAGCTTTATTTAGTTTTCCTGAACTTTTTCGAACTTTTTAACCTCCAAAACTGTAAAAAAAAAAAACCCACCGCCCTGAAGCACTTCTCCTCCCTTTTTTTTAAGCAATTCACTACCACATCGCCGCGTCGGACGTCTCGGCCGCCTCCTCGGCACTCGCGACGTCCAAAAGCCATTGCTCTTCCCTCAGGAAGGCGAGGTCGTCGTCCCTCAGCACCTCTCTCGCGGCGACGGCGCCGCCGGCGACGAGCAGCCGGACCCGCCGCCGCGCCGCCTCCAGAGCCGTCTCGACACCTGCGACGCTCTTCTCTCCTCCCAACTGTTCTCCTGAGAGCGTCGCTGCCCTGGCGGAGGCGCAGGCGGCGTTGTAGATCACCGAGCCGCGCTCGTCGAGCCCTCCGAGCCTCGGCGCCTCGGACAGCGCGTTCGAGAAAGCCCTCGCCGCCTCCCTGGCGAGCTCCATGGAAGAATCTGATGAGGAATCAGCGGCGAGCCTCGAGAGGGCCAGGAGCGCGTCGCCCTTGCCCGCCGAGGCGGCAGCGCAGCGACGGTCGATGGCGAGCGCGGCGCCGTAGCCGTCGGAGATGGCTCTCTCGAAAAGAGACCGTGGGGTGTTTTCTTCGTCGGCAGCAGCAGCGGAGGAAGCCGCCGCCGCCGTTGTTGCCGCTTCTCCTCCTCCCGCTGCCGCGAGCGCCGCCCTGTCGCAGAGCACGTCCCCGAGCGCGCAGAGAGGAGAGGGATCCCCTCGCCCGAAGGAAGCCGACTCGCGGAGCCTGGCCTCTGCCGCCTTGAGCAAGAAGACGGGCGAAGAAAGAGAGGAGGAGCTGTCGTCGTTGTTTTTCGACAAACCTTTGCTGCTGCTTTCACGGTCTCCGTGAAGCTTTGTGAACGCAGAGTGCAAGGCCACGCCCCAGTTCAGCAAGAGCGCAGGCAAGTCGTCTCCCTCTTCGCTCGAGGCGCGAGCCACGGCCTCTTCAAAGGCCTTGAAGGCGCGGAGGTAAAATTGACGAGCTTCTTCGAGAGAAGACGAAGACGACGAAGAAGAAGAGGAAGAAAGCTCCTCGGCGGCGAGCTCTCCGGCTTGGACGAGCGAATCCGCCAGGTTCAGCCTCGTGTCAGCGTCGTCGGAGTCGGGCAGAGCGGCCGCCCCTTCGTAGGCCTCCACCGCTCGCAGGACCAGGGCCTTCGCCGAAGATATTAGAGAGGCGCGACGCTGAGGCAGGGCCGCGTCGAGAGCGGCAGCCTCGGCCGGCGTCGTCGCCGCTTGCAAGAGCAGCTCCGCGGCGCCGCCCGCGGTGTCGTCGGCGCTCGTCGCGAACTTGAACCGCTCCCTCGTCTCGACGGTCCAGGATGCCGCCTTGGAGAGCAGGGAAGCCCACTCGCAGAGGGCGTTTCCGGCGTTAACGACGGCGTCGGCGAGGAGGTGCTTGGCCGTCGTGTTTGTCGCCTTGGCGGTGTTGTCGTCGGCGGCGGCAGAGGCGGCAGCGGCAATCTGCTCGGCGGCGCCCGAGGCCGCGGCAAAGGCCCCCACGGCCTGAGCGAGCAGCGTCGTCGCGTTTGCCGCAGCCTGCGCTTCGGTCGCGCGCGTTAATACGTCAGAAGGCGTCGCCTCTGCCCTCTCGACCAGGCGCGAAGCCCAACCCTGAAATGCCTCGGCGAGGCCAAAGAGCGCGGAAGCTTGCTTGAGCGGCGAGAGCGGGCAGAGGTCGGCGGCCGCCGGAGCAAGGGAAGGAGAAGAGGCGGCGGCGGCGGCGTTGCTCCCTCCCCTGCCAGAGAGCGCGTCGCGGAAGGCGAGGGCCGCGGCCTCGAAGAGCTCGAGAGACGAATCGTCGTGTCTCCGCGTGGCCCGCTGGTGGAGGATCTCGGCCTCTGTGTTTGGAAATTGGTTTGGGAGAAGAAGAGGAAAGAAAGAAAGGTTGAGAAGAAAACCGACGAGCGACGGCGGCGACGGCCGATGAACTTCGACGACGATAAATCGATGCAGTCGATTCCGACGCCTTCAACAGCTCCTCGCACCTTCCAGCCGAGCCAGCACAGGGTCAGTAGACGTCACAGTGCTGATCGCATTGCGTTTTGAGGTTCCGCGGCCTCGAGCGCTGCGATTCTGCTGCATTGAAATGTGTTTGTCTTTTTTACTAGAATCGTTCGAAGAGGAGGGGGAGGAACAGAAAAAATGATTTTTCTTTTTATTTGCTCGGGTTTTTTTTCTTTCTCTTTTACACGCGCCGCTCTCTCTCTCTCTCTCGCGCCCATCACCACCCCTCGCCCAGAGGAGGGTCCCCGCCACACGAGTTCCTAGTAGTAATTTGGTTGGAAAGCAGGCCCTTCGGTGTAGTGAGGGCAGTCCCGGCGGTGTTGCTGCTGCTGCTGCTGCTGCTGCTGTTGCTGCTGTTGCTGCTGCTGCTGCTGCTGCCGCCGAAACTGTTGCTGCTGCTGTTGCTGGTTCTTTTGCTCGAGCTCGAGCTGGACCCTTCTCTGCCTCTGCTGCCGCTGTTGCTGCTCGTGCTGCTTCTGCTGGAAGGCGAGCTCTCTCCTCGTTGTGGAAGATGGCAGGGAGTAAGGAGACGGTCGCGGCTTCTGCTGCTGCGAGGGGGGAGCCCAAAACGAGCTCCTTCGCTGCTGCTGCTGCCGCCGCAGCCCTCGCCTCCCCCTCCGCTCGTCGTCGCCGAACGACGAGGACGAGTATCCCTCTTCCACGACGACGGCGTCGATCGTGCCCCCCCTCAGCTCATCGAGGGAGCTGCTGTAACAGCAGCAGCAGCAGGAGGAGGAAGAGTGAGGAGGAGGAGGAGCGGCCTGCGTCGGGGTCGAGACGGAGAAGACGGCTTCTCCGCTGCCGCCGCCGCTGGCTTGGACCCCGACCTCTTCTCTTTCCCTTCTTCTTTCCTCCTCCACCTCCTCCGTCTGCATTCCAACGGTCCTCCCCCTCCTCCGCAGCAGCAGCTCCTCGGCCTCCTTCGAGGCCCTCCCTTCGGCCTCGTCGACGGCCCGAGCGGCGGCGGCGGCCGCGGCGCTCACCTCCTCGGCGGCCCTCGCCTCGGTCAGCCGCAGCGACGCCACCGCCACGTCCCTCTCGCCCTTGGCCCTGCAGGCCTCCTCGCGGTGGCGCGAGGCGCGGGCCGTGGCCGCGTCGACCTGCTTCGCGGCGGCCCAGAGCTGGGACTGGAGGGCGGCGGCGCGGGCCTCGGCGGAGCGCCGCGCCTCCGAGAGGGCGGCCTCGAGCTCGGCGATGCGGGCTTCTGCTGCTGCTGCTTCTTTTTGTTTTTTTTGCTTCTCTGCCTCAAGGTCGTCGTCGCATTGCGTCGAGGCGTGCATTCTGCTGATTGACGGGGAAGAAGAAGAAGAAGAATTGGGGGAGAACAAGGGGTTGTTGACCCGAGAAGAAGAAGGAGCTTTCTCTGCTTCTCCTTCTCCTTTTTCTTCTTCCTTCTCTCTCCTCGCCTCTTCCTCGAGACGGGAAACGACTCTTTCGGCCTCGAGCGCGGAGAGCGCGTCGGCTGCGACGGCCTCTGCCCTCAACCTCAGCTCTCTCTCGCTTCGAAGCTGCGCCTGGAGCTCTTCGGCGCGGCCGTGTTCTCCCCGCGCGACCCCGAGGAGCCTCTCGCTCTCGGCGCGCGCGGAAGCGAGCTCTGCCGCGGCGGTCCTCGCCGCGTCGGCCGCCTCCTCCGCGGCCGCCCGGAGCCTCGCTTCGAGCTCCTCTTTCGCATCTCGCTCCCTGCGCGCGCTGGCCTGCCTCGCCTCCTTGACGCGACGCTCTGCGTCCCTGCGGGCCTCTTCGGCCTCTCGAGCGCGCGAGGAGGCGAGGACCCAGGCTGCGGAAGCCGAGCGGCGGGCTTCTTCGAGGAGGAGGAGGTCGGTTTGGTGTTGCTGCTGAGGAAGAGGAGCGCAAGAAGGGGAAAAGAGGAAAGTTCTTCTCGGCGTCATCGGCGTCGCAGTTGCTGCCTCGGAGTGAGTCGAGAGATCCGGCGGCGACTTCGAACGGGTCGAGGAGAAGCTGGAGGCCGTGGTGGTGGTGGTGGAGCAAGGGGAAGAGAGGTAGGGGTCGCTCGCTGGGCGTCGCTGCTGCTGCTGCCGGGGCGTCGTCGTCGTCGCCGTCGTCGTCGTCGCCGCGGCAGGCAACAACGTCGGAGACGGCAGCGTCGCTGCTCCTGCCCTACTCGCCTCGAAGAAGAGCCGCGCCGGTTCTTCGCCCGCGGCCTCTCTTCTTCTCGCGAGGGAGGCCTCTCCTCTGAGGGCTTCCTCCTCTTGCTGCTGCTGGGGATGCTGCAGCTCCCTGCTGGAGGCGGGATGCGAGTGCTGCGAGTGACGGAGGTGGAGGAGCTGGTGGTGGAGGTCGCCGTCACCGTTATCGGGGAGCGAAGACGCCATCGATCTCGTCGGCGGCGGCGATCCAAGAAAAGCGCCGCGCGTGGAGTTGTCTGCAGTGTTTTTGTTTGGGAATTAAACAGCACCAGCGCGTAGATAATGAACGTTAGTGAGCTTCTGTGGTGCAATTTAGGTAAAATGCACGCGAGGCGAGGAAGCGGCGAGGGAGGCAAGAAACCGATGTCTCTCCTCGAAATAACAAAAAATTCTTCAAACAACCTCGTCCTCTCTCCTTCCGCGCTCTCTTATCTCTTTTACCTCTCTGCGAGGAACTGCTGCTGTTCTTCCTCTTCTCCTTGTCGCAGCCGAGCCCTGCCAGCAGGCGAGGACCAGGCTTGAACGGCGGAGGCATGGGCATGGTTTTGGGTGGTCAAACCGAGCGCTGGAGGGTATAACGCTCGAAGGGAAAAAGAAAAAGAGGGAGAGAGAGTGAAGAAGGTCGAAGAAAATCAAAGGCGAAGTCGAAGAGTTTTTTGTCCATTTTTCAAATCAAACTAGTTCTCTCTCTTTCTCTTTTCTTCTTCTACTTCCCTCTGTATCCAACCACATGGCTTCTCTGGCCGCGCTCTCGCCCGCTGCCGCAGCTCTACCCTGCGCCGCTGCGGTTCCGAGCACGCGCGGGAGCAATTGCGGCGTGCCCAGGGCCGGGCGCGTTCCGATTGCGAGAGCTTATTCTTCTTTGGTCGTTCGATCTCCGTGTTGCTCATTCGAACGCCGCCGCCACAACAGCCGATCGAGCTTGATTGTGACCAGGGCCGCGAAAGCAGCTACTTCGTCTCTGCCTCCGTTGGCTCCGCTGGACGGTAAGGAAGAAAAGCGCAGAGAAAAGGGAGGAAAAAGCGGATGCGAAGAGCTTCTTAGAATTCCTTTCGATATCTTTTCGATCTACACCCCCTTCCCCCCCCCACACACAAAAAAAAAAAAAAACTCAACCAGACTCCTACGACCAGACCCACAGCTTCAGCGACGTGGCCCACTGGATCATCCCGGGAGCCCTCATGGTCGGGCGCTACCCTTACGTCGAGCCCTCGAGGTGCACAAACCGGGAGGTCGGGGAGAAGCAGATGCAGGACCTTCTGGGTCGCGGCGGCGTTCGCAGGTTTGTCTGCCTGCAGGGGGAGCTCCCGCCGCAGGAGCAGATGCCCGTTGGTGGGGTCCGCGGCTTCCTGCCTTACCGCCCGACGGCCACGCTCATCGCCGCGGCTCTTTCGGGACCTCCCTCTTTGGAGGTCATGGAAGGTCTGAGGAACCCGCACTTGGATGCTTTCTTACCTCCGAGGAGAAAAGCCGACAGGCATGCCCAGGACGCCAACCACTTGGGCGCCGAGGCAGAGAGGCTCCGCGTCGACCTGGGGTTCGCGTACCGGCCCCTGAGCGATATGGAGGTGCCGCAGACGACGCGGGAGATCAGGGACATCGTCGACGAGGAAATCGCGCCGTTTCTGATGGCGAAAAAAGACAGCGGAAACAGCGAGGGCGGAGGAGGAGGCGTCGTCTACCTGCACTGCTGGGGCGGGAGGGGCCGCGCCGGCATGGTGGCGGCCGCGACGCTCGCCAGGCTCTACGACCTGCCCGCCGACGAGGTCCTGGCTCGAGTGGACCGGGCCCTGAAGACGAGGGAGCCCGAAGGGAGGGCGCCGCAGACGGACGAGCAGATCGAGTTTGTCCGGCAGTTTGTCCGCGAACTTTGACAATAAAAAATATTTTTACTCTTTCTATCTATTTTTATTTTGTTACAAAACACAACCACGGGACCAGTGATCTCACGCTCTCTCTCTCTCTATTATTATAAATTGAGCCGCTCGAGAATGGTCGAGCGAGTAGAAGATGATAAATTAATGGAAACAACTCGAATTCACGGCACGCGCGCTGCGGTCGCTGCTGCTGCTGCTGCCGTCGTTCCCCCCTCTACTTCTCCACTGCCTCCGCTGTCGTCGCCGAAGCCTTCCCTCCCCTCTCCTCCTCCTCCTTCCCCGAAGGAGCCCCCATCCCCCTCAGAAACTCCACCACGGGGCCCGCACCGACCCTCTCCGCCTCGTCGAGAGGCGTAAAACCCCACCTGTCTCTGACACCCAAGTCGGCGCCGCCTTCCTCCGCCAGCAGTCGCACGATCGCCAGGCTGCCCTCCGCCGCGGCCACGTGCAAGGCCCTGCGTCCGTCGTAGTCCTTGGCTTCCACGTTGGACTTGGCGCGTAAATAACGCCTCAGTAAAGGTAAATCACAAGAGTGGACAGCGGCGCAGAGCCTGGAGGCCTCGGCGACCTCGGCGCTCCCCAGCCTGACCTTCATCCTGCTGCTGCTGTTTCCGCTGCCATTTCCGTTCCCCGTCCCTCCACTGGCCCCGCCCCTCACGGACGAGTCCGCGAGCCTGGCCCCCGCCGCCACCAGCCTGTCGATGACGGCGTCGGCGCCGTAGACACAGGCCTCGGACAGAGCGCAGGACCCCAGGTTGTCGCAGCGATTCGGGTCTGCCCCGGCCGCCAGCAGCGTCTCGACGACCGCGAGGTGGTTGCCGCCGCTGGCGAGGATCAGGCCCGTTCTGCCGTCGTAGTCGCAACTGTTTGGGCTGGAGCCTTCGGCGAGGGCCTGAGTGGGTGTTTTTTTTTGTTGTTGTAGGATCGGGGGTTGAAAAACAAAAAGGTGAATTATTTATTTTTTGTCGTTTTTTGTTTCCTCAAAAAAAAACTCTCTCTCTTCTTACCATGCGCAGCGCCGGGAGGCGCCCCCTAGAGGCAGCGTACAGCAGCCTCGTCGTCCGCTCCTCCTCGGCTTTCGCCGCCAGCGCCGCCACCGCGGCGCGAACCCGCAGCAAATCGGAAAGAGCTGCCCTCTGCGCCGCGGACAGGCCGCCCAGGGGCGCCCTCGTGCCCAGGGTCGCGCCCGCCAGAGCGTCGTCGCCCGCTGCCCCGCCCCTGCCGGCCGCCACGGCGGCCGCTCTCACAACGGCCGCGTCGGCGGCCCCGTCCAGGGAACCGCCCTGGACCACGCCCCCACCGTTGAGCCCTCTCCCTCTCCCGCCGATCGAGGAAGGGCTCGACCGCAGCTGCCTCGCAAACTCAGCATCCTTGGCTCGGTTGGGGAACTCTTCCTCGACCATAGCCTCCGCGTGAGACAGCAGGTTGCTCAGCAGCACGCGAGCCGCTGCCGGGAAGGCGCGCAGGCACGAGTCGAGCCCCCCTCGAGGGATCACCATCACCCGGCAGACGTCCAGAGACGTCACGACCTCCGCCTGCGCCTCCTCGGTGAAGAAGGCGAGCTCGCCGAAGAGGTCGCCCGCTTTTAGGATGCGACGGCCGGAGGTGTTATTGTTGGTGGCATTGATGGAGTCGATTGAGTCGGCGGAGGCCATGGAGGTGGTCGCGAGACTCGTCGAAGAAGAGTTTGATGATTTCAGCCCGGCGAGCCTGTTCGGCGCGGGCCTCGCCTCGACACTCCCCTGCACTATGAGGTAGATCTCGTTGACGGTGTCCCCCTCCGAAAGGATGTCGACCTGCGGCAGGAACAGCTCGACGCGCGTCTCGGCCATGACCGCGTCGCGGAACCTGCGCGGGGTGCCCGAGAACAGGAAGCACTCCTTTGTGGGGGTTTGTTTGTTTGTTTGTTTTTTAGAAGAGAGGAGAATAGAGCAAAAAAAGGTTGAGAGAAAAAAATTTCGACGAAAAAAAGAAACCAATCTTTCTTCCTCCCTCTTACCTTGATCGCGGTGCCGAACAGGTGGCGCAGCACTTTCTTGCGAATCGCCGACGGCATCACAGCGAGGACGGCCTCGTCGCTGGCCTCCTCGTTGGCGAAGTAGAGCTTCAAGTGGTCGTCCATCGACCTCTCGAGTTCCGCCGGAACCCCCGAGCGAGCGGCAAAGTCGCGGAGGCGGGCCGAGCGGTCGCGGAAGCGGCCCGTCCGCTCGTCGGACTTGACCACCAGCAGCGTGGTCGTCCCCAAAATGTAAGACCAGAGGGCGATCTGGAAAGCCAAAAACAAGGCCGTGCGGGCTGCCGCTGCCTTCGTGGCCTCGATGGAGAGAGGGGAAGGGTTGCCGTATTCCCCCGACGACAGCGTCGACAGCGCCCACCACAGGCTCATCAGGTACCTCTGCCCCCCGTCCAGGCTCAACAAGAAATCCCTGTCTGCTCCGACCAGGGCCTCTGCGTCGAACCCGGAAGCCCTGGCGGCGAAGTAGAAGCCGCAGGCCGCCGCGTGCGCCGCCAGCGCCACCAGCGCGGTGTTTCGCGCGATCGTGACCCAGAGCAGGTCGAGGCGCGTGTCGTATTCCAGTTGCGCGAAGGCCGCGCGGACCCGGTGTAGCCTGCCCAGCGTTGCCAGCCTGAGCAGCGACAGGCCCGGGAGCAGACCCGCCGAGACCGCCGCAGAGGCCCCTCCGGCCAGAGCGACGGCCAGAAAGTCCCAGGGGACCACGGAGACGACGTCGAGGAAAAAAGTGGAGGAGCGGCCGTAGTTGGCTGCGACGAGCGAAGGAGCGGAGGAGGTCGCCGTTGTTGTTTGGGAAGAAGACGAGTTGAAATTCGAAGGGGGAGCAGGAGTCGAAGAGGGGGGGAGCACCATCGTCGACCTCCTCTCCAGTGAGCGCAGGGGAGCAGGAGAAGAAGAAGAAGTGGGAGGAAGAGGAAGCGCCGCTGCTGTGGAGCTGCTGCCTGTTGCTGCTGCACCCGGACCCGAGGAAGAACTCGAAGAACTCGAAGAAACGTCTCCGGCGTCGGGCCCCACGAGGAACGACGCAGCGATGTCGCACGCCCAGACCAGCGCCAGCGCCGCCTCGGCCCACGCCTCGGGCGAGTGCGCGGGGTCGCCGTAGAAGTCCGCGGCGTCGGAGCCGAACGCCAGCTGCCAGGGAGTGAAGAATGCCGTGAAGGTCGCGGCGGCCACCGTGAAGGACCACCAGAGCTTGTATCGCCAGTCGGAGGCCGTGATGATGGCGGCCCTGCCTTCTTTTTCGTCGTCGGAGGAGGAGGAGTCCGTCGTCGGGGAGCTGATGGCGCTCGGGGGGCGGAGGGGGAGGAGAGGTCGAAGAGGTCGAAGAGGTCGAAGAAGAGGGCGCCGATGAGGTCGAACGACGAGCGCGATCGCACACACTGGCGGGTAGGGACGCTGAGCACCATATCGCGACTTCTCTCTCTGCAAGTGAATAGAAGACTTTGAATCAGACCCTGCCGCGCGGGGGACTGAGCTCTTGCGCCCGGAGGCGCGAGGAAGAGCAAGAAACCTCGAGGGGACTAGGGCGCCGAATGGCAGTTTCGTCGGCGGCGTCGGCGTCGTTGGCATCATCATCTTCGGCAACGCCGGCAGCGTTGACGCGCTTCAGTCGCTCCAATTGCAGTCGCACGAGCTTTCAACGAGATGCTATTTTCGTCTCGGGGAAAGAGATCACTATAAGAGGGACGCTATCAGCTTGCGAGAAGGCGGGAGAAAGGGAATCACGTGGGGAGTTGCGAACCAAAATGGTCTCTTTTTGTCAGTCGGGAGCAGCTCTGTCGCCTTCAGAATTTTTTTCTTCTTCTTCTTCGGCCCTCGACGAGCGACAAACAACCAAAAAAAAAAACCCAAAACTCAAACCCGCCACTCACAGAATGACCTCCCCTCAGGCCAAGGAGCTCACCCAGCAGGCCGCCGCGAACCGACTGGCGCAGCAGCAGCAGCAGAGGGAGCAGACGGGTGAGGCGCTGTACCCGGCGGAAGGTCCGGAAGAAAGAGATAGAAAGAGATAGAATAAGGAAGAATGCGACGATGACGATGACGATGACGATGACGATGACGACGAAGTACCTTCGACCTCAACCTTCACCCTCCTCCTCCTCTTCCTCCTCCTCCTCCTCCTCGAAACACCCCCTCCCCAAAAACGAAAATCCCCCCTCGCAGCCCCGGACTACGAGCAGCCGCCCAAGGAAGACGCCTCCTCGCTGAGCAACCTCGTGTCCTCGGAGCATCTCGAGCGCGACCGCGGGGACGTGAAGGCCGCGACGCCGAACAAGACCTTTGACGAAGGGAAAAAGGGGGCAGCGGAGCCAGAGACGACGGCGGCGACGAAAGCTCCTCCGGCAGCCGCCAAGCACCTCGAGCGCTCCACGGAGCCTTCCAAGCCCGGGAGCTCGCACCCGGTGATGGACTCTTCGTCAAAGTAGAAGAGAAGAGAAGCGGAGAAAGATAAAAAGAAAGAGAAGAAGAGTGTTTTCTGTTTTGTTTTTTGAAGAGGTTTACAAGGGAAGTGTTGTTGTTGTTGGAAGAAACAAAGAAAAGAAAAGGAAAAATATTTTTATTATTTTCGTTTTATTTATTATTTTCGCGCTACTGCTACTTCAATTCCCTCACCGTCCTCTCCCGCCGCTCCCGTTGGCGCCGACGACGCGGACCTCTGTCAGCTCCGCTGTCGTCGCTGCTGATGTCCCGTTGCTGACAGGAGAGGCAGAAGGAGGAGAAGCGTTATTTCCACCTTGCCGCTTCTCCTCCTCCTCCTCCTTCCTCTTCCTCTCCGCCGCCTCGTCCCTCCTCTCTCTCCTTCCATTTCCACTTTCCTCCACCGGCCTCCCGCTCAGCCTCCGCCACCTCCGCGTCTTCGTCAGCCCGAAGAAGATCAAGGGAACCGCGTACCACGCCACGACGATGTCGACCGAGTAGTGCTTCCTCGACGCGACTATCAGGAGCGACAGAGCCACGGCAGCTAGCCACCAGAAAACCTTGACAAATCTGAAATTCCCGCGCAGCGTGTAGAGGATGCAGAAAGTCAGCGCGAAAGTCAAATGACTACTGAAGATCAGGTCCCCGCAGGACTTGCTGGCCTGGGTGACGACGTTGACGACGACGTACTGCCACCAGTGGTCGGGGCGGGGCTTGACGGCGACGGGCGAAGCAGACAGGCAGTGAGGGGCCGGCGAAGGCAGGCGCGTCGAGGTGAACGAGACGATTCGCAGGGCCTGCGCCAGCACCAGGGCCGGCAGGGCCGCAAAAGCCAAGCCCATGGTCGTGTGCTTCAGGTATTTGGCCTTCATGACAAAGGGGCTGAACATCCACGCGATGCCCCCGAAGAACTGACAATAAAACAAGGTTTCGGAAACCCAGTCGGCCGACAGGGGCAGCTCCGGGATGATCGTGAAGCCGAGATCGGGGAGGGGTTCCGGCTCCGGCCTCGCCAGGACGTAGGACAGCTGGGTGAAGACGCCGTGGACGTACTGAAAAAGCAGGCAGAGGAGGATGACCCACCAATGGCGCTTGAGGAGCGGGAGCTGGTAGTGAGTGAGAGGCGGGGGGGGGGGGGGGGGTGAGGGGGGGGGAAGGAGTCAAAGAAGAGGGAGTGGGGGTTTTTTTTCTTTTGTACGTAAAATACCAGAAAAAGG